>Ga0157372_10005163_pt1 | contig 13883 bp, 8 predicted proteins | sample C55metaG_FD_115307 | JGI IMG/M metagenome (GOLD analysis project Ga0157372, IMG submission 115307) | Corn rhizosphere microbial communities from Kellogg Biological Station, Michigan, USA - C5-5 metaG | ecosystem: Host-associated > Plants > Roots > Rhizosphere > Soil | place: USA: Michigan... | reverse complement strand
ACCTTCAGGTTGTCCACCAGCTCCAATAGGATCATGTCCCCATCCTTTACCTGGTACTCCACTTCCTGCGGTAGCAATTAAAACAGATCCTGATGTAGGTGTATTAGATGCAATTCCTACTCCACCAATTCCACCTGTCCCTAAATCAACTACACCAACGGATGTATCCAAAGCATCACGAATAAATAATCTACGAAGATTTGATGATTGCTCTTGTTGTTCTTGTATTGATTTTCTTTCTTCTTTTTGTTTTTTCTTATTTTCTTTACGTAATCTTCGAGCTTGTAAACGAATGACGGCAGGTTTAGGTTGAAGAATATGATTTTTACATCCATAATAATGTGGAGGATAACAACTATTACCACAAAGATGCATATTAATTGGACAAAGGAATCGATTATTATGACATCCATATTTTGTGGCATCATATACAATATTTGAACATTTAATAGATGTATCAATAGGTGTAACAATGGAATCCTTGGATTTAGGTGGTAATACTTCAATATCAAAACATGATGTATACTATTAAGGGATATGAATGAAATATAAAAGAAAGTGAAAAGAAGTTAAAAAATCATTGATTGCATTCAAATGATATCAATACAGAAAGAAATAGAAAATAAATAACAACGAAAAAAAAATAAGGATTTAAATATTACTTCTTCCCCTTGAACAGTTGGATCACGGTCAAATGCCCATATCCATACAAATGAATAATTTCCTGGTGCAGTACCAGATGGAATAGTCAAATTACCATGACATGAAATAGGTCCACCGGTTCTCACATGACTATTGGGATCTTCAGAAGAGGGAAAAAAAAAGAAAAAGAAAAGGAAGGAGTTAAAAAAGCCATTTAATGAATGGAAGGAAGGAAGAAAGTTGAAAAAAAGGGTAGGAAATAGAAAAGCAAACGTACAAAAAATATATGAAAAGAAAAAATAAAAGAAAAATAAAAAGAAAAAAAGATACCTTGAACACAAATACCATCATCAAAATTTCGAGTTACTAATAAATTAGAAGAATTTAAATCTCTACGGAATTTTAAATCTTGTCCAACTATTCCGGTCCAATGAATACTCCATGTTTTTGGATCAGGTTGATTAGGTAATTTATCAATAGTAGCATGTCCATCTTCTGGATAACTCACAATAATTACATCTCCAGCATGAGCTATAGTTTTAGGATATTTAGAAGAATAATTAGAAACAGTTTGATTTCCAGGATCAGTGGGTTTACATAAAGGTGCAGAAGGATCCTTATGTAAAATTTTCCATGTTTCTAATGTATCATTTAATCTAGATATATATTATTTATACAGATATATTTAAAAAAAAATAGATAACAGGATAAGGATTTCGCATTACGCGCAATATTAAATGATTAGAGGGAAAAAAAAATTAAGGAAAGGGTAATCAGACATACCCTTGATAATTGCGAATGTATCCGTGACATTCAGATCCCTTTTGATCCACGCAAGTCAACCATGACGCGGCAATGGATTCTTTTGCTGCGATCGCGACCAAAAATACTAATTTCCACATCATTTTATTATTACTTATTTTTCTTTCTATGTGAAGAATCTAATATCTAATTCTAAAGGAGGAGTAAATGTATTTATACTAATCTATATCTATAAGAATAGAGGAGATCTATAGAGGAGGTAAGTAAATCAAAGAGGGAAAAAAAAGGAGAGAGAATCAAGGGGACACGGTTGAGAAGGTGTTCAGTGAATATTTATAAAAGTTTGATTTATTGAGTTTTTTAGATTCTTGTTTTTATTTTTGAAATAATTATTATTTTCATAATATTTTCACGATAAAAACATCAAAAAGATAAGACTCGTTGCTGTGGAAATAAGATATAATTATTTTTTTTTTGAGTTTTATAAAAACAAGCGTTAAGAAAATATAATTATATATAGAATTAATTCTGATTTTCCGTAAATACTATTCTAATAAATTTATTAGAACATGAATTAAATGAATTAAATTATCTTTTTGTCTCCAAGGTGATTTTGATATGCTCACGTCAGCAGAAGGAGTTAGTCAACGACTCAACAGACACAACACTCAGCACTTGGCAAAGAACTCCCAGCGAGAAGGATATCACGGTATTTGAATTTGAAAAGCTATACAAGAGATGAGAGAGAGAATAGAAGAAGGAAAACAAAATAAAATAATCCACTCATTTGTCAGTGTTCAATGTTACACTAAACGTTAGGGATTACTATCATGTATAGATAGTATTATATTATAATTATCAAAAGTTACAATGGAAGTAAACTTGTGAAAGGTAACTTTAGATTTGAACGGAAAAAAGTAAAAAATGAGTAAAGAAAATATTGTCATGAATAAAAAAAGTATAGAAATACAAAATGTAAAAAACTTTCGTGGCTGTGGTGGCTATCAAGTGGAACCTGATAAGGTGACGATTTTATTCTTTTTCAATTTCTCCCATTATATCATTTATACTCAAAAATGAAAAAGAAAAAGAAACAATAATAGTTTAATACTCAAATCTGAAATAATTCTTTCCTCGTCTTTTCTTTTTTATTATTAGTTGATCCGAACTGGCATCCTGTATCGATCTGGAGAGTATGTATTAGTACAGTCATCCTTGAACTTCTTTTTCTATGTTAGTGTGTGTAAGAAATAAAAAAGTAGCTTTTCTTTTCATTTATTTCCAATGATTTATTTATTTTCAAATATATTTTAGTTTATCCAGAATCACACCTGAAGGTATTCAATATTTGGATAGTTTAAAAGTGAAAACCATATTTGATTTGAGATCCTATCCAGAAATTGAACGTTCAGGTATCATCCACATACCTGAAAACTCAAATTTGAAAAGAATTCATATTCCAGTATTTGAACAACAAGATACTTCACCTATTGGTCTTGCAAAACGATGGAGTATTTATGCAAGAGGTGTAGATGGATATGTTGAAGGTGTGTGTTTTTTTAATTTTTTTTATTTTGAAAAAGATGTATTTCACTTTGTATATTCTCTCATCTCATCTTTTCTTCTTTTTATAAATTCACTCTTTACATTTTATCTTATATAATCAAGAAAACTTCTTCCTTTGATTATTTATGAATAGCTTATATGGCTATGCTTGAAAATCCAATACCGTTTTCCACCATTATGCGACATATTGGTACATCGGATGGAAGTTCCATTATTCATTGTACAGCTGGAAAAGATCGCACAGGTGTGGCTGTTATGTTAATTCTTGCTCTTTGTGGAGTTTCTGATTCAGATATTTGTCAAGATTATGCCATCACTGAAAAAGTCTTGAAACTCACTCCAATGCGAAAATATAATCTTTCAATGATTACTGGGAATATTCTGGGTCCAAAGGATATTGATATGCTCTTATCATCACCGTATGTAATTCCATAAAATTAGCATGAAATATTCAACAGGATTTAAAAATTTAAACTTATCTTAAAAACTCAAATATTTTTTTTCCTTTCTTTCCTTTTGTATATATATTTTGAAAAAAGGGCTGAAGCAATGGCAAAAGTATTGCAAGAATTGAGGTCAAAGTACGGTAGTGTGGAACAATATTCAAAATCTATATTAGGTTTAACAGATTTAGAAATTAATGCATTGAGATCTCGCCTTGTCATGAAAATGCGAACAAAATTATAGATTACTAGTTATTTGATTTTACTTGACAGTTGAAGCATCCATAGAAAAGTTTCCTGAATCATCACCATTCTCCTTGTTTTTTATTTGTGACCTTAATGCATGAATCTTCTCATTCAAAGCCTTTTTGAAAAAGCAAAATAAAAAAAGGGAGAAAAGAAAGAAAGACATTATATTTTTTAGATTTAAATGAACAAGTATTGATTGAGTAACGATGAAAGTAAACTTCGAAAAAATAACATAAAAATAAAGTAATGCATCTTTACCAATTTTTTAGCATTCCCTTGATTCCTCATCATCTCCACACAGTGCTCAAATTCACGATACAGTTCATTGCGTTCATTAGATATTTTATTCAATTTTTCTTTTAAAGTTCCATTCTGCCTTTGCAATTTTTCCATTTGATCTTTCAAATCCTTATTTTGGTTTTTTTCTAATTGTAATTCTTTTTCCATTTGATTTAAATTGGGTACTTTTTGACGTAAATCTCGTAATTCAGTTGATGTCCTTTTTAAATTCTGTAAAGTACTTTTTGATTCTTTAAATAAATTTTCATATAGATTCATTTGTTTCTCTAATTTCATTTCTAAATCATATTGTCGTTGAATAGATTCTTCTTTTTCAATTTTAATATCTTCATATTGACTTTGAAGAATATCCATTTGGTATTTCCATCCTTCATTTAATTCCTTGATGTCCGATTGATATTTTAAAGTTAATGATGATTCAAGTGTAGATAGATCTCGCAAATATCGTGAATGTAATAAACCTGCTTTTAATGTAAAAATATTAGCAAGATCTGTTGTGGTGGATTTCATATTAGTAGAAGAGATTTCATCCGATTTATTTAAAATTTTCACTAATTGAATAATTTTGGACTTATAAATCTTGTGAAAAAAAGGGAAATGATTTTATATATTATTCTGTTGGTAGTATATATGATGTCGTTTTTTTTTTCTATTTTGTAAATGAGTATGAACGGAATCGAAATGATCTTGCATTAACTCACCTCAATCTCTGTTTCATGATTCTTTTGAAAATAACACAATTGTTCCTTTAATTCCTTTAATTGAACAGTTTTCTCTTCAAGTTCTCCTTTGTACTTATCCTACAAATGAGTAATTTACAATGAGTAATGAATATCCTTCATCAAAAGTATCAATTTTTTTTACAGTAAGAATTTATCTAAAGGGAACCCAAAATTATCCACTTTCTTTTTACCTTTAAAAGATATGCTTGAATTTTCTTTTGCCGTTCTTGAACAAGTTGATTATGCATAAGTTTAAGATCTGACTCCATTGTATTAATATTACTATTATCTTCCTATATATTCTGGATGTTTAATTTACCTTACTCACTATTTCCTTTTTCGTCCTTCCAAGTCAATAAATTGACATTGAAGTGAGATCCATAAATTTATTATTATCGTAACATGTTAATACCTCAGACCAAAGAAAAAAAAAGAGTTTTAAAATTTTTTTTACACAACATTAAAAAAAGGTACGATAATGTATTGATCAATATTTGGTCTACATTAGAGTATATAACTCTGTTGTTGTTTTTAATAATATTAGCATCTGTACATAATATTAATGAATAATTCAAGCCATGTCTAACTAAAGAAAAAAAATAAAGATTTTTTGAGAAATCCAGTAAATAAAATATTCATAAATCCTTTCCTCTTCATTGATTACCAACAAGTTTCGTCCATAAATAAGAAATCCAACCTCCATCTGTTGGTTTCTTTAAAGTATTAGCCCATGGTGTAGTAGTTGGTAGACGATGATCATCATCATTACGATTATTAATATTATTACCATTAATATCCCCACTCTCAGATCTTCCAGCTCCTAATGGTGTAGAACTTCCAGATCCACCAGGTTTTTCTAATGCTTGAATTCTTCCAAATGCAATTTCTTTTTTGAATAAAGGGAATGATGATGTTTTCATTAATGTGACCACTGAAGATACAGCTGCATCTAAAATTCTAGCAAAATTTTTACCATCACGATGTTGTATAATAATATTTTTTCTAACCGAATGAGGAATATTCACTTCTTTAGGTGCACCAGGAATAATAAATGTTTTTAGAATTCTATTTAATTCCTTGGTCAATTCTTCTTGAGCTCTTAATCTTTGAGCTGCAACAAATGTTTGTGATAAATTTGAATCTGGAGGATAATATTCATTGGAATCAGAATCAGATACTGAACCCGATGTAGTCAATACGGTTTTAGGGACATGTATCTCACCAACGATATCTTGTAAAATATTTGCACCTTGCCAACTTGAGCCGTCTTTCGCTGAAGTATATTGACTTGCATGAGAATTATCTGAACCTCGTCTCGCTGATGCATATTCTGATTGACTACTAGAATGAGATAAAGAATTTGATTTTTCATTCAAATCTTGAATAAACCATTTTAATGCTTTTTGTGAATACGCAGTTGCTGCCGTATAAAATTCATAATTTTCTTCAGCATGTTGAGTTTTCAAATAAGCAAAGAAATGTCCAGGAGTATATGGTGCTTCATATTCACCTGACAATAAAGAATGAAAAGTAATTTCTTCTCCTCCAGTTTGAGCTGTAAATGCAGTACCTTGTGTACCCGTAGAAGATCTTCTCGTTTTTTTACCAGTGGATTTAACGGTTGCATTCACTACTGTGGATTGGCGGAATGCCTCTGCGAAAATTGCATTTAAAGAATCCATAGAATGAATATATTCTTCAGTATCAAATCCATATGACATTTCACATAGTCCTGCTACTTTACTCATTAAATCATTAATATCAGAAGGTAAAACTCCATCAGGATATGCATCTTTTAATGTCATCTTAAGTAAATCTAATTGACAAAGTTTATCTGGATTATCTGCTTCGATATGAAGTGAAGAAACATCTCCAAGACTATCACTTAATCCATTGTTAAGATGTCGCTGACGAGTAAAATCAATTGAGGATACATCATCCTTATCATGATCATTTTCATATTCATTACTGCTAATACTATTGGTCGTTTCTACATCTTCCGCGATCATTTTGGTTATAGAAGTCTTTTTGGTTAGGGTTGCAGCTCGAGATCTAGTAGAACTAACACTTTGACGTCGTCCACTAGTGGATGAACGAATATTGCGCATAGCAGATACGATAACATCAAGATTATCTTCGTTATCATCCCCAAATTCTGATGGATGTGTCTGGCGTTGCATAATGAGTTTAATCAGTTTTTCATCTTTTTCCTGTTCATCCACTTTAACTGAAGAGGACATTCTATTCATTCTGGCACCATTAGATTCATTAAATACTTCTGATTCTTTAGGTTGAACAAGACTAACATTTTCACGTCTTTTTTGAGTTGATGGATTCATATTTCGTATGGCAGATGTAATAGCATCATGATCATCATTGTCATCTTCATCCCCAAATTCAGGTTCAGCTTCTTGACTTTGCATAATCAATTTAATGAGTTTAGCATTACGTTCCATATCTGGATCCACTACTTTGGAAGATAAATCCTGTTTCTCAACCATTTTACGACTATTCATACTAACTCTTGGCACTGGTGGCAAACCGGGTAAAGCTGGCAAAGGTCTACGAGATTTAATTGGATGTGGCCGTAATTGAGGAGGTGTACGAGCACTTTGTTGTGTCAATTGAATTGGAACAGTTAAATGATGAGATGGAACAGATGTGTTTGTTTCTTCATCGTCCTCCACCTCTTCATCATCCTCATTATAATTATAATTATTATTGTCACCATATTGAGAAGCCTTATTTCCATTAGATGATCTATTACTGTCAGTCGTATCATATGGTTGTTCTGCAATCGCTTTAATGGCCGTCCCCACTTCAATGTTACTATGCTCTAATATATTCTTCAACATATCCAAGTCCCGTAATCTCTCTGGGGTATTCAAAGAATCCAATGAGTCTCGCTTATTATCGTAATACACTTCTTGATCGAAGGACATATCATCCGATTGTACATCAAATGATGAATCTGATATTGATCCATCCGTATCAAATCTATCTCCGATACTATTTTCATCCATATCCCGTCCTAATTCCATTTCAGTTCGATGTGATGTCGTAGAACCACCACCACCTATAACATCTAATTCACTACGTTGTAACAACAATTTCAATAATTTCACTTCTCGTTCTCGAGCTTGAATGGATGAAATTATGGATTCTCGTCTTGATTTAGGATCACCAGTCGCATAAACGGTTTGTCTTTGTGGTGAAAAAGAACTTAAAGTGGACATTCGAGATGAAGAACCAACAGATGAACGACCACGATTCGGTGTTTTGAATGAATCTGAAAAAAGAGTTGAGGTTTGTGATATAGGTGAAATAGCATTGACATTACTGTATCGAGATCCTTTATCACTAGAATGACCTCCAGAACCAGATTCTTCAGTAATATCTGAGAATTCAGTAGATCCAAGAACATGTTTTTCATGAGATGAAATAGGAATCCCCATAACAGATCCATGAGCAGATGTGGAATCATTTTCAAGATCAAATTCAGCTTCACTTTTTTGATTTTGTAAAGCAAGAATAGTTAATTTAGCAGCACGATTACGTTCAACTGAATCCGCTTCATCTTCTGATAATTCAGGTTGAGATCTTAAATCCCACATTTGAGATTGTAAAGAAGATGGTAAATCTGCATTAGTATGATCAAGGCCAGGAAGTTTAGGTAGGTTTAATGCAATTCCACGATGTGCACCTGCATTTGGAATTTCAACATTAGCCAAATCTGGTAAATCAGTTAAATTGGATAATCCTAAACTTTCTAAACTGAGTTGTGGAAGTGTTAACAAAGTTGGAGGGAACGTAGAAAATTCTGAATTTGCTGCGGAAACTTCAGACCTTGATTTTGAATCTACTTTGATAATTTTTCTTGCCCTATATACGGTGATTCCTGCTATCGATAACACAACGATAATCGTGACAACAACACCTGAGCAACAAATGAATAAAAGAATTTTAATTACAAAAAATAGATATACAAATGTAAATGTTTAGTAAAGTATAAAGAATAGAAAGAGAAGAGAAAAAAAAAGAACAGGAAGAAGAAGTAGAAGAGGAAAAAAAAAGAATTCAATTTAAATTCAAATTACCCGCAATGACCGTTGTGTTTGTGTTTGAGTCAACTGTTCGGTTTCCGAATTGTTTTACACCATCTGTAGGGGAAGAAGAAGTATCAGTTCCAGGTGGTTTATTCAAAGCTAAAATTGGTGTATTTTTAATGATGACAGCGAATTCTGCTTGAGTATTAGCACGACATGTTAAAGTATTTGAAGAGGAATCATATGAAATGGATTCCACATTATCATCGGACCATGTACCATCCATAGAACTATTACGACCGTTATTGTATTGGAAGTGAACACATGTTGGAGAATAAGGATGTTCCATTAAAGAAGATTCATCTGAGAAATCAAGACCTTGTAATTGATATGCATCAACTAATGATTGATCAACTGCTAAAGTAACATTGATTTCTGGACTTGAATAATTGAGGGTTCTTGAATCAGTGGAAGTTATTTCCCAAAGAGATAAATCCATAACTTCAGAACTAAGAGCAAATGCAGTTCCATTAATATTTGAACTGGTATTATAAAATCCTGACAATAATTTGGATCCACATGCAAACTTTAAACAAGAATGTATTCCTAATGAAGCGCCTACATTGGGAGCTTTAAAATTACAAAATTTTTGTTTTCCAGTGAGTCGACCATCTACTACACCCACTGTTCGATCCAATGTGGATGAATTAAAATCTGGGGCTTTCATTTTCGATGAGAATTCTATAGGAGGTCGACCACAAGGTAAAGTCCTTGCCACACAATTTTCTAATTGTTTAAGTAATGGATTCAATTGATTGATCACCATGGGACTGAAACTTGTACCATTCGAATAATGATAAGTTCGTGACATGGAACTAGATACAACATTAAGAATATTAATGATCTTTAAAGAATTTGCGGAATCAACACATTCAGTATTACTCCAAGCAGTAATATTTCCCAGAAGACTGGTAAGTAATGTAACCAACTCCTCTTGTTTTTCAATAGTCCAAATAGGATTTGTTCCAGCATATACTAATAAGGAATCAATTAAAAAAGGTCCTACTGCGGATGTGTCAATAATAAGTCCATTTCCTAAAATTAATTGATTAATAAAGGGAGCAAGAGCTGACCGAGTCTTGTAATTCGCATCTAATGTTGGATCTGTAATATCATTATTTAAAGTATCATCAATAGCCGTTGTGACCGCTCCTAATCCTGTTAATGCATCTGCTCCATTTTGTGTGGTCAAATAATCATCAATGAGAGAATTAATATATTCAACCACAGGATCAATATCATCTCTTCGTTTCAAAGTACCAGATGTCACTGTTGCCGTTATGACAATTTCACCAATAAAAAGAGGCCCTGCTGTAGCTCCGGCTGCATCTTGAATTATAACGTAAACCATATAATCACCTTTTGGCAGTTTAATGGACATGGATGAACTAGTAGAAAAAGCTCGAATACTTTTCATATCACCTCCATTACGAGTAGCATAATATCCATAAGTTAAAGGTAAAGAAGATGGATCTGTTGTCCAATATGAACAAGAGAAAGAAAAACTTGTATTGAATTGAGTTCCTGTGGTAGGACCAATATTAGAACAAATACCTGAAGATGGTTTTTGTCGAACTGTAAATACTGTAGTCGCACTTCCCTTATTCGTTAAATTAGGATCTGTAATAGTCACTTGAATACAATAAGATGAACCTGCAGTGAAAGCGGTCGATGTAAAAGCCAATGTACGTGTGGATGGTAGAATTGAACCCACCACAACTGTAGAATCCAATAAATTAAGAGTTGAATAAGTCATACCATTACAAACAGAAAGCGAGACCCATGAATATGTAACATCATCTAAAGTTGTACCATAGGAAAGAGAATCTGTATGAACGTTCGCAAGTACAGCAAAATTCGATGTGGTCGCTGATGGATGAGGATCTGAAACAGTGAGATCAACTTGAGGGACAGATCCATCAATAATAATGAGAGTGGAAGGATCAGATGGAGCAGAAACACTTCCAGTGAGAAGATTTGTTGCAGTAACACTAAATCGATATGTTCCCGCTCTTAAACGATTCGAAATATCAATGATCGCCGCATTTTGAAGTACTAATGTGCTCCTAGTGGTTTTATCAAAACAAGCACCTGGGAATGTAATAGAATAACATGTCCAATTATAAGAAAAAGATATGAAATCATTGGGTCCAAATCCAGTATCTGCGGCTACCGCTGTTAACACAATGGTTGAAACACTAATAGTTCGACTAGACCCAGAGGATACAGTGACTCTTCCAGGTAACGCAGAGAAAGAGTAAGGGAATGTGTATCGAGAATTTGAATTATTGTATCTTGCAATTGCTGAGAAATTATAAACTCGATTTTGAGATAAACTGTAAGGTGGAAGAAGTAATGTCATTTTTGTCATATCAGAAGAAGAAATATTCACCATTTTTCCATCAGGATCTGGAGTAACTCCATCCCTGAAATAAACCCCTATAAAATGCCATTCAACAATAATAGCACCTAAACTTTTAGATGGACAAGATGAGGCTGTTTGAGCACTGGATGTAAGAATATTTGATTGATTTACTGCCACAGGAGAAGGACCGGATATTGTTACAAATGGGATATCACTGGTCGTTAACTGTTGTACTATAATACTAGTTGTAGAGTCTCCACCAAGAAAATTATAGAGTTGGAAATAAAATGTATAATAATCTGGGACTAGAAGACCACTAGGAAATGTAAATGAAGTATTTCCACCAAAGAAACCAGGAGTCACTACCGTATCTAAATAAGATTGAATGAGAGATACATCTGCTCCACTACTACTTGAAACATAAATACCACTGTCTGTTGTGAATGGACGTCCACCAGAACCAGTTATATCATAAAATTCCATAGTGAATGGAGGACAATCACCAATTTGAGAAGGAGCTTTAACTTTCATAGCCGGTGTAGGAACGACAGATGGTGCCTGAATAATCCCATTACCATTGGCAGGATATGAGTATTTTGAATTTGCAGCGTATATGGTATAATTATTAATGACGAAAATATCTCCTACAATTGGCGCATTATTGAGTGGATTAGTAGCAAAAGCTGAAGTGAAAGAAATTTGAAGACTTGTAGGGTTCACATGAAATACTGTACAATCTCCATTAACGTTCTGAAGGTTTGCATTTCCTGCAATTGTAGATAAAAGTTGAGAACACCAAAAACTACCGCTTGTCACAAATGTTCCTGATGCATTAATAGATATAGGTATATCAAAGTTTATAATAATAAATGCACCACTATCTGTGAAACCAATATTTAAAAGTTGAGGAGCAGGATCATAATATTTTAATTGGATTTCAGGACCTCCAATATATAGTTCAGGTCTTGCGGCGGTTGAACCATATTTACTATAAGCGATATTTAAGATAACATATTGACTTGTGGTTAAGGTTGGCAAAGAACAGGTTATTGAGCTATCTGCTAATGAGATATTGGCCACATATTCAAATACTCGTCCATCCTGCGTAGAAATAATACAATACGCTGTTGTACTAGGGATCAAATCATTCACTTTGAGTACAGTTTGTAAATGACTTGTGGATGTATTGACGATAGTAGGTGAAGTACTAATAACGGCGGTTTGATTATTATAGATGGTCGTATTCCGAGAAGCCACTGCACCACCAGAATTGATTGTGACATTCACTGTTTTTGTGAGTGTATTTGAATCCATAGGAAATGCATTTGATAAAACAACAATGATAACAGATGTAGTAGATGATACAAAAGATACTTGAACACCATCAAAATAAACTTCAATTCGAGATGGATCTGATTGAAATCCAGCACCAATGATACGTACAGAAGCACCAATTTTATTAGGAAGTAATGAAGGTTCAAAACCTGAAAATATGAAACCACATGTAGTGGAATCACCACCACAAACACCACAAATATCTGTTATTTTAGTACCATTTCTAGATTGACCTGCACATAATCCTGTACCCCATGATGTAATGACGGAATCATTATTACGAGTCATACCAAAACAATCAGGATTTTGACAATCTAAACAACTTGTACCATCTCCATTACATACACCACATTCATCTACATAAGATAATGGTTCTGTACTTAAATGACAACCTGAACAATCTTGGACATACCAAGGAGTTGGAAATGATCCATTTGGATAAGGACATTGTCCCATGCAATCTAACATAGAATCTAAGCAAATCCAAGTAGGAGTAGGGGATGCAGTAGGACTTGATGTTGAAGTAGGAGTGATTATTATTGTAGAAGTGGTGGCGGATAATGTAAATGAAGAGGTTGAAGAGAGTCCAGTTGACATGGTTGTATTTAAAATAGCCTCAGAGAACGGTAGTTGATCTAAAAATTGGATCAATATATAAAGAAATAAATAAATAAATAATGACATCGATGTAATGCAAAAACAAAAAAAAAGAGGAAAGGAAAACAGGAAAGGAAGTTCCATTTACCAGCTCGTTCAAAGAATAATTTTTGAGTGTGAGCTAATAATTGCTGTTGAACGACTGGAGCGAATGCATGAGCTTCCATATAAGCTCTTAAAAATCGAATTTGATTTGCTTTTAAATTAGTGTTATCAGACATAGTATTTTCATGTCGACGATAATAATTGAGAGGTTCAGGAACAGCTTCTAAATGATGACCATGAAGAACTACTCTTGCAAGAAATTCATAATCTTCAAACCCTACTCCATAATCTTCAGTAAAACCGCCTAAATCTATAAAGAAATTTTTTTCTACTAAGAATTTAGAATCACCAAAAATATTCTGTAACATTCCTGGTAATTTTGCTGACCCTAATGGTATATATCGACTAAGGGTATCCATATTTCCAGGAGGATAATTTCTTCCATGAAAAACATCATGACCTGATGTGACTACATTGGCACTAGTGGCCAGTGCTACACGCATTAAAGTTTCAATCTGGTGAGGTTTTGCATAATCATCGTCATCCATAAATACAATATATTTACCACGAGCATGTTTAACTACAGAATCATATGTATGAAACACAAAACAACAAAGTTAGAGAATATTAGCCTATATATATTATTCCTTAACAGATATGATAATGAGAAAAAGCGAATAATAATATTTTT
>Ga0157372_10005162_pt1 | contig 13883 bp, 9 predicted proteins | sample C55metaG_FD_115307 | JGI IMG/M metagenome (GOLD analysis project Ga0157372, IMG submission 115307) | Corn rhizosphere microbial communities from Kellogg Biological Station, Michigan, USA - C5-5 metaG | ecosystem: Host-associated > Plants > Roots > Rhizosphere > Soil | place: USA: Michigan... | reverse complement strand
TTTTTCTGCCCGCCTGGCCAGCATTTGTACATAAGCCTGCAATGAGGTAAGCGGCGTTCTTAGCTCATGGCTGGCCATAGCTATAAAATCAGTTTTTCTAATATCCTCCTCCTTAAGTGTGGTAATGTCATGCAGAACTCCTGTGAAATAATTTGGTTTACCTTCACGATCGAGCGTGACATTGCCGTTAGCCCGCACCCAGCGCAATTTGTCATCGTGTAATCCACGAAGGGGGTATTCCAGATCAAAGCGCTCACCGCCATTAATGTTAGCTTCAACTGCATTAGTTACCAATGATTGGTATGCACTATCAATTTGCGCTATGGCTTTTTCATAAGTCATTTGCTCACCGGGGAAAAAGCCAAATATCTCTTTAAGACGCGGGGATGGAGTAAATTCACGGGTCTCAATGTCTATAGACCACATACCCATTTCGGCGGAATCTATGGCCATCTCAAGCATTTTATTACTGATATCTAATTGCTGTTGTATGCTTTTTAACTCTGTTATATCATTAAAAGTAACAATAGCGCCATTCCTTTTATTATCCACCTGCTGTATGTAAGGCATAGTCATCATCTGATACCATTTACCATTGTTGGTCTCAATTTCTTTGGTAATAACATTCCCATCCGTTAATACTTTTTTAATATCATCTAAAATGGTTTCAAATTTGATATTAGTTGAAATATTACTCAGGGGCCGCCCGATATCAGATTCCTGCAGGTTGATCTGCTTTACAGTTCCCGGGGAAAATTTCATTAGTCTCAGGTCATTGTCAATAAATAACTGCCCATTGACATTGCTCCTGAAATAATTATTCAGATCGTCATTAATTTCCAGGAGCTCTTTATTTTTTAACTGATAGTCTGAATTAATAGTATGCAGTTCCTCGTTTACCGATTGCATTTCTTCATTGGTACTTTGCATTTCTTCATTGGCCGAGACCAACTCCTCGTTAAATGACTGCATGTTCTCATTGTACGAATTCAGCCTTTCATAAGAAGATTGAAGTTTTTGCTTTAATTCCTCCAGTTCTTCCTCCAGGTTCACCGTATATTGATCAAAATATATTTTTTCATTATATACAGCACCTTTCTTTGTTGTTTCGGCAAATTTATCCTCGCTAAATGTTATCAATAGTAGTTTTTCCTGTCCCTTTATAATTAAAACATTTATCGACAGGCTTACATTAATAACAACCTGGCCCTGTTTAATTTTTATTCCGTTAAGTGTAACGCTTTGTTTCGTCTTTAAAACTTTTTTCCTCAATGTAGTAAAGGCGACTGCCAGCGGTTTTGGTAACAGCTCTGCAAGATTTGATGTGAAATGCTTTTGAAGTAAATATTTTGTGGTATCTCCATGAGATTTTATAACATGGTTGTTTTCATCAATACAAATTATCAGGCAATCCAGGTTATTAGCCATGCTTGTATTTATTGCCTCAGCCAAAGTATCGATAGAATCTTTAAAAACATTACCGGGCAAAAGTCGTGAAGGTGTACGTTTGATCTCGAGCAGCTCCGGCAATGAAAATGCGTCAAAGCTGAGCCCCCGTTTTGTTTCCAGATTTTTATAGATCTTCCATTTTTTATCAACCACTTCAAGGTTCTTAATGATCGGCACCGGGTTTTCACTAGACCCTAAAAATAAATAGCCATCCTTTTTAAGCCCAAAAAGCAACATGGTAAATATTTTCTTCTGTAGAAGCGGCGACATATAGATAAGCAGGTTACGGCAACTAATCAGATGCATATTGCAATAAGGCGGGTTCTTCACCAGGTCATGATGCGCAAAGATCACCATTTTGCGTATCACCGGGCTCACTCTGTAATCTTCCCCTTCTTTTACAAAATATTTTCCAAGCCTTTCAGCCGATACATTTTTTTTAATGTCCGCGTTGTATACCCCCTTGCCTGCACGGGCCAGGGCAGCGCTATCAATATCGGTGGCGAAGATCTTTACTACAACATCTTCAAAATCACCTTTTAACTGTTCAGCAATCAACATGGCGATAGAATATACCTCTTCCCCGGTAGCGCAACCCGCAACCCACATTTTCAGTTCTTCACCAGGCGTTAACTGTTTAAGAATACGGGGTAATACCTCCGTTTGTATAAAGTCAAATGCTTCTTTGTCCCTAAAAAACGAGGTGACACTGATCAGGAACTCCTTAGCCAATGCCTCTACTTCTTCAGACGAAGTCTTCAAATAGTTTAGATAACTTTCCAGGGTTGTAAAATTGCCGTAGGAAGCTCTTTTTTTAGTCCTTCTTAATATTGTGGTTTGTTTATAATCTGTAAAATCAAGCGGAGATCCTTCTTTGACCAGGTTAATAATTGAGGCCAGATGTTTTTCGTCATGCTGGTCATCCGCTATCACGCCTCTTTCATGCTTTACATAATCTTCTACTGTATCGGGCATCATGCCGGGTTCCAAAATAAAATCCACCAGGCCGGTAGCTATCGCGTGAGAAGGCAAGCTACTGAATTCTGAAGTTTCAGGATTCCTTGCTATGATCATTCCACCAGCTTTTTTAATAGACTTGATGCCTTCAGTGCCATCTGTACCTAATCCGGATAAAACTATGCCAATGGCTTTTTTCCCATAATCAGTTGCAAGCGAATTAAAAAATGTATTAATGGTCATATGGGGACCTTTAATATTCTCTTTATCTGTTAAATACAACTTATTGGCTTTTATGGTCATGAATTTATCGCTTGGTATAAGGTATACCTGGTTGCATTGCACCTTCATGCCGTTTTCAGCCTGCTCTACAATAAGTTTACTATGTTTGGCCAATAACTCAACCATCCTGCTTTTAAAATCGGGTGATAAATGCTGGATAATTATATAGGATACGCCATCTAAAGGCGTGTGATCAAAAAATGAATTTATCTCTTCCATACCACCGGCAGAGGCGCCAATGGCAATAATATGGTGCGGGTCCGCTTTAATCATAACATGATTTTAATGAATGGGAGTAGAATTAGAAAAGAATTCTTATTGAGTGGATATATAAACAAGTCAATTTACACCGATTTGTTTCGAATACAATTAATAATTTTCATCTCTCTGCATGTAATCCGGTTGTTTTTCAAATCGGCTTTCCCGGATTTTTGGTGTTCATATACATAATGAAGGGCCCGACTCTACATGTTTTCAATTAAAAAAATCGGTCAATAGCCGTTGATCAGGGATTTAGTTGTAATTCCGAGACCATATCCACTACTTCGTGTATCTTTTCATCCAGCCTTTCAGTTGCTGTGTTCAGCATTATTAAATATTCACGGGAAGCTACATAGCCATCTTCTTTAATCAGGTTCATCAAACCCAGTATGGATGCCACCGGTCCACGGTAATCGTGCGACTGTATTTGTGCGATCCTGGTCAATAAATGCTTTTGATCAATGATCGTTTTTTCATGTAACTTGCGCTCGTTGATGTTCCGGATTACATAGGTTACACCAATGATATCTCCGTTATCATTTCTTACCGGTTCAAATACGCAATCCCACCAGATGGTCCCTTTGCCTCCATAGTCTGCAAGGCGCTCCAGTTGCACACTTGTTCCTTTTAATGCCCTGGCGTAATGAAGCAGGAATGCTGCGTGAAAGGCAGGTGTCAGGAAATCGATCATCTTTCGGCCATACGATAGCCGTTCATCGTATTTATCTTTAACAAAACTATACGCAGCCCGGTTAAAATCGATAATTTCTCCCTCTTCGCCTAATAAAAAATAAGAATCTGTTAAGCTTTCAAACATAGACCGAAGTTTAATTTCATTTCCGGCCTTATGTTCCCTGATCTGTTTTAAACTGGTTAAACTTTTATCCAACTGGTCAAGGCTTAATTTAAGTTCCATCACACTGATCGCATGTTTGGAAAGTATCTTAAACATCAGTTTCTCTTGAGCGGTAAGCGTATGCGGTTTATAGTCCATAACGCACAGCGTTCCTATGCAATGACCATCTTGCGTGATCAACGGTGCACCGGCATAAAACCTGATCCGGGGTGCCGCTGTAACAGATGGATGAGTATTGAAGCGTTTATCCAGTTGTGTATCATCAATAATCAATAAGTTTTTCCTTTTGATGAATTGGGTACAAAAGGACAGTTCCCGTGGTATGCGGTCTATATTCCGATTAATTCCCTTTTTTACTTTGATCCACTGGGTATTTTTATCAATTAAGGAGATTAACGAAATCGGCGTTTGACAAAGATTCGCTGCAAAAGATACAATTTGCCGTAACTCAGGATTGTGCTGCAGGTTTAGCCGTTCAAATTGTTTTACAACATTTTGCCTCAATTGCTCATCCATTCGGGATCATTATAACACCGTTAATAAGTTGATATTAATTCAGTGAAGTGGCAGCTAGTGAATATCCAGGTTCATCCACAAAATGGATGATAAACTTACTGCCTTTTCCGGGTTCACTTTCAACGGTAATATTGCCGCCTGCTGCATCTATTATTTTTCTGGCCAAAAATAAGCCAATACCCTGGCCTTCTATATCCGGCTTAAGCCTGCCATATTTTTTAAAAATCTGGTCTATGCCGCTTTTGGGAATACCCAATCCGTTATCCTGAACAGTTAGTATAATATGGTTGCCCTGTTTTTGCGTACGTATTTTTATCGCCGGGGGCATATCTCCTTTAAACTTTATTGCATTAGAGATCAAATTATAAAATATGCTTCTCAGGTTCTTTTTTGAAAAATAGATATGTTTTACTTCCAGGTTTTTGGTGAGCACTGTTCCGGTTAACTTTATCTTATCTTCAAGGCTCCATTCAATATTGTGGATAATCTCTTCCAGGTCAATCATCTCCAATTCGATCATATCGTTCTCCAGTTTGGCAACGGATGAGATTTCATTAACGAGTTCTCGGAATTTTTTAATGGAGGCATCGATAATTTTAAGAAAATGATTGAGTTCGGGGTCGCTGACATCTATCAGGTTCATCACTGCAATACTCTGTTCAATGTTATTTAATGGCCCTAACAGATCATGAGAGGCTGTATGAACAAAATTATCCAGGTCAGCATTGATACGAAGTAAGCCGGTATTTTTGTGGTCAAGTTCCTGCTGTGCTTTTTTTAATTCTGTAATATCATTAAAAGTGATTACCGCTCCGTTATTTTTATTTTCCGTCTGCTGCACATATGGCATAGTCATAATCTGGTACCATTTGCCATCTTTGGTTTCAATTTCTTTGGTAATAATATTTCCTTTTTCCAGCACTTCATGGATATCTTTAATCATGCTTTCCATTTTGATATTGGTAGAAATATTGCTGAGAGGCCTGCCTATATCCGAATCCTGAAGATTAATTAACTTAACTGCCCCGGGAGAAAACCTCATCAGCAGCAGCTCATTGTTAATAAATAATTGCCCGTTTATATTACTTCTGAAATAATTGTTCAAATCATCATTAATCTCTACCAGTTCTTTATTTTTTAATTGATATTCGGTGTTAATGGTATCCAGTTCTTCATTAACTGATTGCATTTCTTCATTGGTACTTTGCATTTCTTCGTTTGCAGATAGTAATTCTTCGTTGAACGATTGCATATTCTCATTGGAAGCATCAAGTTGCTCGATGGTAGATTGCAACTTATCTTTCAAATCCTTTACTTGTTCTTCCAGGTTTAGTGTATACTGGTTATGGTATATTTTTTCGTCAAACACGGATAAGTCTGCTTCCTTTTGAGTTGGCAATTTATTTTCTGTAAAGGTTGCCATGAGCATTCTTTCTCCTTTTTTAATTGTTAAAGGGCTGACGGATAGGTTTACTTCAAGGGTCAGGTCACCCTGTTTGATTTTTATCTGGTTGATTGTGCTCTTTTTGTTTGATTTTAAAGTATTTATACTTAAAGTGTTGAATGCAACAGCAAGTGGCTTGGGTAAAAGCTCGACCAGGTTGGAATTAAAATGCTGCGGCAGCAAATACTTTTTTGTATCGCCGTAAGATTTAATTACCTCATTATTCTCATTAACACAAACAACAAGTTGATCCAGGTCCCTGGCCATGCTTTCGTGCATGACTTCTGCTACTATATTATTTGCATTTTTTGATGATTCTGCCTGAGCAAAAGATGATGCCGAGCGCTTAATGTCAGCGAGTTCCGGAAAAGAAAACGCATCAAAACTTACCTTTCTTCGGGTTTCCAGGTTCCTATAGATCTTCCATTTTTTATTGATCACTTCCAGGCTTTTGATTATAGGCCCGGGGTTTTCGCTGGAGCCTAAAAATAAATACCCATCCATTTTCAAACCGAAAAGCAACAAGGCGAATACTTTCTTTTGCAACGCCGGTGTCATATAGATCAGCAAATTACGGCAGCTGATAAAATGCATATTGCAATACGGCGGGTTTTTGACCAGATCGTGCTGAGCAAAGATCACCATTTTTCGTATGTCGGGCTTTATTCTATAATTGTTGCCCTCCTTTAAAAAATGTTTTTCCAGGCGATCCGGCGAAATATTCTTTTCAATACCGGCCTGGTATACTCCCTTACCTGCATGTACCAAAGCAACGGTATCAATGTCTGTAGCAAAAATCTTTACAATAATATCCTTGCGTGACTCTTTTAATTGTTCTGCCGCCAATATTGCTAACGAATATACTTCTTCGCCCGTGGCGCAGCCTGCAACCCACATTTTTAGCTCTTCTCCCGGAGCAAGTTTTTCGATAATGGAGGGTAAAATATTTTTTTGTATCAAGTCAAAAGCTTCCTTGTCTCTAAAAAATGAAGTTACGCTGATTAAAAACTCTTTTGCCAGCGCCTCAATTTCATCGGGGTTAGCCTTCAGAAATTCAAGATAGCTCCCCAGTGTGTTAAAATTATTATATGCAGCTCTTCTTTTTGTTCTTCGAAAGATGGTCGCTAATTTATAGTCGGTAAAATCCATAGGCGATTTTTCCCTGATCAGTTCAATAATGGCCTTAATATTTCCCTCATCGTCATTAATATTGTCGGTTGGTTCTTCACCATATTTTATATAATCTTCAATGGCACTGGGCATAGCTTCGGGCTCGAGCACAAAGTCAACCAACCCTGTTGCGATAGTATGAGAAGGCATACTGCCAAATGCCGAAGTTTCAGGGTTACGGGCAATTATCATACCGCCTGATTTTTTTATTGCCTTAACACCTTCTGTACCATCGCTGCCCAGGCCGGATAGAATAACACCGATAGCCTTTTTACCACGATCGGCAGCAAGTGAGTTGAAAAAGGTGTTTATGGTAAGGTGAGCGTTTTGCCCCTTTGCCTTTTCGGTTAAATAGAGTTTCCCCTTACGAATGGTCATAAACTTATCATTGGGAATCAGGTAAACCTGGTTCTTTTGCACTGTCATTCCATTCCCGGCTTCCAAAACAACTAACTTGCTGTGTCGTGCCAGCAATTCAACCATCCGGCTTTTGTAATCAGCAGACAGGTGCTGAACGATTACATAAGAAACGCCATCCAGTGGGGTATGGTCAAAAAATGAATTGATTTCTTCCAGGCCTCCTGCGGAAGCGCCTATGGCAATTATATGATTGGGTTCGTCTGGTATCATAACATAAGTTTATAATAAGTAAAAATCCTGGGGTTGATAAACTTATAGTGTGTAATCATCATACCCAAAAAGAAATTTAAATTGTATTTATTCCGCCTGGAATAATAAGGATAAAAGAAGCAGCATATACCGGATACTGGCATAAAAGCCATTTTTAAATTCGGCAGGTTAAAAGAAGCGGAAAATAGATCCTTAATAAATTAAAGGCTTTGAAATCCCATCTCACTAGTTAACGCCAAATTTAACCAAAAGTTATGAGAATACATACCCGTGTTTTAACGGTATTTTACTTAATGCGGCATTGTTTATGTATTGTGTTCGGGAAAGTCATCCTTTGGTGTCTTCAGATAAATTCAGGCCAACAGTGAACCATTTCTCTCTGTTTAGTAATACTGCTACAACGGACATGGAAAAGCAATGCTAGTTCCTCTTATACATATTTTAATTTCACAGTAAACTCGGATCCATCGCCTTCTTGACTAGAGACCGATACCGATCCGCCAGCATTGTTCACGATTTCTTTGACAAGATACAGGCCTATGCCGGATCCTTCAATATCATTTTCAACCCTAAAATATTTTGAAAAAATAGCCTCTTGCTTGCTGGAGGGAATGCCAATCCCGTTATCTTTAACCGTAATGATAATAAAGTCATCTTTCCGATGGGTTCGGATAAGTACTTCTGGTTGGCGCTCGCTTGATCTGAATTTAATAGCATTACTGACCAGGTTATAAATAATACTTCTTAGTTTCCGTCTGGAGAATAATATCTGAGAAACATTAATATCAGTTCTTAAGGCCACCTTTGCTTCGTTAAGATCGCCGGTAAGCGTAAGCCGTACATCTTCAATAATGTGTTCAAAATTCAACAGCTCCTCCTCAGATTTGTATTTGTGCTGTTGTTTTCTGCTGTCAACCAGTTCACCGATTATCACCTGCATTTTGCCGATCGCGCTTTCTAAAATCTTAAAAAGAGGATGATCTCCCTTTTGATTTTGCGGCGATATCTTTTTCATTTGATTAATGGTAAGCATTAAACTGGTTAAAGGCCCCTTAATATCGTGAGAAATTGCGTCTAGCAGTGTTTCATGTTCCGAGATAAGTTTTTCCAGGTCTTTAAGATCTTTGATACGTAATGTTATGTCTACAAAAGTTATAATAACCCCGTTGGTCTTTTTTGTGTTCTTAATCACATAGGGTAGGATATTCATTTGAAACCAACGAAAATCGGTTGTTTGGATTTCTTTTTCAAGGATGGTACTGGTTTCAATTACCTGCTGAATATTCTCAATAATTGTGGGAAACCGGAAATTTTCTTTCACCTCATCAATGGGTTTGCCCAGGTACTCGGGCCGCAAACTGAACTGCTTCATCGCAGGTGGTGTAAATTTCCGTAGAATCATATCGGAATCGACAAATAATTGCGGAATAATGGTATTGCTGAAATAATTTTCCAGATCGTCATTTAACTTTTCTAATTTTTTTATCTGGTTGTTTTTTTTTACCATCACTGAAATAAACATTATTTAACCCTTGACCAATCATTCCGCTTGCCCATAAGTCCTGAAACACATAAAAATTGGGGTGCATTCTCTAAAGTTCACAGGCTTTAGTAATTCCCCGGGTATTGCATAAACTTGGCTAGGTGAAACAACAGATGGGACAGATCTGTTAGAAACGAACATTTTGTCAAGAGAGTCGGTGGCTAAATCGACCCTATTATATAAAGTTACAAAAAGCAGTGGTATGAAAAAATGTTTATCGGATTTATTAAAAAACAAAGGTGATTGCACAGAATTACACTATTTGGGGGCGGCGTAATTTAGGTGAAGCCAACTATGAAGCATTGAATTATCGCGATTGTTGCGAATATTACAAATTCGTGGCACAGAATCCCTCCAACATACGAAACATTAACCTCTTGTTTCGGTTGTAATAATACACGATGTTGCATTCAGCAACAATTCACTTCTTTAAAATAAGGAAAATCATGAAATTTATTAATTATGCTATCGGTACGTTAGTACTATTTGGGATAAGTATGTCAGCAAGTGCTCAAAAATATAAAACAGCCGCCGACACCGGAAAACTTAATATAGAATATGCAAAAGTGCAGAATGATATTGCGGACCTCAAGGTTAAATTAAATGAGGCGCAAGGGAATTTGCCGGCTTTTAAAACCAAAGCCTCTAATGCAGGTTCAGATGCGCAAACCGCCGCTGATGCCAGTAGTAACGACGCTTCGAAAGCTACGAGTGGCAATTTATCAGACTCAAAAGACTCTAAAAAGAGCGCTGATAATGCTTACGATAAAGCAAAGGATGCTAAATCAGCTAATAACAACGTCGGCAAGCAAAATGAAAAGATACGGAAGTTAACCAACTCATTAAAGGAAAGAAATCAGCGGTTGAAAGATCTGGATATTATGAGGGCTGCTATCAATGAGCAAACGCCGTCTAATCCGAAACAGTAGATTGAAGGATTTTATGCTTACAGATTATCAGATGAAAAATAATAGCCGGCCCGGTAAGGTCGGCTTTTCTATTTTGATTTTAAACCGGTCCTTTAAGCAAAACTCAACAGATATTATTTCAGTATCAGAAAATTTTGAAATCATTCCCTTGGGTATCGATTCGAATAAACCTTTTCGCGAACCGCCAACAGCATTTCATTTTCACAATTAAAGATGTATTTTCTGAAGTGAATTGAGGTATTAGATATGGATACGGGTTCAAGTATTTCAAACGCCTTGAGATAAATCAGATACTTTATGCAGACGGTCGTCAATCTTATGTACCAGCATCTCGAATATTGTTAACTCAGAGGTTCACCGTCTTCCTGCTCCCAAACCTCATATGTGGCCAGCTTAGCAAATAAAGCCATGGTAAAATATTGAATATCAGAGCAGCGCGAGGGGTAGTACAAATCCCTCCGCGAAGACGGTATCAAACACCACTAAAACCCTTCAAACGCTACGTTTGAGGGGGGTGTTGCATTTTGGTGTCATTTGCTCACCATTGAACAGCCATTTTGGTGAGCGGCGGACTGCCAAGACGCTGTAATAGTCGAAATTTAGACGCTTGCATGTCACCGGCTTTTAAAGGTAATATGGAAATATTTAAATGACCGATCGGTTTTGTCTCATGATTTATAGAGACCATGACCAAAGCAGAAAAAACATTTAATGCGAACCCATTTTAAAGTGCGACCCAATAGGCGGCATCCTAATTGAAACTGTTAACCACTTTTCTCGCTATGGAATGAATGTATTCGCCGTTTAAGTTAGCCGGGTTAAACGGGGTTCTGCTCATGCACAGCCATTTTGCTGATGCAGAAACCGGAAAAGTTTTGGAAATCTCAATGAGAAAAACATTTTCACTGCCGTCCCAGGTTAGGCGCAAGGCATCTTTGTTATCGGACCAGATAGTAAATTTAGTTTCGTAAATAGCATCATTGTTTTTTTCCTCAATCAGGATATACCCAAGACTCCCGAATCTTTCAGTAAGCGCAGATTTAATCAATGAGTACGTTTGCAATATGATTTCAGAGGGTTCCATAATTATACTTTAAAGAGATGCTGCATGTTTACCTATACGAGCTGTCGATTGGTATATTAAATCAAAAAGTTACTTCATCTGCATCTCTTTTCTGAATTTACGAATGTTGGCATCCAGCAAATGGATATTCAGGTCTTCATAGTGCTCAGTGCGATATTGTGCCAGCTTTTTAATCCCTGCTTCTCCTTCTTCGATCAGCCGGCTAATATAGGCCAGCGCTCCTGCCTTTGCCTTTTCCATAGCTGTGGCCTTATCGAGGTAACCGTAGAACATGCTTTCATCCTGCGGCAGCATGTATTCCAAATAAGGAATCGAACAAAGGACATCTTCAAGCTGGGTTGCGATTAAGGCACTCTTATTGTGTCTGGATGGCACCGGTTTAAAATCGTTTACTGAAATTTCGGTAACTGACGTATCGTTCTTGTAAACGCGATAATATTTCGTAAAAAAAAGATTTTTCATGGCTTTGAATAAAAATGATGGTTTATGAATTCCGGTAATGGTTTTTTATCCCGGCGCCGAGCTGTTTCATCAGATGAATATTTAAATTGGCCTGGCCGGAAATACATACGAATTGCTTGTCGAAGCTTAGTTCACCCAGTATATTTCCCTGATCAATAACCAGGAAACGGCTGTTGCGGCCTGGTAAAATGGTTATAGCACGGTCGCCATCAAACATGCTAATAAGCAGGTGAAACTGTTGTTGCAGAGAGAATTTTAATCTTGAATACATATCGATAATTTTAGTAGGCGTTTGATATTACTGATTAGATGGTATTTGCGGGTAAATAGCGGTCCGCATAACTTCAAGGTCTTTCAACCGTCGTTGTTAATAAATTTCAATGATTTTAAGTTAGTAGAAATATAACGTGCTGAATGGCTGATTACCTGGCATCGTTTCGAGAAAGAGTAAACCTACTGTTTATTTCTGCATGGTTTGTCACGCTACTCACACATTATCTGGGAGTGCTTAGCGATTCACAATTCGGATGGCGGCAGTCTTCCTCTTTTTTTATTTGAAAAATACCTGGATGCAAAAACGGTTATTGTTCAAATAGCCAATCATGATAATAACCAGCACGCCGAAAATGAAAATATTCGCATCGGCAATTTATTTGAAGGAATAGAAATAATAGGATCGCTAATGATGATTAAATAATTTAACAGGGTTAGCGTTATTTTACTTCGTCTTTGCAGGATCTCCGCAGGGACCCTGCAAACCACAAAAGACTTTGATGAGTTTTCTCGCGAGTGTGAATAATGGCTGCGTTATGTACGCGGCAAAGTGGGTTGAATGCGACATTAATAAATAGCAGGAACAGGTATCCCGGCCCATTTTTAGAATCGTTAAAAACACCGCCTCCTATACTCATTGTAATTTGCGTTATAGTTAACAACCTTTAGTGGCATTTGCCCGTACAAAACAAAAATGTCACTGATAATCATAGCGGTGTTGGTTTTGAGTTAATTGATAAAATATCCCTGCAAGATCAAATGAAGTTGTATTTATTACTTAATAATTAATGTACCGCGCATTGTTTATATCAGTTGCCTTGCTATTCCTGGCCTTTAAAGGGAACGCACAGAGTTTGTCCCGCAATGTAGTTTGCAGTGCCGGAACAACAGTTACAACCACCAAATATTCCGTAACTTATATTGTTGGCGAAACGGTCGGGGATTTATTTGAGGACAAGTTTAATTGGCATTATCTTACCGCAGGCTTTGCGCAACCGGATTTGAACATACAGAATGTAATCTATTCGAATCTTAACTTTTTGGTTTTCCCGAATCCGGTTAATGTTTCATCCTCGGTTAAGCTCGCATTCAAAAATGCACCGGAAGGTAAGTATTCCCTGTATCTTATTGATGCAATGGGCCGACAATTACAATCAAGAGAAGTTTATTATAGGCCCTCCTTTTTTGCCTACCAGGAATTTGCGGTTTCAGAATATCCAAAAGGAGTTTATTTTATAAAAATTGTATGCAATGATCAATTTAAAGGCGCCCTTAGTTTCGTTAGATAATATCCTAAACTAAAAATATGAAAAAAACTATATTCTTTTTTTTACTGCTGACTTTGACTGCCATTGCTGCGCATGCACAGCCGCAGGCATTCAGGTACCAGGCTGTAGCCAGAGGTAATAATGGGGCATTGCTTACCAATACCACGGCCAAACTTCGCTTTACAATACGTTCTGGTTCCGAGGCGGGTGCTTTAGAATATAGCGAGACTCAAACCACTACCACCAATCAATATGGTTTGTTTGCTGTTGAAGTAGGTGGCGGCACACCTGTGGCAGGCACATTCGTAAACATCAACTGGGCATCGCCAACGCCCAAATACATCCAGACGGAAATAGATTTAGGTAACGGCTTCGACGATTTAGGGGCCTCTAAGTTATTGAGTGTTCCATACGCACTATATTCTTTAAACCCTGGGCCCGCCGGAGCTACAGGCCCCCAGGGTATGCAGGGAGCTGCCGGCGCAATGGGACCACGGGGTATGGCTGGGCCTACCGGCGCAACCGGTACTAGTGGCCCACAAGGCCTTCAAGGTATCACCGGTGCCACTGGAGCTCAAGGTATTCAGGGCATTACAGGGGTAACAGGCGCTAAGGGGGCAACTGGCGCTATCGGCCCGCAAGGCATTCAGGGTATAGTAGGGGCAACAGGTGCCACAGGCGCAATCGGGGCCACCGGTTCACAGGGTCTTCAGGGTATCACCGGTGCTACTGGCGCACAAGGTATTCAGGGTATTACGG
>Ga0157372_10005161_pt1 | contig 13884 bp, 14 predicted proteins | sample C55metaG_FD_115307 | JGI IMG/M metagenome (GOLD analysis project Ga0157372, IMG submission 115307) | Corn rhizosphere microbial communities from Kellogg Biological Station, Michigan, USA - C5-5 metaG | ecosystem: Host-associated > Plants > Roots > Rhizosphere > Soil | place: USA: Michigan... | reverse complement strand
GTTTGGCTTCGGCGCCCGCGGCAACAATATTCTCGCTCGCGGCAACACGCCGGGCCACGTGCACGCGATCACCCGCACGAGAAGTGTGCTCGATCATCACCACGGCATCGGCCCCATTCGGAACTGGCGCGCCGGTCATAATCGCCGCGGCTTGCCCTGATTCAACCAACAAAGTCGAGAGAACTCCCCCAGCTTTGATCTCCCCAATAATCTGCAAATCGGCAGGCAATTTATCGAGATCTGCCGCGCGAATCGCGTAGCCATCACGCGTGGATCGAGGGAATGGCGGGAAATCTCGGTCGGCATGGATCGGCTCAGCCAGCACTCGCCCTTGGGTATCCAGAACCCCCAGCAGTTCTCTACCTTTGGCTCGCAGGCGTGAAGCATGGTCTTCGACCAGGGCACGAGCTTCCTCAAAACTCAGAATACTTGCTTGCTCGGGCTGGGCGGCCATGCAGAAATGATAAGAGGGACGCAGAGGAAAAGCGAGGCTACAACTCAGACGGTGCGAAGCTACAGTCTCAGCGTTCTCGAATCCCCAACTTTTTAGCCAGCGCGCGGGGATCCATGGCGTGGGTGACAGCGATGTCCGGGGTTACGATGCCGGCGCGAACCAGCTCCTCGATCTGCGAATCGATACTCCAGTCCGCGGTATTTTCTGAAGTCTCCCTCGGAGGATCGTCAGAACGGCGATAAGATTGATTTCTTAGCAACTGCTCTAGTGATTCGGAACCCGACTTCCACACTTCGAACACCGCCGTTCGGTGTTCATCCTGGTTCCTGGGAACCAACCGCTGCGAAATCACATAACGAAGCATTCTGGCCAGGCGATCGCGTGCAGGGCGATGCTCTCCCGAAGGCAGCGCGCTCGCAAATCTTTCCACCGCCTGTTGTGCATTGATGGTATTCATGGTCGAGAGCACCAGGTGCCCGGTTTCAGCGGCTTCGAGGGCCAGTTCCATGATCTCGGCGGTTTTGAGCTCTCCGACAGCAATTACATTCGGTGCTTGGCGCAGAGCCGCGCTTAACGCCTGCAGGACGCTCGGAGTATCGCTGTGCAACTCGCGCTGGTGGATTGTGGAACGCTTGTGGTTATGCAGGAACTCGATCGGGTCCTCAATGGTGATGATGTGGCTGGTTTCGCTTTCATTGATGTGATCGATCAGTGCCGCCAGGGTTGATGATTTGCCCGAGCCCCGAGGGCCCGTGATCAACACTAAACCGTCATGCAGTTGGGTTATATCGCGCAGTTGTTCTGGCAGGCCAAGGCTTGCGAAGTCGGGGACGGTTGTGGGAATGACCCGCATCACCACGGCGCAACTTCCTCTTTGAATGAAAATATTTACCCGGAAACGCGCCACTCCGGGCAGCGCGTAGGAAACATCGCAGTAACCTTGTTCGCGCAACATGCTGAGTGCGGACTTGTTGCTGGCAATCAGGTCAGATGCGATGCGACGGGTATCGTCGGCGGTGAGCGGCGGCGCTCCCGCCATCTGCAACTCGACGAATTCTCCGTTCGCCTGAATCTGGAATTTCTTGCCGGGAGAAAAAATCAGATCGCTGACACGCGAATTTGCCCGCAGGATTGCTGCCAGTAGCTCGTCAGTTGCAGCCCCCGCGGATATCGGATCCAGCGAAAGTTGTATGCGGCCGGTGCCAGTTGCGGCCATGGTAAACCTGATTCCTTCTCGAAACGCGAGTATTCAGGTTCAACTCTAGCGAAGTTAAACCGCTTCCGGCCACAAAGAACGGCTTGTTCATAGACCTTCGTAATGCTCCCCTCTGGCACAAAAAAGGGGCGGCCAATGCCGCCCTTCATGTGGACTGTTCAACGCTACTTAGTTTTCTTTGCACCCTTTTTGCCGTAGGTGGTTTCCACCGTGGCGTTCAGAGCCGTCAGCATTTGCTTGGCTTCCTCGGCATGTGGACCGCTTGGCTGCAGCTCAAGATATTTCTGGTAAGCCTCAGTAGTTCCGTCGGGAGCCACAATCTTGCCGCTGGGATCCGTGGTTGCCAGTCCTACCAGGTTCTGGCCTTTCCAGAAATAAGCATCGGCATGGTTGGGATCAGCAGCTATAGCCTTATCGAAGGCATCCACTGCCTGCTTGCGGATTTTTACATCATTCGTGGCGTTGGAATTGGTCAGCACCGCGCCAAGATTGAAATAGTACTGGCCAGCGTGCGAGGGATCGAGAGTAGCCGCCTGCTGGTAGGCGTTGACCGCCTCATCAGACTTCCCAGTTCGCGCCGCGGCGGCGGCAAAGTTATCGTAGTAAGCCGCCAATCGCTGATTGTCCAGCGCGGATTGCACAGCTGTTTTCCCGCTTTGAGGCGGTGTGGCATTTGCGGGCTGTGCATTTCCCTGCGCCGGCTGACCGTTTCCTGGCGCTGGTTGACCATTGCTCGCTGGCGCGCCAGGCGAACCTGGTGCTCCTGCCTCAGCCGTCTTGCCAGTCTTCAGATTGATCGCTTTTTGCAAATCGTTATAGGCTTCGGTGTAGCGTTTGGTCTTCTCCGCAGGATCGGTTTGGCTCTTGGCCGAGTCCAGATAGGCGCCGCCCAGCCGGAACCACACCAGGTCTTCATTCGGAACCATCTGCGACGCCTCAGTCAGTGAAGCAATCGCGGCGTCGTAGTTCGGGGGAGTGGCCTGTTCTGCGGCGGTTGCCGCTTTAAGCTTATCGTTCACCGTGCCTATGCTCTTGTTGTACTGCTCGATTTTGGCCTGCTGCTCCTGGATCTGCTTGACCTGTTCAGGAGTCATGCCTTTGGCCTTGGCGGTTTCCTGCACCGCCTGCTCCTGCGACGCCTTCAGATCGAAATCCAGCGTCAGTTCGTCAGTCGTGACCTTGTAGTTGTTGGCCTTGTCGAGCTCTTTGCCATCCTTACTCAGGGTCACGGTATAAGTACCGACGTCAATTCCGAGCGAGAAGTACTCGCCTTTCTTGTTGGTTTTGAGTTTGAAAGTCCGGCCGTTATCGTTGTTGTGCCATGTCACGTCTGCGCCAACGATGGGAGTGCCTTGAGCGTCTTTGCAGGTGCCTTTAACCGTCGCGGTTTGCGAAAACGCCGGCAGCGCAAAAACCATGGAAAGAACTGAGATCATCAGTACATAAAAAACATTTCGCTTCATTCGAAGCCTCCGGGACTGGTCCGCACAAAGCTCATCCGTCATGGGACAAGCGCGGACAAATTTTAAACGCTCTGCGCAACAGGAACATAGGGAAGCGGATCAACGGCTCCCGCCTCATGAAACGCTCTAAGCCGCAAAACGCAGCTATCACAAATACCGCAGGCGCGATCTTCGCGACTATAACAAGACCACGTTAAATCGAATGGCGCGCCCAGTTCAAGGCCGAGGCGCACAATCTCACCCTTCCGCATAGCGATCAGCGGCGTCACCACTTCGATGCGACCTTCTCTGGTTCCGGTGCGAATTACTTGATTAAACGCCTCATAATACGTGGGACGGCAGTCAGGGTAGCCGGAACTATCCTGCTCAACCGCGCCGATATAAATTTTAGAGGCGTTCAGTACCTCTGCCCAGCTCACGGCTACGGACAGAAAATGCGCATTGCGAAAGGGCACATAAGTTACCGGGATGTCCTGCCCGATCGAGCGTGATTCAGGAACGGGGATACTGTCATCCGTCAATGCCGACCCGCCGATCAACCTGAAGGCCTCGTTACGGACAATCATCCGCTCGTCGATTCGCAGCCGATCGCATATGCGCTCAAAGGAGTCCCGCTCGCGCTGTTCGGTGCGTTGGCCATAACTGATGTGCAAAGCGGCCGCATCGCAATCGCGGGCTGCCAATGCCGCGCAGACTGAAGAGTCCATGCCTCCGCTGAGAAGCACGACGGCGCGAGATTTGAACGATTGAGTCATTGAGACATTCAGTCATTGAGACGTTGCGTTATCTGATTGTTGGTTCCAATTTTGAATGATTCAATCCCTCAATGATTCAATGATTAAATTCCTACACTCCCTTGAGTGCCGGGTCCCAGATCAGCTTGTGAATCTGCAAGCCCAAGCGGGCGGGAACATTATCTTCCAGCATCCATTCCGCCAGTTGCTGCGGATCAAGCAGGCAATTGGATGCGTCCCGTGCACCAGAAGCATCCTGGCTAAATGCCGGAGAAAACAGGACTGCATTAATGCGGTGCGCCAGATCGTGATGGCGCGTGAACTCGCGCGCGAACTCGTAATCGCCGCGGCCGCTGATCACAAACTTGATCTCGTCATGCGGCTGCAGAGTTTCCAGATTTTCGACGTGGAAAGTGTCGCCCTCACCCGAGTCCGGACACTTCACGTCCACGATTTTAACGACCCCCGCCGGAACCCGCTCCAGTGGCCGCTCCCCGCTGGTTTCCAGCAAGACCTTATATCCCGCGTCTACCATTCGCTGCATGAGTGGAACCAGTTCTCGTTCCTGCAGCATGGGTTCGCCGCCGGTGATCTCAACTAGTCCAGGGGTCGGGCTAAGACTCTCGACCTCGTCGAAGACCTGCTCAGGTGTCATCTTCTTGCCGCCATAAAAACTGTATTCGGTATCACACCACGAGCAGCGCAAATTGCACCCGGTCAGCCGCACGAATACGCACGGCATCCCGGCGTACGTCGATTCCCCCTGCAGCGATTTGTAAATCTCGGTGATCTGCATGGCCAGTCGTTGGACTATGGAGCGACGGGCGTCCTTGCCCGTCCTACACCCCGAGCGGCGCTTAGCTGCACCCGTCGGCTGCCTACTCGCTATATTTCGCCGTCGTATTATCGGTCTCAAACACGGTGACATCTTTCACGTGCACGCGTCCGTCAGTGACTTTTCTCAGCCGCCCGTTCGTCTCATCATAAAAATACTTGGCCAGATTCTCGGCTGAGGGGTTGATTTCAATAAACGGCTCCACCTCGTTGATCATTTGGTGATCCAGCCGGTCGATCACATGCCTCATCACTTCCCGCAAGTCCTTGAAATCCAGCAGCAGACCGGCTTTATCGAGCTCTTTGCCCGCTAATGTGACCCGAATTTTGTAGTTATGGCCGTGCGGCTTCTCGCACTTACCCTTGTAATTGCGCAAGTAGTGCCCGGCGGCAAAAGAATCTTCAACCGTGACTTCGAACATGGAACCTCGGGATCAGAATGATGACCGACGTTCATTTTACAGCTTTGGAGACAAGTCGAGGTTCAAAGCCGAATGGCATACGAAACCTATCAAGCCCGCATGGAACGGTAGGTTTTCAGGCAGCGGCCGGCCGTCTCCAGTTCACTGAAGCGACTGCCTTCCTGCTCGATCAGATAATATTCAACCCCACCCACGCTTTCGGCGGCAGCAAAAATGTCTTCCCACTTAGCATCGCCTTCTCCGAAGAGAACCTTGTAACCCTTAGTCGGATCTGAAGACCAGTCTTTCAAATGCAGAGAATGAATCCGGCCGGGGTTTGCGCGAATCCAGGCCGCCGGATCTGAGCCGCCTTCAATGCAGGTGCCCACATCGAGCTGTAACATGATGCTGGGCTTTGTATTCTTGGCGAGAATTTCCATCGGGCGCACGCCATTGATCGGCTTCCATTCCGCATCGTGATTGTGATAACCGGGTTTTAGGCCGGACGGTTCAAGCGTCGCGGCGGCCGCGTTCAAATTATCAGCAACGGCTTTCCATGCGTCGAGAGTAGGCTTCGGGTCCGAGTAAGCCTGAACCATGTACTGTGTGCCTAGAATGAGGTTAAGATCGCGCGCGCGCGTGATGTTCTCCACGCTGAAGAAGTTTTCGTCATTGTGAGTGGAGTAACAGCGAATACCGAGGTCGTCGAGCAGCTTGCGCATTTGCTTGGCCTGCGCCTCGCTCCACTCAAAATAAGGAGCGTAAAACTCGACGCATTGATATCCCATTTTCGCCACGGCGCGGACTGTCCCCTCGGGATCTTTTTTGAGCTCCTCGCGGACCGAATACAACTCAAGCCCAACCGGCGGACCGGACGGCGATGCGGAAGACTTGAGGGCCCAGGGAAGAGCTGCTGAAAGTGCAAGAAAGGAACGACGGGTCAATGACATGGCAGACATAGTACTCTCGACAGGGCTTTTGCATTATGGTCATTTATATATGACCATGGTCATGATAAGATAATTAGAGAGATTGCCCATGAAGAAAATTCCAGCAGGACAATTCAAGGCAAGGTGTCTATCGATCATGGACCGAGTCCAGAAGACAGGTGAGTCCGTGTTAATCACCAAGCGCGGTAAGCCCGTCGCCCGATTATTGCCAGCCACAACGGAACCTGAAGACGTGTTTGGTTACATGACCGGAAAAGTCAAAATCGTCGGTGACATCGTGGGTCCGATCACCCCGCTCGAAGATTGGGAAACCAAGTGATCCTGCTCGACACTCACGTGCTGATCTGGATGTCGAGTGATCCAGCACGACTTTCGAGTAAAGCCCGCCAGCGACTTATGGAGGCCCGGCGGGACTCCGGCCTCGCCATAGCCAGCATCACTCTTTGGGAATTGGCGTGGCTCGCTGAGAACCGGCGAATCCTGTATTCAGGAAGTGTGGAGTCGTTCGTTCGCGAAACCATCTCACGTGTGGCCGTCAAGTCAATGAGTCCCGAAGTCGTCGCCGTAGCAGCCCACCTGCCGGAAAACTATCCCAGAGATCCCAGCGATCGGTTAATTGGCTCGACTGCAATAGTGGAAGGAATGCCTCTGGTGACTGCAGACGAACAAATCCGCAATTCAGGAATGGTCGAGTGTATCTGGTAATCCCCGGCTGAATTAATATCCCTGCGGCTGCGGTGGATATTGCTCGGCGTTATTTCGCGCCCTCGGTAGTGCAACTCCACCCTGGATCTGCGGTATTCCGAAGTGTCCACCGAGATGTGCCAAGTCAATCGGGCTGATCGCACACGAGACAGAAACGAAATTGACCTGACTCGGTCCGGCAAACAGAACGGCTACGTTCCTGATTATCATGTGGTCGAGGCGCACCCAGACATCAGTCCCACCGGGACCGCCATACCGGGCGTGAGAAGCGGAAACGTGCTCCCATCCGGCCGCGCGGTATTGCTGGCGCACGTCGGCCAAGATTCGCGGATCGTACATTCCGTCCCCCGGAAACCGGAAATGATGAACTGAGACGCCGTCGACGCCGGCGACGACTCGGCGGAGGTCCGGATCGTTCTCGTCCATTTTCGAGGCTAGCACCACCATCGAATGATCAAGATCGAACTCGGTTTTCGAGGATGAATTCTGCCTTAAGTAAGCAATGGCATCTGGCGTCCAATTTTGCGACGGCTCAGGACGCACGGGCGGAGGCGGCGGCACTTCTGCCTGAGGCTGCGTTCGGTAGTCGGGCTGCGTTGGCTGGTTTCGGTTATCCGGTGGATTCTGCTGATTCGGCTCGTTGCGATAGTCGGGCTGATCTTGCTGCTCCTGATTGCCCTGTTCCGGCGGATTCTGTTGGTCCTGCTGGGACTGAGGTGCCGGGTAAATCCGTGGATCCGGCTTGTCTTGGGCCAACGCTGAAACTGCCATCACACTGATAATAAGGGGGATTGCAAACAATCGGGAGAGTCTCACGGTGCGCCTCGAGAGAAAAGAATGGACTAAAAGGCTTCTACGCAGAGCCGATTAATTCAACCCAGCCTTTGGAAATTAGTTTTGCAGAATGTAGCTCAAGTAAGGATGTGCAAGCAGAATCCGTGCCAGCTAATTGTCCTTACATAATTGTAAGGGATAAATGATATGGTAAGATACAAACATGCCCGCCGCTACAATCACTTCCAAAGGTCAGATCACGATTCCGGCACCCGTTCGGGCGGCCTTGAACCTGGATGTAGGCGATCGCGTGGAGTTCGTGGAATTAGAGAAGGGACGATTTGCCATTGTTCCCGCTACTATCCCATTGCAACGATTGAAAGGGATTATTCGCAAACCCGAGAGGCCCGTCTCGATTGAGGAGATGAATGCAGCGATTGCTGAACGTCGCGCGGGAGCGACTTTGAAAAAGAAATGACCGGTCTTGATTCCAACGTGATCGTTCGCTTTTTGGTTCAAGACGATCCAGAACAGTCCGCGGCAGCGGGGCGCCTGTTCAACACGTTCACTGCCGAACAACCCGGATTTGTTTCCGCGATAGTGATCGTGGAATTGATCTGGGTATTACAAAGCTGTTATGAAGCTAGCCGCCACGACATCCAGGGCGTAATCGAAGACTTGCTGCGCACCCGCGAATTGCTCGTTGAGCGCGCCGAACTGATTTGGCAATCGCTTCGCTTATTTACAAAAGGGAATGCCGACTTCGCCGATTGTGTGATCGAACGCTGTGGCCAAGCCGCAGGTTGCGATCAGAGCGTGACCTTTGACCGAGATGCTGCCGAGGCCACGGGCATGAAGTTGCTCCGCTAGGATTGCGAAAAATTGGAACCGCTTTAGCTCCTGATCTTCTTCGCCGCTGCATCCCAGATAGCCGGCGTGTTCTTAAAGTAAGAGTAGTTTGCCAGATGGCAGCCCAGCGCGGCATTGTTGCCGAACTCTTCGTTCTCAACTACTTTCTTGCGCGAGCGGACGGCGTTGAAGAAATTCGTCTGGTGATCGACCAGATCGCTGTAACCTTCCGGAGCGGCAAATACTTGAGTTGCCTCTTCGACTTTAACCTTGTAGTACGGATGTTCTCTTTCAAAGTTGGCCAGGTATTCGTTGCGGAGCTTCTCGGGCCAGCCAAAAATCGAGTAGCCCTCGGGCTGCGGACGCGTGTCTTGCGGCGTGTACGTCAGGTTCTGGCCACGAATGATGGCGGTTCCCTTGGTGCCGTAGAAGGCAATAAAGTCTCCCTGGTCATTCATTAAGTTGCAGCGCAGATAAACCCGGAAATTGGGATATTCATAAAACGTCTCAATCAGATCGGGATAGTCGCGACCGTCCTTAAAGTGGAAGAGTCCGCCGGTCGATTGGGCTCGTTTGGCTACAGTATTGATACCGGCAACGAAGCTAATCCCAGAAATCAAGTGCACGAACAAATCTCCTGCCAGGCCCTCGCCGTAGTCGCTGAAGCAGCGCCATCGGAAGAAGCGCACGGGATCAAAGGACCGCTTGGGCGCATTGCCCAGGAAAGCATTCCAATCAATCGTCTGCTCGCTCGCATCCGGCGGAATCGGATAGACCCACGCGCCGCTGGGCGAGTTGCGGTCCCAGTAGCCCTCAATGTGATAGACGTCACCGAGCTTCCCGGTGTCGTATAGCTCCTTGGCCTGCGCATACACGATGGATGACACCCGCTGGCTGCCGATCTGCACGATCCGGTTTCCCTTCTGCGCCGCGTCAATCATCGAGAAGCCGTCTTCGACGGTGTGCGACATTGGCTTCTCGCAGTAAACATCTTTGCCGGCCGCGCAGGCATCTTCGAAAATTCGCCGGTGGTTGTGGTCGGGCACTGCGATGATGACCGCGTCCACATCTTTGCGATCCAGAATTTCTTTGTAATTCCGCGTGGCCGGGACGCTGGGGTTCTTCACCGACTCTTGCGCAGCAGTATGACGGGAATCATAAAGATCGCATACCGCGACACATTCCACGCCAGCGACACGAGTAGTTGCGCTGAGCAATTCGCAACCGCGCACCCCGGTGCCGATGGAGGCGAATCGCACTGTATCGCTCGGTCCGACCGGCCTCGGCGACGCCCAAACATTTTTCGGTTGCAGCAACGTGAATTTTGTGGCGGCCCCAGTGGCCGCTGATGCGGTTCCCACCCGAATGAAGTCACGGCGCGTCCAGTTACTTTTATTCATCAATTCCCACCCTCCGAATGAAATTTAAAATATTTAGTAATCACGCAAATCTACTGTGCAGGACGTTGCGCGACCTGCAGTTCGCGGGCCCGGGCCAGCAACTTCTTCAGCTTGCCTTCGGAAGCGTCCCCAATCTGCTCGTCCTGTAGCACACCGTCGGCGTCGATACTGAAGGTATGCGGAATCGCCCTTACTTCAAATAACGTTGAGATTGGACCTGTGAAACCGCCATCGCGGTATTGTAACCACGTCATCCCGTTCTTCGATACGAACTCCTTCCACTTATCTTCATTATCGTCGAGACTAACGCTCAATATTACAAGCGGCTGCCCCTGAAATTTCTTTGCGATGTCTTTCATATGCGGCAAGGCCTCCCGACACGGACCGCACCAGGTTGCCCAGAAGTCGAGTAACACTACCTTGCCTTTGAAGTCATCCAGCGACACTCGTTGTCCATCTGTGGTCGTGACCTCAAAAGCAGGAGCCATCCTGGCACGCGCCAAATTGGGCTCGCTGATATAACGGAGTGCGCGCCGCCGATCCAGACTGTCGGTTTCAGAGGTCTTTACGAACTTCTCGAATTGCGCTTTGGCGGCATCGTCCTGGTTTAGGTGCGCAAGTGCTTGTCCATCAATAAAAATTGCGTTCGGGAAATTCGCATATGAAGCCAATGCTTTCGTCATTTCGTCGTGAACGCGCGAAAACAGGTCCCCCTTATTTTTCTGGAGCGCCTCGTTCATCCAAACCATGCCCAGACTGTAATGTGCAATCGCCACATTCTCATTTCCTTGCGCGCTCTCAACAAGTTGTTCGCCAGCAGCTTCCGCGCTCTTCCAGTCCCCCAATTCCACCCCATACTTCAGAATCTTTCGTTGACAGTCGAGGCAATGGCCGTCGTCTTGCTTGTTGGCTTTTTTGAAACTGTCTAGAGCCATGCCGTGCTGATGCTTGCTTAGATATTCAAGCCCCTGCTTATAAGTCTTCTGCGCCTTTTCGTTGGCGGGACCCTCGTTCGTTGTCTGGGCTGACAACGATTGCGCAGCACAAAAAATGAGTGGCAGAATCCAAACAGATCGCATATTCGCAACCTCGATGCAGGCTGCGTGACAAAGTACCACGAACTCTGGATTTTCGCGAGGACTTTGAAGATGCCGCTGCAAGGCCAAAATCCGGTAGAAAAACGATTAGACTTCCACCGTTGCGCCCGCGGAACGCTTCTTTCTTTGATTGGCCTGCAATACCTTTTTCCTTAGCCGCAGCGACTTGGGTGTGACTTCAACGAACTCGTCATCAGCGATGAATTCGATGGCCTGCTCAAGATTGAGTTGTTTGAAAGGAACCAGCCGGATGGCTTCGTCCGCGGTCGAAGAACGCATGTTGGTCAGCTTTTTCTCCCGAACCACGTTTACGTCGAGGTCGGTGTCTTTAGCGTTCTCGCCAATGATCATGCCTTCGTAAACATCGATTGTCGGCCCCACGAACAACTCGCCGCGTTCCTGCAAGTTCCACAGCGCGTAGGACGTGGTCACGCCGTTGCGGTCGGAAACCAAAGCGCCGGTGGGCCGATGCGGAATTTCGCCTTGCCATTGAATGTATCCGTCGAAAAGCGAGTTCATCACGATGGTGCCGCGCGTATCGGTCAGCAGCTGGCTGCGCAGTCCGATCAGACCGCGGCTGGGCACGCGGAATTCCACCCGCACCCGGCCGTAGCCATGATTATGCATATTGACGACCTCGCCTTTGCGTTCGCCGAGTTGCTGCATCACCACGCCCACGAAATTTTCGGGGACATCAATAGTGAGGTGCTCTACAGGTTCCATCAGCTTGCCATCGACCCGCTTAGTGACGATCTCCGGCTTGCCGACCATTAACTCGTAACCTTCGCGCCGCATCATCTCGATCAGGATTGAAAGCTGCAGTTCTCCCCGGCCCATGACCTTGAATGAATCCGTGCTCTCGGTTTCTTCCACGCGAATGGAAACATTGGTGAGCAATTCTTTTTGCAGGCGCTCGCGAAGATTGCGCGATGTAACGTAAGTCCCATCGCGCCCAGCGAACGGAGAAGTGTTTACGGTGAACTGTATCGCAATAGTGGGCTCGTCGATGGCGATGTGTTGAAGCGGCGCTGGATTTTCGACATCGGTGATGGTCTCGCCAATAGTGATGCCTTCAACTCCCGCGACTGCAATGATGTCGCCCAACTCGGTTTGGGTGATGTCAGTACGCTTCAATCCAGAAAAGGAGAATAATTTTGTGATCTTGGTCTTCTCGATCCTGCCGCCGAGCTTGGCAATTCCAACTTCTTCTCCGGTGCGCATAGTGCCGTTGAAAACGCGCGCTATCGCCAGCCGTCCCAGGTAATCGCTGTAATCGAGGTTCGCGACCAGGATCTGCAACGGTCCGGCGGCATCGCCTTTGGGCGCCGGAATGCGTTTCACAATCGCCTCGAAAAGCGGCTGCAGATCTTCGCCTCCGCCTCTGATATCGGTGGACGCAGTACCGGCCTTGGCATTGGTGTACAAGACCGGAAAATCCAATTGCTCTTCGACGGCGTCGAGATCAATGAAAAGATCGTAAATTTCGTTGAGCACTTCCTGCGGACGGGCGTCCGGGCGGTCGATTTTGTTGATCACAACAATTGGCGGCAATCTCGATTCCAGCGCCTTACTCAGCACGTAGCGGGTCTGCGGCAACGGGCCTTCGCTCGCGTCCACCAGCAGCATGGCGCCATCCACCATCTTCAGCGCACGTTCCACTTCGCCGCCGAAGTCGCTGTGGCCGGGCGTATCCACAATGTTGATCTTCACGTCGTGGTAAAAAATCGCGGTGTTCTTGGCGAGAATGGTGATGCCGCGCTCACGCTCCAGCTCGTTCGAATCCATCACCCGTTCGACGACGGCCTCGTTGGCCCGGAATGTGCCGCTCTGGCGCAGCATGGCGTCAACCAGCGTGGTCTTGCCGTGGTCAACGTGCGCGATAATTGCTATGTTGCGAATGCCTGAACTCAATAGACTTCCTTCCGGCGAGAAATGCCTCTGTATCTACTTTACCTTATGGAGGGACGAGGAACGCGTGAGGCACATCTACTGGCGGACGAAACGACTCTGGTAAACAGCAACAAGAAAGCGACTTTACAGTTTTGTGAAACAGTCGATGTCTGACTAGAACCTTTCGCCGTCGGCATTCCGACGAAAATATTCCTATTTGATTTCCACAAGTACATGCGTCTATAGTCCAACTTCCGTTACTGAGTAGATGATCGTTGACAGCAAAATGCTGCTGTTGACCAACTTCACTTCCCCTCCGTATTCCAAGGCTATTTGCAGTCGGATGGACTCAAAAAACTTGGGTTCTCAGGGCCCCCGTCCTGGACCCCAGGAACGTACCCTTAGACATGATTTTCTTGCTGAATAAGCCATGGCCAGATCCAGATTTTTATATTTTGATGGCTCCCTAGTCTCAGGATAATGGACGACTCAGGCCAAAAATTCTGATTGTCTCCGAGCACATATCAACGTATTCCGTGAGCGCCGGCGTGGTTTCGTGTTTGTGTTACTGATGGCTTTTGCCGGACTAGCTTCAGGTGTCATTACCGCAGCGGTTTGTGATGATCATTTTTCTTATGGGCTCGGAATTTACTTCGGCGTGATTGTCGCTTTCTGCCTTGCACTGGCTGGGGTGACGCGCAGCGTTTTCAGGCTCGCCTCCTTAGTTGCTCTGGTTAGCTGCGCTTTTGTTTTCTCGGTTTTATTGACAGAAATGCTGCAGATCATGGCGGGAGAACGGTTCGTCGGCACTGTAGAGAAAAATCACCTGATCGCGTTGTTTATCGGAGGAATGCTGGGCGGGTTCATTATCATTCGTGGATCTCGGATCTTGTGCAAGGCGGACACGGCGCTCACGGCGACCGCATGGGATGCGTTTTGGTCACTTATCCTAGGAGCTTTATCTCCAATTGGATGGTGGCTCGGGCCGACGTTGGGCATGTTGGTGTGGCGGTACCTTCATGCCGTGGACCTTACTAGCGCAACCAACACATTTTCAAAGGCACTCTCCGGCGAGACCGGCTACGGGCCTCCCAGTCGACTCTATTCGCTATTTGTT
>Ga0157372_10005151_pt1 | contig 13898 bp, 11 predicted proteins | sample C55metaG_FD_115307 | JGI IMG/M metagenome (GOLD analysis project Ga0157372, IMG submission 115307) | Corn rhizosphere microbial communities from Kellogg Biological Station, Michigan, USA - C5-5 metaG | ecosystem: Host-associated > Plants > Roots > Rhizosphere > Soil | place: USA: Michigan... | reverse complement strand
ACGACGCGCGATGCGATCGACACGCATCTTTTAGTTGACGGACAGCACTATTTGTTGATCGACACGGCGGGAATTCGCCGGAAAGGAAAAACGACCGAGATGGCCGAAAAGCTGTCGGTCATCATGGCCAAAAAGTCATTGGAACGGGCCGACGTTGCCGTCCTCGTCATCGATGCCGTTGAGGGAGTAACAGCTCTCGACGCAAACATCGCGGGTTACGCGGTCGATTCCGGCTGTTCAGTTATCATCGCGGTCAACAAATGGGACGCGGTTGAGGAAAAAGAAACCAATACGATCTACGAATTCGAACGAGAACTCCGCCGTCATATGAAATTTCTCGATTGGGCGCCGATAGTTACACTCTCCGCTCTCACAGGCCAGCGAATCACGAAAATTTTGCCGCTGGTCGAGCAGGCGTATCACGCTCGGAACCTGCGGCTGCAAACGTCGAAGCTTAATCGATTTTTTGAGGATTCGATATCGCAGCCGAAAGGCGGCACGGCTCCTGCTCCGGTCAAAGGCGGATTTTCGCGGTTGAAAGTTCAATTTATCACGCAAGCCGGCATTCGTCCGCCGCTGTTTATATTGTTTACTTCTGGCGGAAAAGGCGGACTGCACTTTTCGTATCTTCGTTATATTGAGAACCGTTTGCGTGAGGAATTTGACTTTTTCGCCACACCTATTAGATTGGTTGAAAGACACAAAGTTAAAAAGGGAAAATAATGGATGTACTTTTATTACTGATACGACTTTTCCTTGCGGGGATCTTCGGCGTGGCCGGAGTGGCAAAATTCCTGGACCAACCCGGAGCCGAAAAGGCGGTGATGGATTTTGGTGTTCCGGCCGAATTTGCAAAACCGGCGGCATATCTATTATCGACGGCAGAAGTTTTGCTCGCTTTGCTGCTGCTTTTTACAACTACGTCGTGGCTCGGTGCACTCGGTGCGTTAATACTTTTGCTGATCTTTATTGCCGGTATGATCTACCAACTGGCGAGCGGAAAGGAGGCTGATTGTCATTGCTTCGGCCAACTTCATAGCGAGCGCGTCAGCAGTAAAAGTTTGATACGGAACGTTATTTTTTCGGCGCTTGCCCTGTTTCTGGTCGGTCAGGGAAGCGGCCGCCAGGGACTCAGTTTTACCGACGACAGAATGGACTTTATGCAATTTGCTTTTGGCCTGATCATTTCCGGCTTGCTTGGTGCCGTTATCTTTTACTTAAAACGAATATCCGCGCAGCAGACGCAGATATTTCGCCGGATAGAAATATTGGATGTGATCTCCCGCGAAGGCGGAGCAGTCGAACGGCAAGAGGCCGGCGATCCGAACGAAGGCTTGCCGATCGGTTCACCGTTTCCGGATTTTGAACTGCCGGACCTTTCGGGCCGTGTCGTTTCGTTTGAGCATCTTCTTGCCGAACGTAAACCGACACTGTTCCTTTTCGTTGCTCCTACCTGTTCACCATGTAAGGCTCTGGTTCCCGAGATCGCCGAGTGGGAATCGAAGCTGGCCGACAAGGTTAATATTGTTTTGATCAGCAGGGGCAAAGCGGACGAAAACCGGGAGAAGTTTTCGATCTCTGAGAAATCGCGGGTCCTGCTGCAAAAAGACCGCGAAGTTGCAAATCTTGTGCATGCAAAATGGACGCCGACCGCGCTGTTCGTCGATGCGGCCGGGAACATCGCGAGCCACATTGCCGCGGGCGACTCGGCGATCCGCGAACTGGTCGAAAAAGTTTCCGAAGCGGATGTGAGCAACGAATTCGTTTATTTTACGAACTCGAATGGCAACGGCCGCGCGCCAAAGATCGGCGAAGCCGTTCCAGACTTCACGCTTGACGATCGCGAGGGGCAAAAGGTCGCATCAAGCGACCTGAAAGGCTCGCCGACACTAGCTGCATTCTGGAGCACGACGTGTCCGCACTGCATCAATATGATGGAAGACATCCGCGAGTGGGAACAGAGCCGTTCAGCCGCAGACCCCAAACTGATAGTCTTCTCGGACGGCGATGTCGAGGAGCTGAAAAAAATAGAGCTGACATCGCCGATCGTATTGGATAAGGATTACAAAACGGCAACGAAGCTCGGTATGTTGGGCACACCGTCTGCAGTGTTGATCGATGAACATGGACGAATCGTTTCGGAAACCGCGATCGGTGCCCAGAACATCTGGGCGCTTATCGGGCGTAGGATGAATTAAGAAACTTCTGCTTATTAATTTGCAGATGTCTGCTGCATGAAACCAATAGATTGGCAGGTTACCGCTCGCGACGGTAGAGCCAGAACAGGAATTTTACGCACAAGGCGTTCCGTCATCGAAACGCCTGTTTTTATGCCGGTCGGAACGCAGGGAACGGTCAAAGGCGTGCGCTTTGAGTGGCTCGAACAGGAACTCGACGCACGGATAATTCTAGGCAATACATATCATCTTTTTCTGCGGCCTGGACCGGAGATAATCAGACAGCTTGGCGGGCTTCACAAATTTTCGACTTGGAATCGTTCGCTCCTAACGGACTCCGGCGGCTTTCAGGTTTTTTCGCTTACTGATCTAAGGAAACTAACCGAAGAAGGCGTCGAGTTTCGCTCGCACCTCGACGGCAGCAAGAAATTCCTCTCGCCGGAAGTATCAATGGAGGTTCAGGCAGCGCTTGGTTCCGAGATCGTTATGGCGTTCGACGAATGCACGCCCGGTGACGCCGGATTTGAAGTGACCAAAAAAAGTTTGGAGATGACGGCCAGGTGGGCGAAGCGTTCTAAAGATCAGTTTGATGGTCTCCAAAACGACGGGATGGACAGCGGTTTTCTGTCGGTACCATATGTAGTAACGGACGATTTAGGTCTTGCTGCAGGACGGTGCGATTCTGATGTTGAACCATCCGCTAACGCAGGCGGTACTGACTTGTCCGGGCGACAGGCGCTCTTTGGTATCATACAAGGTTCGGGCCATCTACAATTACGAAAGGAAAGCCTTGACCGAACAGTAGAGATCGGTTTCGACGGCTACGCGATCGGCGGTTTGAGCGTTGGCGAAGAAAAATCGGTAATGTATGACGTTATCGAATACATTGCGCCGCAAATGCCCGACGACGCTCCGCGATATTTGATGGGCGTCGGCACTCCCGAAGACCTGATAGAAGCGGTGCATCGCGGTGTCGACATGTTCGATTGTGTTTTGCCGACGCGTAACGGGCGTACCGGCAGCGCGTTTACGTCGCGCGGACGGCTCAATATCAGAAACGCAAAATTCGCAACCGACAGCGGCCCTCTCGACGTCGATTGCGGCTGTTCGGTTTGCCGACGATATTCGCGAGCGTATCTTCGCCACCTTTACCAAGCCGGCGAAATGCTTGCCGCAACGCTAATTTCTCATCACAATCTTGCGTTCTTCCTTGACACGATGCGACAAGTTAGGCAATCTATCAAACTTGGCCTATTCAGCCAATTCCGTTTAGATCATCTCAACAAACTACGTGAAAATGACGCGTCTGGCGTTTGATTCGCCCTGCGTAAACGTATAATATTGAGTTTTTATCTGCGGCTTCGAAAGCAATGAGTATATTTCTATTATTTTTTCAGGACGCCGGCGGAGGCAGCACGGGCTTGATATGGACGCTGCTCCCGTTCGTCTTTATTTTCGGCATTTTCTATTTTCTGGTAATAATGCCGCAAAAGAAACAGAAGCAGCAGCTTCAGGAAATGATCGCCGCTCTTAAAATAAACGATGAGATCGTCACCAACGGCGGCGTCATCGGCAAGATCAAGGAAGTTAAGGAGACGAGCTTTATCATCCAGAGCGCCGAAAAATCGTTTCTCGAAATCGGCAAGAGCGCCGTCGTCGGAAAGAAGCCTTAAGCACTTAGTTAATTGTTAATTGTTCGTTGTTAATTGGTCCGGTTTTCCACCCGCGTTAGATCAATTTCAAACTGGCAGTTGACCTATGTTTTATGAAAAACACCGGTTTATGGATCCGGACAGCGATCATCATAGCGATCACGCTGGCTGGCACTTATCTTGTATTTGGCCCGAGACGGGTTCCTACCGCAGCCGATTTCACTTGGGCTGGTATCAAGAACAATCTTTCGGAAAATATCAACCTCGGCCTTGACCTGAAGGGCGGGTCGCACCTCGTGATGCGCGTTCGGACGGACGAATATCTGAAGGCCCTGACGGAGAACAACGCTCAGGCCGCGCTCACCGCCGCCCAGGATGCGAAGCTGCCGGTTACCGCAAATTCGACGGTCGCCGAAAACGGGAATTATTCGGTATCGTTGACGTTGTCCGATCCGTCACAGGCGCAAGCGGTCGTTGACGAGGTCAAGAAAAAGGTTGACTTCAGCCAATGGGGCGATCCCAACATCAGCGGCGGCACTATCACGTGGTCACTGCCAAATCAGGCGCAGAACGTCATGAAGGATCAGGCCGTCGAACAAGCTCTTAAGATCATCGAAAGCCGCATCAACGCATTTGGCGTCAAGGAGCCCACGCTGCAGCGTCAGGGTTCCAAAACATCGGGACAGATACTTTTGCAAATGCCTGGTGTGGACGATCCGGAACGCGTCAAAAAGCTTATCGGAGCCGAGTCGCACCTGATGCTGATGAAGGTCGCCGAGGGTTCGTACGATTTTCCGACCAAGGAAGCCGCCATCGCATCGCTCGGCGGTACGATTCCGCCGACGCGTAAGGTTTTGCCGCTTACCGAGCGTGACGAAAACGCAAACACTACGCCGCAGAACCAGCCGCCAACGCGGTGGATGGTGCTCGAATATCCTCCGATAGTTGACGGCAGCGAACTTCGGGACGCGTCTGCATATTCGCGAACCGGAAGCCAGAGCGATTACCAGATCAGCTTCAGCCTTAAACCGGCCGGCGCTCAGAAATTCGGCGAATGGACCGGAAAGAATATTGGCAAGTATCTCGCGATCGTCTTGAACGACGAGGTCAAATCCGCACCCGTTATCAAGGGGCAGATCTTCGACCAGGGAACGATCGAGGGACGCTTCACAAAAACGTCTGCCGAGGACCTTGCTCTCACGCTTAAGTCGGGCGCTCTTCCCGCAAAGATCGATTATCAGGAAGAACGTACCGTCGGCCCGAGCTTGGGTGCCGACTCGATCCGCGCGGGCGTTGAGGCATCGGTCGGCGGTTTGGCTCTCGTCATCCTGTTCATGCTGTTTTATTATCGCGGTTCGGGCGTCAACGCAGTGGTTGCGCTGGTCCTGAATATGATCTTAACGGTTGCCGCGTTGATCGTTATTAAATCGACACTGACGCTTCCAGGTATCGCCGGTCTTATTCTCGGTATAGGCATGGCGGTGGATTCGAACGTGCTCATTTTCGAGCGCATTCGCGAAGAGCTTAGGCTCGGCATCTCGATCCCGGAATCGATACATATCGGTTTCGATCGGGCATTCGTAACCATCATCGACACGCACATCACGACAATCATTTCTTCTTTGATCCTTTATATGAACGGGTCGGGGCCGATTCGGGGATTCGCCGTAACGTTGATCCTTGGCCTGTTGATAAACCTTTTCACGGCGGTGTTCGTTTCCAGGACCATTTTCAATTGGGAGCTAAGTCTACGGCCCAATATGAAACATCTCAGCATATAGCGGCGGGAAATTTAGGAAAAGATGTTTAACTTATTTCAGAATATTCACATTGACTGGTTAGGGAAACGCCGCATCTTTATCGGCGTCTCGATCACAATAATGCTTGCCGGCCTCGTTTCGGCCATTGGGCGTCAGGCTATGCCCGGCGGAACCGATGCATTTAACGAGGGTGTCGATTTCAAAGGCGGAACAGTTGTCACTGCCAAATTTCGACAGCGGCCGGCCGATGATGACCTTCGCGATGCTCTGAACAACGCCGGCATAGGCGACCCGGTCATACAGGCTTCGCTCGATAAAACGGACGAGGTACTGATAAAGATCCCGCTGCTTGAAACCGAATCCGAATCGCAGACCCAAACGGAACAGCAGCATCAGGAACAGGTGCAGCAGGGACGCGGCCTGGTCAAAAAAGCTCTAGACACATTTGGTAAAGAGGCTGAAGGTGATAACACGCTCGATAATGCTCCGGACACAGCCTATAAAATTGTAGGTACGGATTCAGTCGGTGCCATCGCCGGTTCGCAGCTGCGCAACCAGGCTGTTACGGCCACGCTGCTGGGCTGCGTTGGGATCTTGCTTTTTATTGCTTTCCGTTATGACTGGACATACGCCGCGGGTGCAGTACTTGCGGTGTTCCATGACGTGTTGATGGTGCTGTCGTTCTTCTCGATCTTTCAGTGGGAAGTGAACCTCACCGTCATCGCCGCGGTTTTGACCATTGTCGGATTTTCGGTTAACGACTCGATCGTTATTTTTGACCGCGTACGCGAAAATCTTCCAAACAATCGTACCGACACGCTATTCAAGATCACGAACGATTCGATCAATCAAACGCTTTCGCGAACCGTTATCACGGCCGGTCTCGTGCTGCTGTCGGTGCTTTCCCTGGTACTGTTCGGCGGCGAGGTTTTAAGAAGCTTCTCGCTCGCTCTTCTTGTGGGTCTAACGCTTGGTTGTTACTCAACGGTCGCTATCGCCAGCCCTATCGCCATCTGGTGGCAGGGGAAACTTGGCGCGGCAAAGGCAAAAGAAGTTGCATCGACCGTCGGCGGGGCTACGAAGATGGCCTCAGCTTCGCGGCGGTCTGTAACGCGAAGGCCCGTTACGAGATAGGTTTACCGGGTTTGTCATATTATCGTTCGATGGCGGTCGTTGCCTGCTAAATTGCAAAAGATCGCCGTCGAAAAAGAACATAAAAAAATTTTATAAAATTGGAAAAATCGGTTCAAAAAACTGCGGTTATTCTTGACTTTCGCGGTTTAACACTTTAGACTTCATAACGTTGCTGGTCAATTAAAGTATTTTGTCTCCGTTTTTTCCGTCGTTGATCTCTGAAATCAGAGCGGAATTTCGTGGAACTTTTGTATGCAAGACTGGCAAAAGACCGACTATCCCGCATTTGGTGAAGCGAATCAAAAACGCAGATCAAAGTATAGTTATGAAGTGCAGTCGCGCTGTGCAAAGCGATTACAACTTTGGAATTAAATTATATCATCTAAGCAATATTAAGGTTTCGTAACCCTTGACCTTTTTGGCACCGGAGAAAGGGAGGAAATATCATGTTAGATCAATTAGTTGAATCGAAAAGCAACTCGCGCGAAAACACACGCAGGAGCGAATTTCTCCTCGGCGTTTTTGTGATCATGGTCGTGCTTCTTCTAAGCGGATGGACGTACAGCCTTTTCGCAAAGGATTACGGCATGGGTGGCGACGATATCGAGCTTTCGACCCTCGTTGCACCTGTACCCGTTCCTGACGAAGAGCCGCCGCCAGAGCCCAAGAAAGAACCCGAACAGAAACAGCCTGACGTTGACGTCAGAAAGGAACTCATCCAGAACATCCTGTCAACGCCGGTAAAGCCGCCTGACACAACCAGCGTCGTGCAGAACAAGGTCAAGGAAATGCGCATGGATCGTTTGACCAAGCTCGGATCGACCGATTCCGATACCGGAGCCCTCTTGGAAAAGGGCGGCGGCCGTGTTGTCGATACGGGTGGAACAGGTGGCCTTTCGACGGGTAGTGGAACCGATACGTCGGGCAGCGACAAGGCCGCTCCGCCGCCGCCTCCGCCTGTAAAGAAGGAACCGCCGAAGACTGTTTCGGGTGGTGTGCTGAACGGTAAAGCGGTCAGCCTGCCGAAACCGCCCTATCCGCCTGCGGCCCGTGCCGTTCGGGCATCGGGTGCTGTGACGGTTCAGGTGTTGATCGACGAGACGGGACGCGTCGTCTCGGCCAGTGCTGCTAGCGGGCATCCGCTTCTGCAGGCTGCGGCCGTTTCCGCCGCACGCCAGGCTCGGTTCAGCCCGACTATGCTTTCGGGGCAGCCGGTCAAGGTGTCTGGTATCATAACTTACAATTTCGTACCGTAATCCACGGGATGTTGAGAAACGGCCCGCAGGCCGTTTCTCAACTTATTTACAGATCTGCAATAATAAAAATCTTTTTCGACTTCTTTGGAGGATAAATCATGACAGCTTTAGTCAGCCTTATTGGAACAGATGTTCCGGGCATGTTCTTAATGTTTGCGGGCGAAGGACCTTCGTTCGGTATTTACGATATAGCCAAGAGCTTAACCATTCCGGGTTGGGGCGTTATCATCACGCTTCTCATCCAGTCGGTTTATATGATCGCGGTTGGTATCGAACGCTGGTTGACCTATAACAAGGCAAAACAGCAGTCGCGGCAGTATGCTCCTAAGGTTGCGCAGGCGCTAAAAACCGGCAACATCGATGAGGCTATCAACATCAGCGACCGGCACAAAGATTCGCACCTTGCGATGGTCGTTTCTTCGGGTTTGAAGGAATTTGCCGCGCATCAGGGTAACAACGAGATCTCAGCGGACGAAATGGCCGCCTCGGAGCGTGCTCTTGAACGTGCGATCGCGGTTAAGACTGCTGAGCTGAAACGCGGTTTGGCCGGTTTGGCTACCGTCGGTTCAACGGCTCCGTTCGTTGGTTTGTTCGGTACGGTTGTCGGTATCATCGGCGCGTTCCAGGCGCTCAAAAATAACGAATCCGCCGGTATCGGCGCGGTCGGCGGTGCTATCGCCGAGGCGTTGGTTGCCACCGCATTCGGTATTCTCGTCGCCGTTCCTGCCGTTTGGTTATTTAACTACTTCACAAACAAGGTAACAAGCTTTGGCGTTGAAATGGAGAACTCGGCTTCCGAATTGGTCGATTACTTCATCAAACAGCGCACCAAGCAGATCCGTGGTTAACCCGGACCTTGAATCTAAATTAAGGGAGATTTTTCGCTATGGGAATGGAAATTGGCGGAACCAGTGAATATAACTCGGAGATCAATGTAACTCCGATGGTGGACGTTATGCTGGTGCTGCTGATCATCTTCATGATCGTAACACCGCTCCTGCAACAGGGAGTTTCGGTCAATCTGCCTCGCGACATGGTCAGCCCCGATGAAGACGCCGATATCGCCAAGGACACCTCGGTGATCATCGCGATTCCGGATAACAACAACTTTTACATCGGTAAAGAGCAGTATCCGCTGGATGCATTGGGCGAAAAGGTCAAAAAGCTTATGGAAAACAAGACTCCGGACAAGAGAATTGTTTATATCAAAAGCGGAGTTGATGTTGATTACGGACGCGTTGTCGATGCGATCAAGACGATCAGAAAACAGGATATAGACAAGATCGGATTAGTCGCCGACAGGAAAAAGGGAGAAAAGGCGGGTTCCAAGTAGGAAAGTCCGCCTTGCTCTGAAGGTAGGAGTTATAGGTTATGGCAATGACAACCGGTGGGTCTGGGGCAACGCCCAAGATCAACGTAACACCATTGATTGACGTATTGTTGGTGCTGCTGATCATCTTTATGGTCATCACGCCATTAAAGCCGGCTCGGTTCGAGGCGAAAATACCTGCTGAACCGAAGGATGAACCGCAGGTCAACGTAAAACCCAACCCGTTGACCCTCGTTGTTACGATAGATAAAGACACCAAGAAGGTTCTGTTGAATAACGAGGCCGCAGGAGATGTCAGCGATGCGAGCCCGTTGACCGCAAAGCTTAACGAGATCTTCAAGGCGCGTGAAAGCAATGGTGTATTTCGCGAGGGAACCAACGAAGTCGAAAAAACGGTATTTATCAAATCGCATCCGTCCGTAAAATATGGCGATGTTGTAAAGGTCATCGACGCCGCCAAAACAGCGGGTGCACAACCGATCGGATTGCAGGTCGATTCTATAGAGAACTAATATTGCGCGAAGGAAAAACGTTTGGCTTGGGCCGGTCCCAGGCTAAATGTTTATCTGAGCGATGAATGGAGTCAGAAAATGAGATTGTCTCGTTTAGGGATACTTGTATTAATACTTATAACTGTTTTGGTCGGAGCTAACTGCTCTTATTATAACCGGATCATCGCAAGAAAGGATCTGGTAGACGGTTCGAAGGCGTATAAGGACCGCAAGTTTCAGGAGGCCGAAAACCTCTTCAGGGCCGCGGTCGCCCGTGATCCGGACGGCAAAACAACCGAAGGCCAGACCGCGCAGCTATTTCTGGCTCGAACACTTCACTCGGAATTCATCGGAAATCGACAGAGAACCGACCTTGCCCAAGAAGCGATAAAAGAATATAAAAAGGCACTTTCAAATAACAATAACGACCAAAGCTCATATAAGGCCATCGCGAGCCTTTACGAGAACCTCGGGATGTCTGACGACTGGCTAAAATGGGTCACCGCCCGTGCGAACGACCAGGCGGCTCTTCCGCAGTACAGGGCCGAAGCTTTGACGTCGCTCGCCGCCAAGCAAAACACCTGCGCGAACGATATTACCGATACCGACCAAACCAAGAAAACGATAACGGTCGCCGGTAAAAAAGAATTTCAGTTCGTAAAGCCGGCGAATCCGGACGATTTTACAAAGTTGAAGCAGTGCGTTGACGATGGTACGAAACTGGTTGATCAGGCGCTCGCGCTCGAAACCGATCAGGTTAAAAATGCCAAGAGCCTCAACGTTAAGAGTTTGACGGACGAACAGCTTAAAACCAATAGCGATCTTCTCAAGGTGTTCGAGTCGGCCCGGTCGTACAAAGCAAGTTTGACGATCCAGGCAATGCGCGTCGCCGAAATGGAAGGCCGCACCGCCGACCGCGACAAGCTTAAATCCGACGCCGAAACGGCAAAGCAAAGTTTTCTTGATCTGAGTGAAGTTGTCAAGAACATTCAGGCTGAGATCGACGACCGCGCGGCAGCTAAAGAAGCGGCGAACAATCCGGAAGCCGCAAACGCGACTAAAAAGTAAACCCGTTTTTTGTTTACCGGAAAGGTGGTGCCCTTTTTTGAAAACGGGCATCACCTTTTTGTCTTTTTTACAGAAGCCATTTTTGCCCAAACCGGGCCTGACCACGAACGAATTGTGAACGTTGAATTGTCGCCTTCACTTTCTCACAGGCGCGATTTCAGGGCTTTATGGAATTTATTAACCCATTAAATGTAAAATAGTTTCAGATGATTCGTATTGAAGATGTCATAGAAAAGGTAGAGGCCAACCGACCTAACGCGGATATCGACCTTATTCGCCGGGCCTATCTTTTCTCTGCGCTTCATCATCGCGGACAAACGCGGGCGTCCGGAGAACCCTATCTTGTTCACCCGCTTGAGGTTGCGAACATCCTTGCCGAAATGCGGCTTGACGAGGTGAGCGTTTCCACCGGATTGCTTCACGACGTTGTCGAGGACACTTTGATCGATCTCGAAACCATCCGCAGCTATTTCGGCCCCGAGATCGAACAGCTCGTTGACGGACTTACCAAGATCGCCCACATCAGCAACCTCTCAAAGGAAAAACAGCAAGCCGAAAACGTCCGCAAGATGGTGCTTGCGATGATCACCGACGTCCGCGTCGTGCTTATCAAGCTGGCCGACCGGCTGCACAATATGCGGACGATGCAGTTTCTCAAACCCGAAAAACGGGCGCGTATCTCGCAGGAGACACTCGATATTTACGCTCCCATCGCCCACCGGCTCGGTATGGGTAAATTGCGAAGCGAGCTCGAGGACCTTGCATTTCAAAACCTGTATCCCGAGGAATACAAACGTTTGAGCAAAGAGGTTGAGGCTCGCAGGCCGGAACTCGAGGCCGCTCTCGAAAAGATAAAGGCAACGATCGCGGAGCGCCTCACCGAGAACGACGTCCCGTTTGTCGCGATCGAGGGCCGCGTAAAACGCCTCTATTCGCTATGGAAAAAATTGAAGAAACGAAAACTCCATATCGAACAGGTTTACGACCTTATCGCCGCCCGCATTATCACCGCAAACGACAGGAAATATTGCTACCTCGCCCTCAGCGTCATACACGACATCTGGACACCTGTTCCCGAACGTTTCAAGGACTGGATCGCCATCCCGCGTGACAACCTTTACCAGTCGCTGCACACGTCTGTGATCGGCGACGGCGGGTTGCCGTTCGAGGTGCAGATACGCACGCAGGAAATGCACCGGATCGCCGAAGAAGGCGTCGCGGCGCATTGGAAATATAAGGAAAGCAAGCTAGGTGCAGCCGAGGAGGACGAGAGCCTCGACGAGCTTCGCAAAACGGTAGAAAAGCTGCTGCTGCCGCTTGTCGAATCGACCGAGCAGAACGAAAACTCGGAGGATTTTATCGAATCCTTAAAGCTCGACCTTTTCCCCAAGGATGTGTACGCCTTCACGCCGATGGGCAAGGTCATCCAACTTCCTCGCGGATCGACACCGATCGATTTTGCGTACGCGATCCACTCTGAGGTCGGCGACACCTGCACCGGCGCCAAGATCAACGGACGCATTGTTCCGATCAAGAGCGAGCTGCAGAACGGCGACGTCGTGGAGATCCTGACGACGCCGAATTCAAAACCCTCGCGCGACTGGCTAAATTACGTCGTTACCGCCCGTGCTCGAAACCGTATCCGTCACTGGATCTCGGAACAGCAGCGGGTCGAATCGATAGATATCGGACGCAAGCTGCTCGAAAAAGAGGCCGACCGCTTTCACGTTCCGCCAAAGAAATTTCTCAATAACGAGGCTGAGATGAAGCGTATCGCCAACGAATACGGCCTCAGCCGCTCCGAGGACCTGCTTGCCTCGATCGGTTACGGGAAAACGCTGCCGAAGAACGTGATGGCGAAATTTCTCGGCGCCGAGAAATTCAAGGAGCTTGACCCCGACAATCGCAAGGAAACCCGCCTTGAAACCGGCATGAAGGCCGTCCGAAAATTTATAGGCCTTGGCGAGGACGCCATCGTCGTTAAAGGCGTGGACAATCTGCTAACGACGCGTGCCCGATGCTGCAACCCGCTCCGCGGCGAGGACATCATTGGGTACATTTCGCTCGGAAAGGGGATCGTCGTGCACAACAAGCGCTGCAAGAACGTCAGTCAGCTCATGGTCAACCGCGACCGCATAGTCGAGGTCGAATGGGCAAAAAGCGAAAAGGAAGAAATTCAATCGGTTCAGATCCTCGCCACTACCGAAAACCGAACGGGCATGCTCGCCGGCATCACGAACGCGATCGCCGAGATCAAGACCGGCATCCGTGACGCGCGCGCGATTGTTGCAAAGGATGGACACGGCCTTATCGAGGTCACGGTCGAGGTCTTCGATAAAAAGCACCTTGATAAAGTCGTAAGTGCCGTCGAGAAGGTTCCAGGCGTCATCGCCGTCGAACGCGTCAACGCGTAAGTCAGTAGGCAGCAGCACTTGTCATTGTCGCGACCGACAACTTCAATCCGAAACCCCGAATCGATTTGTCCCAGATTTGTCCCACCTTGGGACAAGCTGGGACACGCTTGGGACAGGGAAGTTATTGAAACTAAAAAGTTTACAGCTTGTCCCACTTTGTCCCACGCGTTCCACGATTTTTTTTGAAAAAAACGTTTTGTCCCCATTTTGTCCCGTGGGACAGAGTGCGGATTGCTGATTTGAATCCTGCTTCGTGTCCCCCTTTTGTGGCTCGACTAAACCGAAACCACCAGACAACACGAGAAAACAAAATGGGTTTTCATTTTCAGATCTCAGCTTTTATTTTCCAGTTTGTCCGGAGAGTCCTGCTTGAATTTTCAAAGACCCGGCCGAAACCAGAAATCGGCCCTAGACAGTTTGAACGATGTTGCACGGATTGTCAATGGTTTTATGCATAGGACATTCCAGGCGTTTTTTAAGAACGAACCACGAAACAAGACAAGAACGGTGAATAAGATCAAAAAGAATGACCTGTAATTCCAAACTGAACCGTTTACCAAAAACAGTCGCCCATATGAAATTTTGGCATTATAATGTTTAGTATGAACAAGCGATT
>Ga0157372_10005149_pt1 | contig 13899 bp, 6 predicted proteins | sample C55metaG_FD_115307 | JGI IMG/M metagenome (GOLD analysis project Ga0157372, IMG submission 115307) | Corn rhizosphere microbial communities from Kellogg Biological Station, Michigan, USA - C5-5 metaG | ecosystem: Host-associated > Plants > Roots > Rhizosphere > Soil | place: USA: Michigan... | reverse complement strand
TGCGGCTCCACCATAGCCAGCACCTCGGCGACGCTGTTCGTTAGGCGTACCTCTTCGATGTCGTATTCGACGCGACCCGCCTCGAGCTTGGCGAAGTTGAGTACGTCGTTGATGAGCCCGAGCAGGTGCTGCTCGCTGCGCTGAATGCGGCGGAGCGCTTCGCGCTGCGCGGCGGTCAAGTCGCCGTGCACGCCCAGCTCGAGCAATTGGGCGTGGCCGGCGATCGCGTTGAGCGGCGTACGCAGCTCGTGGCTCATGGCCGCGAGGAACGCACTCTTGCTGCGATTCGCCGTCTGCGCTGCCGTCCGCGCTTCCTCGGCCTCGGCGCGCGCGGCGCGTTCGCGTTCAAGCAGCGACTCGCGCTCGGCGTCGCTGCGCTTGCGCTCGCGAATGTCGCGCGCGACGGTCGCGAAGCGGATGGGCGCGCCGCTCTCCTGATCGATGATCGGGAAGATGACCTGATCCACGGCGATCGGCAGTCCGCTGCGAACGTGGCGCAGGTCGATCTCGCCGCGCCACACCCCATCGCGCAGAGCCGCGGGCATCCCGACTTCGAGCAGCGTATGCTTCGATGCGCCGACGACGCAATCGGCGATCTGCATGGCGCGCGCGGGCGCGATGTCGGGTAGGCCAACCAGGTGGCGGCCGGCGGCGTTGAGGTAGAGCAGCGAGCCGTCCAGCTCGGCGATGCCGACGAAGTCGGCGCTGTTCTCGACGAGCGACACGAACTGCTGGCGCACCGCTTCGGCACTGCGCCGGACGGTGATGTTCGTCTCGGCGCCGACGTATTCGCGCACGTCGCCGTGCGCATCGAACACCGGCACCGCACGCATCTCGAACCATTCGTACTTGCCGTCGTGGCGGCACAGCCGATACTCAATGTGGCACGGAGCACGCGCTGCGATGGCGCGATGCCACGCTGCCGTTAGGCGGCTGCGATCGTCGGGATGCACCCGGTTCATCCATTCCCATCCCGCACACTCGTCGAATGATTGACCAGTGTAGTCCGCCCAGGCCGGCTGCTCGGAGACGAAGGACCCATCAGGCCCTCGAGCCCAGACGATTTGCGCCGACGCATCGACGAGCGCGCGATAGCGCGCCTCCGCGGCGATGATTTCCCCAACGGCATGCTCGCGGGCATCGCTCGCTCGCTGCACGTCTTCGGCCGACTCCTCGAGCGCCGCGCGCTGCGCCTCCAGCTCGATGGATTGGTCCTGCAGGCGCGCGTTCGTCGACACCAGCTCGACGGCTTGCCGTTGCAGCTGTTCGTTCGCGTGGGCCAGGTCCTCTCGCGCGGCCTCGGCCTCGGCCACGGCACGGGTGCGCGCCTGCGCGAGCGTGAGGTGGGCACTCACTCGCGCCAACAGCTCACGCGCGGAGAACGGCTTGACCAGATAGTCGTCGGCGCCCATATCGAGACCTTCGATCCTCGCTTCTTCACCGGCGCGAGCGGTGAGCAGGATCACGGGGATCGTCGACGTCGACGGGTCGGACCGCAGCGCGCCGAGCAGCTCGAACCCGTCCAGGCCGGGCATCATGACATCGCTGAGCACCAGGTCCGGTGCGCGGCGCCTAACTGCAGCGAGGGCCGCGGCGCCGTCGGCGACGGCATCGACGTCCCAGCCGCGGCGACGGAGCAACCGCCCGGCATAGTCGCGCAGGTCCGCGTTGTCGTCGGCGAGAAGAATGCGCGCGCCGGCGGTCGCATCCGGCAACGCGGGCGTCGTCGTACCGGGGTCGATGGACGCGAGGCCGACATCCGCATCCGGCAGCCAGCGCATCGCTTCCGAGGCATAGGCCGTCACCGTGCGCGCGCGGACCCCGCTCCACAACGCAGGGCTCGGGTCGCCGGTGTCGTGCACCCGGTCTTGCGGCAGATGCGCCGATCCCGTCGGGATCCGCACCGTGAAGGTGGACCCTTGGCCTTCGACACTCGATACGACGATCGTGCCGCCGTGCAGCGTGACCAGCTCCTGGACGAGCGCCAAGCCGATGCCGGTGCCGTCGTGCGTCCGGCTTCTCGCGTTAGGCACGCGGTGGAACCGCTCGAACAGTCGCGGGATCTGCGCGGCGGGTATGCCGACACCAGTATCGCGGACGACCAGCTCGACGGCCTGCCGATCGGCGGTGCGGCCGAGAACGATCGCGATCTCGCCCTCGAACGTGTGCTTGAACGCGTTCGAGACGAGGTTGAGGACGATGTTCTCCCACATGTCGCGATCGACGTAGACGGGCCGGTCGGGCGCGGCGGGTTCGGGTGTCTCGATCGTTAGGCGCAAGCCCGCGTGCTCGATGGCCGACCGGAACGTGCTCGCGAGCTGCGCCGTGAACGCGGCCAGATCCGTCCGCACGTACGTCGCGTCGATGCGGCCCGCTTCGATGCGCGAGACGTCCAGCAGACTGTTGACGAGCTTGAGGAGGCGTAGCGCGTTCCGGTGGATGACCTCGATGCGATGGCGTGCCGACGCGTCCGCGAGTCCCTCTCCCAACGCATCCTCGGACGGCCCGAGAATCAGTGTGAGCGGCGTTCTGAACTCATGGCTGACGTTCGAAAAAAATGCGGTCTTCGCCCGATCCAGCTCGGCGAGTGCTTCGGCGCGTCGTTTTTGTTCCTCGTAGGCGCGTGCGTTGTCGATGACGGTCGCGATCTGCGCCGTGACGAGCTCGAAGAACGCACGGTGCTGATCGTCGAGGGCAAGCAGCGCGCTCACGCCGGCGACGAACACCCCTGCGGGCTGGCCCGCAATGTTGGATGGAATCGGCAGTACGACGGCTGTCCTCGGCGGCACCTTCCACGGACCGGGCGGCAATGGGCCGAGTCCTGCGGAGAGGTCCCCGACGGTTTGCATGCTTTCGGTGGCGACGGCTCGTCGCACCGCCGACAACAAATCGCCGGAGGCAGAGTCGGCGAGGTCGACTACGCGAGGACTCACCAGCAGGCCTGGCTCGATGCCGGCACACCCGGCGAGCTCCGCTCGCTCGCCCCGTTGATCGAGCAGGTACAGGAGGGCGAACGGCACGTCGCGCGAACGCCGTGATAAGATGTCGGCGGCGACCTCGCACGCTTTCTCGGCCGTCTGCGCAGCGGTTACGGATCGAGCGCCGAGGTCCTGCAAGAGCGCCGCGCGGCGCTCGGCGACGACCTTCTCCGTGATTTCGTGAACCGTTGCCAGCACACCGCCGATGCCCCTTGGCGCCGTGACATCAGGCACCGGGCTGTACGCAATGGTGAAGTGGCTTTCTTCGGTGAATCCGTGCCGGTCGATCTCGAGCTCGATGTCTTCCATCCACGTGGATGGACCACCGCTGTACGGTGCGTCGACGAGAGGTCCGATGATATGCCAGATTTCCGACCAGCAGTCGCGGGCCGGCTGGCCCATGGAGCGCGGATGCTTGGAACCAAGCACCGGCTGGTAGGCCTCGTTGTACAGCTGGACGTAGTCCGGTCCCCACCAGAGCAGCAATGGGAATCTGTTGGCCAGGAGGAACCTGACCATCATGCGGATGCTGTCGGACCAGGTTTCGACCGCGCCGATGGGTGTACGAGACCAGTCTATGGAGCGCATTGCGGCGCCCATCTCCCCGCCACCGACGAACGGATCGACAACGAACGGCGCCGTCTTCGACGATTGGGCGGCGCGCGACGGGTTCGGCTCGTTCACTTCCAGGGACATTCCGGGTGCACCTCGCAGGCCGGTCGGATGCCCTCGCAGCGGAATTAGACTTCCGACCCGGGCCATGGGCGACACCCTCTAATTTTGCAAGAAGGGGTCCAGTGACCGGTCGCCTTGGCCGATCTGACTCGCGGTCTAGCCCGACTGTACATCCGGTCAGTATGGAGTGACGCGGTGGTCAGTGGACGCGCCCTTTGCGGGCTTTGCGTTCGAGGACATCCGGCGCGGCCGGAGGCGCAGATAGACGGCGAATCCGGTTGGCGTGCGCGAGCCATAGACCGGCGTGAGGCTGGCGGGGACGAGGTCAATCGCGAAGCGGCCTCCCACGCCTAACGATCCACCAGGGTACCGGGCGATTTCCCGGACGTATCCGATCGCAAGCGATCCGAGATCGAAGCGCTCGTTGGCCGGCCGGTCGACGAGATCGAGGTCAGCCGCGCTCTTTTCGACGTACTCGACGCGGGCGAACACGGAGTTCCAAGCGTCGAAGGCGAGGTTGGACTCCGCGAGCGCGCTGTTGGACCACCGGTCAGTGTCCTCGGCCTTGTTTCCGCCGTAAATGAGCGCGCTCGCCCATTCGCCCTTCGCCCAAATTGGCCGAGTGTTCAGTGCCGACGCCGTGATTCTCTGTACAGAGACAGACGGATCGAGCACTTCAGGACTCTTGAGGTAGGCGTACGAGGCGCTGAGGCTCCACGTGCCCGTCGGGTTGGTCGTCAAGCGAGCAGAGTAGGAGTCGAGACGCCGGCCCTTGTAATCGAAGTTCGTGCGGTCCTGGTCGGGCTCTCGGCCGTTGAAGATCGAAGTCTCGAGTTTCCAGGAGCGAGAAAAGAGGGCGGCGGTAATGACGCCGTAGGAAATGTGGGTAGCGTCTTGCCAGTGGTGGCCGAGCGGGGCGAACGGGTCGCCCGAGGCCGACGGGCGGTGGGGGAACGCGACGGGCCCGGTGGCGGGCTCGCCGACGGGTGCGACGTAGCCCTGGAAGGCGAGATCATTGCCTAACGGATGGGCGTAGATCGCCGCCAGCTCCATGAAGAGATCGTGCGGGTGTTGTCGATCATGCAACGGCTGGCCGTGATAGGACTCGCCCGATTGGAGCAGCAGCGGGTAGCCTCCCGCCCCGACGGTCCATGGCTCGGCGCTCATCATGCTCCGGAGCTCGAGGCGACCGCGGCCGATATTGCGACCGGCGATGAGCATTGCCCAGTTGACGCTACCGAACTGGTCGTCGCCGCGCCGAGCGTGTTCGGCATCGTTCTGCCGATCGTAATAGAGGAAGGCGTGGTAGTGGAACATGAGGTCCCACCTGCCTGCCGAGAAATGGTCGGCGTACATCGGCGACGCATCGGGCAGCCATGATGTGCCCGAACCGTCGCGGCTCATCGGGATTGCAAGGACGCCAGCCATGCGCATTGTCGAGTCGCTCATCCCTGTCATGTTCATTCCTTGAGCAGGGGCGCTGGCGATCCGCCCAAATACCAAGAGCACGAACAGGGTTAGCACTGGCCGGGTTGGAAACATCATACGTCTGATGATATGCGTTGTGAGCTGGCTATCTACCTCCCGGACCGGACGTCGGTGCGCTTCGCGTGGTTTGTCCGTGGACCGCGTCTTATCTCCGGAGCGACATACTCCATTCGTGTCTGCTCCGGCGCAAGCGCTGACGCTCGGGCGGAAATCCAGAGGCGGATATGGCGGTCGGCGGATTCGGGATCGCGGTCAATCACGCCACGTGCGCTCCGCACCAAGTAAGCGGCGCTCTCCGACAACGGCTCGGCCTCGTCGCTTGGGACTGGGCTGGCGGCATCGAGCGACGACGAAATCTGCCGGGCGAAATCGGCGAGGAGATCGCTGTGCGCCGCCGCGCAAATGGCCGACTCGATTGCCGCTGTTGCGAGTCGGAGTTCATGGTCCTTCCCGGCGTCGATTGCTGCCGTGAGCACCGTTTCTAACCGCCCGAGATCAGTTGCCTCGGACTCGGTTCGGCGCGCCGCCGCCAGCCTAATCAATCCGATGAGAATCGGACGCTTGGCATCCAACAGCTCCAGCACCGACCGTTGGGCCACGACGGTTTCCGCGGCAGCGATCGGTTTCACGTACGTGCCGTCACCCTGACGCACATCCACGAGGCCAGCGTGCGACAGGACCACGATTGCCTCGCGCAGTGTCGTGCGACTGACGCCGAGCTGCACGGTGAGCTTCGGTTCGGGAGGAAGCCGAGATCCCGACGCGAGCCGGCCACTCGAGATCTCGGTGCGGAGGTGGTCGATGACTTCGTCGACCAATCGCCGGCGCGCGAAAGAAGTTGAGTTAGTCATATGGTGATATTATGTATGACGACTTGGACCGGCAATACGGCGGGCCCGCCCGCGTGAAGAGCCGTGCTTTGCCATCGATCGGAGCGCGATTCCGAGTTTCTCGCTCGAGCGGATCAACGTCGGCGGCGGGAAGGCCGCGTAACCAAGAAGCAATGCGCCGCGTGAAACGGCACCGAGCGCCATGGCTGAGAGTGGCTGTGCTTCGATCCCGGCGTCCAGCGCGCATGTTGAAGCGCGGGTGTCGTCGCGATGGTGGCGCAGCCATCCAATGAGGTGCATCCCAGCGTCCGACGGACCGGTCTCTACGTGCTCGATCAACGGTCCCTCGCGAATGCCGCGGAGCAGGGCAGTCTGTCACTCGGCGTACAGCGCACGCATGCGTCGCAGGTGGCGCATAAAGTGACCCTCGACGATGAACTCAGCGAGCACGGCCTGGTCGACGGTCGGCGACTGCCGATCGATCACCGCGCGAGCGGCCGCGAACGCGTCCACGAGCGCGGACGGCACGACCAGGAAGCCAATGCGAAGTGAGGGGAAGAGTGTCTTGCTGAACGAGCCGACGTAGATGACGCGCGCCTCGCGGTCGCCCTTGCCGGCGTCCAGTCCCTGCAGCGATGGAAGCGGCCGGCTCGTGTAGCGGAACTCGCTGTCGTAGTCGTCCTCGAGAATCCACGCGCCGGCTCGGCGCGCCCACTCCAACACGGCCAGGCGGCGCCCGATGGTCATGGTGACGCCGAGTGGGTACTGGTGTGACGGCGTGATGTACGCGATGCGCGCGTTAGGCGCGAGCCGAAGTCCCTGCGCAAGATCGAGCCCTTCGCCGTCGAGCGGGATCCCGATGATGCGCGCGCCGGCGGCGGCAAGCGCGTTGCGCGCGCCCTGGTATCCGGGATTTTCGATCCACGCCGTGTCGCCAGCCTCGATCAAGAGTTGGGCGGCGAGGTATAGCGCCTCCTGCGAGCCGCCGACGATGATGACCTGCTCGTGGGTGCAGCGCGCGCCGCGTGACACCTCGAGATAGTCGGCGATCGCCCGGCGGAGCGGCTCGTATCCGTTAGGCACACCATAGGCAAGCAGCGCGCGCGGCGCGCGGCGCCAGAGACGCGCGGCGATCTGGCCCCACACAGCATGCGGGAACGCGTCCAGGGCCGGCACGCCGGTTCGGAAGGCTCGCGGCTGCAGTCCCGAGTGCAACATCGCCGGTGTGGTGAGCGATGCCAGCGCTGCACCGCGTCGAGATGGCGCGGCTACGGATGACACGGGTCGCGAACGCGCTGCGACGCGCCCCTGCGCCGAGGGTCGCGATGGCGGGTGCGGTCCGGCAGAGAGGACGCGATCTGGGATCGTGGCGGCGACAAAGGTGCCGCCGCGCTCGCGGGCCTCGAGGAATCCTTCGGCGCGCAGCTGGTCGAAGGCGAGTGACACCGTGGTGCGCGAAATCCGGAGCTCGCTCGCGAGCAATCGCGTCGACGGGAGCTGCGAGCGCGCGGCGATGCGACCCGAGAGGATCGCGTCGCGGATGTCCGCGTACACCTGATGATGGAGCGGCTCATCGCGCGTCGCGTCGAGCGTGACGAGGAGGCTCGGCGCACTGGGCACGCGCCGGCGCGCGCTGCGCGACTCGGGGGCAGCATCGTCTGGCATTGTATAACCGTCAAGTTCTGGCACTTTTGGCAAGTCCAGGTTGCACGTACGATACGATCGCGCAAGGTCTCGCGCCAGCGTCACCCGAACCGGTACCAAGCCATGACCGCACCGCCCGCACTCGACACCCCGTTGTCACCGTCCGCCGAGGCCGACGAACGCACCACGGCTCGGGCGATGCTGCGCGTCCATGCAGACCGCGGTGTTCCCGACGAGGCGGCGGCGATCCTCTCCGAAGGCTTGGTGGCGCATGTCGCGTTCGTGATGGACGGTCAGCCATACGTGATGCCCATGTCGTATCACTTCGACCCGGCGCAGCCGACGGGCATGTATCTGCACGGCGGGCATCACAGCCGGCTCATGCGACATCTCGCGACGGGTGCGCCGGTATGCATAGGCGTCACGCTCGTGGATGGGCTGGTGTATTCACGCACGGCGCTCTACCACTCGATGAACTACCGATCGGTGGTGTTATTCGGACGTGCGGTACGGTCACCGCCGGACGAGGTACAGCGCGCCCTGCTCCACGACATGGTCGCTCGGTATCATCCCGGTCGCACGGCCGGGCGCGACTACGAAGCGATACCGGATGCGCATCTCGCGGCGACGGCGTTCATCGAGATCGCAATTGAAGAGTGGAGTGCCAAGGCGCGCCGGGGTGGCGCCAAAGGACCGGACGATGGAGATCCGGCGGCGCCTGGTTCGGCCGGAGTGATCGCGGTCCGCTAGCCGGGGTCTCTTCGGGCGACGCGCGGAGTGCGTCCGCATGGTGTAACTTTCGTGATTGATTCCAGCGCGAAGACATTCGGGCTGGTCGCTCCTCCGCCGATCTCCATCGTCTGAGGCGCGCGAGCGCTGTATCACGAGGCGGTGCGGAGACTCCGCGAGGACCCATGCAGCGAAAGCCGACCGCGAGCGAAGGCGCGCCCATCGTGCCCGAGGAAGTGGGCGAGGGTGAAGACGCCCGAATCGACGAGCTGTCCGGTGTCGTAGCGGGGGACGCGGGATCCCGCCTAACGCCGCAGCAGCGTGCCGCCGCGCGACGCGAGCTCGAGCGACTGCTCGACAAGTTGGTGGCCGACATCAAGCACCGCATTCCGGGGCCCGGCGCGGCGGCGGAGCAATCCGAGTCGGCGCTGGTTCCGTACCGCTCACCGGACCGCTGCGTGGTGCAGGGCGCGGAGCGGGCCGTCAGCGTGTCGTGGTTTGCCGCGCAGTTCACCGACGTTTCGTTAGGCGAGTTGCAGGTGATCGAGTGGCGCGGCGTCGTGGCCGTCCGCGGCGCGACGCGGCGGCGCGAGTCCGCGGCGGCGACGATCCTCCGCGCCGACGTGTATCGCCAAGTTCAGACGGCAGACGGTTGGGGCTGGCAGCCGTCGGCCTCCACCGACGCGGTGATGAGCACGGACGATCTCGCGGCGGCGTGCCTGGCCCCGCTCCTCCTTCCGCCGGCCGCGGACTGATCGACGCGACACGGCCCGGATAACGCGTGGTTGCCCGGGCCCATGCCTAACGCCAGATCGCGCGTGGTACGCCTTACGGATCGAAATCCAGCGCGTCGTCGCCGACGGCCGCGTCGTTGTCGCCGCTCACGCGATCGACGCGCAGCACCTGCTTCATCGTTTGGCCGTTCGCGGTGATCGTCACGAGGTAGTCCCCGGTCTCGACGAGCGGCGCTTGGTTGCGTCGTCCGAATCCACCGCCGGGCAGCGCACCGCTGGAACGGAGCGCCGTGAAGATCTCGCCCAGCACGGCTTGATCGATGGGCGGTTCACCACCCGCACCTGCACCTGGTGCTCCCGCTTCACCAGCGCCGCGGGCCGGACGCTCGGCCACCGTCGTGTCGCGCCGAGCCGGCGCACCGGCCGGCGGACCGCGCCGTGCCCGCGGCAGCGGACTCTCGCCGGGCCGCTCGACGAACACGCCCGGAGGCGCGCCGCCGCCGCCACGCCGGAACAGCTCGCCTAACCCTTCGCCGGTCGCGATGGCTTTCTTGACGCGGTCGATCACCGGCTGCGGCGCCGTCTTGGCCGTGGCGAGCGAGTCGAGCACGTGGTCGACCTTCCGTGCCACGACGATGCTGTCGCGCTTCGCCGCGGGCGAGAGCGGCTTCCCCTTGGGTTGTTTGCCACGCATGTCCCATGTCGCGTGCTGCACGCCAGCGCCGCCGGGGCGGCGCATCGATGCCACCGTGTCGCCCTTGGCGTCGGTGACGACGATGTGCACGGTGTCGCCGCGCTTGCCGTTCGTTAGGCGGTAGGCGAACTCGGCGCCGTACGGCGCGTTGCGCCCCTGGAAGAGCTGCTGGCCGGGGTTCAGGTCCGGACCCGGCGCTTCGCCGTACTGGTATGCGGTGCCCGGTTTGAAGAAGTACTGTGACTGCGCGAGCACCGTGTCGGTCATCTGCTCGAGCGGACCGATGTTCACGATCCAGATGCTGCGCCCGTGCGTCGCGGCGATCAGATCGTGATCGCGCGGCTGGATCTTGAGATCGTGCACCGGAACCGTGGGCAGTCCGGTCATGAAGCGCTCCCAGTGCGCGCCGCGGTCGGTGGACATGTAGGCGGCGACGTCGGTGCCCGCGAACAACAAGTCGCGGTTGACGGGATCCTCGCGAATCACGTGCAGAAACGCCGGGCCATCCTTGGGCAAGTCGTTGACCAACGAGCGGAACGTCTTGCCCCCGTCGTTAGTCACATAGAGGTAGGGCGTGAAATCGTTGGTGCGGTGTCCGTCGAACGCGACGTAGAACGTGAGCGTGTCGAAGTGCGAAGGCTCGATGCGCACGACGTACGTGCGCGCGGGGACGCCGGGGAACCGCGTCGTGATGTTCTCCCAGGTGCCGCCATCGTTAGGCGAAAGCCACACGTTGCCGTCGTCGGTGCCGGCGTACAGCAGGCCGGGCTTGATGTACGACTCGGCGAGCGTGGTGATCGTGCCGTACGTCTCCGCGCCCGTGGCGTCGTTCGTGATGCCGCCCGTCGTCTTGGTGCTGATGCGGATCTTGACCGAGTCCTTCGTCGAGAGATCCGGCGAGATCGGATAGATGTGATCGCCGCGGTCCGTCGACTTGAGGACGCGGTTGCCGCCAATGTACAACGTGCTGGCCGAGTGCGGCGAGATGAAGTAGGGCGTGTCCCAGTTGTAGCGCAGGTCGAGGGCGATCGAATCGGCTTTCTCCTTCGTGCGGATCTCGGCGATGCGCTTCTTCATGGCCGCCGTTTCCGGCTGGGTGCTGTCGCCGCGTACGGCGAGAATCGAATCCTCCCATGCGAGATGCGATTCACGCCACGTCGGCTTGTCGAGGAACGTGCGCTCGCCGGTGCTGAAGTCCACGCGGCCGATGGCACCGCCCTGCGATTCGGCGTAGATGATGTTGGGGTTGCTCGGATCCTGCGCCGTGTAGAATCCGTCGCCGCCGCCCACGGTGAACCAGTCGCGATTCATGATCGCGCCTTCCTTCTTGGTGCTCGGCCCGCACCAGCTGCCGTTGTCCTGCAGACCACCGCACACACGATACGGCACCGCGAAGTCGTAGCTCACTTCATAGAACTGGCCGATCGGGAACGTGTTCAGGAAGACGAAGTTGCCGCCGCGGTCCCACGTCTGCGACACGCCGCCATCATCGCCGACGACGAAGTGCTGGCCATCGTTCGGATCGATCCACATGGCGTGGTGGTCGACGTGAATGCCGACGGTCGCGTTGCGCACGGTCTTGCCGCCGTCGTCGGAGAAGTTGACGGGCGTCGACGACCAGTACACGCGATCGGGGTTGTCGGGATCGACGCGGACTTGCGAGTAATAGAAGGGGCGAACGTCCTTGTCGTTCATCCAGTGCCAGGACTCTCCGCCATCTTCGGAGCGATAGAGACCGCTCAGGAGGCGCGTGTGCTTGGATGCGTTAGGACTCGTGTCGCTCGCCGGGACGGGGAACGGCGCTTTGCCGCCGCGGATCGAGTCGGCTTCGACGACGGCGTAGACCATTTTCGGATTGCTGCGCGCGATGGCGATGTTGATGCGGCCGAGCGTTGTCGTGGGCCATCCGTTGCCCTCGATCTTCTTCCACGTGGCGCCGGCATCGGTGCTCTTCCAGAGCGCGCTGCCCGGGCCGCCGCTCTGCAGGAACCACGGGCCGCGCACGCGCTCGTAGCTCGACGCATAGAGCGTGTTCGGATCCTTGGGGTCCATGGCGACGTCGATGAATCCGGCTTTGTCGCTCACGAACTTGATGAGCTTCCACGTTTGGCCGCCGTCGGTGGTTTTGTAGAGGCCGCGGTCCTTGTTGGGGCCCCACGCGTGGCCTAACGCAGCGACGTAGACGATGTTCGGATCCGTCGGGTGGACGACAATGCGCCCGATCTGCTGCGTGTTCTCGAGACCCATGAGCTTCCACGTCATCCCGCCATCGGTGCTCTTGTAGATGCCGCCGCCGGGCATGATCGAGTTGCGCGTGTTCTGCTCGCCCGTGCCGGCCCACACCGTGTTCGTGTCGGAGGGCGCGATCGCGAGCGCGCCCATGGAGACGACCTTTTCGTGCTCGAAGATCGGGCGGAACGTGATCCCGGCGTTGGTGGTCTTCCAAATTCCGCCGCCCGCGGCCGCGACGTAGAACGTCTTGGACGGGCTCGGAATGCCGGCGATGTCGGCGACGCGGCCGCCCATGTTGGCGGGGCCGATGGAGCGCCACCGGAATCCGGCGAGCGTGGCGGAGTCGAGTTGGGCGCTGTGCGCGGCTTGCGCGGCGGCCGCGGGCGCGATCAGCAGCGCGGAAGCTGCGAGGCGAAAGAGAGAGCGCATACGGCTAGGGCAGTGGAAAGAGGGAAGGGGAAGGAGTGTCGTCGTCACGTTAGGCAAAATCATCGCGCAGACGCGCTGTCGATGAACTTCGTGAGATCCTGGCGGAGTCGCGCCATACTCGGCGAGTCGATGTACACCATGTGGCCGGCGCCGAAGTGGTCGGTGGTGATGTCGGCGCGGGCTTTGTCGTTGAGCGCGAGGTGGTCCAGCGTGTATTCCACCGCGTAGTACGGCGTGGCCGTGTCATAGTAGCCCATGGCCACGAACAGCTTCATATATGGGTTCTTGGCGAAGGCGCGCTCCAGGTACGGCGTGACGTCGAGGAATCCCTCCCGCTGCGGATAGCGCCAGCGACCGATGCCGCCGCCTAAAATCCAGTACATCTCATCGTCGGTGAAGCCGAGGTCGCGGCGGACGTAGTCGTTGAGCACGGGCGTGAACGTGTTCTCGATGTTGGCGTCGCTCGGATCGAACGCGCCGCGCTCGGCGCCGGCGTCGGTGGCATACGCGGTGAAGCGGCCATCGAGACGTCCCACGGTTTGGTGCTGGCCGCGCAACAGCTCTTGGTCGAAGCGGTCGAGCGGGATGCGCAGATCGTTGTTGTCGATGAATGCGGGCGACAGGCCGGTGAAGCGGGAGAGCGTGTCGATCACCGCCTTCCGTTGGGCGGCCGTTAGGCTTGCGCCGCGATCGAGTGCGAGCGTGTAGCCGTTGCCGGCGAATTGTTCCGCCTGCGCCGTGACCTGTTCGACGGTTTGCTGCTGCAGGTCGGGCGGCAGCTTCTTGTGGTACCACGCAATGGCGGTATACGACGGCAGGAATCCGACGAAGCCGAGATCGTTTCCCTTCTGATCGGACAGCGTCTCGAAGTTGAGCACGGTGGAGATGAGCACGATGCCGTTGAGCGCGATGCCGCGATCGGCGAGCACGCCGGACAGGCCGGCTGCGCGTGTGGTGCCGTAGCTCTCGCCGGCGCGGAACTTGGGTGACAGCCAGCGCTCGTAGCGCGTGAGGTAGAGCCGAATGAATTCGGCGACCGAGCGCAGGTCCTCGGTAACGCCCCAGAAGTTAGGCCCGAGCGCCGGCTTCGATGGCCGGCTGTAGCCGGTTCCCACCGGATCGAGGAATACGAGGTCGCTCTGGTCGAGCAGCGTGTACGGGTTGTCCTCGAGCGTCGGTGGCGGGGCCGGCGGGGAGCCGTCTGCGTTCAGCTTCACGCGTCTCGGGCCGAAGGCGCCGAGGTGCAACCACACTGTCGATGATCCCGGGCCGCCGTTGAACACGAAGGTGATGGGACGCTTGGCGGGATCGCCTGCTCCATCTTTGGTATAGGCGACGTAGAAGATGTAGCCCTCGGCGACGCCGGTGGTGTCGTTCCGGATCGGCAGCATTCCGGTGGTCGCGGTGTAGGCGAGCGACGCGCCTCCGAGCTGCATGGTGTGGTGCGTGACGACGGGCGGCCGTGC
>Ga0157372_10005147_pt1 | contig 13899 bp, 13 predicted proteins | sample C55metaG_FD_115307 | JGI IMG/M metagenome (GOLD analysis project Ga0157372, IMG submission 115307) | Corn rhizosphere microbial communities from Kellogg Biological Station, Michigan, USA - C5-5 metaG | ecosystem: Host-associated > Plants > Roots > Rhizosphere > Soil | place: USA: Michigan... | reverse complement strand
ACGATCGCTCTGTAGATACAACGATGCGCTATACACCTCAACGCTTTTGAGTTCTTCCGGACTAAAGTCAAAAACGTCCTTGCTCTGCCCACCAGCTAACGCCGGAAAGATGATGGATATGGCGAGCAATACTGAAGCCCCCACCGCATGAGGGGCATGGCAGCGACGTGCCAATCCGTGACACCGTTTTGGGTCCAGCCTCACAATTTCCCTTTGACCTCATCTTGCAAGACCACCTGATGGTCGTCCGACGGCGGCATGCTCCTGGAGGAGAGGCACTCGTTTTTCATCGGCTGAGTTCTTTGAAACTTGATCAAAACCCAACGCATCGGGTCACCCCAATTCAATGACGCCTTCTGGATTCAGTATTATTCCCGCGGAGGACGCCTAAGATCAGGCCAGATTACGCTGAAAGAAATTTGAGGCAGAAGTGGGCAGGACTCGAATCAGGGGTGTATTCGAAAACGGAAACCGGCGGAAATATACAAACCGAGCGCAAACCCGCATCTGCTAGATAACTGAGTTTATTTTTTCCGACTGTCATTTTTGACAGTTGAAAGTAGCGGGGCATCGCGTAAGCTGAACTTTCCTTCCATCGGCAGCGATTATCGGGTTTATTAGATCCGACCACTTTGAAAGAGATTCGATGGAGCCAAGCCGCGAGAAATATATCTTGTTCGTGGATGACGAGCCATCCATTCGTGCGACCCTGCCACCAATTCTCCGACGAAAAGGATTTCAGGTGACTGTCGCCGCCACGGTGCAAGAAGCTATTACGCTAATGTATATGCAACAATTCGACCTACTCCTCACAGATCTAAATATTGAGCGAGAAGGAGATGGCTTCCAGCTGGTTCGCTCTATGCACGATGCCAACCCACGTTGCATCACGATCGTTCTTACAGGCTATCCCAGCATTGAGACCGCAGTCGAAGGTATTCATGAAGCGTTGGATGATTACGTCGTGAAACCAACCGATACCGATGCGTTGATCGCAATGCTCTCCGGACGGCTCGCTAAAGGAAGCCGTGAACGTTCCCGTTAGCTACAAGAGTCGATTAATTCGAATCCGAGACACAGGCCCCGATGCTTATCGCTGTAATGTGCCCAAATCACCGGATCACTCCATCCAGCGCTGAAACAAAGCATGCTAGCCTGCTTGTTTAACTCCCTTCTGGTTTCATGAACCGCCCATCGCCGGGAATGGTTGCCCAAGTCAAACGGCATCAGCTCGAAGGGATCATTCAGGTCATCTAATCTCGACACCTTTAGGCGTTTTCGTAAAGGCTCTTGAGGCTAAATTTAGCGTCTAGAAATTTGTAAACGCGCATGCGCGGATCATACCACTCCTCTCTCTCCTAGACTCCGCGAATGCCCCGCCAGAGTAAGCTCTCGCTCGATGCGATGCGTTCAATCGGTAATGAGGAATGTCCGGACTGCCATGCGATCCTCAGGTCCGCCGAGTACCTGAGACTCGATTCCGAACGATTACGGTGTGTGAAATGCGGGAAGGATTTTATCCCGGCCAAGAAAGGCGACGGGCCGCTGATGCGGACAAGTTAGTTTGGTGGACTGTCAGTTTTGACAGTTGCCAATTTGCTTACATAGGGGGATTTTATTCGACCAAGGGAAGCGGAGACTATATGGGAACCGCTACAAGGCCTAGCCTCACCACAAAGGAACACCCGGAGCACAGCTGGCCAGACGTGCTCTACCTCGCCATGGTTGTTGTTTCAATTGCAGGTTTGGCATACATATTTCTTAAAGGCTGATCTGTTCATGCCGCAACAAAGAGCGACGATGAGGACAGAGCGATATAACAAGGACGCACCCATCACGCGCGTTATCACTCGCGAAATCCAGATCGCGTTCAGGAACGTTGGTGCCAGCGAGCAGGAAGTAGCCCGAATCCCGTACATGTCGGTCGAGGAGCTGTGCGATTTGAGGCGCAAGCTGAAAGTTGATCCCTACCTGCTAGCGTACATCCGCTTTTGGGGCGATGCTCTTCCAGATGAAGAAATCCTTTACTTTTTACAAAGGTGGAATTCCTGGGCATTCCTCGAATGCTCTCCGCGCACTTCCACGCCAGCAATCTCAACAACCGCGACAGGCCGCTAAATTGGCTCCTCAGGTAGGACTCGAACCTACAACCCTCCGGTTAACAGCCGGATGCTCTGCCATTGAGCTACTGAGGAGTGTGGCAATGCGGAAGTATCCTCAACATAATAACATTGCAGTCCTCTGACGGAAAACGTACAGCCTTTCGAAAATCGCTCCGCCAAGTCTCCTGGCAAGATCATGTGCAATGTGAGCAGCAAAATTGCTTCAAGTCAGCCGGAGTCAGTGAACCGCATGACTCCTTCTTCGCGTGAGACAATCTCATTTCATCTCGCTAAATGGCAGGAGGCCGTAATGCCGGAATCTCTCGACAAAAATCTGTTAACAAAGCATGTCAGATCTGCGGCGCTCGGGCTGGCATTAATTTTTTTGGGGATTGCAATGTGTCCTTTGAAAGCGAAATCACAAGTCAAACTTGACGCCGAAGGTCATCAATGGTGGCAGCATGCGGTTTTTTATGAGATCTATCCTCGCAGCTTTGCCGACAGTTCCAACAACGGCATTGGAGATCTGAATGGCATCACTGCCAAGCTCGATTATTTAAAAGACTTGGGAATTGACGCGATCTGGCTCACGCCGTGTTATCTGTCGCCGCAGGTGGACTTCGGCTACGACGTTTCTGATTACGAAAATATTGATCCCATGTATGGCACGCTGGCGGATTTTGAGCGCCTGGCCAGCGAAGCGAAGAAGCGGAACATTCGCATCATTATGGATTTTGTAATGAACCATACTTCGGACCAGCACGCATGGTTCAAGGAATCAAGATCGTCGAAGGATAATCCCAAGCGCGACTGGTACATCTGGCGCGATGGCAAAGGGCCCGATCAACCGCCTAATAATTGGCTTTCGACTTTCGGCGGGTCAGCGTGGAAGTTCGACCCCATCACAGGGCAGTGGTATTACCACTTTTTTTATCCTGAACAGCCGGATTTGAACTGGCGGAATCCAGAAGTTGAGAAAGCTATGTTTGACGTTACCAGCTGGTGGTATGAACGCGGAGTCGCCGGATTTCGACTCGACGCAGTAGACACGCTGTTTGAAGACCCCGGACTGAAAGACAACCCTGTGCTTCCGGGAAAGAATAAGTATGGCGATCCGAACATGGCGAACACCAACAATACCAAGCTGCCTGAGCTTCACGGAGTTTTGCAGCGCCTGCGGCAAGTTGCGGACAAATATGATGCCGTCCTGATCGGCGAAACCTGGACGAAAGATATTGATGAGCTGAAGCAGTACTACGGCGAGCACAGCAATGAACTGCAGATGCCGATGGATTTTCTTTTTGCTCGAGTCGACAAACTTTCTGCTTCTGAATTCCGCACCCAAATTGATGGAGTGAACGGAGCTGGCTGGCCAGTATACGTGCTCAGCAATCACGATATTGTTCGTGCGTATGTTCGGTATGGCGACGGCGTGCACAACGATGCAATTGCGAAGCTGATGGCCGGGCTTTATCTAACACTGCGCGGAACGCCGATCATGTATTACGGCGAAGAAATTGGGATGACCAATAATGATCCCAAGCGGCGTGAAGACGTTAAGGATCCTATAGGCCGACTGGGCTGGCCCGAAGAAAAGGGCCGCGATGGCGAGCGCACTCCTATGCAGTGGAATACCAGCACCAATGCCGGCTTCAGTGAGGCCCAGCCGTGGCTGCCGGTTCCAGCGAGCTATAAAACTCACAATGTTGCTACGGAGTTGAAAGAGCCCGATTCGATCCTGAATTTTTACCGACGCGTGCTTGCGTTGCGCCACCAGGATCAGGCGCTGCGCGATGGCGAATACGTCGCGCTGAATGAAAACGATCCCCATGTGCTCTCGTATCTGCGCCGATACAAAGATGAGGCTGTTCTGGTCGTGCTGAATATGTCATCGAGCCCGCAAAAAGTTAGCTTCGATTTACAAACGAACGGCCTAACCGCGTCGAAAGCGACCACGCTGGTGAGCACGGGGAAATCCAAGAGTGCATCGGTATCTTTGCAATCGATCTCACTCGATCCGTTTGCGGTTTACATCGGAAAAGTCACGCCGTGAGCGAGGTTTTGTGGGTGGCTCCAGACACCACTGAAACTGCCTTTAGTGCTTGAGAATAACGTTCTTCTTGCGATTGCCTGTTATATACTTGCAGGCGCATTTCCTACATTCTTTTCTTAGCGGGAGGTCCCATGTTTCGTGTCCGCCGAATCGCTTTGTGCTGCATTCTGTTCCTCGGTTTTTCCCTGGCGTCGTTTGCGCAAAAACTCTCAGACTCCGAGATCGAGCAACGAGTGAACGCTCTCCTGCAAAAAATGACGCTTCAAGAAAAAGCAGGTCAGATCACGCAGCTCGTCGGCATGAATTCCCACACCGCGGAGCTGATCAAGCAGGGAAAGGTCGGGTCCATTTTAGGCGTGCTCGGCGCGGACAATACCAATGAGGCCCAGCACGCGGCGGTCGAAAGCTCGCGCCTGAAAATTCCATTGATCATCGGATACGACGTGATTCATGGTTACCGCACTGTTTTTCCGGTTCCGCTGGCAAGTGCGGGAAGTTTCGATCCGGAAATGATTGAGCAATCCGAGCGGGTCGCGGCCAAAGAAGCTACTGCCTCGGGCGTGAAGTGGGTATTCGCACCGATGGTGGACATTGCACGCGATCCACGGTGGGGAAGGATTGTAGAGGGCGCAGGAGAAGATCCGTATTTAGGTTCAGTCGTGGCCGCAGCCCGAGTGCGAGGTTTTCAGGGTTCCAACATCGCGGATCCGCAAAGCGTTGTTGCATGCGCCAAACACTATGTTGCGTACGGAGCGGTCGAGGGGGGCCGCGACTACAACACGGTTGATATTTCCGAAGAGTTGTTGCGCGAAGTGTACCTGCCGCCATTTCATGCCGCAGTCGATGCCGGAGTCGGAACATTGATGTCTGCGTTTAACGATCTGAACGGAGTTCCGGCGACTGCCAACCACCACACTCTGACGGACATACTTCGCGACGAATGGAAGTTCAACGGATTTGTTGTCAGCGACTACGGCTCTGTCCATGAATTGATTCCACACGGCATAGCAGCCGATGATTCGCAGGCCTCGTTGAAAGCTCTGACTGCCGGCGTCGATATGGATATGGCGGATGACGAGTACGAACGGTTCATTCCAGATTTGGTGAAATCCGGCAAACTCCCCGAGAGCGTTGTCGATGAAGCGGTGCGGCGTGTGCTTAGAGTAAAAATTAAAGCCGGATTGTTTGAGCATCCATACGCTGATGCTGCCCGCGAGAAAACTGACATTCTCACTTCGGAAAGCTTGCAGACCGAGCGCAAGATGGCCCAGGAATCGATGGTCCTGTTGCAGAACAATAATGATTTGCTGCCTTTAAAGAAAGAACAGACGGTTGCGGTGATTGGTCCTCTTGCGGATGACAAGGCATCTCAACTTGGTCCATGGGCAGGCAACGGGCAGGCGAAAGATGCGGTCACTCCTTTAGAAGGAATCGCAGCGAAATTAGGGAAAGGCCATGTGCTCTACGCAAAGGGAGTTGATATTCCTCCTTTTGAGAAAGGGCTTGCGGCCGGAGTGGCCGCGCCTGCTCCAACTTCCGCTACTGGGGTCGCGGACGTTGAAGGCAGCAACAAGCCAGCCAGCATCGAAGACGCGGTGAGCGCCGCGAACAAAGCAGACGCGGTGATTCTTTTCGTCGGCGAACTTGCGGGGATGACCGGAGAGGCGAGCTCTCGCGCATCGCTCGACCTGCCGGGCGAGCAAATGAAATTAATTTCAGCCGTGCTGGCAACAAAAAAGCCGGTGGTAATGGTGCTCGAGAGCGGACGCCCACTGAATATAACCTGGGCGCCCGAGCAGGTGCCGGCAATTATGCAAGCCTGGTTTCTCGGTGTCCAAGCCGGCAATGCGATTGCCGATGTTCTTTTCGGCGATGCTTCTCCCAGCGGACATTTGCCGGTCAGCTGGCCACGCTCGGTTGGGCAGATCCCGGTTTACTACAACCACAAGGAGACCGGACGGCCTTCTTCCCCCGACCGCTGGCATACCGGATATTTAGATTTGAGCAAAGAGCCGTTGTATCCGTTCGGCTACGGATTGACTTATACCAAATTCAAATTCAGCGGAATACAAGCTGACTCTTCAATTTCCCAAGACGGTGTCTTGCACGTGAAGGCTGAGATTGAGAACACAGGCAAGCGCGAGGGAACTGAAGTTGTGCAGCTCTACGCGCACGATCGCATCGCGCCGACCTCGCGTCCGGTGCGCGAGCTCAAAGGATTTCAGCGCGTGACGCTTGCCCCAGGAGAGCATAAGACCGTCGAGTTCACGGTTCAGGCGCAAGACCTGGGTTCATACGATCCAGCGATGCACTGGATCGTTCCGACCGGAACATATGACGTATGGGTTGCGCCGGATGCGGTCAGCGGAGTGGGGGGGGCGTTCCAGGTTCAATAGCCAACGTCAGAATTTTTCAGCCGGTCAGGGTTTAGGTTTTTTCGGCTCCTGATTTGTTGATGGCTGGTCCGGAGTTCCGGTAAGGTGATTCATCTTTTCCGCGGTCTCGCCTGTTTCTTTATCAGTGCTATCCAGGTATTGGACGATGAGCGAGATGCGCCGATTCGAAGGATCACTAGGATTTTTTGGCACCCGAGGTAGTTGATCGGCGAAACCCCGGACCTGTGCCACCTGCTTATCGCCCAGCCCTTGTTCCTGCATGAGTCGGCGCGCAGAGTTGGCGCGATCGGTCGAGAGCTCCCAATTTCCATAACCTTTTTTCCCGCTGAAAGGTTTGGCGTCTGTATGGCCCTCAATTGAAATCTTGTTCGGCAGCTTTCCTAATTCACCAGCCAGTAAATCAAGCAACTCGCTGCCATTGGAGTTAGGATTCCGGTTCCCTAAATCGAAAAATGTCCCAGTGGCTGATTCCAGGAGTTCGATACGCAGCCCCTCTGGTGTGACTTTGATTTCAATTTGATTCTTCAGCTTGTCGAAGTTGGGCAACCGACGCATGGCCTTTTCGATTTCGTCCTTTAATTTGCCCATGTCTTCGTTGGGTATGGGGGTTGGAATAAATTTTTCGCCTGGTCCTTCGGCGCTAGTGCCGAGTTTTCCGGCCGTTCCCGATGGATCGCGAAAATATCCGGCGATGGCTTCTTTCACTGGTTTACTGGTGTTGAGCAGCCACAGGACAATGAACAGCGCCATCATTGCGGTGACGAAATCGGCGTAAGCGACCTTCCATGCACCGCCATGGTGACCGCCGTGGGGCACTTTCTTCTTGATGATAATGATCGGTCGAGCGCCGTCCATTTTCTATCCCCCGGTGGCAGCGGCTTCTGCTGCTGGTGCCGCTTCTGTCGCTTCGCCGCCACCCCTGCAAGCTTTTTCCAGCTCCGCGAAGGTGGGACGAACGTGGCCGGGAATTGCACGCCGTGCCGCTTCAATTGCCATGATGGGCGCGGTTCCTTTGAGAAAAGAAATCACCACAACTTTTAGAACGCCAAGGTAGGCCCGTTCTTCATCTGCAGCTTTGGACATGTTGGATGCGATAGGTCCCAGAAAGCCGTAGCACAGCAGAATACCGAGGAATGTTCCGACCAGAGCGGCTGCTACCTTGTGCCCAATCTCTTCCGGCGGTCCGCCGAGCGCTCCCATCGTGATCACCACGCCCAAGACCGCGGCGACGATGCCAAGTCCTGGTAGAGAATCGGCAACTGTACTGAGCGATGCCACCGGGATACTCGCTTCGTGATGATGCACGTCCAAGTCCAGATCCATCAACTGATCCAGCTCGAAAGCTTCTACGCCGCTGATCGCCATACGCATGCTGTCGCAAAAAAAATAGCGGACTTCATGATCTTTCAGAAACTCTGGGTCTTTGGAAAATATTGGGCTTTTCTCGGGATCCTCGATATCGGTTTCCAGCGACATCAATCCCTGTCGGCGGGCTTTATTCAACAATTCATAGGTCAAGCGAAGCGACTCGACATAGCGCTGCTTAGTGAATTTTGATCCCTTGAACACTCCCACCAAACCGGCGACGATCTGCTTCAGGATGTGCAGCGGGTTTGCAATTAGGACGGTGCCAGCTGCAGCCCCGCCGATGATGAGCAGTTCCGCCGGCTGCAGGAGGACCCTAATATTGCCGTGCTCCATCAGATATCCGCCGAGAATCGCTCCGATAACGACGACGATGCCGATGATCGCAAACATTCAAGTTTCCCAAACGAACGGTGCCGGAACACACTCCAGGAGGAGGGCAGACACCAACCCTCAATGCCTTTATCGGCTGAAAACAGAGATACTTCATGGCGGGAGCGGGCGGCGTAGTCGGTTCGCCCAAATTGCCTGTCTGGCGCGGGGTTCAGGCTGTGGAAGGCTTTAGCACGTTAGTGCCATTCTCAATTCATCGTTCTGCCACTAACGTTGTCAGTGAGCAGTTCTGGGGGAGGGCTGCCCGGGCGTTTCTGACTCGCAAGAGTCGAGACGCCTGTTTTATTTTCCGGGTCATTTTTGATCCCTCTTTTACTCGTCTGTCAAGCCGGTCTCAACAAATAAACGTAAAAAGTGAATGACACACGCTTGACCCCTCAGTGACATTCTGCGTGCATGCAGAGCGGTAGGATTCCTCGCGAACCAGCCGAAACGGTAAAGATCAATCTTCAAAAAATCGAGTACCGTATTCGTCCGTTCCATGGAGGATGTATGCAGCGTCGTGGTTTCGCGCTCATCGTTATGCTCGGGCTTTTACTGATGTTTCTACCCAGTGCGGCTTGGGCGCAATATCAACTTAGGAACTTGTCTTCAAATCAGGTTAAACAGGCAGATCACATCGATCCACAGAACGTAAACGCGTGGGGGCTGGCTCGGGGCGCTACCACGCCCTGGTGGGTCGGCGATAACGAATCAGGCTGGAGCACGCTCTATAACTCGGAGGGGGTTAAGCAAGGACTTGAGGTGGAGATTCCACCAGCCCCCGGAGCCGGCCCGATAGGACTTCCGACCGGCGTAGTGTGGAATCCGTCGCAAACCGGCGAGTTCCAGGTCCAAGGCTTGCAGACATTTTTTCTGTTCGACACTCTGGACGGCACAATCAGTGCGTGGGCCCCAGGGCTTACACTTTTTGACGCCGCCATCGTGGTGGACAATTCGAAGAGCAAAGCATCCTATACCGCTCTGGCGATTACCAACAAACCTTCGGGCAATTTCTTGTTTGCCGCGGACGCTGCCAACAACCGGGTGGACATTTACGACGGCAGTTTCAATCACACCGGCACGTTTGCTACCGATCCTGCTATTCCTAGCGGCTTCTCAGTCTTCGGGATTCGCGATATTAACGGTAAGGTCTTTGTCTCGTTCGCCGATTCATCAGGAGGTCCTGGTGGATTCATCGACATGTACAAAGAAGACGGAACCTTGATCGGTATGTTCGCGAAGGGGGCGCCGCTGAATCAGCCTTGGGGGTTTGCTCTGGCGCCATCAACCTTTGGGCCCCTGAGCAATACGCTTCTAGTCTCTAACAATACTGACAATGGCACCATTCACGGTTTCAACGCCAAAGGGCAGCTTGTGGGGACGGTCAAAGACACGGCGGGCCGGATCATTCAGATTGACCAACTCTGGGCGATTGATTTTGGAGGCGGTAACCTGACTAACGGCAGCGCCAGCCGATTGTTCTTCACTGCAGGACCACATAACAATTTTGCAGGCACGTTTGGGTCGATCGCCTTTAAGTAGAGTGGATTTCAGGAGGAGAATTTGGGGAAGGCGGGTCACAGATTCCGGTCTGGGCCCGTTTACCCATATCCCCGCCCCGCGGTTTAAGTTATCCCGCAAATACGCCGATGTTCTAACGGTGAGCGCTCCCAAGACTTCCCCTGCCTCTGCCGCCGAGATTGCTGCCTCAGGCTTCAGCTATGTCGCGCGGCAACCCATCCTTACGGTTGATGAAAAAGTTTACGGTTATGAATTGTTGTTTCGGGACGGAATTGAAAACCATTTTCGCGAAACCGATGCCGATTCGGCTTCACGGCGCACGCTAGATACCTCGCTTCAAATGGGGCTGGAGCTGTTATGTGATTCAAGGCGCGGCTTCGTGAACTGCACCCGCGAGATCCTGCTCAAAGACTATATGACTCTTTTGCCAAGCACATTGGCAGTGGTCGAAGTTCTTGAATCGGTGCCGGTCGATGACCTGGTCATAGCGGCGCTGAAGCGTCTGAAACAGGCCGGATACCTGGTTGCATTGGATGATTTTGTATTCGACGATCCTCGCGAGCCCTTGACGGAGTTCGCAGACATTATCAAAGTAGATATCCAGCAAACCACCCCTGAACACTACGCCGCGATGATGACGAAGCACGGATCGTGGGTCCGCCACCTGCTGGCAGAAAAAGTAGAAACCCGGGAAGAATTTGCGTCCACCAAAAAAGCCGGTTTTACTTATTTTCAAGGGTATTTTTTTCGCCGGCCCGAAGTCATGCAGGCCAAAGAAATTCCCGCCAGCCGAGTGAACTATTTGCGATTGCTGCGCGCCGTGTCTCAGCCCGAACTCAACCCGCGTGAGTTTGAGAGCCTGATCAAGCAGGAAGTCTCGATATGCTACCGCCTGTTGCGCTATCTGAATTCGGCCGCATTTGGCATTCAAAGCGAAGTGCATTCGGTACGTCACGCCCTAGCACTGTTAGGTGAGCGGGAAGTTCGACGCTGGGTACGTTTGGTGGCCACGCTTGCGATTAGCGAGAATCGATCGAGCGAATTGGTCATCACCGCAATGGTCAGAGCGCGATTTTGCGAATTGCTTGCGGCCCGCGTGCCCCATGGTGAGTCTGACTTGTTTCTAATGGGGATGCTTTCCATGGTCGACGCCATACTCGAAATTCCTATGACCAGTGTTCTGGAGTCAGTTCCTTTGGACCACGAAACTAAGGCGCTGCTGCTAGGTGCACCCAGCAAACTGCGTCCGCTCTATGATCTGATGTTGGCACGAGAATCAGGAGAGTGGAACACTACAGCTGAGTGTTCGCACAAACTTGGCTTGAGCGAAAGCGAAGTTGCGGCGGCTTTCTGGCAAGCGATGCAATGGGCGCGTCAGGTTAGCTCGCAGTCGTAATAGCGTCTCCCTGAGAATCCTCAACGGTATCGGCGAAAATACCGTTACTTCTGTGTAAAACTCGGGTTAGTTAGGACTTGCGCTGCTTTGAAGGGAGCGGTAGCATAAGGATGTTCCCAACGGTCAAGCCCCCTGGCTGACCTTCCGCGCCTAACGGCTCCAGGCGCACAACGGACATAGATCAATTAAGAGAATTCCAGCCGCAATGGGTTTTTTCCGTACGTTACGTGCATCTGCACGACGCAAGGTTCCCATCGCGGTGAGAGCAGGGAAGCAAAAAAGGTTCGCCTTTCGGGCGTACTAAACAGGACATAACGAGAAAAATATGAACGCAGGACCAGGACGTCCCTCCGGTGGAGGAGGGAGAAACAGGCGACGGCGTGGACGCCGTCCTAAAGGCGGAAACCCGCAAGGCCGGCCCGGTCGCGATAATCAACGCGACAGTATTTACACCGCACCTATGGATCACAGCTACCGCGCGGCGCTGGCCGGTGGCAACAACGGTTCGCGTCCCGGCCGGCACCGGCCTGGCTTTGCGCCGAATTACCCGCAGGCTGAACCCGAGCCGTTGCCCATGCGCGAAGATGCTGCGTCACGCATCTTTGGTTTCGTGGATGACCTGTTCTTCCAGGCCAAGATTCAGGAGACCGCGCGCAAGCTGAACGTCAAGGTCGAATTTGTTAAGACCGAACAAGACCTTACGGAACGCATCAAGCTTAATGGCGAAGAGAGACCGTCGCTCATTATTTTCGATCTCAATCACGTGAGCGCGAAACCGCTCAGCCTGATTCCCAAGCTGAAGAGCAAACTCAAGAAGACTTCTGTGATCGGTTTTCTATCGCACGTTCAGGGCGACCTGAAGCAGAAAGCGCACGAAGTGGGATGTGACATGGTGCTGCCGCGGTCCGCGTTCTCGCAGAACCTGCCGCAGCTGTTGCGGCGTCACGGTGCGGCGGAAGAGCCGATTACCGGTTAAGCGAAATTTTGGCTGTCTAGCTGGGGAAGTGGAAGTGCACGTCTTGACGTGAGCTGATTGCAATCCCATCCACTGACGCCGGTCTGAACCGCCAATTCTTCAGCGTCGCAATCACCTTGTCATCAATATCTGACTGCAATGACTGAACGACCTTCGTCTCGGTTACGATTCCGTGCTCATCAATCGTTACCTCCACGATGACATCGCCTTGCAATCCTTTCGGCAGTTGCCACGGATAAATTGAAGGATCAGGAAAAACTAATGGCAGTGCGGGACTGGCTTCGACACCGGTCACGGGTCCCTGCGCAAGAGATCCTTCCGGTGAGCCAGCGCGAGCCGATTCAGTTGGCGGCTGCGGTGTTTCGACGGCTGGTTTCTGTTTAGTTTTCGGACGGAAGTGGAGTTTTTTCGCAGTCTTGGTGGGTTCGTCGACGCGTGGGAAATAAATAAGGTTCGCCGAATTTCCGTGAATACCCCAGGCCACGCTCGACGGCTGAATAAACAATGGCGCGCGATTGAGCCACAGGAAAACAATCATGCAATGGGCTGATAAAGAAAAGATCAGGGCTGCGTGTCGTCGGCGGTTGGCGGGTTGAGGAACCTGGAACATATGACAACTCGGGCCAGAATCCATTTTACGCCTTCGAATCAAGGCAGCTCACATTACCCTGGAGGCCAGCGGAGATCACGTCCGCCGATCAGATGAACGTGAAGGTGAAACACCGACTGCCCTGATTTCGGCCCGACGTTAAGAACCGTACGGTAACCGTCTTCAATGTTTCTGTCCTTGGCGATCTTCGCTGCCGTCAGATGACAGCGTCCGATGATCTCTGCCTCATTCTCCCGTGCTTCTTTCAATCCAACTATGTGTTTTTTGGGCACGACCAGCACGTGAGTTGGAGCCTTGGGATCAGTGTCTTCGAAGGCAAAGGTGTGCTCGTCTTCGTAGACTTTCTTCGAAGGAATTTTTCCCTGCACGATTTTGCAGAATAAGCAGTCGTCCATGTGGAACCCAGTGGTTAGTGGTCAGTTGTCAGAGATCAGCAATGGCGGAGTTTGACAGTTATTGCTGAACACTAATTAATGCCCACGTTCGTCTAATCGAGCCTCACCAGAAAAACTCCGCCCTCAGGCGTTTTAGTGTCGCGCGTGATTTCTTCGGCGCGCGCTCTTAGATCATTTTTTACCCGGACCCTGACCCACCAAGCCCCCGTGGGACTGCTGAACGTCAGGACCTTCGCGGAGTGGTAGCGTCGGGTCAGATGATCGGCGATCTCGCGTGCACGATTCTCGCGCTCGAAGCCTCCGAGCTGAACTGCCCAGCGGCCGCCCGATTCGATGGGTTGCGGAGTCTTCAAGACTTCGACTCGCACGCGGCCGGTGCCTTTTTGTACCAGACCGATCTGTTTCGCCGCGGCCTGCGAAAGATCGATAATTCTTCCTTCAATGAATGGCCCGCGGTCGGTGATGCGGACCACGGCCGATTTGCGGGAATCTAAACTTGTGACCCTCACAATCGATCCCAGCGGCAGGGTGCGATGCGCGGCGGTCATCGCGTTCATGTCATAAACTTCGCCGTTTGATCCGCGGCGGTTGTGATACGGAGCTCCGTACCAGCTGGCAATGCCGGTCTCAATTTCTACTGGCTTGCTGTCGCGATTAGCTTCAATTTCGACTTCAGCACTGGGAGAAGATTCAGGTGGACTCTGCGCTTT
>Ga0157372_10005143_pt1 | contig 13905 bp, 10 predicted proteins | sample C55metaG_FD_115307 | JGI IMG/M metagenome (GOLD analysis project Ga0157372, IMG submission 115307) | Corn rhizosphere microbial communities from Kellogg Biological Station, Michigan, USA - C5-5 metaG | ecosystem: Host-associated > Plants > Roots > Rhizosphere > Soil | place: USA: Michigan... | reverse complement strand
TCCTGCTCTACTGCATGCAGTGCACTTTTTTTGTTAGCAATTCGCGCAGCACCGAGAATAGCGACACCACCATTTTTCATAACTGTGCAAACGTCAGCAAAGTCAACGTTGATCTGACCTGTAGTGTTGATTACGTCTGTAATACATTTAGCAGCAGTAGCCAATACATCATCTGCCTTAGCAAATGCCTTAGTGAACGGCAGGTTACCAAACTGCTGACGCAGTTTATCGTTCGAGATGATCAATATTGTATCCACGTGATCGCGCATTCGCTCAATACCTTCCTGCGCCTGCTTCATACGCTTACGGCCTTCGTATGTAAACGGCGTGGTAACAATACCAACAGTAAGGATACCGAGGTCGCGGCAAATTTTTGCAACTACGGGAGCGCCACCAGTACCCGTACCACCGCCCATACCGGCAGTAATAAAGGCCATGCGTGTATTTACTTTTAAGATCTTTGAAATATCCTCAAAGCTTTCTTCACTTGCCTGCTTTCCAATTTCAGGGTTAGCGCCTGCGCCAAGCCCTTGTGTAAGATGCGGCCCCAACTGAATCTTATTAGGTATCGGACTTAATGCCAACGCCTGCGAATCCGTATTACAGATCACGAAATCTACACCCTCAATATTCAGGCTGTGCATGTAATTCACGGCATTACTACCGCCACCTCCTACACCTATCACTTTTATGATAGATGATTGATTCTTAGGAATTTCAAAATGTATCATACTTATTTATTTTGTTGGGTTAGTAATTATAAAGTTGGGTTAGTAAAATTTATTGTAAAAATGTTATTATAATCTATTCGATTTCTTTATCCTCAACGTCCTCAAAAAGCTCTATAAACTTGCCTTTGAGCCTGTCAAAAAGTTTTTTAAAGTTTTCTGAACGACGGATATTTTTCTGACGAACATTTTCGATATCCTCTTCAGTTTCCATTTCAGGCGCTTCAGGAATAATTGCTTCTACCAAAGGCTTATTATCTTCAGCAGCCAGGTGCATCATATTCCCACCTTCGCCAATGAATTGCATCTTACCATTTTCCCAGTCGTGGTAACCACGCAGTATCAAGCCAATACAAGTAGAATAAGCAGGATTATTGATCGCCTCAGAATGTCCGCCAGCCAGATGCTCGTTAGGATAACCAATACGTGCGCCCAAACCTGTAACATATTCCGTCAACTGAATGATGTGCTTTAATTGAGCGCCACCGCCGGTCAAAATGATACCGCCATACAAGCGCTTATCAAGATCAATCTGTTTCAAATGATAAACAACATAGTCGAGTATCTCCTGCATACGTGCCTGGATAATGTGTGCCAGGTTCTTTACAGAAATTTCTTTAGCAGGCAAACCACGCAACCCGGGGATAGTGATGTATGCATTTGCATTTGCTTCATCAGCCAGCGCAGTACCAAACTGCACTTTCATCTGCTCAGCCTGTGCACGCAATACACCAAGGCCATTACGTATATCATTGGTTATATTCACACCTGCATAAGGTATCACCGCTGTATGTTTCAATATACCATCGTAGAACACCGCCATATCAGTGGTGCCACCACCAATATCAACGATCGCTACACCAGCCTCCAGGTCTTCATCATTCATTACAGCAGCAGCGGATGCTAATGGCTGCAATACCAGATCGCGTGTATTGAGACCTGCCTTATCTACACAACGTTTAATATTACGGATAGCGTTACGGTCGCCGGTAATGATATGGAAGTTTGCGCCGATCTTCACGCCGCTCATACCAATAGGATCAATCACATTTGGTGTGCTATCCACCGTAAACTCCTGCGGTACAATGTCGATGATCTGATCACCTGCAGGAATGTAAGTTTTGTACTGGTCGCGAACCAGCAACTCAATGTCTTCTTTGTTAATTTCATCCTCTGTGCGTACACGTACGCGATCGCCCCTTGTCTGCAAACTCTTGATATGCTGGCCCGCGATGCCGACATATACTTCTTTTACCTCCAGGTTAGGATTAGAGGCAATACATTTTTCAATGGCTTGCTCTATGGAGCGGATACACTGCTCAATGTTCATCACTACACCGTGACTCACACCGGCAGACTCTGCCCTGCCATAACCAAGGATCTCTAGTTTGCCATACTCATTTTTACGGCCTGCAATAGCAACTACCTTTGTAGTTCCGATGTCGAGGCCGACAATGATAGGTTGTTCTTTCTTACTCATATTGCGTTGCGTTTATTAATGGTTATTGTTTCCCTGATAAATGTATTTTGGTGTAGGTTGTTCTTTTTTGTTATTGCTTTCTGCTTTCTTTATTATGCTTCTTTTCGGTGGCGCTGCAATGTGCTTTGCTTTAGGTTCTATTTTTGCTTTTGGCTTTGCCGCTACAAGTATATGCTTTTTCAAAGCCGGCGCTACCTTAGGTTTAGGAGCTACGACAGCATGCTTAACAGGCACTTTAATTGCAGGCTTTACTGCTGATGCAACAACAGGCTTAACCTGGTGCAGGGCAACAGGCTGTGGCTTAGGCACAACTGGCTGAACTTTTGCCGCTACAGGCTGCTGTTTGATCACCACATCAGTTGCAGCAGGTTTATCATCCAGTTTATTCGTTTCTGCTTTTAATGCTGCGACAGTAACCATCGGCGTAGCAGAAGTGTCAGGATTTGTAACATTGGCTTCATTACCGATGATACTCTTAACCCAATTCATGTTACTCAGCGATTTATCAACCGGCACCTTCCATGGTAAAGATGGTGCTGCAACAACCTGACCAGCAAAGCGGAGGTCAAGCGTTTCATATTTATCCCAGCCTACACGATTTAGTACTCTCTTATAGAATGCAAAGAGGTTATCAAACTTCTCCTGCATGCGCGACGTATCGCCAAATATTATCTTTTGATTGCCCAACACGGGTACTAATTCAAAGGTCCTGTCATCTGTTACTACCACTTGTGAAACCTGTGCATTCCAGAATGTATCTTTTCCAATAAATTTTACAAGGCTCAGTATTTGCGCTTTCATTGCTGTATCCAATGCGCGGCCTGTACTATCATTATTAAATACAGGTACATTGGTCACTACAGTTGTATAGTGAATGTAGTTATCAGATAAAGGCATTGCTTTTAAGCTGCGGTCCAGGTAATAGCTATTGCCGCTCTGATCAAACAACCTTGCAACAGGTACGCGTTGTGTCAGGTATATATGCATCACCTTCGCATTATCTACATATACCTGAGCGTCAGCCACCCATGGATTTTCATCCATCACTTTTTCGATCAGGTGCGTGTTTAGCTTTTTCAGGTTTGTTTTTGCAAGATTCATTTCGCTACTAAACAACATTGTCTTTACCTGTTGCTTATCAATGAAATGATACTGATCGTTACGAATGCGTATATCCAATCCTTTTATCTTCCTGCTGTCCTGCATTTTTGAAGCGCTCATTATAGCCGTAACACAGCCTGCCACCACCAGTACGGTAACCAGGGTTTGCAGAATTTTACGAACTGATATTTTACGCTTCATACTCATTTAGCTTCCAGAATTTCTTTTATCGGGTTTATCAATTGATCGATATCACCAGCCCCTGCAGTAATAAACAGATCAAGCGGCGCATTTTTTACATATTCAAGCAATCCTTGCTTTGATAAAATTGTATGGTTCGGATTGCCCATCCTGTCTGCTATCATTTGCGAGGTAACACCTTCCATTGGCAGCTCCCGTGCAGGATATATATCCAGCAGTATCACCTCATCTGCCATATCGAGGCTATGTGCAAAACCATCAGCAAGATCACGTGTGCGCGAGAATAGATGTGGCTGAAAAGCTACTACGCACCTACGTTGCGGGAACAGGCGTTTCGCACTGCCTATCAGCGCTGCCAACTCTTCCGGATGATGTGCATAGTCATCTATATATATGACCTTATCCGTCTTAACAATATACTCGAACCTACGTTTTACACCTTTAAAACCAGCCAGTGCAGATTTTACTTTTTCAATATCTATCTCCAATAATTGGGTTACAGTAATAGCAGCGATCGCATTTTCAACATTATGCATACCACCGATATTCAAACGGAAGCCAGATAATACATTTCCTTTGAACATCACCTCAAAGTCGTACCCTCCATCTTTCTGAACAATGTTTTGCGCATATACTTCAGCCGCATCATTCTGCAAACTGTATGTGATCTTATTATCGCCTTTCAGATCAGCAGCCTTATGCAAGCCATGTTTTTCGATCAGCGTACCATTCGGTTTGATGTTAGCTGTATATTCTATGAACGCTTTTTCCAATTCTTCCACAGTTCCATAAATATCCAGATGATCGGCATCCATAGCTGTTAACACCGCTATATCCGGACGCAACTTCAGGAAACTGCGGTCGTATTCATCTGCCTCTATTACAGCGGTATCATTTTCACTTTTCCAATAGTTACGATCGTAGTTTACCGAAACCCCACCCAGGAAAGCATTACAACCATATCCCGTTTCACGCAGCAGATATGCTGTCATGGTAGAGATCGTTGTCTTTCCGTGTGTACCAGCAACTGTAATTGCAAACATCGCTTCTGTAATCCATTGCAACACGTCACTGCGTTTGTAAACAGGATAGTTATTGTCACGGTACCAGTTCAGTTCCTTATGTTCTGCCGGGATAGCAGGTGTGTACACAATGAGTTCTGCATCTTTATCGACCTGTGAGATATCATCTGTATAATGCATCTCCATTCCTTCTTCAGCCAGCTTCTTAGTGAGTTCTGTTTCAGTGCGGTCATATCCTTTTACCGTTGCCCCGCGCTCATTAAAGAAGCGTGCAAGGGCGCTCATACCGATACCACCGATACCTATAAAATAAACCCGTTTCAGTTGCCGTACATTCATTAGTTCGTTGCTATTTCTATTACCTTTTTAGCGATCCGCTCATCCGCGTCTTTTATTGCCAGGTTTTGCAGATTTCGCTTCATTACCTGCTGCGTTGTTTCATCATGCCGCAAGCTTTTTATTTTTTTTATCAATTCAGTTTTGGCATCACTGTCCCTTACCAATTCTGCTGCATTATGCTCCACCAAAGCCATTGCATTGCTCGTCTGGTGATCTTCAGCCGCATAAGGGAAAGGCACAAATATTACCGGCTTTGCTGCTATGCATAGCTCAGCAATCGCCAAAGCGCCTGCGCGTGATATCACAACGTCTGCAGCAGCATAAGCCATATCCATCTCGCGGATAAAATCAAAAATCTTTACTTTACCTGTATATGCCTCTGCACTCTTCTTTGCTTGTTCATAATATGGCTTGCCTGTTTGCCATATCAGTTGAACATCTTCATTCAGCAATTCTGCCAGATGTGCATCTATTGCTTCGTTGATGGATTTGGCCCCAAGGCTGCCACCAATGACAAGTACCGTGCACTTATTACTATTTAAACCAAGCCATACCCGCCCTTCATCACGTGTTACTTTTGATTGTGCGATCTTTTCACGGACAGGATTACCGGTGAGTATCAATTTATCCGCCGGGAAGAAGCGTTGCATGTTGTCGTAGGCCACGCAGATCGCCTTTGCTTTCCTGCCTAAGATCTTGTTACTCTTACCCGCAAAAGAATTTTGTTCCTGTATCAGTGTTGGGATACCTTTCCCTTGGGCTGCGTTCAGTACCGGGAAGCTTGCATAACCACCTACACCTACTACTGCATCCGGCTTAAAGTCTTCCAGAATGCTCCGTGCCTGCATAGCGCTTTTCAACATCTTGAATGGCAGTAAAACATTTTTCAACATGTTACTGCGGTTGAACCCAGCGATATCCAGGCCTATTATTTCAAAACCTTCCTGCGGCACCTTCTCCATTTCCATCTTATCTTTCGCACCAACAAATAATAACTGCGTGCCCGGCGCCAGTCGCTGCAAAGCATGACCTATGGCCACCGCCGGGAAGATATGCCCGCCGGTACCACCACCTGCTATTATTACACGCAACTGTTTCATTTTATCCGATCGCCAGTTTTGAAGTTTGTGTATCTGTTTCTTCTTCGGTTTCTGACTCTTCAACTATTTGTTCTTTTTGTTTTGCGGCCGATGCTTTTTTCTTTCCTTCCATTTCATCTACATATCTGCTTACGCTTAGCACCATGCCTATAGCAATACTTGTAAACCATATAGATGAACCACCCATGCTCACTAAAGGCAACGTAAGACCTGTAACCGGCACCAGGTGCACATTTACAGCCATGTTCAGCATAGCTTGAAACACTAATGTTATACTAAGACCCACTGCCAGGAATGCACCAAATGCATAAGGACATCGCCTGAATATCTGTATACTTCGCCAGAGGAAAAGAAGATATAAGAATATCACTACTGCTGCGCCAATCAATCCATACTCTTCAATGATACTGGAGAAGATAAAATCTGAATACGCCTCGGGTAGATAATTCTTTTGTAAACTCTTACCTGGTCCACGACCGACGATGCCGCCATTTGCTATGGCGATCTTTGCCTGCAGTACCTGGTATACTTCTTCCTTCTTTTTACCATCTTCACCTTTACCTCCCACAAAATCATTAATACGCCTTTCCCATGTTGCAGCACGGCCAAAGCCTGTTGCTTTTGAAACAAAGAATAAAACTACCACACCAATCGCACCTGCAACTGCCAGCAACATGATATGCTTTACCTGTACACGACCGATGAAGAATAAAATGCAGCAGGTGAAACCAAGCATCAGCGCGGTAGAAAGGTTTGCCGGGGCGATCAGTGCACATGTAAGCAAGACAGGTACTAATACCGGCATGAAGCCTTTTTTCCAATCCTTAATCACTTCCTGCTTGATACTGAGCACGCGCGCGAGGAACATGAACAATGCCAGTTTTGCAAGATCCGATGTTTGGAAGGTAACATTGATAACAGGCAGTTTTATCCAACGCGAACCATCATTGATAGAAGCACCAAATAACAGTGTATATAATAATAACGGCAAGCTGATGAGATAAAGCAGCACGGCGATGCGTGCAAACTTTGTATAGTTTACTTTATGTACCCGATAAATAATGAGCAAGCCGAGGGCCAGTACCATTAATTGTTTTACCAGGTAGTAAATAGAATTCTTATCCATACGGTAAGCCAGTGTCCTCGTGGAACTATACACCGCCATCAGGCTGATGAAAGAGAGCACCAACACCACTCCCCATATCACCTGGTCTCCTTTTGTCCGTTTTAGAATCTGGTTCATTTTCGTAATGGATAATTTATATTAAAGGTTGTGTACCGCTTCTTTAAACTGGCGGCCCCTGTCTTCATAGTTTTTGAATAAATCGAAACTTGCACATGCAGGCGACAACAGAACAGCGTCGCCTTTTTCTGCCAATGCATAAGCGGCTTTTACCGCGTCGCCGGCGCTTTGCGTATCTATGATACTGCCAACTACACTTTCAAATGCATCATGAATAGGTTTATTATCTATGCCCATACATACAATTGCTTTCACCTTTTCCTGCACTAGCTCCATGATCTCGTTATAATCATTTCCTTTGTCCTGGCCACCTAATATCAGCACTACTGGTTGTTTCATGCTTTCCAATGCAAACCAAACCGAGTTTACATTTGTAGCCTTGCTATCAATTATAAAATCAACACCACGAACAGTAGCAACAAATTCAATACGATGTTCAAGCACTTCAAATGTTGTGCAGCTTTCCCTTATCTTCTCCTTGCGGATACCTGCAATACGCGCTGAAATACCTGCTGCCATGCTATTGTACTGATTGTGCTTACCTTTAATGGACATGTCGTGGATCGACATATTTAATTCTTCTCCCCCGTAATTGATGTGCATATTTTCGCCTTGAATATAGCCTCCGTCGTTAGTCAGATTGGGTTCCTTCATCGTGAAATAAATTAATGTTGATTGAATTGAATGGTTAGCAAGAAAGTTCGTAATTGTCTCGTCGTCCTTATTTACAATGAAATAATTTTCGTTAGTTTGATTTTCCGCGATGCGAAATTTCGATCTTATATAATTTTCAAATTTGTATTCATACCTATCCAAATGATCCGGTGTAATATTCAGTAGCACCGCCACATCAGGACGGAATTGATGGATATCATCCAACTGAAAGCTGCTCACTTCTATCACATACCACTCGCTTGGCTTTTCAGCAATTTGCCTGGCAAAGCTATAACCTATATTTCCCACCATTGACACATCAAGACCACCTTCTTTCAGCAAGTGATAGGTTAGTTTGGTTGTTGTGCTTTTACCGTTGCTGCCTGTAATAGCGATGACCTTACTATCACTTTTATACCTGTAAGCAAATTCAATTTCGCTGCATACTTCAATACCTGCCGCACGTACTTCCTTCATTACTTCCACCTTCTCACTTATACCGGGGCTTTTTACAATGCAGTCAGCATTTAACAGCTTTTCCATCGTATGCCCACCCTCTTCCATCTCTATACCTGCAGCCTGCAATTCCTTTTTATAAGCATCCTTCAGTTTCCCCCCATCGCTTACAAACACGTCCCAACCCTGTTGCTTACCCAGCAACGCTGCCCCTACGCCGCTTTCACCGGCGCCCAGTATCACTAACTTTTTATTTGTATCTGCAGTCAATTTCTTTATTGCATTTTCAGGGTTACGATACTCAATACGGCAAGCACAATGCCCACGATCCAAAACCTCGTCACTATTTTACTTTCGTGATAACCTAATTTTTGGTAATGATGATGCAGTGGCGACATCAGGAAAATGCGCCTGCCTTCACCATACTTTTTCTTGGTACGTTTGAAATACCAAACCTGCAGCATTACCGAAACATTCTCTACCAGGAAGATGCCGCAAATGATAGGCACTAATAATTCCTTTCTTACGATGATAGCAAGCGAAGCAATAATTCCGCCTAAAGCAAGACTGCCCGTATCGCCCATGAACACTTGCGCCGGATAAGCATTGTACCAAAGAAAACCGATACATGCACCGATGAACGCACCAACAAATATGGATAGCTCACTCAGGTTTGGAATGTTCATGATATTCAGGTAGCCCGCGAAAATGTAGTTACCGGACACGTAAGCAAATACTGCAAGGCACACGGCTATGATAGCGGACACACCCGTTGCGAGCCCATCTACACCATCCGTAATATTTGCCCCATTCGATACGGCGGTAATAATAAATATCACGAATAAGACATAAATAATAGGAGTGGCTACATTCATTGCGGATTCACCAAACCACCTACCAATAAGTGCGTAACTAAGCTCATGCGTTTTTACAAATGGGATAGTAGTGGTAGCAGATTTTACTGTTACGTAGGTATGCTGTTTCCCATTTTCATCTTTACGGAAAAATGGCTTTGACATTATACGCTCTGTAGAGTTCCTTAATATTGGTGTATGCGGATACACTTCGCGTGTTACTACTACATGCTGATTGTAATACATGGTTAAGCCGATGATAATACCAAGTCCAACCTGTCCCATGATCTTAAACCGACCCGCAAGGCCTTCTTTATTCTTCCGGAACACTTTGATGTAGTCATCCAGAAAGCCTACCAATCCCAGCCATATTGTTGACACCAGCATCAGCATGATGTAAACATTTATGATCCGCGCAAACAGCAATGTTGGGATCAATATGGCTGCAATAATGATAAGCCCTCCCATTGTAGGGGTTCCTCTCTTTTGATTCTCGCCATGAAGGCCCAGGTCACGTACCGTTTCACCTATCTGCTTGCGTTGCAGATAATTGATGATATTTTTACCCAGCACGGTTGAGATAACCAGTGAAAGTATAATGGCCAATGCTGTACGGAAAGTGATATAATAAAATATACCAGCCCCGAATAGTCCGAAGTGCTCGCGCAGATATGTAAACAAATAGTACAGCATGTATGGGTATCTCTTATCTATTTAAAATTTTAAAAGCCTCTGCCAACACTTCTTTATCGTCAAAATGATTTTTCACACCTTTTATTTCCTGGTAAGTTTCATGCCCCTTACCTGCCACCAGCACAATATCCCCCGGCTGAGCCAATGCACATGCCGTCTTGATAGCCTCCTTACGGTCTGTGATACGCAGCGCTTTTCTCTTTTGGCTTATCGTTAATCCTGATTCCATATCATTCAATATTGCTTCAGGATCCTCACTGCGCGGATTATCAGATGTAAGTATTGCTTTATCGCTATGCTCGCAAGCTGCCTGCGCCATGATAGGACGTTTGGTTTTATCCCTGTCGCCACCGCAACCGATGACAGTTATCAACTGCTGACCATTGATGCGGAGTTGATTGATTGTTGCCAATACATTAATAAGCGCATCAGGCGTGTGTGCATAATCTACAATACCCAGCACCTTATCGTTTGGCGACATATATGTTTCAAAACGGCCTGGAGCACCATGCAGATCGCTGAGTACAGACAATACTTTTGTAGGCTCTTCCCCAAGCAAGGTTGCCGCACCATACACAGCTAAAAGATTGTAAGCATTGAATGTACCTATCATCCTGAAGTAGGCTTCATGGTTATCAACCATCATCACCAAACCGGTCAGGTTATTCTCCAGTACTTTTCCTTTTATAGTAGCAGGCGCTTTAAGGCTGTAGGTGCATTTCTGCGCATTGGTGTTTTGCAGCATTACCATACCACGCTTATCATCCATATTAGTAAGCGCAAAGGCATCTGCAGACAGATCATCAAAAAACTTCTTCTTTACCCTGATGTACTCGTCAAATGTTTTGTGATAATCAAGGTGATCGTGAGTGATATTAGAAAAGATACCGCCGGCAAAGCGAATGCCAGCTATGCGTTGCTGGTGGATTGCGTGAGAGCTTACTTCCATAAACGCATACTCACAACCGGCATCGGCCATTTTGCCTAAAAGACTTTGCACTGCAATAGCATCTGGTGTGGTATGTGTTGATACCTCAACTTTATCGTGAATATGATTTTGAACCGTTGAGATCAGACCGCATTTATAACCCAGCGCTTCAAATAATTTGAACAATAGTGTTGCGATCGTAGTCTTACCATTAGTGCCGGTAACTCCTACCACCTTCATACGCGCAGAGGGATTATTGTAAAATGCATCCGCAATTACCCCCGCAGCCAACGCACTGTCTTTTACTTGTATGTATGTAACGGCTTCACTTCTTTCACCAGGCATCTCTTCACATACAACAGCAACAGCACCTTGCTCAATGGCTTTAGCGATATAAGCATGTCCATCAACAGCAGTTCCCCTGACAGCTATGAACAAGCTACCTGCAGACACTTTGCGCGAATCAATATACAGGCCGGACACCTCTAAGGAAGTATCGCCTGTTACTTGCACAGGCTTTACGCTCATCAATATGTCTTTTAATATTGCCATTAGCTGAGTTGCAGTGTTATTTTTTGACCTTTCATTGCTTTAGTACCAGGTGCTACTGATTGTGCCTGTACGCGGCCACGACCTTTCACTTCTACCTGCATACCTCCTTTTTCAAGCAGGTACACAGCATCTTTTAATCCCATCCCGCTTACGTCGGGTACATATCCCTGAACCACCGGTTTATTAACCACAGTAACATTTCTGCTTGAATCAGAAACCACCTGTGCAATCGCATCATCCGCAGCAATGGCCGTATGCTTACCCATTGCATTCAGCAAAACACGATGACTATATGCCGTAGCCTGCTGCGAAGGCATAGTTTGCTTCAAAGCCTTTGAGAGGCTATCCAGTGGACCATCCCAGCCTTTACCATTTGCAAAAACCTTATCCGCTATCATACGGAAAACCGGCGCAGCAACTGTACCGCCATAATATGCACCTGAGTGTGGTTTCGTGCGTATCACTACAGCGATCGTGTATCGAGGTTTTTCAGTAGGGAAATAACCTACAAAAGAGCCCTGGTATACACCATCGGAGTACTTGATTCCTTTATCAGCCACCTGCGCAGTACCTGTTTTACCAGCGATACCATAAAAAGGGCTTTGAATATTTTTACCCGTACCGCTCAGCACTACTTCTTTCATACATTCCTGTAGTTGGCGAATGGTACTTGTATCTGCAATTGCAGCATCAACCACTTTTGGTTGAAATACCTTGACATCCTTTCCATATTCACGAACTGCACTAATAAGGTAAGGACGCATCATTTTGCCATTGTTTGCAACTGCATTATATATTGTTGCAGTATGGAGCGGAGAAACCAATACTTCGTAACCTGTAGCCATCCATGGCAATGTCGTTGCGCTCCAGCTCTTATTTTCCGGTGTTTTAACTAAAGGCCGGCGCTCCCCAGCAAGATCAATATGCGTACGCTCATTCAGATGCAATTTTTGCAGATGTGCCACATATTTGGAAGGGTTGCTTGCATAATAAGTATAAGCGAGCTTAGCCATTGCAGCATTTGATGAATGTGCGAAAGCCTCTTTTACACTCAGTACACCAAGGCCCAAATGCGAATCGCGCATGGTACGGTTACCAAAGCGAATAGCACCACCCTCAGCGTTTACCATACTATTACAGGTAATATATTTATCACTGAACAGTGAAAGCAATGTAACGAGCTTGAATGTAGAACCCGGTTCGGTAGGTATCATTGCATAGTTGAAATCTTCCCAGTAGCTACCGTCCTTCTGACGGCCCAGGTTTACAAGCGCACGTATTTTACCTGTCTGCACTTCCATCACTATGCAGGTTCCGTATAAACATTCATATTGCTCCAGCACGCTTTTTAATGCATGCTCTGCAACATCCTGGATGCTTATATCCAATGTGGTAACAATGTCTTTACCGTTTAACGGATCAACTTCAGAACCTTCTACCGGCATCCAGATACCACCGGATTCCTTCTGCTCAATGCGGCTACCATTTTCACCGCTCAACACAGAATCATAAGTAGCCTCCATACCGATGGTCTGGCTATTCTCACGCCATAAACCGATAGTGCGGTAGGCAAGCATACCATAAGGATTGATACGCTTTATCTTCGGGTCTTCAATAAAGCCGCCATAGCGCTTGCCTTTATTAAAGATTGGGAAAGAGCGAACGGTCTGATATTCGTAGTATGGAATATTCTTACGAAGCAACCAATACCTTGATTGATTTTTAAATGCTTCAGTTAATTCATGTTTATATTTTTCAGGCGAGCCATCTTTGAACAAGGAAGAAAGACAGATAGCAAGGGTATCTACATTATTCTTAAACAACTCTGGTTTGATAACAGAGAAGTCGACATGAATATCAAACTGGGGAATTGAAGAACAAAGCAATGCTCCATTCTCTGTATAAATATTACCACGCTCAGCAGGCAATGTGATTGTGCGCGTATGCATTTCAGTAGACAACGCACGAAGCTCCTTACCCTCCTTTACCTGTATCATAGCAGCCTTAACGAGGATTGCTACCCCCAGCAGGCATATACAAGTAAAGGCCACATACACACGGAACCTGATATCTTTCTTCGCTGTTGTCAACTGTTATCTTTTTAAAGCGGCGCTATCTACTACTACAGAATACGCAGGCAACATTAAAGGCTTCAATCCCAGCAGCGATGCATTTTTGATCACTTCAGTTTCCATCCGTGTGTACATCAGTTGAGTTTGAATGTCCATATATTTCCAGCGCATTTCTTTCAGTACTTTATTCTGCTTGTTCAGCTCTCCCTGCATCTCAATAGCCCGCTGCGTGTTGTTGATGTACAATATGACCAACAAAGACACAAAAGCCAGGTAGGGTATATTATTGACAATAGCTTTGTAAGACACCTTATCCACCAGCGTTTTCCAGTCGTTCCGGACACGCTGCACAGGGGTTGGCTCCATTTCCTGTGTCATCTCTGCTTTACTCATGTATCTTCTCTGCTATGCGTAACCGCGCACTGCGTGCACGGGGATTATTTTTAATTTCTTCTTCTGTAGGCTCTACAGGCTTTTTTGTT
>Ga0157372_10005138_pt1 | contig 13911 bp, 12 predicted proteins | sample C55metaG_FD_115307 | JGI IMG/M metagenome (GOLD analysis project Ga0157372, IMG submission 115307) | Corn rhizosphere microbial communities from Kellogg Biological Station, Michigan, USA - C5-5 metaG | ecosystem: Host-associated > Plants > Roots > Rhizosphere > Soil | place: USA: Michigan... | reverse complement strand
TGTCGTAAATACGGTAATGGCTGCCTTCGTTGAAAAGATAGAGGTCCTGATCGGTGAGAATCCGCGGCGTGGCGATACTTGTTTCAGGGCTCATGGCTGGCATCGATTGGTGATGCGGATTAGTTTACAGAAGCGGACTCCGGGTTGGTACGGATATGTGCGAAAAGCGTGCGTTGCGCTTGCGCGCGGTCACGACAGCCGCTCAAATTCGTCGTGCTAGACTGACTGGTTCGAGACATGCCCACCCTGCGAGTCATTCTTCTTTGGCATCAGCACCAGCCGTTTTACAAGGACCTGGTAACCGGCGAATACCGGCTCCCATGGGTGCGTTTGCATGCGCTCAAAGACTATTACGGCATGGTGAAATTGCTAGATGAGTTCCCCAACGTTCACCAGAATTTCAATCTGGTTCCGTCCCTGGTGGCGCAGATACAGGATTATGTAGCGGGTACCGCGCAAGATCCGTTTCAGGAAGTGGCTTCGAAACCGGCCAAGGACTTGACGGAGAATGAGCGGCGGTTCGCATTGCAATATCTGTTCCAGGCGAATCCGCAGAACCTGATTGGGCGCTATCCCCGTTACAAAGAATTATGGGAGCGTTTTCGCGAGCACGGCAATCAACCCGATCGCGCGGAGCGCTACTTTCAGCCGCAGGATTTTACCGATCTGCAGGTGCTCTCGCAGATCGCGTGGTTCGACGAATTTTTTCTAGAAGAAAAGGATATTGCGGCCCTGGTGCGCAAGGGGCATAACTATTCGCTGGACGATCAGAAATTTGTAATTGCGCGGGAAAGAGAGCTGCTGGCGCGGGTGCTCCCGGCGCACGCCGCGGCAGCGGAGAAGGGCTCGATCGAGATTTCCGCGACTCCGTTCTACCATCCGATTCTGCCGCTGCTTTGCGATACCAGCGCAGGTGCGGTTTCCACGCCTGGCCTGCCCCTGCCACAAAACCGTTTTCGACATCCGGAAGATGCGCGCGAGCAACTGCGGCGCGGTCTCGACCTGCACCAGCAAGTTTTTGGCGTGCGTCCGAAGGGCGTCTGGCCCTCGGAGGGCAGCGTGTCCGAAGAAGCACTGGCGATCGCACATAGCCTGGGTGTGCAGTGGATGGCGACCGATGAAGGCGTGCTGGGACGAAGCACTGGCTTATTTTTCGCGCGGGACGGGAACGGGCGCCTGCCAGGGCATTTGGCGGAGCAGCTTTATAACATCTACCGTTACGAAAATGGTTCGACCGCGATGCACCTGGTCTTCCGCGACCATACCCTTTCCGATCTGATCGGGTTTGTGTATTCGGGAATGCCTCCCGCGGACGCGGCGCGGCACCTGATCAACAACATCAAGGACGCCGCCAAGCCTGTCCTTGATAAAGGCCGTGACGCGGTAGTCTCCATCATTCTGGATGGCGAGAACGCGTGGGAATACTATCCAAAATCCGGGCGCGAATTCTTGCGGCGCGTTTATGACGGGCTGCAGCGCGAGCCGGGCCTGGAAGCGGTGACTATGTCGGAAGCGATCGCGCGCCACCAAGATTTCGGTCAGCTGACCTCGCTAGTGCCCGGGTCGTGGATCAATGCGAACTTCACCGTGTGGATTGGCGCTCCCGAGGACAATCGCGCCTGGGACTACCTGCATCATGCCCGCGACTATTACGCGAGCAATGCTGCCCGGGCCTCCGAAGCGCAGCGGCAACTCGCCTTTGACGAGATCCTCATTGCGGAAGGCAGCGATTGGAACTGGTGGTACGGGCCGGAGCATCATTCGGCGAACGACCGCGATTTTGATGAGCTCTACCGCAAGCACCTGTCCAATGTTTACCAGGCGCTGGGAGCGACCGCTCCCGATTACCTGGCTCAGCCCATCACTGGCTTGGAGGTGCGGCCTTCCTTTGTGCCCCAGACGGGATACATCCATCCACGAGTCGCGGGGGACAAGGTGCGGTACTTCGAATGGATGGGGGCGGCGATTTACACGGCCGATCACCGCGCTGGAGCGATGCACGGAAAGCAATTTCTGCTGGATTCGGTGTACGCAGGAATTGACGCGACGAATCTCTATGGCCGTTTGGACTTTTCCGGCAAGCCTCCCGCTGAAGATTTCGAAATCGTGGTGAATGTGGAATCGTGGGCGTCCGGGGAACCGCGTCCCCGCCGCACCCTGCGGGTCAGTGCCGCGGCCCGGGAGGGCAGACTCAAGGAGTGGAAGATCGAGAATGGGTCGGCCGAGCGCGAATTGGCCTCTAGCGCGCAGCCGGATGAGCATGTCAAAGTGGCTTTGCTGCGGAACTTTGAGTTCAAGGTGCCTTTGATCTGGTTACTGGCCACTCCCAATTCGGCTCCAAGCGCAGAGCGAAAGTCCGCTGCGGTGGCGGCGACCAGCAAACTGCGATTGCGGTTCAGCCTGTGGCAGAACCGGCTGCCCGTGGACTCACTGCCCCTGGAGGGATGGATCGAACTGCAGGTGGTCAGCGAGGGGGAATTGCTGTTCGGAGCTTAAGGCCTCTCTAAACTTTTCATTCCCTGTGTTCCTCTGTGTCCTCCGTGGTGAAGAAAGCTGACCACAGAGGACACGGAGGGACACGGGGGAAAACAAAAAAGCCGGATGCTTTCGCATCCGGCTTTGAACACAGGCCCATGAATCTATTTGCTGCCGCCAGACGGAGTCGCCGTTGCTGCCGGGGCGTTGAATGTCAGCGCCCGGTTCAGTTCCAGAGTCAATTCGGTTCCGGCGGGAAGGGTTGCAGAACGATGCTTGGCGAGCCAGTGTCCCGTGCTCGCTCCAGCGCCGATGAGCCCGCCAACCAGAACGCCGGCTGGACCGCCAGCCAAGCCTCCGATCAGCATGCCACCGGCAGTGCCGCCGCCTTGCTCGATGGTGTCGCGGCGATCATGGGCTGAGCCTTTGAACTGTCCCTCGGAGCTCACATCGCTTCCTTTGATGTTGGTGTCGGTGAGCGTCGCATCAAGATAATAGCGCTCCCCGTTCGGCATGATTACTGCTTCCGGCATGATTCCGATGGTGGGCTTGCCGGAGATGCGGCGCGGTTCGCTGACCTTCGTCACCCGGCCTTCGACACTGGCGCCCACAGGGATCAAGGTCTGGCCGTTCACGACCACCGGTTGCGTAATGCTGGCGCGAAAGGGATCGCCGGCCTTATTGCTGAATGTGGCGAGGGTGGTATTCAGTCGAACGATCAACGCGGTGCCTGCCGGAACTGGAGCATTCGTCTGTGCGGCAAGCATGGTCGCCAGCAATGTGCAGGGCAACAACATCCACTTCTTCATGGGACCTCCAAAAACTCGACTTGCATTTGACTGTAGTCCAGTCGGAAACGGCGGACAAGCGGCGCACAGTACATGGGGAACCACCGGAGGTAAGAGGAGAGAGGGATTGGCCGAATGGACAACCCAAATTTGGAATTAGTGCACAAAAAGTCGGTTGGCGTCCGGGACTGCTGCAATCTCCATCCGATATAATCGTGGGTTTCCCTTAACTTCATGGGGCAGGCTGATCAGCCGAGGCTTGCCTGCGACGAAGAATTCCTAATCAGAAAGCGAAATCACTCATGTCAAATATTGCAGCCATTCATGCACGGGAAGTTCTGGATTCACGCGGCAATCCTACCGTGGAAGCGGAAGTATTCCTGGCGGATGGGTCTATGGGACGAGCCATCGTTCCCAGCGGGGCATCCACCGGCGAGCACGAAGCAGTTGAATTGCGTGATGAGGATACGAACCGCTTCCTGGGCAAGGGAGTGCAGAAGGCGGTTGAGAACGTGAACGGCGAAATTGCCGAGGCGCTGGCGAATTGGGATAGCTTTGACCAGCGCGGCCTGGATGCGCGCATGATCGAGGTGGACGGCACTCCCAACAAAGGGCGTCTGGGAGCCAACGCGATTCTGGCAGTGTCGATGGCTGCCGCGCGCGCTTCGGCGCTAAGCCTGGACATTCCGCTCTATCGCTATCTTGGGGGCGCGGGCGCGAACACGCTGCCTACTCCAATGATGAACATCCTCAACGGCGGGGCGCATGCCGACAATAACGTTGATTTTCAGGAATTCATGGTGATGCCGGTGGGCGCGCCATCGTTTTCTGAGGCGCTGCGCTGGGGCGTGGAAGTCTTCCATACCTTGAAAGGCGTGCTGAAAAAGCGGGGGTACAACACGGCGGTCGGCGATGAAGGCGGATTCGCTCCGTCCGTGAAGTCGAATGTGGAGGCGATTGAAGTCGTGCTGGAAGCAATCTCGAAAGCTGGATACAAACCGGGAGAGGAGATTGCCATCGCGCTCGATCCGGCTTCCAGCGAGTTTTACCAGGATGGCAAGTACGTCTTCAAGAAATCGGACAAATCGGCAAAGAGTTCCGATGAGATGGTGCGATTCTGGGCGAAGTGGGCCAACGATTATCCGATTGTTTCGCTGGAGGATGGACTGGCCGAGAACGATTGGGAAGGCTGGGCGAACCTGACCAAGGAGATTGGCGGGAAGATTCAGTTGGTCGGAGATGACCTGTTCGTCACGAACGTAGAGTTTTTGCAGCAGGGCATCGACAAGCAGGTTGCGAACTCCATTCTGATCAAGGTCAACCAGATTGGAACAGTGAGCGAAACCTTGGACGCGATCGATCTGGCTCGGCGGAATGGGTACACATCGGTGATCTCGCATCGCTCGGGTGAGACGGAGGATACGTTTATCGCCGATCTGGCGGTTGCGACCGGTGCCGGGCAGATCAAAACTGGCTCCGCTTCCCGCACGGACCGCATCGCCAAGTACAACCAATTGCTGCGCATTGAGGAAGAGTTGGCCGGTACCGCGCGGTTCCTGGGACTTAAAGCACTGAATTGCCACTGATGAGCCAATCTGGCGATGATCAGGCCGGATTTCCTGGTCCGGCTTCCAGTCGCAAACTTTACGTGAGGACAAAAATGATTAGCGATTTGTTGCTGCTCGAGTTCGAAGAAGAAGTGAAGAAAACGCGGACCATGCTCGAACGCGTTCCCATGAAGGAAGATTTCAAGCCGCACGCCAAGTCGATGCCGTTGGGTAAACTGGCGCCGCACGTCGCTGAGTTAGCTGGCTTCGGGCTCACGATCCTGACCACTCCCGAGTTGGACTTCAGCAATGCTCCGCGAACCAGGCCGGCATTCGAATCGCCGCAGCAACTGGCCAAGGTTTTTGACGAAGGCGCGGCAAAGGTGCGCCAGGCGCTGAAGAATACTTCCGACGATGCCTGGACTCAGCCTTGGAAGCTGAGTTTTCAGGGCAAGCCGATCTTCAGCGGGTCGCGCTTTCTGGCATACCGGCAGATGTTTCTGAATCATTTGGTGCATCATCGGGCGCAGTTGGGGGTGTACCTGCGGCTCAACGATACGCCGCTCCCGGCGACTTATGGGCCGTCGGCCGACGACACCATGGGTTTTTAGTGAGTCGCTGCATGGGATCGGCCCCACGTCTCGCAACATCGGCGAGACGTGGAGCCCCCTCGCTCTGGATTCACCTGCGGCTGAAAGCTAGGAGATCATATTGTCTCGTCCTAAACCTCTCGTTCTCATTATTCTTGATGGCTGGGGATATCGCGCCGAAACTAAAGCCAATGCCATCGCGCTGGCGCGTAAGCCTACCTACGACCGGCTGCTTCGCGAATACCCCAACACCCTGATTCATACCAGCGGACCTTACGTTGGGTTGCCCGAGGGACAAATGGGAAACAGCGAAGTCGGGCATCTCAACATCGGTGCGGGCCGCATTGTGCATATGGACATCACGCGCATCGATTTGATGATCCAGAATGGCGAGTTCTTCTCGCATCCCGTGTTGCTGGAGGCGATGAAACATGCGCGCTCCGGAGAGCGCAGGCTGCACCTGTTTGGACTGGTCTCGGATGGAGGAGTGCATTCGCAGCAGGCGCACCTGTACGCCCTGCTGAAGATGGCGAAGCAGAACGGGCTGGAGCGTGTATTCGTCCACGCATTTATGGACGGTCGCGACACGCTTCCCACCAACGGCGCAGGTTATCTCGAGCAACTGCAGCAGAAGATGCGCGAGTACGGCTGCGGCAAGATCGCCACCGTAAATGGCCGGTACTACGCCATGGATCGCGATCGCAGGTGGGAAAGAATCGCGAAGGCTTACAACGCGATGGTGTTCGCGGATGCGGAAGGCGGCAAGCAGACCGATCCCGTTCAGGGAATGAAAGAGTCCTACAACAAGGGCGTGACGGATGAATTCGTAATGCCGTTCGTTTGCACGGACGCCCATGGCCGGTCGCTGGCGACGATACGCGACGAGGACTCATGCATCTGCTTTAATTTCCGCGCCGATCGGGTGCGGCAGATTACCCGTGCATTGACCCGCAATAGTAGCCTGAACGAGAAGGGCGGAAGCGATCTTCCGGGAGCGGATGACCTGGATGCCGCTCTGCCGCGCGATCGTGTTCCCCAAAATCTCCATTACGTCTGCATGACGCAGTACGACAAGAATTTCAGGCTGCCAGTTGTCGTCCCCCCGGAGTCGATGGCCAACATTCTCGCCAACGTGATGGGCGGCCTGAACCTGCGCAACCTGCGCGTCGCCGAGACCGAGAAATATGCTCATGTCACTTACTTCTTCAACGGTGGAGTTGAACAACCCTTCCCCGGCGAAGATCGAGTGATGGTGCAGTCTCCGAAAGTGGCAACCTACGACTTGAAGCCCGAGATGAGCGCGTCCGGTGTTGCTGACGCGGTCGTGAAAGCTACCGAGGACGGCACCTTCGATGTGGTGATCGTCAATTTCGCCAACGCCGATATGGTGGGGCACTCGGGCAAAATCGAGCCCACGGTGAAGGCGGTGGAGACCGTGGATGCATGCCTGGCCCGCATCGAATCAGCGGTGCGCGCCAAGGGTGGGGCGATGCTCATCACTGCCGATCACGGAAATGCGGAGATGATGATTGATCCGGCAACGGGCGGTCCGCACACCGCGCACACGACGAATCCCGTGCCCTTTATCGTTGTGGCGGAGAATTCCAAGCAGTTCACATTGAATTCAGGCGGTTCGCTGCGGGACATCTCCCCAACTGTTCTGGGCATGTTGGGTCTGGATGAGCCCAAGGAAATGACGGGCAAGGATCTGCGAAGCTTTTTGAAAAATTCTGGGTGAAATGCGGACGCCAACCTAGTTTGCGGTGATGACCGGGGCTGTTGCCAAGAGTCCGGCGATCAGTTCCAGGTCATGCAAATCCTCACGGCTGAAATCCTGAGCGTGCTTGGGATCGAGCGCTTTGCGTGAAATCTGAATCACCCCGATGACCTTTTTGTCGTGCGCCATAATCGGTACCGACATGAGTTTCTGAATAGGGGCGGGCGCAACGGTTTCTTCGAGGGCGCCGGGCCGAATCGTTTCGAAGATGCTGGCGTGTTTCACGCGCGCAAAGTTGTTGAAGATCTCTGGCTTCTTGCTCAGCGCCGTGTGGGCAGCGACCGCTTTGCTGGAGAGCGGAATAGAGCCAGTGGTGCGCAAGTGCTCGGGAAAAACGAAGCGCAACAGGACACCGTCCAGGCGCAGCAAGGCCACTTCGGCTTCCTGTACGCGAAAGAGTTTCGCCAGGACCGTGCACAGGTCGACCGGGGAAACTCCCTCTCCCAGTACCGAACCGACGGGCAGCAAGTGCTCCGGCAGCGCGATTTCTTCCATCATTGCGTGATTATTTTCGGGGACCATAGAAGCTCACGTCTCTAGAAGGAACTCCCACTTTATCGCATTTCTTAAGCCATCGAGTACTTCCGAAAGTAATGCGCACAACAGATGCAAGTTGTTTAAAATCAGCAATCCTTCTGGCGGAACGAGGGCTAGAAGGGTACTCCGGTAACCTTGCCGCTTGGGGCTGCGTGACTGCAGGTAGCAATTTTTGTCATGGTGCAAGTCGCGAATTGTCGAAATTCGATTCCGCCTGCGTGCACATCACGAAAAGGATTACACTTTTCGCCATGAATAATCCGACCCAACCGAATGTGAAGTTAAGCAATGATGCGAATTATCGTGAGAATTACGCCAACAGCGTGCAAATGCGGGTGAATATCTGGGATTTCTTCCTGGTGTTTGGCACCTTGCAGCAGCAGACCGAGACGCAGGTGGATATTCGGAACTTCCAGGGGATCTATCTGAGCCCACAGCAGGCCAAGGCTCTGCTCGGATTGCTGCAGCAGAACGTGGCGGGATACGAGAGCGCGTTTGGGGAGATCAAGTTGGATCCGCGTATGGGGCCTGCGGGGCCGGTGCACTAACCGGCAACCCCTTCTCACCACAGCGGACACAGAGGTACAACGGGTTAGCTGCCCCTTGAGGAATGGATTTGAGCATTGATTCTGGGTTTACTCATGGCTCACAGCTCATAGCCTTTGATGGCAGACGTCGCAAGCAACGTCTCTACGGATAGAATGGCTGGGCGCATGCGATCGAGCTTGCACCCAGCTTTAGTATTCGCCGCTATTTTTGTTGTCATCTTTCTGCTGCACGCACCTTTGCTGCGGCTGCCGTATTTCTGGGATGAGGCGGGGTATTACGTTCCCGCTGCGCGCGATCTGCTGTTGCACGGATCCTTGATTCCTCACACCACCGTGTCCAACGCGCATCCTCCGCTTGTGATGGCATGGCTTGCGCTCTGGTGGCAAGTGGTTGGATATGCTCCTGCTGTGACCCGCGCGGCCATGCTGGTGCTGGCCGCATTCTCGCTGCTTGGCGTCTTCCGGCTTGCTGAAGTCGTGGCCAACACCAGAGTGGCGATTGCGGCCACGGTGTGCACGGCTCTGTATCCCGTATTTTTTGCGCAGAGTTCACTGGCGCAGGTCGACTTGGCCGCAGCGGGACTGACCTTCTGGGCCTTGGCAGCATATTTCGAGGAAAGGCCGCTCGCAACCGGCTTTTGGTTCTGCCTGGCAGTGATGGCGAAAGAGACGGCCGTGCTTGCACCGATCGCGCTGGCAACATGGGAATTGCTGGGACTGACCCTGCAGAATCATCGCAGAGTGGCTGCGTTCTGGATGCCGCAGCGGGCTAAGCTGAAAGCTTTTTCCGCACTCTGGGCACCAGCGGTTGTACTCGCTGGATGGTACGTGTTTCATTACTTCCGCACGGGATATGTATTCGGCAATCCAGAGTTCTTCGAGTACAACGTAGCTTCGACGCTGAATCCTGTGCGATTTGTTTTGGCTCTTGTGCTGCGACTTTGGGAAAGCTTTGGCTATATGCACTTGTGGCTGCTCACAGCTGGGATGCTGCTGGCGATGCTTCTGCCGCCCGTAAAAGATCTGGGCCTGGAAAGGCGTCGAATTGCGATTCCGGTTCAGAGCTGTTTTGTCTGCATCATCGCAACCTACGTTGCAGTCATGGCTCTGATTGGGGGAGCGGTGCTGGCGCGATACATGCTCACGGCGGTGCCGCTGGTGATCATCCTGGGCGCTGCAACGTTGTACAGGCGTCTGCGTTATTGGAAGTTGGCAGTGGCTGTGGTCGCAGCCGCGTTCATCGTAGGTTGGTTCTGGAATCCGCCATACGGATTCTCTCCCGAAGATAACTTGGCATATCGCGATTACGTCATTCTTCACCAGAATGGAGAACGCTTCCTAGAGGCGCGCTATCCGATGGCGCATGTGCTGACGGCCTGGCCCGCCTCGGATGAATTGACCCGGCCTTGGCTGGGGTTCGTGACGCGGCCGGTGCAAGTGGTGCGAATCGAGAATTTCTCGCTGGATCAGGTTCTGTCGGCGGCGGAATTTCGCGATCACTTTGAAGTCGCGCTGGTTTTCTCCACGAAATATGAGCCCCGCAACCCCTTACTGGACCGCTGGACCCGGTGGGCGGAATGGAAGCGGCGTTTCTTCGGATTCCATCGGGATCTGCCCTCGGCCGCGGCGGCGCGCGTGCTCGATGGGAAAATTGTTTACGCGGAGGAGCGGGCAGGACAGTGGATCGCTGTGATCGAGATGCAACGCGGCCAGTGGATCAATGCCAAGAGTTCGCAGCCCGAGGGAACAGCCGCAATCGCGAAGGTCCTAAGTCGCCCTTTGCATGAGGTGGCAGGAATGAGTTTTGATGACCAGCCAGACTTCCCGTCCGGTTTCCAGCTGAAGTGAATCGCGCGCCGCCAGCGTGAGGTGGACTTCCATTTCGACCGCGCACTGCACGCGTGCCGAAATCATGACGTCGCGTTGATCCAGCGAGAGGATCCGCCCGGGAATGATGTTGCGCGCGCTCAAGGCCCGCGGCAGGACGGTGGCCAGCAGGATGTCGCCGGCGCGAATTCCTATACGGAACGATGTGCCTACCCCACCCCGCACCAGCGGAGTTTCGATCGCTGTCGATCCTCCATCGCCGGAGAGCCGGCAAGTCATCGTACCCCGATCAGGGCTCAGGGCTTCCACCACTGCGTCGAAAATATTCTCAAATCCTGCTAACTGTGCGACCGTCTCTTGCAAGGGGGCGGTCATCACTTCGTGGGGTGTGCCCTGTCTCAGGATGCGTCCGGCCTCGAGGACGATCACGCTCTCTCCGAGGGCAAATACCTCCTCCCGGCTATGCGTGACGTAAAGAATCGGGATGCCTTGCGTGCGATTCCATTGCTGGAGATCGTTAATAATGTGGGACTTCGTGGGCGCGTCGAGCGCGGCCAGAGGTTCATCCAGAAGCAGGAGCTGTGGATCGGTGACCAGGGTTCGAGCCAGCGCGACTCGCTGGCGCTCTCCGCCGGAGATGTCGCGTACATTCCGGCCACCGAGATGCGCGATGCGGAATGCCTGTAGCATGGCGGTCGTGCGCCGCCTTCGCTCATTCGATGGCAGATGCTTCAGGCCGTAAGACACGTTTTGTTCCGCGGTCATGTGCGGAAACAGCGCCAAACTCTGGAAGACGTAGCCCACATGCCGCTCCGCCACCGGCAGATTCACGCCCGAGGAGGAATCGAAAACCACTCGACCGCCGATGGAGATACGCCCGCCATCCGGCCGCGTGAGTCCGGCCACGCAATCGAGAAGAGTCGTCTTGCCGGCTCCCGATGCCCCGAACAGGATGGTGAAACCAGTGGCAGCCTCGAAGGAAACGTCTACCGCGAATTCCTGCTGTCCGGCGAAGCGTTTTTGGATGCGGCATCCGAGACGCGCCTCAGCAGCAGGATTTGCAGCGTCGACGCCGTTCTGGATCGCAGGGTGCGCATTCATCGCGTCTATTGTACGGAATTGAGGACGGAAGCCTTGCGATGGAAGCTATAGACGATCATCAGCAGGACAAAGCAGAGGACCAGCAGCGCCAGCGCGGTCTGATTGGCACCCGCGTAATCCGCGGCCTGGACGCGATCGTAGATGTCAATGGAAACGGTCCGCGTCACGCCAGGAATATTTCCGCCCACCATCAGCACGACTCCGAATTCTCCCATGGTATGCGCAAAGGACAGTGCCGCGCCTGTCACCAGCCCCGGAACGGAGAGCGGGGCGACAACGCGAAAGAACGTGCGCAGTCGGGAAGCCCCCAGGGTGGCGGAGGCTGCAATCAGCTTGCGATCGACGCTGGCAAAAGAAGCCGCAAACGGCTGCACGGCGAAAGGCAGGCTATAGATCACGGATCCGATGACCAGCCCGGAAAACGTGAATGCCAGGGTGTGCCCAGTGAGCGAAATCCACCAGCGGCCTAACGGACTGCGTGGCCCGAGAGCCACGAGCACATAAAATCCCAGAACCGTCGGCGGAAGGACGAGGGGCAGAGCCACAACCGCTTGCACAAGAAACTTCCAGCGCCAGCTGGAAAATGCGATCCAGTATGCAATCGGCAATCCGAGCAAGAGCAACAATACGGATACCGCAAAAGCCAACTGCAGTGTGAGCCAAAACGTTTGCCAGTCAATGGCCATGGAGTTGGTTTACTTGGGCGCAGCTGAATCTGCGTCACATCCGGCTGGATGGGGGGACGATGCCGTTCATCCGAAGATACACCGCCATCTGGCCATAATGATCGAAGCCATGGGAAGCGACCGACATGGCCAGTCCCAAGCGGGAAACGGATCCTTCGCCGAAGGGGCTCTTCACCGTCTTCGTGAGATTCTCGTCGTTCACTGTCGCCAGCGCTTTGTGCACGTATTCGAAGGAGTCCTTGAGATATTTCATGATGTCGGCTTTCGTGGTGAGCGAAGCCGGGCCAGATTCATCGCCGATGTCGACCGGCGGTTTCTGTTCCAGGAGAGCGGCAGCGAGTTCGTAATTTACCGCGGCTACGTGCTTGATCTGCTGCGCATACGTGCGAACTCCCTTGAACTCGCCATTACTGGGAGCGAAGTTAAATTTATCCTCCGGCATCGCGTCGGCAGCGGGGACGAACTCATGCTCCATATTGCTGATATTTCCATTCAAGAGTTCTGTGACCGTATGCTGTGCTGGTTTAGGTTTCGGTGCCTGTGCCGCTGCCACCAGCGTCAGCAATAAGCTGCAAGCCAAGACTCCGAGTTTTGTGTTCATGCTCCCCCTTGTTAGTCCCGCACGACTGCCGGAGCCATCTTCAGTTCCGCGGCCGTGAGCCGATGGCGCCGAATCGTGGACAATCCTACCACCATAGCCAAAGCCGACCATGCCAGCGCCGCGGGAACTCCTTGCCGCGCGGCCAATTCTCCCCAGATCGCACTGCCCACAGCCATGCCTCCTTGCAGCACCAGCAGGTACATGGATAGAGCCCGGGCTCGCATCCACGATGGGCACATCGTCTGGGCGACTACATTGAAGCACGCCAGAATGCCAATCCATGCGGCTCCTGCCGTAAACAGCACCAGGCAGAGCCAATTGAATAGATGAACCTGACCAGCCAGAAAAGTCATGCCGGCATACAGCAGGGTAGCGCCGGCGACCAGCCCATCCACTGAGTACTGCAGCTTCAACCGGGGTAGTAGCGCCGCGCCTGCCAGCGCGCCCAGACCAAAGCAGGTGAGCAGGAAACCGTATCCTTGCGCACCGTGAGGCTGGCAAACAACTGGTAAAAGTGCGAGCAGGGAAGCGGCGCCAAAACTGAACGCGCCCGTGCGGATGAGGACAGATGTAACCTGCGGCGCGCCTCGCACGTATCGGAAGCCTTCCCGTATGGCTTCGATGATGCCATTGGTCGCCAGTGGTTCGCGGGGAGCGCATTTCCAGTTGTACAGAAAGTAGACGACTCCGAAGAAGGAAGCGGCATTGAGCAGGAAGGACCACCCTGCTCCCGCGGATGCGACCACGATTCCGCCAAGGGCGGGTCCGACTGCCCGGGCCACGTTGAATCCTGCAGAGTTCAGGGCAACGGCGGATCCATGCTGCGCGGGGGAAACTACGTCGGGCGTGATGGCTTGCCATGCAGGATCATTCATCACGGCACCGATTCCCAGCAGGAATGTGAATGCCAGCAACGGCCACGGACCTACCGCATGGAACAGTGTGAGAACGCCCAGGGCAAGGGCGGCGACGATCATCCAGCTTTGCGTGAACAACAGCAGCCGCCGGCGATCGACCATGTCGGCGAGGGCGCCTGCCGGGAGTACGGCCACGAACACTGGAATCGCGGAGGCTGCCTGCACCAGGCTGACCATCAGAGGGGAGTCGGAGAGTTGCGTCATCAGCCAGCCCGCGCCGACGTTCTGCATCCATGTGCCGCTGTACGACACGACGGCCGCGATCCATAGCGATCGAAACACTGGCTCGGCCAAGGGCGCCCACGCGGTATTGGGCCGCCGCGTGCCGGGGCTTGGGACTGACGGAATTGTGATGTGATCGGCCACGTTTGCTCTAGGGCTGCGACTCCGTCAAGGCTTTGGAGCGACCGGAGGCAAAAGGCCAGTCCGAGGACCGCCAGGCGCGAATCAGGTAAATGATGACTCCCGTAAGCAAAATGATGGCCGCATATCGCACTTCCTTCTGCCAGTTGGGGCG
>Ga0157372_10005137_pt1 | contig 13912 bp, 14 predicted proteins | sample C55metaG_FD_115307 | JGI IMG/M metagenome (GOLD analysis project Ga0157372, IMG submission 115307) | Corn rhizosphere microbial communities from Kellogg Biological Station, Michigan, USA - C5-5 metaG | ecosystem: Host-associated > Plants > Roots > Rhizosphere > Soil | place: USA: Michigan... | reverse complement strand
GTGCGGTCGATCATCGGATCAGGCTTTACGCCTTGATTGCGCCGTTCCAGCCTGCTCCATAATCCCGAAACATCCGGGTGCGCCGTTATCAGAATATCGCATGGAGTGTTCTCGAGAAACGCAAAACTCTTCTGAAACCCCCGCAAGACATCGGGATGGGATGTGAACCTAAAATCTGGCGCCGAGACCGCGGTTAGGCTGTCGGCGTAAACCAGGTTCAAGCATTGGTTGTGCTCGCAAGATTTCCAGGTCCAACTAGTTCCCCCGGGAGTGTGACCGGGGGTGAAATGCGCAGTGATCGCCACGTCCCCTACAGGAAGAACCTCTTCGTCCTCGATGCGTTCAACATGCCTGACTTTGGCGATGTCAGGCAGGAGCCCGTACTGGGGATCGTCCTTGGCGCCCCCCCCTTTCCCTAAGACGCTCGCACTCCAATCGCTGGCTGCCACTCGCGCCTGGCTCCAGTGCTGCAGGGCCGCAATCCCTCCGGCATGGTCGAAATGAACATGTGAGTTTACGATGAGCCTCACGTCCTCCATTCGAAATCCGAGAGCACGGATGTGGTCTCTGATCTGCTCGGCAGATTCAGGAAGTGCACCATCGATCACAAGAAGCCCTGCAGACGAAGTGATGAGGATCGAACTCAAGCCGTGCGTACCTACGTAATAGGTATTGCCATAGATCTTGAAAGGCTCCTGCGGTTGGTTCCAGGTTTTGCAAGAAGGGCAGTCGGCCCTGCTGTACTGACCAGAGGACAGCGGCGACGACAGGTGCAGCATCCCCAAAAAGAGCACTCCTGGGATACAAAAGCCGGCAGGTTTGAGCACAGAACGTAAATGCCGCATCTAGTCTCCCTCGACGGCGGCGGTCAGAAAACTGTTGGACTCATCTTGCGCCGGCAGAATCCCTTGGGGAAGCGTTCCGCGATTGTATTCCGCCATGCGGTTCTTCCACTTCAGAAAGTCTGTGATGGATTGTGGCTCGATTCGTACCTCGACCCGCCGCAGGCTCGCCAAGAGGAGATTCATTTCATAGCGGAAGCCGACCGCGGTGCGCATCTTCTTCGATCCAGCGATCAACTGGACGAGTTCTCTTCCCCGTGGTTCGAGCAGTCCCCAACCAGCCGGCACTTCGTTTGGGGAGATCAGTCCGGCCGGAGCGAGGTAGAACCTCTCACATCCCATGCCCTTCTCCGGCTTCGTGCGAAACGACTTTGCGCGATCCGCGAGAAAATCAGCGCGCGAGATCTTGCATTCAACGACAACCGAGTGGCAGGCTCGCTTCCACCCGATGGCATCAGGAGTCTCGCCGCTGGCCGAACTCTGTTCGGATAGTACAACCCCGCAGCCGTAGCGCCGAAGCCATGCCACTGCCGCCGTGACCAACTTCTCATGATTCATCACCCTAGATTCAGCTCCCGGCGTTCCGGGGAGAAGTAACTCCGGAGGGTCCGTCCTAGAGCGGGTGCTCCGTTTCCGCATAACTATGGCACACTGAGGGGTGAACATTGCCGAATTCACCTTCCTTGTAGGGGCAGGCTCGCTCGCTGCGGGCTTTCTGGGAGCGCTCACCGGGCTCGGCGGCGGAGTTGTGCTCGTTCCTCTTCTGACGATCTTCTTCAAGGTCGATCTCCATTACGCCATTGGAGCCTCTCTCGTGTCGGTCATCGCGACTTCTTCAGGTTCTGCCGCCGCCTATGTCAAGGAAGGGTTCTCCAACATTCGCATCGGGATGTTCCTTGAGATCGCGACCACCTTTGGCGCGCTGCTGGGAGCATTTCTGACCGCTCACGTTCCCACTCGAGCAATTGCGATTATTTTCGGCCTCATGCTGCTGTACTCGGCCTATGTTTCGCGCAAGACGCGGTCGCGATCGGAAACCGACCGTCCTCCAGATTCGCTGGCCACGAAACTCAAGATGAACAGCAATTTTCCCGATACCAACGGTATCCGCCACTACAACGTTTATAACGTCCCCCAGGGCTTCGGCATCATGTTTGGGGCGGGTGCTCTCTCTGGACTCCTCGGCATCGGTTCCGGTGCTCTCAAAGTAGTCGCCATGGACCAGGCGATGAAAATTCCTTTTAAGGTCTCGACCACCACCAGCAATTTCATGATCGGCGTCACCGCCGCGGCCAGCGCGGGCGTCTATCTCAGCCGGGGCTACATCGATCCCGCGCTGGCGATGCCGGTCATGCTGGGTGTGCTGATCGGTTCCCTGATGGGCACTCGCGTACTGGTGAAGACAAAAACCAAGAGTCTTCGGTTGGTATTCAGTCTGGTGATCGTGGTGCTGGGAATTCAAATGCTTCTCAAGGGTCTCAGCGGGAGCATCTGATGAATGATCTCCTCAATCCCGCCCTGCTCCGCGACAGACTCCAGGAGTGGCTCGACCAGCGTATCGAGATCGTGCTCGCGCAACTTCTCCGTGCCGGGGTTCTGGCCTCGGCGCTCGTCGTCATCGTGGGAGCCGTGCTCTACCTTGGGAGCCACGCCCGAGAGCGAGTGGACTATCAGACGTTCCATGCCCAGCCTGAGCAACTGCGCAGCGTGCACGGAGTTCTTGATAACGCCCTTCAAGGACAGCCAACGGGCATCCTCCAGCTTGGTCTGCTGTTGCTGATTGCAACCCCAATCGCGCGAGTCGTGTTCTCGGTCTTCGCATTCGCGCTCGAAGGCGACCACATGTACGTGGCATTCACCCTTATTGTGCTCGCCGTGCTTCTTTACAGCCTGTTCGGCTCATTTCTAATCGCGTAGTGGCCGAATTTGCACGACCTCTCGCGTCCTCGCTGTCCTCTGCGCTAGTCTCCGAAATGTCTGCGACGACACAGAGTTTCAGAGGGGGAAAAACCTGTACCGGAATTTTGTTGCCTAGGCGGCAGCTGCAGATACCGTTAGCGCCGGGGGAAACTCAGCTTTGCTCACATCGCAATGTGATCAAGGTCACTTCTGGCGGGCAGTTCAAACGTATGGGCGCTCGGATCGTGCCAATTCCGATGTTTGTGTAAAGTGTCAGATCGCTTATCCGGTAAAGTCCGCGCGGGTACCTCCTGGACATTTTCGGTAGCCAAGGGGCGCCAATACCTGGAATCCAAACCTGACCTCCATGGGAATGCCCCGATAGCTGAAGATCTACGGGGAAAAAGGCCGCTTGATCTGCGTAGTCGGGCTCATGGGCCAGAAGGATGGTCGCTTCATCCGGGGGGATACCTGCCAACGTCAGATCGATTCGGGGTGTCCCACAGAGCAAATCATCGATCCCCGCCAGCCAGAGTCGGCCGCTGCCGCGCTCGATCGGCAAACATCGATTACGCAGCACAGGAATCCCTTGCCCCTCCAACGAGCGCATGATCAAGGCGGCATTCGCCCTTGCATCATGATTTCCCAGGACGGCGTATTTTGGACCTTGTATTTGCCCCAGGAGCGCCGCGCAAGGAAGGGCGGTCTCCGCCGATTTTCGGAGAAATCGTTCGCGCTCGAGGATCGGTACGGTGACAAAGTCTCCGGTCAGCACGATCAGATCGGGTCGCAGGCCATTTACCAGCTCTACCGCTTTGCGGATTGGCACCGCCGAGAAGTTGGGCTCATAGTGAAAGTCGCTGAGCTGCGCGACCGTAAAGCCGTCGAACGCACGCGGAAGGCGCCTGAGTGTAATCTCTCGTCGCACCAGCTGAGGATGGTTCGAGTGAACGAACCCATCTAGGGAGAGAGCTGCTCCCACCCCTACGACGACACCGCCGTAGAGAAATCTCCTGCGGGTAATTTTGCTTGTGATCACCAAAGGCAAGTCAGGAAGTGCGTTCTTGGCTTTATGCCTGCCCAACCAAAAATTCTACTGTATGTCCACCGCCGAGGTGTCGCGCTTCTCCTGTTGGGGAACATAAATGCGCAAGTAGAACATGAAAACGACAATCGCAAGATTGATGATTAGCACCGCCGCGTGAAAGATGGTGGGGTGCCGCAATATGGCCCCAACCTCCAGCGGAAGGTAAATCGCACCAGAAACCAGCGCGACCCACTCTGCCCAGGCTCGTGCCCTCCACAGCCCAACGGCTTCGGCAAAACGAAGCCCCGAATAACACGAGACTCCCAACGCCAGGTGCCAGAACCTTATGTTACTCAACCGATCAGCCATGCTCAGTAGGAAGTGGGCAAAGTGACGGTCTGGGCTAACGTGCAAGACCCTGAGGAAAGTGTCCGCCAAATCGCCCGGGTCGAGCCAGTGGAGGGCGGCTACGGCCACAATTGCCAACACGCCCTTGGCGAACTCAAACATCGCCACTGAGCGCAGAGCCTGCAGACGGGCACGGTGCACCTGTGGATGCAAGCGAGCAGATATCGGCAAAGAGTTCATTGCGACTGCGGCATGGAATTGCGAACGCTGGCCCTGAGTTCCTCGACGATTTCTTTCGCGGCCGTGCGAGCCACTTCCTGTTGGTTGAGGTCGAACGAAACCGCTCCCACGCGAGCATGTCCGCCGCCTCCGTAGCGTTCACAGATCTTTGCCAGGTTCACCACGGGCGGCGACGGCGCCCAAGGGTTTGAACCCACCGAGACCTTCATGCGAAAACTGCTCTTGCTGAGACCCACACTGTAAATCGACTCAGGGTGGAGATAATACGGCACAAACTTGTTGTAGCCTTCAAGTTCCTGGTCAGTCACGTCGAAAAACAACGTCCCATCCTTCAATTCGGTCCTTTCCCCTAGCAGGGCGATAGATTTTTGATGTCGTTCCAATAGCGGCGGAAGTAACGGGGCGATAAATGGAGCTTGGATCACCTGCAACAGCGGTTTAGTCGCGAGCAGCGGAATCACCTTGGGAACGAAGCCCGAGTCCTGGGTGGACTCAATCACCATCGTGAGCTGCATCGCAGGTTCCTTCATCTCCACTGCGGTTTTTGCGTCTTGATAGAGTGCACCGTCGATGATGTCAGCCCATTTCACCAGGTCGGCCACCGGCAAGGGATTGAATCCAAAGTGTTCCTTCGCAATCATGGATATGAAGCTCGTACACGACTTGAAGCTAGGATCGTAGAACTTGCGGTTGCTCTGTTCCTGTTCGAAGTGGGCGGCGTCGGCCGGGCTCAGGAACGCGCTCTCGTGATGATCGAACCACCACGTGATCTTGGGCGACGGGGAGTACTTGAAGTCCACAATCGCGTTCTGGTCACCGGTGAAATCCTCCTCATTGAAGAGAGAGCCGGCTCGGTGCAGCAAACCGGAGAACTCAAACTCGACCTCTCCCGTGATGCGCTCACGGTAGAAACGAGAAAACAGAGCAGCCGAAGACGCACCATCGAAGCAGCGATCGTGGTAGAACACCTTAAGTTTCAAACGAACCCTTTCTCGTACAACTTGCGTCCGGGTTGGTCACCGCACGCTCCATACAAAGCAAATAGGAATGCCATCTGGGAGGGGGGTCTGTCAAGCCAACATCCGCGACCGTGGGCATTCCATTAGCGATTGGCCAGGTTCGCAGCTCGCTCGCCGACGAATGGAAGCTCGTAGGCCTCTCCCAAAGCAGCCTTGGCGACAATTGCGATCCACAAGAAAAACGTCGCCAACGCCACTAATCCAGCTAGCAGCCATGCCAGAAGAAAGCCGAGGAATGGAAACAACGAAAGAACCATGAACAGCAGTTTCGTCACGATTGCCACCACCGCCATGCACCCGCCAAGTAGCAGCGATTGCCAAGCGTGAAACCGGACGAAGCGGTTTTCCCTAAGTGCCGGCAAGAATAGGAGAACGATCGACGGCAGGATTCCCACGTACGCGATGGCCCCCAGAAAAGAGTTGCGGGAAAGTGGCGTGACCTCAGGAATAACGTCGTCGAGAGGTTGTCTAACCGAGCGGCCGCATCCCGGACAGAACGCGCTTACTTCAGGCATGGTGGCAGAGCAATAGGAGCAATTCATGCGGACATAGAATCATACCGGCCTTTGCAGTTCGCGCCAAATATCGACAATTTGGGCAGAGGGGATCTTCTCTGCTCTCTGGGACCACCCTTGTGCTTGCCTCCCGCTGCAACCTACAATCGAATGCTTCCATGACCGCCGAGATGCTCCTTCAAACTTCGTCTTCCTCTGCTAAGTCTCGCCTCCGCAGTACGATTCCATTGCTGGCGATCATTGCCATTGCGATTATGGGCATGGCAGCTGTTTTGCTTTCGAGCTACGCCCATTCCCCATTGCCGCCGCTTGACGGCACCATTTCGGTTGTGGGCGTTTCCGCTCCGGTTAGCGTCACCCGCGATCGCCAGGGAGTGCCTACGATTGAAGCCACCACCTTGCGCGACCTGTTTTTTGCCCAGGGATACGTCACCGCGCAAGACCGACTTTTTCAGATGGATTTCCTCCGTCGCGCCGCCGCGGGCGAATTGTCGGAGGTCGTTGGTGAAGTCGCGCTCCATCACGACCGTCAACAGCGAATACTCGGAATCCGTGCCGCCGCCGAGAAGGGGTTCCGGGCTCTGTCGACCGAGGATCGCCAGCAATTTGACGCGTATGCTCGCGGGGTAAATGCATTCATCGAATCTCACAAAGGGAAACTCCCCCTCGAGTTCCGGGCGCTGCACTATTCACCTAGGCTTTGGAGCGCTCAAGACTCCATTCTCATCGCATATCAGATGGTTGAGACCTTGAGCACAAGTCCCCAGGCAGCACTCACGCGAGAGAAGATTCTTGCGAAACTCGGCCCTGAACTTACGGCGGATCTCTCTGTCAACAGCTCCTGGCGCGACCACCCCCCCACACAGCCACCGGCGGCACTCGATCAGGTTCCGTCCGATGCAAAACCATCGCCGTCAGCGGTGACTTTCGTTTCGCACCCTTTGCGCGAATCCCCTAATCGAAGCTGGAACGATTTGCCCCAGTTAGCTCCGCTTTTCCACGAGGAACTCTTTCCCATCGGTTCCAACAACTGGGTGCTGTCGGGCTCCCACACGGTTTCAGGAAAACCCCTGCTCTCCAATGACATGCATCTTGGACACCAAATGCCGAACCTCTGGTATGAAGTCCACCTGCATTCCGCCGATTTTGACGTAGCAGGTGTCAGCCTCCCCGGCCACCCGTTTGTGATCGTCGGTCACAACCGACGCATTGCCTGGGGTTTCACGAATGTGGGGCCTACTGTGCAAGACGCTTACATCGAGACCTTTAACGACACACATCAGTACCTCACTCCGGATGGTTGGAAGGATCCTGAGATACGACACGAGATGATTCATGTGAAGGGCAGGCCGGACGCTGCGATTGACGTCCAAATCACTCGCCATGGTCCGATTGTCAGCGAGCTATATCGGGGGGAATCGCGTCCGATCGCGCTCCAATGGACACTTTACGAGGGCCCGCGTGATCCCTTTTTCCGCCTGGACGCTGCCGAGAACTGGCAGGAGTTTCGCCAGGCGCTTGCCGAATTCGAGGCCCCTTCCCAAAATGCGGTGTTCGCTGACATCGACAGTAACATTGGATACCAAGCCACGGGCAAGATTCCGATTCGCGCCACTGGTGATGGCAGCCTACCGGTGAATGGTAACGACAACGCACATGAATGGACCGGCTACATCCCCTTCGAGAAGCTACCCAGTATCTACAATCCGCCATCCGGAATCATTGCCACCGCCAACGGACGCATTTCGCCAGAAAAGTACCCCTACTCGATCAGCGCCGAGTGGGAATCGCCCTGGCGCACCGACCGGATTTATCACCTGCTTCAGTCCGGGAAGAAGTTTTCTACCGCCGACATGCTCGTGCTTGAAACCGATGTATATTCCGAACTGGACCGCTACGTTGCCGATCGCATCGTCTACGCGATTGATCATGCGCAGAAACCCTCCCCCCTGGCGCGCCAGGCGGCTGATATTCTGCGCGAGTGGAACGGCCAGATGGATGAAAACATGGTCGCGCCCACCATCGCGGCGCACGCCAGAGATGAACTCCGGCGTTTTCTTCTTCAGGCAAAACTCGGCTCGTCAGATGATCCTGGCCAGCTCAGTTGGAAGAGCTATCACTGGATGATGGAGACAGTTTGGCTGGAAAATGTTTTGTCCCACCAGCCCCCGCGATGGTTGCCATCGCAGTATGCAAGCTACGATGAACTGATTACGGCTGCTTTGGAACAAGCCCTGAAAAAGGCTCCCCAGCGGCTCGATTCTTGGAAGTGGGGCGCGCAGAACACGGTCACGATCGAGAACCCGATCCTCTCCAAAGTTCCTCTGATCGGAAGCTGGACGGGCCCGGGAGAAAACCCCCAATCGGGAAGCGTGTACACGGTCAAAGCCGTGGGACGCGCGCATGGCCCTTCTGAGCGCTTTACGGCAGACCTTTCAAACCTCGACGCTTCCACCCTGAACCTGGTGACTGGCCAGTCGGGAAACTTCCTCAGTCCCTATTACATGGATCAATGGCCTGCCTGGTACAAGGGCACGACCTTCGCTTTACCTTTTTCAAAGACGGCAGTTGAGAATTCGGCTACGCACCGATTGATGTTAGAGCCAAGATAGTTTGAGGTTAGAAACCAAGGCTTCAAAAATCGATAACCTTTACGTCTACTGCCTCGCCAGCCACATTGGGTTGTCCGTCAGGTGGAATCTGGGCTAATTGGTCGGTCGTGGTGTCATAAACCCGCAATAGAGTTCCCTGGCAGACATAAACCATATTTCGATTCGGAATGGGAGCGATCCCGGTCACGTCGCCTGCTGGGCTATTGGTCGGAGTTGCAACGAGCTGGGCCTTGACGGTATCAAAAATGGTCAGGCACACGCTCGAACAGGCTTTCGATCCCACAAAAAGCCTTCCGTTCGCCCCCATTTGCATGGTCGTGTGATATCCATCGTCGATACCCAAGACCTGGCAATTCGACGGCGTCCCGGATGTGCAGTTAACCGATCCCACGCCACCCGCCAGATTCAAGACCGAGAGAACCCCGCCACTCCCGGGCTGAGTTCCCGCCACATAAAGCGAGGTCCCCTGCAAGAGGGCTGTGGTGGACGCGTTCAGGGCCACCGTACCGAGCAGAAGGCTCCCGGCATTGCCGGTATTGGTCATATCGATGGCTGTGATTCCCGCCGTCGTGCCCCCACACTCCGAACCACAGTTGATCACGTAGGCGGTCGCGCCACTCGGATCAAAAATTGCCCCGACCGGACGGTTAAAGCTCGCAGGCAAGGTGCATGCCACGACTTGGGTCGTTGCACATTGCGAGATGGTCGTCGGTTGTCCCGCAACCCCGATGAGTCCTGGGGTGATTAGCACTATGGTATCGATGTTGTCGGAAAAAACCAGGATTTGGTTGCCACTCGGGCTCGGCACGAGATAGTGCGCACCGGGAATTGAGATCGTTGCATCGACGGTTCCGCCCGAACTACTGACTTTTTCAACGATTCCCGGAGCCTGTCCACTGACCGGAGCGCTGGGCATTGCGACGAATACGGTGTTGTTATCACTGGAAATGAAAAAACTCTCACTGGGGCCTGGCAATGAAAAGGCACCCACGACGGCTTCCTTAACGTTATCCACGACGGCAAGCTTCGAGTCGCGTGGACTCATCACGAGAGTGCGATCGTGATTCGGGCTTAGAGCCATCATTCCGGCATCGGCGACAATCGCGCTCAAAGTCGAGAGCGACACCACGTAGGGGGACAGGAGGTCCCTCGACGCGTCCATGATGTCCAATGCCGGGACCCCGCCCCCACCGATATTGGGATGGACGGGATTCGATACAAAGGCGCGGAATCTTAAGCCGCTCGTGGTCCCGCGCCGCGAGCCGGAGTTGTAGTTACTGCAAGACAATAACCAAGCCGCCGCCGTAAACACAGCTAGGGTGCTTAAGGTCCTTTGTAACCCTGGGAATTTTGAGAGCATTGATGGACAGAGAGTTAGATGCGAAGAGCGGATTATATCAGAGCACCTGACCGAACTTTTCCTGGTCTGGGCTCGCTCCCGCCAACGCGCGTCTCATCTTTCTACTGTATTCTCAATATCATGCCCGGGAAATTTAGCGAACGTTTAAAAGCCTCGCCCATTCTCTGCGACGGGGCAACCGGCACTTTTCTCTATGCGAAGGGGATTTTCATCAACCGCTGTTATGACGAACTGAATGTGTCCCAGCCCGATCTAATTCGCAGTCTGCACCACGAGTACTTGCAGGCCGGAGCCGAAGTGATCGAAACCAACACCTTCGGTGCGAATAGCTTTCGTTTGGAACGCCACAGCCTGGCTGACAAGGTTCAGGAGATTAACGTGGCTGGGGCGCGTCTCGCTAAAGACGCTGCAAAGAGTTTTGACGCTTGGGTCGCCGGCTCGGTGGGGCCGCTCGGCATTCGCATTGAGCCGCTGGGAAAAACTTCTTTTCAGGAAGCTAGAGACGCATTTCGCCGGCAAATCGCTGCCCTACTGGAGGGCGGTGTCGACCTTTTGATCCTTGAAACCTTCGGATATGTGGAAGAACTTCACCAGGCATATCAAGCGGCGCGCGATCTTGATCCCTCCATTCCTGTGATCGCGCAGGTGACAGTGGATGAAGAAGCCACCTGTCTCGACGGCTCCACTCCCGAGGTTTTCGGTCCCCGAATTCAGGATTGGGGCGCCGACGTCATCGGCTGCAACTGCAGCGTGGGTCCGGTTGCGATGCTCGAAGCGATCGAACGGCTCCGCGCGGCCACGACGACACCGATCTCCGCCCAGCCGAACGCAGGCATACCCCGTTCGGTGGAGGGACGCAACATCTACTTGTGCTCGCCCGAGTACATGGCGAGTTATACCCGCAAGTTCGTCGCGGCCGGCGTAAAGCTGGTAGGCGGATGCTGCGGAACAACTCCCGAGCACATCCGCATCATGAAGTCAGGGCTTCGCGTGTCGCAGGCACGTGCCAAGACGGTTGAGACTCAGGTCAAAGCTGAGGTCGCACACCCGATTCCTTCTTTTCCTTTGGAACAGCGATCACGATTGGGAGGCAAGCTCTCGCGCAAAGAATTCGTTGCAATGGTGGAGATCGTTCCTCCCAAAGGAACCAACATCGATAAGGAACTGGACGGGGCGAAGTTTCTGAAATCGGTCGGGGTCGACGGAATTAACATTCCCGATAGTCCCCGTGCCTCGGCCCGCATGAGCAACCAGGCGCTCTCTGTCCTTTTACAGCAGCAGGCCGGGATCGAGGCGATCCTGCACTACACCTGCCGCGATCGCAACGTGCTGTGCATCCAGTCGGATTTGCTCGGCGCGGCGGCGATCGGGATTCGCAATCTGATCTGTATCACCGGAGACCCTCCGAAGATGGGCGGTTATCCTGACGCAACTGCCGTCTTCGACGTGGACGCCATTGGCTTGGTGAACATCGTCCATAACCTGAACCGCGGGCTTGATATCGGCGGCAATCCCATCGGCGCCGGCACCAGCTTCGTCATCGGCGTGGGAGCCAATCCGGGCGTGCCGAATCTGGACGAAGAGATTCGCCGCTTCGAATACAAAGTCGAGGCGGGAGCCGAGTACGCCGTCACTCAACCGGTGTTCGACTTGTCGCTCCTCGAGAACTTCATCAAACGAATCGAGCACTGCCGAATTCCCGTCATCGCCGGGATTTGGCCCCTGGTAAGCGCACGCAACGCGGAATTCATGAAGAACGAGCTGCGGGTGTCAGTACCCGATTCCATTTTGGAGCGCATGACTCGTGCTGCGAATCCCGAGGCAGCCCGTCACGAGGGCGTAGCCATAGCCCGTGAAATGCTTGTGGCCGCTCGCGACATGGTACAGGGTGCACAAATCAGCGCACCTCAGGGACGTTACTCTTCCGCCGTCGATGTGCTAGAAGCGCTCGGCAGCGACGCGGCGCGAGCGTGAGATACGGTAATCGTTTGCTGTGTATTTTTTTTGAATTTTTAATTAGCAAGAACGTTTTTGCTACAGGATTCCCCCTATAGACTCTCAGTAGGTTAGGTGTAGACTGCGCTCAGGAGCCGGACTCTTTGCCAAAATTTGAAGACTGCATTCAGCGCCTCGAAAATATCGTTCGAGAGCTGGAACAGGGCGAAGTTCCATTAGAACGGTCGCTGACCTTGTTCGAAGAAGGAATGCAACTTTCCGCTTCCTGCAGGAAGGAACTCGAGGAAGCCGAAGGCAAGGTAGAGATCCTGCTCAAGCAAAACGGAAAAGTGCAAGCCGAGCCATTCGAGCGTTAAGCCTGCATTTACGAGCTTTGTAACTGCTGCATGGTTGAGCGTTCAGGAGGAAGTTGTATGCCGTTCAGTAATGTTGTTCTACTCCAGAGCGACCCAAACATCGCGCGGATCCTCGCTAGTTCCCTGGCGAATTCATTCCACGCGGTACATGTCACGAAGTCAGTCGACGAGCTTCGCCGCGCTGCAGCGAAACTGCGTCCCTACGTCATGATCGTGGATTTGGAAACTGCGTCCTTTTCCGATGTGGAATCTCTCAAGCAGCAATTTGGAGCGACCCGCATCATCTGCAATCATCGCGTCGCCGATGAGGAAATGTGGACCCGTACGCTGGACGTCGGTGCCGACGATTGTTGCCCCTCCTCGGATACTCGCGGCATTCTGTCTTCAGCGATCCCGGTAGAAAGTCCGAGCGCCAGAAGCGTCGCGGCCTAGAGATCTATACAGCTCCCTCATGGAAGAAGGCGCCGGCAATGGGCGCCTTTTGTATTGTGCACTCGGCATTCTCCTAACCACGGGCACCGAAGCCTAACCCGGGACAGAATGGTCTACCCGGACCGGGCTCGGCCTCAGCCCCAGCTAAAGAGACGAGTAAAGGCGACGAATGCGACCGTATCACTTCACTCCCTTCTCCGGATTCCAACTCCCTTGCTCCTTGCGCACCATGACAATCTCGCCGATGTGGTACGCATTGTGCGTGCCCAGGTGGGCGATGGTTGAGTACCAATCCTTCAGCTTGGCTTCATCCGCGGCCTCGACGGCCTTTTCCCAATCCGTGAGAACCTGGTCCAGATCCTTGACGGTACGCTGCCAGTTCTTGGGATCGTAGTTGGCAAAGGTATCGTCATTCTTACCGCTGTATTTCACCGGCGGCTCACCTTTGAACTTAGCCAGCTCCTCTTTGTCCCAGAACCAGATGTGATAGGCCAGCTGTCCCACGGAATGGTTCCCTTTTCCGTCCGTCCATGCCGCCTGCTCTGCCGTGAGCCCATCAACCGCGGTATTTGCCGGAACGAACCATTCCGCTTTGTCGTGCGTTGACCGCAATTGTTCGAGCAGAATGCTCTTCAGAGTGGGTGGTTCCTTCTTGTCCTTGTTCTGCTCCTGGGAGAAGCAAGGAATGCAAAGTACTACAGTCAAGACAGCGAGAATGCCTTTCATCAGCCCTCCTGATCGGATCTTCATTGAGATAATTTTCCTCACTTCACTGCATCCCCTGTAGCCACTTCGTGGCCAGGTCTTCCCAATCGGTGATTGGCAGCGCGGTATGGCGAATGCCGTAACCATGCCCGCCCTTGGCATACAGATGCATCTCCGCCATTACCCCGGCGTCCTTCAAGGCACGGTAGTACAAGAGCGAGTTCTCCACATGCGCAAAGTCATCTTCGGCCTGAATTAAGAAAGATGCTGGCGTTTGGTTCGTAACGCGGAGATCGGGATTGAATGCCATATTTTGCTGAGCAAATGCCAGATAACCGGGATAGATGATAAGCGCAAAATCCGGCCTGCAGGAAAGCTTGTCCGAGTCGTCGACGGGATCGTAGAGTCTTTGTTCGAAATGGGTGCTCAACGCGGCGGCGAGATGCGCGCCTGCGGAAAACCCCAGCACGCCGATGTGGTCGGGATTGATGTGCCATTCCGCGGCATTTGCGCGAACCAGTCCCAGGGCGCGTTGCGCATCCTGCAAGGCCGCTGAAGATTTCGGATACGGCCCACTGTTCGGCACTCGATACTTCAGTAG
>Ga0157372_10005135_pt1 | contig 13915 bp, 14 predicted proteins | sample C55metaG_FD_115307 | JGI IMG/M metagenome (GOLD analysis project Ga0157372, IMG submission 115307) | Corn rhizosphere microbial communities from Kellogg Biological Station, Michigan, USA - C5-5 metaG | ecosystem: Host-associated > Plants > Roots > Rhizosphere > Soil | place: USA: Michigan... | reverse complement strand
TCGTAGCTGGCTTGATCCGGATCGCGATACAGCTCCATCACCTTGGCCATGAAGTCTTCCGGGTAGACGAGCTTGTCGAGCGCGGCGTTGATCGCGGCCTGGTCATCGCCCGAAGCGAAGACTTCGGCCGGGATCTCCCACATGTCCGCCATTTTCTGATTGAAGCTCAGGATCTTCCCGTTCAAATCCACGACGAGAATTCCATCGGCGGTGGATTCGAGCGTCGCTCGCAGCAGAGATAGCGATTTGCTCGCCTCGCTCTGCGCGTCGCGTCGCTGCGTTATGTCCTCGATGAAACCGACCAGATACAAGGGCTCGCCGGCAGCGGAGCGCACGATGGAAACCGTGAGATTCACCCAGATAACTGTGCCGTCTTTTCGGACGTACCGCTTTTCCATCTTGTACTCAGGAAGCTCGCCGGAGCGGATACGCCTGATGAACTCCAGGCTCGCCGGAACTTCTTCAGGATGAGAAAGGTCCTCAACCTTGAGCTTGAGGATCTCTTCGCGTGAATAGCCGGTGATCTCGCAGAAGCGCTGGTTTACGGAGATCCAGTCCTCATTGAGCGTCAGGTGCACGATGCCGATTGCCGCCTGCTCGAACGTCGCGAGTAGCAGATGGCCGGGACCGCCGAGGGGAACGGCGTACTCCGCCGTCCAACCGGGAACCGCGGAGGATGGAGCGAGTATCGGGGATTCTTGCTCTCTTGAGGTGTGCAGCATTCAATCCCACAGGGGTGATTGAGAACGCTTCCCGAGGCCGGCGAATACGCGCGACGCTCAGAGTCTAATTTCGCATCGCATACGTTTTCGGAACAGAAGGAGTTTCGTCGCCGCGTCTGTTAAGGCCTCGCTCGGCCACTCAATCCAATTCGTCGAGGTTCCGCAACCGCGGGATTTTCCACGCCGTCACTCCGACTATTCCGAGGGTGATCAGTCCACCGAAGATTACCGAGCGTACGGTTCCAAGCAGTCTCGCCGCGACACCTGATTCGAATGATCCGATCTCATTCGACGATCCGATGAAAATCTGGTTGACTGCGGACACCCGCCCGAGCATGTGGGGCGGCGTCCGAACCGTCAGCAGAGTCGATCGGATCACAACGCTCACTTGATCGACCGTGCCGCTGACGAACAGAAGCAGCAACGAGACCCATAGCCAGCGCGACAATGCGAAGAGAATCCAGCAGAAGCCGAAGGCAGCGACGCAAATGAAGAGCGTCCTCCCTGCCTTACGCAAACGGCGGTGAACCAGAAGAAGCGAGATGAGCACGGCGCCGGCAGCGGGGGCGGCGCGCATCACTCCCAGTGCTTCCGGCCCTGCGTGTAGAATCTCCGACGCGAAGATCGGGAGGAGCGCCGGCGCTCCACCGAACAGCACTGAAAAAAGGTCGAGCATCTGCGCGCCAAGTAGTTCGGGTTGCCCCAGGAGAAAGCGAATACCGACGGTAAGATTCTCGCCGATGGTCAGCTCCGAAGCGGGCACATGTATCCGGGTGTAAGCAATTCGAGCGAACAGCACGAAGGCGATCGCGCAGAATACCGATTCCACCATGTACGCCAGCCGCGCTCCGGAGAATCCATAGATCATTCCACCGGCCGCGGGACCAACGACGGCGGCGAATTGCCAAAGGGACGACCGCCACGTGATCGCGTTGGTGTATGTCTCCCGCGGAACGATCTCGGCTCCCAGTGCAGTGCGAGCGGGTTGAAGAAAGCTTCTGGCAATCCCGCTGACAAACACGACCGCATACATTGGGAGTATGGTCCTGGCCAGCAGCGGCCCCGCATAGACCGTCAGAAGTAGGAGCGCGATTCCGCAGCAGAGCTGGACTGCAATCGCGATCAGCGAGAGCAGCTTTCGGTCGTGGAGGTCGGCGACGTGACCGGCATAGAGAGCAGCCGTGATGAAGGGCAGTGCTTCAGCGAGCCCTACGAGGCCGAGCGAGAGCGGATCCTTTGTTAGCGCATATACCTGCCACGCGACTACGGTCGCCTGGATCTGGGTCCCCAGCGTCAACACGACAAGGCTGGAAACGTACCAGAGAAAATTGGAGTTACGCAGCGATATGTAGGGATCGTGTCGCTCTGCCATTCCTCGCGCTGGGTGACGGGAGACCGGATGATACCGAACAGGTACTTTCCGGGCAATTATTCAGTGGCGTAGCGCCCGCACCGTCGCTTTATTTGTGAACGGGGACATCATGGCCCCGAGGAGGCAAGAGTGAGCACTACAATCGCAGCGTCACCGGGCGCGACGAGACCGGCAACGTCGGAATACCTTCCCTACTACCAGCGATACATCGCGCTGGTGCCGGAAGGGGATGTGATCTCGACGCTCGCGACACAGATGACCGAGACTCAGACTCTGCTTCAAGCGCTTCCGGCATCGGTCGCGACCTACCGATACGCGCCGGAGAAGTGGAGCGTCAACGAGCTCGTCGGACACATTATCGACAGCGAACGAATTTTTTCGCTACGCGCACTCAGATTTGCGCGAAACGACCCGACTCCCCAGCCTGGCTTCGAGCAGGACGACTACGTTCGCGGCGCTACGTTCGACGCGTATCCCCTCGCGGACCTTGCGGCGGAGCTGGATGCGGTGCGTCAGGCCACGATCTTTCTGTTCAGGCATCTCGATGAGCAGGCGTGGACGAGAACAGGTACCGCGAACAACGCCGAAATCTCGGTGCGTGCGTTAGCCTACCTCATCGCCGGTCACGAGCTGCACCATAGAGAGATCCTGAGCACGCGCTACCTCTAGACTTCCTTGGAAGCATCGACGCACGGTCGGGCATCCACAGAAGTGAAGTGAGGAGCTATCGGCCTTGCAGCTAATGGCCCTCGAGTGGTGCGGCGTTCCGCCTCACCAGTTACGTGAGGCTGTTGCAGCTTTTCGGATCCCCCGACTCGAACCCGCGCTTGAACGATTGAGATCTCTGGGCCGCGGACCCATGTGTAAAGGAATCCACGTTTATCCGGCCGGTCGTGCGGCTCTGAATACGGTCGTCTCCAACTGCAGCGGCTGCGTTCAACGCCTCATCGACATCCCCACTGGACAACAATTTCCGTTGGTCTGTGGAGTGTGCCCAGACACCGGCGTAGCAGTCCGCCTGGAGCTCTAGCCGGACGGAGAGTTGGTTCGCCTCCGAAGGATTCGACTCCTGGAGTTGCCGCACTCTCGCGTCTGTTCCGAGAAGGTGCTGAACGTGGTGCCCTAGCTCGTGTGCGAGCACGTACGCCTGCGCGAAATCGCCGCCCGCCCCGAGGCGCTGCCTCAGCTCATCGAAAAATCCGAGATCGAGATAAACCCGTTCATCAACCGGGCAGTAGAACGGACCCATCACCGATTGAGCGGGGCCGCAACCAGAATCCGTGGAGTTCCGAAACAACACCAGTCTGGCCGGAGTAAAGCGCGTTCCGGAATTGGGGAGGATTTTCGCCCACGTGTTCTGGACATCGTCCAGCACGAAGGAAATGAATTGAACTTCGGGCTCCTCGGCGGCTGAATCGGCCGCAGACATGGGAGCGCCAGAGGCTGCCACGCCTGGTTCCACGCCAAGATCGTTGAAAAGATTTCGCCCGAACAGGAGGCTGAGCGCCAGAACGACTACAGTCCCGCCAATGCCAAGCCCTCTGCCCATTCCGCCACCGGCGGAACGACGATCCTCGAGATTTGGGCTACGTCCGCCCGGTGTCCATAGCATCGATTCTCCCGGAGAGTTGATGTCCTCGAGGAAGCGCTAAAGGCAAAAACCCCGCCGCGGGTGGTGGCGTGCGCGGCGCCGCTTTGTGCTTACGAGTTGAGAAGGGCTAATGCGCGCGGGCGTTAGCCCAACGCACAGCCGAAGTTACGCGACTCGGCTCAGCAGCTTGCTCGACCGCCAATCGATTCCCAGCAGAGCTTTCGCGATTGTCGGATCGAAATGGCTCCCAGATCGGCGCTGTATCTCGGCGAGGGTGTCGTCGAGCGCCCAAGCCGGCCGGTATGGCCGGTCATGCGTGAGAGCGTCTAGGAAATCCGCCGCGGCTACGACGCGGGCTTCGAGAGCGATTGCCTGGCCGGAAACCCGATCAGGATAGCCCGAGCCGTCCCACCATTCGTGATGGCTGCGTGCGACGCGTTGCGAAAAACGGACGAGCTCCGATCTCCCTTTCGACAGCATCCTCGATCCGATCACAGTGTGAGTCTTCATGATCTCGAACTCATCGGCCGTAAGTGCACCGGCCTTGAGCAGAATGTTGTCCGGAATCCCCACTTTCCCGATGTCGTGCAACGGAGCGGCGCGACTAATCAGTTCGACGGTGGCCTCTTCGAGACCAATCGCCCGGGCCAGCATTGCGGAGATTTGCGCGACACGTTTGGTGTGATTGCCGGTGTCGTCGTCGCGAAATTCGACGGCTGCCGCGAGTCGCTCCAAAACCTCGAGCTGGGACTGCTCGAGCTCTTTTGTGCGCTCGGTAACCTTGCGCTCCAATTCGGCGTTCTGTCCGCGAAGAGTCTGATACAGGAAGTGTGTCTCGAGGAGATTTCTGATCCGGAGTAACACTTCGCCCGCGTCGAACGGCTTACCCAGAAAATCCTTTGCGCCGAGCGCCAGCGCGCGGCGCTTGACGTCCGCGGTGTCGTCACCGGTGATCATGATCACGGATACCGGGTGTCCAGCGCTGTTGGAAACGATTTCTTCGAGAACCTCGAACCCGTCCTTTCCAGTCATGTGAAAGTCGAGCAGAACGAGATCGGATTTGAATTTCTTATGAAGCGTTATCGCGTCGTCAGAATTGGTGGTCGAGGCGAGCTGACGATATCCCGCCTTAGCAAGGATTCGCTCGAGCAGAGCAACGTTCTCGGCGTGGTCGTCGACAATGAGAATCCGGCCTTGCAACCCGCCAGATGGCGTTTTTCGGGATCGCATCTCTTACGCGGAAGTTGTCGAGGGCTTGTTGAGCACGGCTTGCACGGCGGATCGAAGGGAGTCGGCGGTAAATGGCTTCTGGAGAAAGTCGGTCTCCGATTTATTGATGCCGCGACGAAGTATCTCGTTGTCGGTGTATCCAGACATGAACAGAACGCGAACACCTGGACTGAGCTCGTGCAGCTCGTCGACCATTCCGCGCCCACCGAGCGTCGGCATCTCCACGTCCGTCAGCACGAGATCTATTTCGCCAACCTGCTCCGCGGCGATCCGCAGAGCCATGGCGCCATCGGACGCCTCGAGCACACGGTAGCCGGCTTCGCTCAGCACGCGCTTCCCTAGCTTGCGAATCGACTTCTCGTCATCGACGAGCAGAATTGTTTCCCTGCCAGTCACGACCCCATGTCGTGGGCGTCTGACCTGCGCCGAATCCGCTTCGACAGCTTCGCGCTCGGCGATCTCTGTCTCAGACTCCTTCAACGGCGAGCCTGGAAGCGGTACCGCGCTGACGCCGCGATCGAGTCCCGTTGACTGAGGCAGTACCCGCCGACTCGACAACAACAGATTCTTTGTGATCGTTTCCGCGCGCTCGGCAGCAGCTCGAATCTCCGCGGTTTCCTGTGTCGAAAACTTGGCGGCGCTCAATGCTGCTTCGACGATGTCCGCGTTCATGCGAATAACCGTCAGAAGATTATTCAGCTCGTGCGCGCCGCGGCTCGCGAGATCAGCAAAGGTATGAAGCTCCTGCGTCCTCATTACGAGCGTTTCCTCGACCGGCCGACCAGCCGTCAGATCTTCGATCGCGAGGAGAATGGTGTGTTCATTGGGATCCGCCGATGGGACCAGACGGGCACTAAGCCACAGGACACCACGGCCACCCTCCTTCTCATCGTGGACCAGCTCAAAATGGTCCGACTGGGGTTCTCCCTTAAGGACTGCCTCAAGCATCGGGCGGAGTTTTTCGTCCCAGGCCCTCCCACCGAGCTCGTAAACCTTACGGCCGACGCACTCCGCGGGCGCCAGGCGAAACATGGCGTAGAAGGCTTTGTTTGCCGCGCGGACGTTCAACGCGGAGTCGAGAACCAGCAGGGTTTCGCTTGGGGCGGAGGAACTGATCATTAACGCATTTGAGGCAGTGAGGAATGGTACTCGGTCCGACCCTTGTAGGACGATTCGCGGAGGGTTCAGTATCGGACCCCAAAACAAAAAATGGCCCGCTCCGAGCCGGAGCGAGCCATTCATTAGGCCTGGATTGCGCTACGCCGGCTCTTCGATGAACGAGTCGGGCGGCGTTGGAATCGGATCCGACAGGTTGTAATCGTCGGTCTCCATCGGAATGACCTTCGACGGCGTTTCTGGCCGCGGCGGCTGTTCCGCTGGAATTCCGGTCACCGCCAGAACGATACGACGGTGAATCGGATCGACCTCGAGAACTCTGAGATCGAGGTTCATCGTCTCGTAAACGATGTCCGCGGGGCTGTTCACCGGCTGGCCGAAATTGAGCTGGCTCACCGGAACGAAGCCTTCGATGTCGTTGCCGATATCGACGACCACGCCCTTGTCCATCAGTCTCACGACCTTGCCTTTCAGCTCGGTCCCGACCGGATAGGTCTCACCGATACGGAGCCACGGATCTTCCGTCGCCTGCTTGAGGCCGAGCGAGATGCGCTTGTTCTCGGCGTCGACGTTCAGAATGACGACATCGACCGAGTCGCCCTTCTTCACGACCTCCGAAGGATGCTGCACGCGCTTGGTCCACGACATGTCGGAGATGTGGATCAGCCCGTCGATGCCCGGCTCGATCTCAACGAAAGCACCAAAGCTCGTAAGATTCCGAACCTTTCCGTTGAGACGCGTGCCGACCGGATACTTCTCCGGCAGCATCATCCACGGATCCTGCTCCGTCTGCTTCATGCCGAGGGAGATCTTCTCTTCGTTCGGATCGACCTTGAGCACGACCGCTTCGATCGCCTCGCCAATCGACACCAGCTTTGACGGGTGGCGCACGTTGCGGGTCCAGCTCATCTCGCTGATGTGAACGAGTCCTTCGATACCCGGCTCGAGCTCGATGAACGCGCCGTAGTTGGTGATCGAGACGACCTTACCCGATACGCGCGTGCCGACCGGATACTTCTCGGCGACGTCCTTCCACGGATAGCTCTGGAGCTGTTTTAGCCCAAGAGATATACGCTCGCGATCCCAATCGATGTCGAGAACTTTGACTTCCAGCTCCTGACCGATGTGAACCATCTCGGACGGATGCTGAATGCGCCCGTACGACATGTCGGTGATGTGGAGCAGTCCGTCGACGCCGCCGAGATCGATGAATGCGCCGAAGTCGGTTATGTTCTTGACCACGCCCTTCCGGACCTGATCCTTCTGCAGCTCCTTCATAAGCTTCTCGCGCTTGCCTGCCCTCTCCTGCTCGAGGATCACTCGGCGTGAGACGACGATGTTGCGGCGGCGCTTATTGAGCTTGATGATCTTGAAGTCGAAGGTCTGACCGAGCAGCTCGTCGACGTTCGGAACGCGACGGAGCGCGATCTGCGAGCCGGGGAGGAATGCATCCACTCCCATGAGATCGACGACCACGCCGCCCTTGATCTTCTTGATCAACGAGCCGCGCACGGGTTCGTCGTTCTCGTAGGCAACGCGTATGCGCTCCCAAACGCGCATGAAATCGGCTTTCTTCTTCGAGAGGACGACAGATCCTTCCTGGTCCTCGAGGTGCTCGAGAAGAACTTCGACTTCATCGCCGGGCTTTAGGTCCGGTAGATCCTTGAACTCCTCGAGCGGGATCGTCCCTTCGGATTTGAAGCCGATGTCGAGGACGACCATGTTGTCACGGATATCGAGCACACGGGACTTGACGATTTCGCCCTCTTCGATCGAGGCCATCGTCCCGTTGTACATCTCCATCATTGTCTCGAGCTCGTCCTGCGAATAATCGTCTTCGTCGTAGAGCTCGGGTCTGAGGTTGGCAAGCGGACGCAGCTGCGCCTTCTGCAGATCGCGCTTTTCGCGCGCGGTCAGCGTCGTGCCGGTAGAGGTTTGTGTTGAGTCTGTCGAGTCTATCATGTTGCGGGTTAAAGGGTTGGGTACGTTCGAATCAAGCCTTTAATTATAGGCCGTCGAGGGGTCCGGGTCAACTTGTGATGCATTCGTTCGTGATTTGGTAGAGAGGCGACTGATCGCATGAAAACCAAAGCGGGGAGCGAACTGCTCCCCGCTTTGGTAGTGCGGACTCAAGCCGATGAGCTACGATCTCTCGCTATTTCAGACCCTTGGTGAGAATCAGAATGAGCTCTTCGTCCGAGAGGCCCTCGAGCGCACCGACTGGAAGATCCATGGCGAGCTCGCTCCCGTCCTCGCACTTGAACGCGACGGTCACGCTGGCCGGCTTCGTCCGGCGATCCGGCAGACCGTTGGGCCGAATTCCTTCGAACGCACTCCAATCAAGTCCTGACCGATCAGTGAAACGACGCATCCGCGAGCACCCTCCGGCTTCTTCCCCCGCTCAGGACCGCAATTAGGCGTCGGGCGCGGTGTCATCCCGAGCGCTGCTTCGCTAGAGTCACAATCTGTTCCACTTGCTCCTGCTGAGTTAGGCCCGTCGTGTCTATTACGACAGCGTCGGCCGCGGGGACCGTCTGGCCGGCGTCCCGGGCGTCGCGCTCCGTTATCCGTATCGTTTCATCATCCAGCATTTGCTGGGACGTTGGCGTCCCCCGCTGGCGGAGCCGCCTGGCCGCCCTCTCCCGCGAATCGGCGACAAGGAAGATCTTGAGATCCGCATTCGGGAAGACGACGGTGCCAATGTCGCGCCCGTCCACTACGACATCCCTCTACTCAGCGGCCGCCCTGACCTTGTCGTCGACCCATTGCCGCACCCGCCGCATCTGGGCAACTCGCGAGACGTTGTCCGTCACGTTCGGTCCGCGGATCTCCTCCTCGATCGCGCGCCCATCAAGGACAGGGTAGAAGGATGTTCGGGCAGCGCGGATCTCGACGCCGCGCGCGGAATCGAGCACGCTTTGCTCGGTCCACTTCGAGGCGTCGCGCTCTCGACGCAGAGCCGCGGCCGTCGCCGCACGGTACAGTGATCCGGAGTCGACGTGGAGATATCCGAGCTTCTCCGCCACCATCTGGGCCGTTGAGGACTTGCCCGATGCGGCAGGGCCGTCGATCGCGATGACGAACGTGCCCCGACTCACGGGGCTACTCGATGCAAATCTTCCCAGAACCCAGGGTAAGAGACGGCGACGCACTCCGCGTTCGACACTGTGATTCGATTCCCGGAAACCGCGGACAGGATTCCAAAGGCCATCGCGATCCGGTGATCTCCCCGCGGATCGATCGTCCCGGCCAGCTCTCGGCGAGCAGCATGCACGCGCAATCCGTCGGGCAGCTCGTCGGCAAGGGCCCCGACGGCACGCAGATTCTTCACGACGGTGCTAATGCGGTCGCTTTCCTTCACCCGCAATTCCGCCGCGCCCGTGATCTCGAGCTCGACTCCCGCGCCCGCCGCGACACATGCGAGCAACGGCAGCTCGTCGATGAGAGACGGTACCTGGGCCTCGGTGACACGGGCGGCTCGCAATTGCGACGGCCGAATCCGAAGTGTCCCAATCTGCTCGCCTCCACTGTTGACGCTCGCGACAACCTGAACATCAGCCCCCATTCGCGTCATCACGTCCAGAAAGCCGGTGCGCGTGGGATTGAGACACACGTCGGTAAGCGTCAACTCTCCGCTGCCAGCGAGCGAGCCAAGAGCCACAAAGAACGCGGCTGATGATGGATCAGCCGGGACCTCGATCTCGATCGGGTTCAATTTGCGCGCGGGTCTCAGGCAGACCTGGTTCCGATCACTCTCCACGTCGACACCCATCGCGCGCAACATACGCTCAGTGTGATCACGCGACGGCGACTTCTCCGTCACGCGGACTTCGACGCCGGCAACGAGTCCGGCGAGCAGGATCGCGCTCTTCACCTGGGCGCTCGAGGCATGCGTATCCCAGTCGATACTTCTCAGCGCGACTCCATGGACCGTCATCGGAAGTCCATCGCCGCGATCGAACTCCAACCGCGCACCCATGTAGGTCAACGGCTCCGCGATTCGCTTCATCGGTCGGCGGCTCAGACTCGCATCGCCCTCGAAGCGCGCCGAGAATGGCTGCCCAGCCACTACTCCGGCGAGGAGGCGTGTTGTGGTTCCGCTGTTGGCGCAGTCGAGTGCCTTGCTCGGCGCCCGAAGTCCGCGAAGCCCGCCCCCAGTCAATTGCATCTCGCTCGCCAGAGGAGGAATTGCGGCGCCGAGCGTGCGAAGTGCCCCCGCAGTCGCGCGGACGTCCTCTGAGTCGAGAATTCCGCGGACGATTGACTTCCCCTCCGCCAGTGATGCGAGGATCAGCGAGCGGTGTGAGATCGACTTGTCGCCCGGCACGCGAATCGTGCCGGACACGTTCAACGAAGCCAAGACTCGAGTGCCGTTGCGGCGTCGGTTTTTTCGTCGCGGTATTTGACGATCACAGGAGTCTGTAGCGAGATGCCCTGGCTCTGTCCCCACTCGTCTTTCACGGCTCGCGCGCCGGGCACGACCACAGCATTCTCGGGAATGACGAGTGGCTTCCCGCCTTCGGCGCGATGTACAGTTTGTCGCTCGAGATCGTAGACCGGCGTGCCGCGTGTCAGCACGACGCCGGCTCCAATCACAGCGCGCCTTCGCACGACGGTTCCTTCAAATATGCCGCAGTTTCCGCCGATGACGACATCGTCTTCCACCACAACCGGCGATGCGTTGACAGGCTCGAGCACGCCGCCCAGCTGCGCCGCTGCACTCAGGTGAACTCGCTCGCCAACCTGCGCGCACGACCCGACGAGCGCGTGTGAATCGATCATCGTCCCTGCCCCGACATATGCCCCCACGTTGATGTACATCGGGGGCATGCAAACTACGCCACGCGCCACGTAGGCGCCCCGCCTTATGCTCGACCCACCCGGCACGACTCGAATTCCGTCCGCTATCGTGAGCGATCGCGGCGGATATGTATCCTTGTCGAAGAACGCGAGTGTCGCCTGGTCATTTGCGCTCGTAATCGACATGTCGATCATCCCACCAACTCGAAAGCCGAGCAGGATCCCACGCTTGACCCATGGAACGGCGCGCCAGTCTCCAGTGACCGCATCTTTCTCAGCCGCTCTGATTGTCCCCGCTTCTAACGCATCGAGTAGCTGTCGAACGACGCTTCGCGCGTCCGCCGGAAGCTCAGCACCTGGCTGGATCGAAGCGAGCGCGTCGACGCGGTTTTCGATTTCCCGCACGGCCGTCACGCTCACGCCGCGATGGCGGCGACGGATACCAGAGCTGCGCGCACTGTCGGTTCGAACTTGTCGGCGAGAGGAACGAGAGGAAGACGGACGACATTCGCCATCTTTCCCATCATTGCAAGCGCCGCCTTTACCGGGATCGGATTGGACTCCGCAAAGGCGGCCACCGTCCACTCCGCTAATTGATGGTTGATCGCGCGCGCGCCGCCAAAATCTCCGGCAGCGCACAACTCGGTCAATTGGGCGACGAGACGCGGCGTCACGTTGGACGTCACCGAGACGACACCGTCTCCACCATCGGCCATGACCTGCAGCGTGACCGGATCATCACCGGACAGAACGGAAAATCGCGCGGGTCGGTGCCGGATGATCTCACCGATCTGCGCCAGATTCCCCGAGGCCTCCTTCACTGCGACGATGTTCTCGTGCTCGGCGAGCTCCAGCGTCGTGGCGGCTTCGATGTTACTCGCGGTCCGGCCTGGCACGTTGTATACGACGATCGGCAAATGCACCGCGTCGGCGATCGCCAGGAAATGGGCAACGATTCCCCGCTGCGGAGGCTTGTTGTACATCGGAGAGGCGTGGAGTAAATGCGTCGCACCGGCTGCCTTCATCTCGACGGACAGCGCGATCGCCTTCTTCGTGTCGTTGGATGCGGCGCCCGCTACCACGGGAACCCGTCCCGCCGTTTGCTCGACCGTTATCTCGACTACGCGGCGGTGCTCCGCGACCGTCATCGTCGCGGCCTCACCGGTCGAGCCGCAGGGAACTACGAAGTGAACGCCGCTCGTGATCTGCCACTCGACAAAGGCGCGCAGGGAGCGCTCGTCGATTTCGCCCGATTGCGAGAAAGGCGTCACCAGCGCGGTTCCACAGCCGGAGAGGCGCTGCAATTTCATTTGTTAAATGTATCCGGCTCCCGCCGCCGAGAGCGAATCCGGATTCGGCCGCCGCTCAATGCGTGCTCCAGCCTTCGGAGCGACTGTGCCTTTAGGTGCGCTGTTTCAGGAAGACGACGTTCGGCGCTCCCACACCCTTCAAAACCAGCTCGCCCGTCCATCCGACTTCTGCGATCAGCGAGTCGCCTTTGATCAGGAGCTTATGCACATCCTTCGAGGGGCCCATCGGGGCACCACCATCCTGGAGCAGGATGTGGTCGCCGGAAACGGCGTAAGCCCCGACCGAAGTCTCCCGCGGATCTCGTTGGCCATCGATGGTCTTGTCGAGAGCAAGTTTGTAGTGTCTGTCCGGGGCGAGCTCGAGCTGAACGTAGAATTCCCACGGCTTCTTGAACGTCGATCCTTTGGCCTCGTAAGTGTACTTTCCGGGGAGGCTTGCCGGCACAGGATCCGAATTGCCGCTGCTACGGCATCCTGCCAGGAGCAGAACGCTCGCAACGATTGCCGCTCCGATTGCGAAGTCGAACCAAGGTCGCGTAATCAGGTCCTGCTGCGGGCGAAGGAGGCGCTGTGTCATGACATTCCCTACGCAGCTACCAGTACGAGGTTTCATTGGCGGCTCAACCGCTAGCCTACCGCGGTGCGACCCTTTCCAATACATCCCGCATCGTAAAAACCCCTTTCTTCCCGATGAGCCAGTCCGCCGCCTTCAAGGCTCCCTCGGCGAACACCCGGCGGTCCCGGGCGAGATGCGTTAGCGACAGCTGCTCAAAAGCTCCATCGAAAATCAGCTCGTGCGTCCCGGGCACCGATCCGGTTCTGACGCTCGTGGTCGGAATCGGCCTGTCCAGCGCATCGCTGGCCGCCTTGCCGATCGCCATGGCCGTGCCAGACGGAGCGTCCTTTTTTGTCGCGTGATGGGTTTCGACGATGTGCGCATCGAACCCTTCGAGCGACCGCATGATCGCACCTGCGTACCGCGCCAACTCGATGAGCACGTTGACACCGAGCGAGAAATTGGGAGCCCAGAGCAGCGCCGTGCCGCTTTCCTTTGCGATCCGGGTTACTTCCGGAAGCGAGTCGTACCACCCAGTCGTACCGACCACGATCGGAACGCCGGCCTTCAGGCAAGCGGTGATGTTTCCAACTGCCGCGTCAGGCTGTGTGAATTCCACAGCGACCTGAGGGTTTCCAAGCGACCGCGCGGTGATTCCAGCACCGCCGGCGTTTTCGCGCTCGCCGAGAATAGCCGTCACCTTCCAGCCTTTGTCGAGGGCGAGCTGGCGGATCGCCTGCCCCATTTTGCCGTCCCCGATCACCGCGACGCTGCGCGCGGTCATTTGCGATCTCGCGCAAAGAACGAATCGTGCAGTCGCTCCATCACCTGATTCAACTGATCTCCGTCCACGATCATCGTCAAATTGATCCCGGTCGAGCTCAGCGACATCATGTGGACCTTGATTCCGTCGAGAGCGCCGATGGCGCGACCCATCGCCGCGCTGTCCTCGCTGATGGCGGCACCCACGACCGCAACGATCGCCCGATCACGCTCGACCGAGACGTCGCCGAGCTGCGACAACTCGACCACCAGCGACTCGAGCCCCGACGGATCGTCCACGGTCGCCGACACGGATACTTCAGACGTCGCAACGACATCGACGGAGATTCCGTTCTTCTCGAAGATCTCGAACACGCGACGCAGAAACCCGCGCGCGAACAACATCTTGGCAGCACCGACCTTTACCACTGTAATGCCCGCCTTTCCCGCGATGGC
>Ga0157372_10005134_pt1 | contig 13916 bp, 7 predicted proteins | sample C55metaG_FD_115307 | JGI IMG/M metagenome (GOLD analysis project Ga0157372, IMG submission 115307) | Corn rhizosphere microbial communities from Kellogg Biological Station, Michigan, USA - C5-5 metaG | ecosystem: Host-associated > Plants > Roots > Rhizosphere > Soil | place: USA: Michigan... | reverse complement strand
GATGTTGACGATTGGGAAATTGCGGGATGGGCCGCGGCGGTTCCCGGCTTTCTGGGGACCGGGGTTCGACTGGACGCCGGATCATAACTGGGGCGGCAGCGGGATGATCGGGTTACAGGAGATGCTCTTGCAGACCGATGGCAAAAAGATATTCCTGTTCCCCGCCTGGCCGAAGGACTGGGATGTTCATTTTAAATTGTGGGCGCCTTATCATACGACGGTGGAGGCGGTGCTGAAGCATGGGAAGCTGGAGCAATTGACCGTGGAGCCTGCTTCGCGGCAGGACGATATCATAAATATGTTACCATGAGAAAACTGATCTTTTTATTGCTGGTGAGTTTGAGCGCACGAGCCCAGGAGCCCCATGCGGTACTGGATGAGGTTGGGATCGGCGATGCACATTGGACGAAGGGCTTTTGGGCCGAGCGGTTTGCCGTTTGCCGGGATTCGATGCTGCCGCATCTTTGGCGTATCTATACGGATAAGAATGAGAGTCATGCTTTCGAGAATTTCCGGATCGCGGCAGGGCTGGATACCGGGTCCCATGTAGGGCCGCCTTTTCACGATGGGGATTTCTATAAATTATTGGAGGGAATGGCGGCGATGTACGCCGTCGACCATGACCGAAGGCTTGACAGCCTGATGGATATGGCAATCGCCGTCATTGCAAAGAGTCAACAACCTGATGGCTATATTCAAACGGTTGGGGCCTCGGATGAGGAACAGCTTAGCTTCGAATGCTATAACCTGGGACACCTGATGACGGCGGCGTGTATGCATTACAGGGCGACGGGAAAGAAGACGTTGTTGGCCGTGGCGACCAAGGCTGCGGATTGGCTTGCGGCCTTCTACCAGCGCAGCACGCCCCGACAGGCGCGCAACGCCATCTGTCCGTCCCATTATATGGGCATCGTGGAGCTTTACCGGGTGACGAAGAACCCGGCCTATCTGCAGCTGGTGAAGAAGCTCGTCGATATCCGCGGGCTGGCGGACAACGGCACGGATGATAACCAGGACCGGGTGCCTTTCCGGAGCCAGACGGTCGCTACAGGGCATGCCGTTCGGGCGAACTATCTCTATGCGGGTGTTGCCGACGTCGTTGCCGAGACCGGGGACGACAGCCTTTGGCATTGTCTCAATGCCATCTGGCAGGACGTAACCCAGCGGAAGATGTATATCACGGGCGGCTGTGGCGCCTTGTACGATGGGGTGAGCCCTGATGGAGTATCGTATGCCCCGGCGGCCATCCAGGAAGTGCACCAGGCCTATGGCCGGGCTTATCAGTTGCCGAATACGACGGCGCATAACGAAACCTGCGCCAATATCGGCAATATGCTTTGGAACTGGCGGATGTTGCTCGTCAGTGGCGACTCACGATATGCGGACGTGTTGGAGCAGGCTTTGTATAATAGTGTTCTATCGGGTGTCAGCCTCGATGGGGATCGATACTTTTACACCAATCCCTTGCGGGCATCCAGGAGTTTTCCCTATACCTTGCGTTGGTCGGGCGGCCGGGAAGAATATATCGCGCTTTCCAACTGCTGCCCACCCAACCTTGCGCGCACTTTGGCGGAAGTGGGCAACTATGCCTACTGTGTCAATTCAAACGGTCTATATGTAAACCTGTATGGCGGGAATGTTCTTAAAACGAAGGACCTGGAATTGGAAGAGGTTACCAATTATCCCTGGGATGGGAAAGTAACGATCACGGTGAGAAAGGCGCCGGCGACCGTGTATGGGATCTATTTGCGGATACCGGGTTGGTGCAAGGGCGCGAGTATCGCTGTGAATGGAAAGGCCTGGGATATGGCGATCGAAACTGGAAAATATGCGGATTTAAGCCACGTTTGGAAGGCGGGGGATGTCATTGAACTGAATATGCCGATGCCGGCGGTGCTCATCCAGGCCAACCCGCTGGTCGAAGAGACGAAGGGGCAGGTGGCGGTACGGCGTGGGCCGGTAGTCTACTGCCTGGAGTCCCCTGATCTTGGCCCGGGCCAGTCGATCTTTACGGTGGCGATACCGGTGGGAGCGCAGTTGAAGCCGGTACCGATGAACATTGGGAACAGTCATTTTATGGCCCTGGAAGGAACGGCAAAATTATTGCCCGCAGGGGACGGAAAATTGTACCAGGAAGTGGATGTTTCGCCGGCGAAGGATATCCGTGTCAGGCTGATCCCATATTATGCGTGGGCCAACCGTGGCGCCTCGGATATGACCGTTTGGGTCGACTTGTTGCGCGAATGAAATTTATTTATCTTGTTGACGTTCATAGTAGAATCAGAATAAAAACGAACCCTATTCCTAACTTTAAACAGATCGTACTTTTGTGGACCGCGGTCGTATTGTTTCAGACCGTGACCGGACAGCGGGTATCCGTCACAGGTACCGTCGTGGATTCGACATCCCGGACTCCGGTGATGGGTGTCACGGTCGGGTTGCAGGGCAGCCACAAGGCGGTGATCGCGGACGGCAAGGGAAGGTTCCACATTACGGCAGACAGCGCCGGTCAAATGCTGATCGTTTCGGCAATAGGATATCAACCTCTCGAAGTAGCCGCCGACGGAACACATCCACTGGTCATCGGATTGGAGAAGAATTTTACCGATCTCAAGGCCGTGGTCATAAAAGGCCATCGGGGTAAATATAGAAATAAAAATAATCCGGCGGTGGAGCTGATCCGTAAGGTGATCGCCAACAAACCCCAGAACGGGCCGGGAGCGGATGATTATACCGCCTTCCAACAATACGAGAAGGTGCGGTTGCTACTGGACAAGGTTCCGAAGATCCTTGTCGATAATATCCTGATCAAAAAGTACCGGTTCCTTTTCGACAATAAGGACACGACGATTGTCCCGGGCAAGACGCTGGTCCCGGTGTATATCCAGGAACTGTATTCCAACAACTATTACCGGAAGCATCCAAACGACAATAAGAAAGTGGTCATCGGCCAGAAAAGCGTGGATTTTGGCGAGTATATCGATATGCGGGGGATCAGCATGGCGGTGAACCGGTTGTATGAGGATATCAATCTATATGACAATTCGGTGAACGCATTTACGATGCAATTCCTCAGTCCCATCTCCGATCTTGGTCCCACTTTTTATATGTATTTTATCCGAGATACGGTTGTGGACCATGGAGAAAAGCTGGTGCGGTTGTTCTTTGTGCCGAGGAATCCGGAGGACCTGCTTTTCCGCGGGCTACTCTCTATCACGACGGACGGCAACTATGCGATCCGGCGGGCAGAGCTGAGCGTGAGCCGGCATATCAATCTTAATTACGTCCGGGATTTCAGCGTGACGCAGGAGTTCGAGAAAGGCCCCAATAATCGTTATCATCTTGCCAATTCCGATATGATCGCGACGTTCAGCCCATTCCCCCACAGCCCGGGGGTAGTGGGTGAACGCATCGTCAATATCCGGGAGATGACCCATGACCCGGTGCCCGACAGTGTTTTCAGGGGATTGCCGGTAGACACGCTGACCGTGGCCAATCAGCAAACTGACAGCTTCTGGACCGGTGGGCGGTCGGTGGCCCTGAGCGAGACCGAGGCGAAAACCTATTCCAACACCGATAGCCTGGTGAAGATGAAGAGCTACAGAAGATTGATGGACTATGTGACTGCTTTTACGGCAGGTTATAAGTCCGCGGGCAAGTTCGATGTAGGGGCGATCGGCAGCTTCTATACCTTCAATACGATCGAGGGCCAGCGGCTAAAGCTTGGGGGACGGACGAACACCCGGCTCAGCACCCGTTGGTTCGGGGAGGGTTATGCGGCCTACGGCACAAAGGACGAGCGCTGGAAATATTCCGGCGCGGTATCTTATGCGATGAACAACAAGTCGATCTACACCTATCCGCAACATTATATTCAGGGCAGCTATCTGTACGATGTGCGGACGCTGGGGCAGGACAATATGTTTGCCGTGGCCAACAATTTCTTTACCTCCTTCAGCCACGGGGATAACTCCAAATGGGTTTACAGCCGGGTGGCGCGCCTCTCCTATATCCATGAGTTCAACAGCCATTTTTCGTTCACGGTAGGTGGAAAGAACTGGCAGCAGGAGCCAACGGGATCCCTGTATTACATTTACAAGAACTTTGCGGACGAGGCCGATACCGTCCACCGGTTGACGACTACGGAGCTGTCCGTGTCGTTCCGCTGGGCGCCGCATGAGCAGTTCTTCCAGAACAAGGCGGGGCGGGTAAATATCATCAATCATTATCCCATCGTCACGGTCCAATATAGCCGGGGAGTAAAGGGGCTGTTTGCCGGGGCCTACGATTACAATGCGTTCCATCTGAACGTTTACAAACGCTGCTATATCGCGCCGCTTGGATATTCGGATGTCAACTTCGATGCCGGCTATCTCAGCGGGGCGCTGCCCTTCCCGTTGCTGACGGTACATCCGGGTAACCCCTCTTATTTCTACAGCCAGCGGGCCTACAATTTGATGAACGTGGGGGAATTTGTGAGCGACCACTATGCGGGGATCGATATTGATCATTTCTTCAACGGTTTCTTTTTTAATAAAATCCCGGGATTGAAGCGATTGAGGCTGCGGGAAGTGATCGCGGGAAAAATCCTGTATGGGGGGTTGCGGGATGAGAACAATCCCGCGGTGAATCCCAACCAAATGAAATTCCCGCTGACCAAGGGGGAAATGTCCACCTATTCGTTGGGCAGAAAACCCTATATCGAAGGGAGCATCGGCATTTATAATATTTTTACCATTTTCCGGGTAGATCTTGTAAAAAGATTTACCTATCTGGACCATCCTGGGGTGAGCGATCTCGGATTGCGGATCAGCTCAAATTTCCAATTTTAATTCGGAGGTCAGGGCCTTTCGGCCTTTTGGCGTCACCATTACGGCGCGGGTGTTTGGCATTCTGCGCAACCAATTCTCGTCCAGCATCATTTGCAGGAGGGCGGCGCCGAGGGAGCCGGCGAGGTGGGGACGGCGTTCGGTCCAGTCGAGACAGGTGCGGGCGAAGTTGCGGCGCTGTTGCTGGAGTTTATGAGGGTCAATGCCGTGATCGAGAAACCATCGAACGCCCTTTGGCGTAGGATCAAATTGCTTTTTTGTCTGAGTGAGGAGCTTTTGTCTGACGAGACTTTCGGTCAACTGCACACCTACCCTGCCGGCAAGATGGTCGTAGCAGGTTCTGCAGACGCGGATGGGTGGATCTTCTTTTTCCGCGGCTTCGCGGGTGCGTTGGGGGACCAGGGCGGCGAGGGCTTCGACAGCGTAGGCGACCTCGGGGCGGGAGAAGGTGTAGTAGCGATGACGTCCCTGCGCCTCGACTGTCAGGAGATCGGCCCGGATGAGTTTCGCCAGGTGCATGCTGCAGTTGGGAGCGGAGGTGTCCACGGCTGCGGCGAGTTCGGAAGCCGTATAGGCGCGGCCGTCGAGCAACGTCCAGAGAATGTTGGCGCGGACGGGGTCGCCGATCAGCTGGGCGATATCCTTAAGCATAGACTGAAGTATTGGTGATGGAAGGTAACTAATTTTAGGAGATGGACGCAGACATCTATCAAATCTATCGCGACCGGCGCGAGAAGACGCCGGTTTATTGGGACGAGCAACGACGTCTTTGGGCCGTCTATTCCTATCATTCCTGTCAACAGGTGTTGTCACGCCCTGGCACGCTGATCCCGCCGGTCGCCGACGGTGACCTGGGGGGAACTGCGTTGGCCGTCAAGCACCGGCTTGTGCGGATCAGCAATTCGCCGGCGCATGATCTTGCACGGGAGATGGCGTTACGGATGTTCCGCGGGCGGCGTCCGGCAGATGTGAGCCCCTTGCTGTCGCGGCTGCTGCCGGCTCCGGCTTCCGGCGGCACGGTGGAATGGGTGAGCCAGGTGGGGAGGGTGTTGCCGGCAATGCATATTTTGGCGGGGTTTGGATTTTCCGACGCGGATATAGGAATTATTTTGGGACAGCTGCCGGTTATCTTAAAAGTTATGGTTCCTGTGACGAATGTGCAGGCGTTGGAAGAGGCATTTGACATGGTTTATCCTATCGTGGATCGACAGGTAGCGACGGTGTTCCCAGGGCTGACGAAGGAGACGCAAGAGTATGCGGTGAGTAACCTTATCGGGCTGATCATCCAGAGCCACGATGCGACGAAGGGATTGCTGAGCCTTGCATTGCTGCATTTGTTACGCCGGGAGGACGCGGGGTCGCTGGCTTCGCGGGATATGGATTTCTTTCTCTCATTTGTGACGGAGGTGTTACGATATGATTCGCCGGTGCATAATACGCGCCGGGTATTGACCGAGGATGTGCATATTGACGGGGTGACGGTGCCTGCCGGCGCTACGGTGCTGGTGGTTGTGGCGGCGGGGAACCGGGATCCGGTGGTATTCGAGCGGCCCGAGGAATTTGACCGGCATCGGGCCAATAATCTCTCGATGCTGACCTTTGGCCACGGGACACATGGGTGCATTGCGGGCATGTATTGTACGCTGTTGGCGGCGGAGACGATGAGCTACTTGTTTCACACCTACCGGAAGGTAGAGGTCGTGGAATCTCAACCGGGCTTCGAGCCGCTTGTCAATGTCCTTATGGTGAAGGAGATGCATGTACGCTTAGCATAAGCGGGCCGAGCAGACCGGCGGGCAGACCTGTGTGGTGGAGGCGGTTGGCCCAGGTGTTGGCGACAGTAATCTTTAGAGTGTTGACGCCGGGATGGAGGGCTTTTGTTATTTCTAGTTTGTTGCTTGTCCAGACGGTGCCGACGTCGATGTTGTTGATGGTGACTTTTGCGATGTCGGCTATGCGGCCGAGATCAAGAAAAGCGGGGTTTTGAGTTGGTGTTGCTTCAAAGGTGGTGGTGTAAACGGCGATGCCGGAATAGTAGCGAATGGTGGTGTCGGATTGTTGGGACCAGTCAAAGAGGGTATCGGTGGTGATGGTTTTTATGGTGTCGAACCGGATGGTCCAGGGACCGGTCTTCAATGCGGTTTTGACGATGGTAGCGTTGGGTTGTTTAGGGGTTCCGGCTTTGCGGCGGAACACGAGAAAGATCGACTGATGGCCTTCGAGGCTGAGGCGGACAAGGGTGTTGTTGGCGGTGGAGTTGTATTGAAGGACTGTATCGATGTTGCCGGTGAGGGGGTCCCAGAGTTCCGGGGCGCGGCCGGTAACGCGGCAGGTGACGAAGTCGCCAAACTCGTGGTCGGATGGGTTGGTGATGAAATAGATATCGAAGTCGGGCCTTGTCCGGTGCGTGTAGGCGAGATTTTTGGGGGCGGTGAGATCGGGTGGAGTATTTAGATGGGTCACGGGGGCGTAGAGGATTGTGGCGCCATGGCTCTTTAGTTGGGCGAGCCGTTTTGCAGCGGCGGGACTGGTGGGCCCGGGAACGACGAGACAGGCGTAGCTGGCGCCTCCCGGTAGTTCGATGCGACCGTTGTGGACGGTAGCCAGGCGGAAGAGCGCATCGGGGTTGAAAGAGTCGAAGGCATAGCCATGCAAGGGATCGGCCCAATCAGCGGGATCGGCCATGTTGGCTGAATGGATGACGCCGTTGGGTTGTTTTGTCGTGGGTTCACCTTTGTTTTCGAGGCGTTTGGTTTCGGCCGCGATGCGGTCGGCGCCGATGAGACCGGGGAGGATGGTCGTGAGCCGTTCGGGCAGCCATGCGCGGCGGGGAATCTCTTCTCCTGTGAAGACGGCGATGTCGGCCACAGGCCGGCCCTGCTGGAGGAGCCATTGACAGCGAGTAGAATAGTCGACCCAGGCCTTTGTCAATGGCCACCATATCTGGTCGCGTTGGAGATAGGTCCCTACTCCGCCGAGGGTCATGCCGGGTTTTCGGTCCATCCAGGGATTATGGACAAAGACATGAAAGACGAGGCGGTTGATGCCGAGGGCGTAGTTGCGGTCCTGCAGGGGCTTGAGCATCGCGGGGGTTTCGTCCCAGGCTTCACGCAGTTCAGTGAAAGCTTCCGCCTGGATGATATTCTTTCCATAAATATGGCCGCCTGAAATGGCGTCGAGAATGTCGTTTGGTTTGTCGTGGGTCGGACTGCGCAACCAGAATTCTCCCATGGGGATATCCACCGCACTGTAGTGAAGGAGATCGTCGCTGGTCATGGTGGGCGCGACGCACTCCGCGCTGAAGGTGCAGCCATGGGCATGGGCCAGGTTCGCCAGCGTGACATAGAACCGGTCGTGGATGAGTTCGGCTATGGTCTGGCGGATATCGTAGAGGAATTTTTCGCTTTCTTCCGCGCTGCCGATGGGAACGCCGGTCATGGCGGGAAGATAGTTGAGGAGATCGTAGCCACGGCGCTTTTTGAATTCGGCGCGGAAGACGGGGGACCAGTTCTGGCTGCCGCATTCCCAGCTGTCGACGTGGAAGATCTTCAGGACGCGGGAGGCCAGTTCCGGACCGGCTTGTCTTATCGCTTCGCCGAACCAGCGGTCGAACTGGAGCTTTATGGCTTCGGGGTTGAACTTATCGCATTCGAGTCCTTTTGCTCCCCCGCCGGTTGCGTTGGTATGACCGGTGGAAGTGTGGCCGATGCGCAGGATGGTCCAATGACCGGGGGGCGCCTGCCAATCGAGATGGCCTTGTTTGTCGAGATAGGCGGTAATGTTGATGAGCTTGCTTTGTGGGATGCAAAGGGAGGCGGGGAGTTCTTTGTCGTTCGCGGGCAGGCTGATGCGCCATACCTCGCCGCTCTTGCCTTCGTATTGGTTGATGGCCGGGGCGGCAGAGAGTTCGATGTTGGAAAGCTTTAGGGCCGGTTTCCATTTGGCCGCGTCGAGGTCTTCGGCGCCGGGTTCGGAGCCGGTCTTGTCATAGATGAACCGAAAATAGCGGGCGGTAGTCGTAGGTATCGAATGGGTGATGGGGGCGTCGCCGTCCTGCCAGCCGTGACGGGGCGGGATGAGGCGGCCGATATCATGGAAGTGTTCACCATCGTCGCTGGTTTGAATGAGAAGGCGGTTGGATTGATAGTTATTGGTGCTATGGATGATGATGCTGCGGCAGGTGAAGGGTTTGTCGAAGGCGAAATCGAGACGGCAGGAGTCCTCGCATTTGAGCGGGCCTTTGCTTGCGGTGTCGTCCCATGCGGCGGGCGTGGGAAAGGCGAAGACAGCGATGTCTTCGTAATAGTTTTCGAGGGTCGGGGGTTGAGGGAGCGCCTTCGTGATGTGCTTTCCGCCGTCGAGGGTAATGCGGGAGGACACGATCTTCTGCATCGAGAAGGCGGGAGTGATCCAGGGACCGCCTGCAACCGCGAAGCCGTCGCAGGCATGCATGGCTAGCTGGAGGCCGAGACTGTCGGCCTGCTGCATGGCATAGCGAACCATTTCCCACCAGCGGGGGCTTAGCTGTTCGGTGATGGGAGTATATTGGGGTGGATTGGTGGCGCCGTTGATGGGCATGAGGTAGGCGCCACCGATGCCGGCCGACTTCATGGCGAGGAGATCGGCGTGGAGGCCTTCCTTTGAGACGGCGGCATTCATCCAATACCAGAAGACCCAGGGTTTGGCGGAGGCGGGGGGATCTTTGAAAACATTTGGGTCCGGCGCCGGCTGCGCCGTCGCCGAAGTGAATAATACGATAAGTATAATGCTAATCGGGAACTTCATCTTTTATTGTATAGTCTTTGTTGGGTTCCAGGGATATCGTCTTCTCCTTTAAGCGGAGGGTACAGCGGCCTTCGGCCGTATGTATCTTTATCCGGCTATGTGTGCAAGATATTTTAATATTCCCGTGCGGTGTAGGGACTTCGCCTTCCATCCATTGGAGGCCGCCGAGATGGGGTTGCACTTCGTAAGTGGCGTAGCCAGCGGTGAGGGGGCGGACCCCGAGGAAATACTTGCCGAGGAGATAAAGCGGGCTGGCGCCCCAGGCGTGGCAGAGGCTGCGGCCGAAGGGACGGCCATACATCGCGTAGTGTTGCGCCCCTTTTTCATTCGGATCGTATTTTTCCCAGAAACTCGTCGCCCCGTTTGTAAGCATGCCGCCCCAGTAATCTTTTATTTGTTTTAGAACGTGTTTTTGTTGGTCGAGCGCACAGAGGGCTTCCAACTCGTAGAATTGCATATAGGGGGTCGTGATCTTTTGAATGCTGTCGTTGAGCAGAACATGGGTTTTTATGGATTGTTTTTGCGTGGAGTCGAGATAGTTGAAGAAGATGGCGAACATGTTTGTGTAGCGCGTGACGGTATTTGAGTTGTTGCTGTGGATGAAGGCCCAGCGGTGGGAGTCCCAGAAGTCGGCGAAGAGTTTTCGTTTAAGGGCCAATGCGTGGAACCGATAGTTTTGCGAAGAGGTGGAGTCATTAGCCAAATCGGCGCACAAGGCCATTGTTTCGAGGCTGCGAGCGTAGAGCAGCTGTTCGAAACTGAGCTCGCCTTTTTTGGACAGACCGTCGGCCCAATCGATGAAGAGCCAATCGCCCGGCTGGCCTTCCAGCCAACCATCTTCGTTTGCCCGGTTTTGGATCCAGTTCATTAGGCTGACCATGCGGGGATAGCAGAGACGAATGAAGGATGTGTCACCCGTATATAGATAGTAATCATAGATCCCCATGAACCAATAGAAACTATAATCCATGATGGTATTGATATGACTCGTGACCGGGTCTTTACCGCGGAGGGCCCAGAGGGTACGGGTGACGGTGGCGGAGTCGAAGAAGAGGTAGTAATTCATCAGGTAAGACTGATAGGCGTCGCCAGACCAGACCCATCGATCGCGTTTGATCCCGTCGATGAAAAATTCCCGGGTGTTGAGATGGAAGGTGTAGGCGGCGACATCCCAGATGCGGTTGATCCCGGGGTCGGAGCAGCGGAAGCTGCCTTTGTTGGCGACGGGCGCATATTCGAAGAGCAGGGACACCGAGTCTATGTGAACATCACCTGTCCATTGGATATTGACATATCTTACGGCTCGGCTGCCTTCGAGGGCCGAATCTTTTGAGTTGGGTTGGTCGATGTCGAGGCGATCGAGGACCTCGCAGCTGTCGGTAGAGAGGGCTTCTTCTTTTGATTCGCCGTAATAGAGATTTACTTTGCCTTTGCCTTTTAATCCGTGGAGTTTTATGAAGCCGAAGGATTCTTTGCCGAAGTCGACGAGGAGGGAATTTCCGGAGCGTGTCGTTTGGACCGCATGATGGGGTTCGGTGGGCAGGCGCCAATGGGAAGGGTCATTGCCAGGGAGCGACTCGGCGGGGAACCAGGTTGTGCCGGACTTATCGGAGGCTTTGCCGGTGGCATCGATCCATTCCTTGTCTTCGCAGGTGACGTCCCAGCTGTTGTCGGTTTGCAGATAGCGGCCTTTTATCCAGAGGGCGGGTGGGGTCGATTGATTGTAGACTTTTAATTCGAGAATGTGGGGGCCTTTGTTTAGATGCAGGCTTTGGGGTGCGCCGGAGAGCATTTTGCCGTCGAGCTTGACGTTGTAGCGGCCCTGGGCTTTGATGGCTATGTCGTCGGCTGCGGGAAGGGTGAAGGTTTTGTGAAAGTCGATGAGGACATAGTGATTGTCGAGTTTCCAAAAAGGAGGGAAGAAGGTGCCGCGTTCGGTACGGCGGAGCTGGACCTGGTTGGAGAGCCAGATCTCATAGTCGCCGGGATAACCGATATAGGATTGGGCTTTTGCCGGGTAGCCATTGAAGAGGAAATATAAGATGATCATGACGATCGTCAGGATCGTCCAGAGTCCTTTTACGCGGCGGGTTGGTTTGGCGGTCGCGATGGCGGGGAGGGCGGGTGCCGTGCCGGTCGTTGAGACGAGGACAGCGGCGAGGGTGATGAGGACGAAGATATAGAAGGACAGGAGCAGAAAATGCGGCCAGGCGGGGTATTTGGAAGCAGGGAAGACCCAGAGGAACAGGATACCGATGGCCACGCTGAACAATGTGCCGAGCGTGAGGACCCCATTGATCGCCCGGGCGGTGGCGCCCTTCCAGAGGACGCCCAGCAGGAAGGCGACGGACATTGGAGGGGCGAGGAAGCCGAGGATCGATTGGAAGACATCGAAGAGGTTCAGGCCTTTGATGTTGTCGATGGCCAGGGTGATAAGGACCGAGACGATGGCTCCTGCGACGGTAATGACCCGGCCGATGCGGATGATCTCCTTATTGGTAGCGTCCGGGCGATATTTCCTGATATAAATATCCATGGTAAAGACGGTGCTGACGGAATTTAGCGAAGAGCCGATATTCCCCACGAGGGCGGCGGCGAGCACGACGATGATCAGCCCACGCATCCCCGGCGGAAAGAGTTGGGTTACCAATGTAAGATACGCTTCATCGGGGTTGTTCAGATGAGGATAGAGGATAAAACACAATACGCCGGGAACGATGAAGAGCGGGACGTCGAGGATCTTGAGCCAGCCGATGAAGTTCGCGCCGAGCTGGCCCTGTTCCAGGTTGCGGGCGCCGAGGACGGACTGCACCATCGACTGCTCGGTGCACCAGAACCAAACTCCCATCACGGGATAGCCGAGGAGGATGGCGGGCCAGGGATAATTCTTATCGTTGGCAGGCAGGAAGAGGTTCCAGTAGGTGCGGGGTGTTTTGTCGAAAAGGGCGTGGACGCCGCCGACCTTTGTGATACCGATGTATACGAGGGCGGCCGACACCGCGATCAGCAGCAGCATCTGGAAGACATTGGTGTAGGCGATCGCTTTGAGGCCGCCGGCAGCCGTGAAGAAGGTGGCGAGGATGACCATACCGGTCACGGAGAGCCACATGGGCAGGTCGAGCAACTGGCGGACCAGGACACCGCCGGCGAAGAGCCCGAGCGAGAGCCAGGAGATAAGGATCGTGATCAGGGTGTACCAGGCCAGAATGGTACGGGTTGATTCGCCGAAGCGAAGACCCATGTATTCCGGCAGGGTCGACACCTTCGCTCCGAGGTAACGGGGAGCGAAGACGACGGCCAGCAGTAAAATGAATACAAAGGCATACCACGCGAAGTTACCGGCCACAATTCCCGTGCCATAGCCGATGCTGGCCGATGCGATCAGCATGGAGGGGCCGACGTTCGTTCCCCACATATTCAGCCCGATACTCGCCCACCCCAGGGATCGTTCGGCGAGGAAGAGGGTCTCGTTTGTTTTCTTTTTCCGCACAAAGCTGGCCCAGTAGCCGATGGCCAGCAGGACGATGAAGTAAACGACGATGATGATCAAATCCACCGGCTGGAGCAAGTGTCTCATAGGCCATAGGTGTTTAGGATGGAGGCGACTTTGACCGGTTGGCCCGTCGCCAGGGACTCTTCCATGGCTTTGAGCAGGGCGATAGTGCCGATGCCCTCCTTTACGTCCGGAAAGGCGGGCTGGTTTGCCTCGATACAGTCATGGAAGTATTCGAGATAATTCTGGTATTCGCCGGCGTGATGGCTTTTGCCTTCGAAACGGAAATAGTGCTTTAGCTTGTGTTCCCAGGTGATGATCATCTCTTCGCCCGTGTTGGTTGTGACGGCATAGCGGAGGTCCATATAATCGGCCTGGCTGCAGCCTTCCGTCCCCCTAAGGATACAACTCATCTCGCTGTCGCGGGTGACGGGCTGGACCGGTCCGGTATAGGCCCCGCTGACGCGGGCCACGCGGCCGTCTTTCGCCTTGAAGATGAAATGCATCGTATCCTCGTGGTGAAGACCGCCCTTCTTCCCGTTGGCGCTGAGCATGCCGTACCCCATCACTTCGCTGATGTCCGGCAGATACCAACGGACGAGGTCGACCGGGTGGCTGAGACCGCCATAGAGCCATTTGAAGGGAGACTCCAGGGACCAGCCTTTTTCGAGGAACCAACGGTGGTCGGCGTGGTAATAGGCTTCGACGGTGATCAGGTCGCCGACGAGACCCGCTTCGAAGTCTTGTCGCTGACGGCGCATGGGTTCGAAAAATCGGGAAGACTGACCGACGAAGACCTTTTTGCCGGT
>Ga0157372_10005132_pt1 | contig 13918 bp, 11 predicted proteins | sample C55metaG_FD_115307 | JGI IMG/M metagenome (GOLD analysis project Ga0157372, IMG submission 115307) | Corn rhizosphere microbial communities from Kellogg Biological Station, Michigan, USA - C5-5 metaG | ecosystem: Host-associated > Plants > Roots > Rhizosphere > Soil | place: USA: Michigan... | reverse complement strand
CGCAGATGCGCCAGCCCTTTGCGCGAAGCGCATCGATCTCCGCCCGGTACAACTGGTCGGCCGACAGCCCCTTGCCGGTGTCGACGCCCAGACCGACGGTGCCGACGATCTGGCCCTCGTCATAGGCGATGAAGGTGAAGACGTTGCTCTTCGGCTTGCGGCCGGGGATCGTGTAGCCGCGGCCGGTGTAGCGTCGCTCGACCAGCGACCAGGCGTCGCGTCGTGCGCCGGTGCGTTTGGCGACGCGGATCTTGAACGCGCCTTCGATCGTCGACGCGTCTTCGAGCGCCGGAACGTCCGCTTCGGTCAGCGTCAGGCTGCGAAAACGCAGCGGACGGTCATCGAATACCGTCTGGCCGGTGACGTCGGTGGGGGGCGGCCGCGCGCGCGGTTTTTTAGTGAGTTTTTTCTTGGCCGGAGCCGGTGTGGCCCTGGGCTTGCGCGGCGCGGGCGCCGTCTCAGGCTTGCGTGGCGCGGGTGAGACGCGGCTGCCCGCCGCGGACGACAGGCTGCCCTTGTCCCGGCGGAGCTTTTTGACAATCCTGCGTATTGATTCTCTCAAGGCACACGTTGCTGTCGAAGTCGGGGCTCTTTGCTTGCGGCTAGCTTGGCCCCCGCCTCAATCGCTTGTCAAGGCGCTACGCGACTGGTTGGTCGCTCGACCGTCGAAAGACGAACGCCATGCAGCATCGAGGTCTCGAAGCCCCTATTCGAGGCGTTTCAGGTAATCCTTGGTGAATATCTTGTCGGCCAGGTCTCTCAAGCGCATGTCTGAATACTCGAGGACCGATTCTTCTCCGCTGCGAAGCGCGTCTTGCATCACCAGGCGCGTAGGGCGCGGACGCCCGCCCAGCGTTCGAAAGTCTTCGTACATGCAGGTCTTCAGGAGTCGATCGGACAGCGAATAGAACTCGGCCTTCTGAGGCCAGAAATTAGACTGGCGCACCCAGTAGAGAACGCGGTGGTAGGTGACGCTGCGGTCGATGGCGTTCAACTCCAGCACATACACAGATTCGCCGTCGATCTCCTCTGTTCGAAGGAGTCGAGGCTGATAGTCACCGGCGAAATTCGCCCTTGCCAGGTCTCCGTTCGCAACCTGCCCCGTAAGCCGCTGGGCCAGGCCAAGCCGTACCGGCTGCGATACCGCCGGCAAAAAAACCCACAGGTCACGACCCTTCATAAGTAGAATCTGGCCACGCTCCGAGGCAGGCTCTGTGGCCGTGATGATGGTGTTCTCATTGCCTTTGGAGAGGATGCGGTATTTGCGGGGTTCTGGGGACGCATTGCCGCCGGTCGAGGTAATAGTGACCAAAACTTCGAATCCATGACTGGGGAAACGCACCTGGTCCGCCTTTTCCAGGATCGATCTCGCGAGCTCATCGTTATCTGGTGATCCGCCCGCTTGGGCAGAAACGCGCCCACACAGCAGGCACGCGCCGATGACCGCTGCCACAAATGAGATAACTAAGACACGCATGTCACTTTTTGCGCAGGAATTCAAAAACCTATAAGCTCCAGATTGAAAAATGCCGTCTTGCACGTAGTATAAGTCTCTTGGAGAACGTTTGCGATGAATGCGCTTTTTGTCGACCGAGGAACAGTGTCTCCTAAGCGCTTCACAATTTGGTCCGGATTCCTCCTCGGCGTTGCCGCAGCGTGTCTCGCCCAAGGCGAGGCGGTTGCGCAATCCGGCACAAGGGGATTGCCGGGCGTCGGTCTGTTCTCGACGGATTCGTTTGGCCAGGGGACCGGGCTTGAGCCAGGGAGACGCGAAACGTTCACCCCCATGCTGCCGCAGCAATCGGTCGATTTCAGGACGCCGGCGAAGTTCGGTCTCGGTGGTCCGCCGTTCGCGCTTGCGAGAACTTCGCCGCGTATAACAGACGATTCATCAAACGCTCTCCTCGGTGGAGCGGACCAACAGAACGCCAGATTCGGCGGCTTCCTGGACGCCGTGGGGGCTTATACGTACCCATCGCCCGCTCATTGGTCGCGTGCGGTCGGAAGGCTGCAATTGACCGGCCAGGGAGAGTTGACGGACCAGGTGAAATGGAAAATTGGCGGCAGGATCGACGTTGATCCCGTCTATTTTTCATCCAACTTCTATCCCGATTCCGTCAATCGAAATCAGCGGTTCAGCGCAATCTGGGGCGAGAACTATCTTGATTTCTCCGTCGGCGAATGGGACTTCCGCGTCGGCGCGCAGCACGTTGTCTGGGGTGAGGTCGTCGGGCTGTTCTTTGCAGATGTGGTCTCCGCCCGCGATATGCGCGAGTTCCTTCTTCCCAGCTTCGATATCATCCGCATTCCGCAGTGGGCGGCGCGGGCTGAATATTTCGCTGGCGATTCGCACGTTGAATTCGTGTGGATTCCGGTGCCGACTTTCGACAGGATCGGCAAACCCGGAGCAGAATTCTACCCGATGCCTCTACCATCGCCGATTCCACCGAACGTCGCGGCATTATTTCCGGATCCAGAGAGGCCGGCTCGCAAGCTAGGCAACTCGAACTTTGGCGTTCGCGCCAACACACTCGCAGCAGGGTGGGATCTTGCCGCTTTCTACTATCGTAGCTTCAGCGGCGAGCCGACTTTCTATCAAGTACCGTCTGCTGTTGTCGGTCAGCCCTTGGAATTTCAGGGCAGGTATGACCGGATATGGCAAACCGGCGGGACGGTAACCAAGGATTTCGGTGAATTTGTGATGCGCGGCGAGGCGGTGTACACGCACGGCCAGGGTTACAGCGTCAGCGACCTTTCAGCAGCGCAACTCGTTGTGACGCGCCCGACACTCGATTACGTCCTGAGCGTTGAGTTCTTGCTTCCGAATGACACGCGGGTCAACATTCAGGGCTTCCAGCGCGCTTTCTTCGGTGGTGGAGGAAGCGATATGGCCGTGAAGAGCGATGGAGTGGGCGCAAGTGTCTTTATCTCGACCAAGCTGACGAGCACCCTCGAACCTCAAATCCTGTGGATACAGAATTTCAAAGACGCCGGAGGACTCATCCGGCCGCGGCTCAACTGGCATGCGGCGAAGAACACGAACGTGGGGTTTGGTCTCGACATCTTTACTGGTCCGGCAAATGGCTTTTTCGGTCGTTACAACGACCGTGATCGACTGTACGCGGAGGTTCGGTATGACTTTTGATGCGCTGGCGACCGTTACCCGCGGTACGCCGGGCGGTTAGGGTTGAGGCCTTGGCGCTCGGGAGCGCCTCTTGAGTCACCTTGGTGGAGCAATGCGCCGATATCGAGCAGTTGGAGGTGCTTTTCCAGGCGTCAAGTTCGAACCTGAGCAGCACTGATGACGCGTGGATGCTCGCAAAATTTGTCGCTTGCGGCAACGACAAACCCAAAAAGCCCGGGACGCGGACATAGCGTGGTGGTCTGGATTTGGCGCCGATACCACGCGGGCGGCGCGAGAGCAGCAGCCATTTGCCGATGAGTGGTTTCTCCTATGGCGAGGCGTTTTCCCGCAACATCGGGTGGATAACCGCGGACGAGCAGCAGGTCTTGCGCCGAAAACGGGTGGCAGTCGCCGGCTTGGGGGGCGTTGGTGGTGCGCATGTGCTGACCTTGGCTCGGCTAGGGGTCGGCGCGCTGCATCTTGCCGATTTCGACACCTTCGACTTGGTCAATTTCAATCGCCAGTCGGGCGCGTTGGTCAGCACGCTCGGTCGCCCTAAGGCCGAAGTCTTGGCGCATATGGCCAGGGACATCAATCCCCAGTTGGATCTGCGCCTCTTCCCCGAGGGGGTATCGGAGGCGAATCTCGATCGGTTTCTTGCGGGGGTCGATGTCTACGTTGACGGTCTGGATTTCTTCGCTTTCGATGCGCGCCGTGCAACGTTCGCCGCCTGCGCGCGTCTAGGTGTTCCGGCGGTTACCGCAGCGCCATTGGGAATGGGAGCTGCCTTGCTCAACTTTATGCCTGGGCGCATGACGTTCGAACAGTATTTCCGGCTGGATGGCCTGTCGGAGGCAGATCAGGCGATCAAATTCCTTCTCGGCCTGTCGCCGGCGATGTTGCAGCGAAGCTACCTTGCCGACCGGCAAGCGGTGGACCTAGGGGCGCGGAAGGGCCCTTCAACGGTAATGGCTTGTCAGATCTGCGCGGGCATGGCGGCGACCGAGGCGCTGAAAATCATGCTCAAGCGAGGCAAGGTTTATGCTGCACCGGTCTCGGTCCAGTTTGACGCCTATCGCGGCACGCTGAAACGAATCTGGCGCCCGTGGGGGAACCGCAGTCCGTTGCAGCGCATCGCTATCGCCATCGCGCGGCGACAGCTGGGCGCGACTAAACGACGGGTGGCAACCCGCGCTTCCGAATGGTAAATGATGCCGCTGTCCGAGATACTCGACCTTGCCCGTTGGGCGCCAAGCGGAGACAATACGCAACCCTGGCGTTTTGCTATCGAGGCGGACGACAGGGTTGCAGTCTACGGCTACGACACGCGAGCGCAATGCGTGTACGACCTCGACGGTCATCCGAGCCAGATATCCATTGGAGCGTTGCTCGAAACGATTGCGCTCGCCGCAACGCGATTCGGCCTGGATGCTGAGATCACACGGCGGCAAGGTTCGCCAGACCAGGCGCCGGTATTCGATGTCCACTTCCGTCAGGTAGCAGGAATATCCGAGGATGCGCTGGTGTCGCAAATCCGGGAGCGAAGAGTGCACCGTCGACCTCTGCGCCTGCGACGCTTGTCCGATCAAGAGAAGAAAGCCCTTGAGGCTGCGGTCGAGCCTGGCTTTCGGCTAAGCTGGTGGGAAGGTTGGCAGCGCCGCGGCAAGTTCGCCTGCCTGAACTTCTCAAACGCGAAAATCCGCCTGACGCTGCCAGAAGCTTATTCGGTACACCGCAACGCTATCGAATGGGGCGCGCGATTCAGCGAGGACCGCGTCCCCGATACCGCACTCGGGGCGAGCGCCCCAACGCTTACCTTGATGCGTTGGGCGATGGCAAGTTGGGGGCGCATCACTTTCCTCAATCAGTATCTGGCGGGCACGATTGCGCCCCGCGTTGAGCTCGACTTGCTTCCAGGGCTCGCCTGCGCCGCACATTGCGTGCTCGTGGCGCAAAGCGCGCCCACCAAGCTCGCTGATTACGTGGCGGCCGGACGAGCGTTGCAACGCTTCTGGTTGACGGCGACGAGCCTCGGGTTACAGTTTCAACCTCAGTACACCCCGTTGGTTTTCGCGCGCTACGCGCGGCAGGGAGTGCGTTTCACGACGAGCGCCCAAGCGATTGAACAGGCGCAAGCAATCCGCGCCACCCTCGACCGGCTACTCGGACCGGATGTCGCCGTACGCGCCGTGTTCATGGGTCGCATCGGTGCCGGTAAACCAGCGGAGGCGCGCTCCATTCGCCTTCCGCTCGAGCGCCTGATGCAGCTCAACGCCGAACGGGCACGCTAGCACCGGTGTGCTTCGCGCAAAAAAGCGTCGGCGATGCGATGTTTTGTCCTGCATTGCGAATCATCCATCGTCCTCTTCGCTGTCTTCGTTCGAATCGGCGATACTCTCCATCGCGTACATCCATTCCTTGCCCTCCCGAACTCCGAGCCGGACGATTTCGCCGTCCTCCAGATCCACTCGGCGAATGGCCATGTCAATCACGCGCTGGTCATGCGTCGAGAATACGAACGTTGTGCCAGTCTGCCGATTAATCCGTCGCATCAGGCGCAAAATGCGTCCGCCCGTCTTGTGATCCAGGTTCGCGGTAGGCTCGTCTGCGAGAATGATCCTTGGGTGCACGACAAGCGCACGTGCGATCGCGACGCGTTGACGCTGGCCCCCGCTGAGCTGATTGGGGCGATGATGCGCGAAGTCACTCAGCTCGACCACTTCGAGGTAGCGCTGCACGCGCCGTCGACGGTCGGCTGCGGATAGTGTCTTGAATTGCAGCAATGGGTACTCTATGTTTTCCTCGGCCGAAAGGACGGGCAGGAGATTGAATGTCTGAAAGATGAAACCGATGGTGCGCGCCCGCAATGCTGCGAGTTGATCCGGGTTTTTACTCGACACATCGTGGTCATCGATGAGGATACGCCCGCTCGTAGGCGTGTCGATGCAGCCAATCAGGTTGAGCAGCGTGGATTTTCCGCTTCCCGATGGGCCGGCGATGGCCATGAACACGCCTTGCTCGATATTGAGACTGACGGAGCTCAGCGCCGGCACCAGTTGATCGCCCAGGCGATACTGCTTGCTGACGTTCTCGACCCGCACCACTACTCGTTTGGCCTGCCGCGACGGGCTACCGGTGGCTGTGTCGCGCCCCGGCAATGAGAGAACGATGTTTGCGGCGCTACGTCGGTTTGATGAAGTCATAACGTTCGCCGTAACGCATACGCATTGCGCAGAATGGCATCGTCTACCAAAGCATCCAATTTGAAATCGTGTGCACTTTGCAACACCTAGGCAGTGCGTCGTAGTGCCTCGACGACTGGGATTCGCGCAAGGTGACGCGCTGGCAACAGGGAGGCGCCGATCGACGCGAGAATCCCCAAACCAAAGGCCGCGGCGAGGATCGCAGGCACTACCCGGATCGCGGCGGTGAAGCCGGTTTCCGAATTTGGTGGCGGCGGCATCGGAATTCCGATGATGGAGATCACCACCGCCAATGCCACGCCAATGACAACGCCCATGGTGGCACCGAGGACACCCAACAGCGTTGTCTCAAGCACGGCCTGACGAAATATATCGCGGCCGGTGCGGCCAAGGGCACGCATGATGCCGAACTCCGGCGTGCGTTCATGCAGAGTCATATTAACGTTGTTGGCTACGCTGAGCAGCACCATCACCAGAATGATCACCTGCAGAACTGCGAACTGTCGTTCGTAGAGCGCCGCAGTTCCGTTGTAAAAATCGGCCAGCTCACGCCATGTCATGATCTCATATCGATCCGCTGGTAACTGGGCTCGCAACGTTGCCAGCGCACGGTCCGTGTTCGTGGTGTCGTCCAATAGCACGACGACCGCGGTAATCCCAGTGGTGTCGACCAGCTCTGCCGCGGTGCCTAAGGAGATCTGCACCGCCCGGGCGTCGTATTCCTTCGAGAGACTGCGGAATACGCCCATGACGGTGAATTGGAGCGTATTCATTGCACCTTCGCGCGTACTTACCACCAGATCGACGCTATCGCCGACCTTGAGCTTGAGCGCGTTGGCGACTCCTTCGCCCACGACGATCCCGAATGGATCGCCGGCCGACAATCGGCGTCCAGAGAGCATTGACAGCGCGGTCCCGATGCGGATTTCGGACTCGGCCTGAATGCCTTCACCCAGCATCGGCAATTCGCCATGGCCGTTGCTGATGAGCCCGGAAAAACTGAGGCGGCGCGTTTCCGCCACGACCCCCGGCACTCCGCGGAGCGCCTTTTCAATGATTGGCGAATCGTCGATCAGGTAATCGAACGGCCGCTGACCCCCGCTCGCGTACTGCCCGGTCTTGTAAACCTGCAAATGTCCAAGCTGCGAGTGGATTGTCGCCTCACGTAGCTGCACCAGGATATCCTCGACATAGCCGCCACCGAGGATCAAGCCCGCAACGCCCAGGCCGATCGCGGCGAGCGTCAGCGCCGTGCGCGTTTGCTGCCGAAGCACATTTCGCAACGCGAGTTTGAACATCCTGGACGCAGACTGACTCAGTGGTTGTGACGCAGCGCATCGACGATGGGCAGGCGCGCGGCCTTCCACGCCGGATAGAGACTCGCGAGCGTTGCCGGAACCACGGCCATCACAGCGCCCCAAAAGGCAAGTCTCGCCGTCAGGATAATCTGCGCGGAGAAGCCGGTATCACGCCCGGGCGGCGGTGGCATAGGAATCCCGATATGGGAAATGATTTGCGCCAATAGGAATCCGACGGCCAATCCGATGATGCCGCCGATTACGCCGAGCAGGAATCCCTGCAGGATGAATAGCTGCAACACCTTTTGCGGCCGCGTGCCCAAGGCGAGAATCGTTCCAATTTCTCCAGTGCGCTCGAGCACACTCATGGTCAGCGTATTGGATATGCCCAGGATGATGATGACGCCGATCAGCAAGGTGACCACATCGACCTGGCGCGAGAGCAGCATCACCGATTTCCGGTAAAAGTCCGAAAGCTCGAGCCAGGACTTGACCTCGAACCGGTCAGCGGGGAGCCTTTCGCGCAAATAGGCGACAGTTTCATCGGTCCGTTCGGTGCTGGCAAGACCGACGACCCAAGCATGCGCACCCTTGACGCGCAGCAGCTCGCGGGCGAGCGCAATCGACATTCGGGCCGCACTGTCGTCGTATGCCTTGACCTCGGTAGTGAATATGCCTCGCACGTGCGCTTCGACGCCGTTGATCCCGCCGCCGGGAATACTGACGAGGAAGCGTATCGTGTCGCCGCGATGTACATCGAGAGCCTTTGCCAAGCCACGGCCGACGAGAACCCCAGCCCGATCTCCAGGGTCCAGATCCTCGCCAGCGATCTGCACGTCTGCGCTCAGCGTCCGTTCCGCAATCGGGTCGCCCGCTTCACCCGAGAAAGCGATTGTGGTTTCGCCGCGGCTGACCAACCCGCTCAGGATCAGCCGTTCGCCCACCACTTGCACGTACGGGGCACTACGCACCAACGCGAGCTCGGCATCGCTTTCGGGCAGCAGGAAGCCATTGGGGTCGGCAAATCCCGCCTCCCGAAAGCCCGGACGCGAGACCTGCACGTGACCCGTCCCCGTCCGAATGGCATCCTCGCGCATGGCCCAGAAAATCCACTCGATGAAGCCCCCCGCCAATAGCAGGGCCGCGACACCAAACGCAATCGCCGACAGCGAGATCAGCGTGCGCACATGATTTCGGCTCAGGTCCCGGGCGGCGAGCTTCAGTAGCATTGAGTCCATGAACCGGGTTACTGGCGATATCCGCGCAATCCGCTGTCAACCGATGCTTGCATGTTTCTTCATCGGGCCCACCCGCGAGCGGCGCGCCCTTGGCGGATCAGGCGTGCCTGACGAGTCTCCAAAAGCGTTCCAGTGATGGCGGCTCTCCGTCTATCAAATGGGAATACGCCTTGTAGGTTGAGACACAGTCATCCACATCGTGGAAAAACTCCCTGAATTGGCTGCGGTACAGCGTCATCGCACGCACCTTCTGCTGAAACGCACCTTCGTCCAACGACAGGCGCGATTCCACTGCCGACCGCATCCCTGCGCGTGCGGGCGCCTGTCTGTGGAGTGACATCAGCCGGAACAGATACCAACCTACCACAATCCTCGCAAAGGGCCTGATGAAGTTGGGTCGGAGGTTTCCGATGAGGGCGCTACGGGCATAGGCGCGCGCCGTCTGCCACCACTCCACGAACCTGCTCTCCGGGGCGAGGCTCCGGTCACCGGGGTCGCGCGAGAAATCTCCGAGCTCCTTGAGCCGATACTTGGTACTCTGCGGAAACAGACTGTAGGGCGCGTCTTCGTAATAAATAACATCGGGCCGATCGGCCCAAGGCTCGAAGATCAAGTGCGTTAACACATGGTCGACGTGCCAGCCGATGGCCATTGGCACGTATAGGCGTTCGTAGTCCAGCGCGTCGAGAAAGGCGAAGACGCGCTTCCGAAGGGCGGGTAGATAGGTCTCTGCATCTTCCGGAACGGGTGGCCTAAAGATATTGCCGATAGACCGATATGACGGCCGTCGGAAGTAAGCATCCAGTTCGTCGAAATTATGCGATGTGTAGCTCAGGAATCGGGCGGCAGCCTGCTCCTCTTCGTGACGCTCCGCGCTGATGACGACGCCACGGACCTTCGCTTTCTCCGGGTATTTCGTGAACAGGTTGAGCACCAGGACCGGGCCTTGTCCGCGGAGACGGGCAATTTCGCCGGCGCATGAGAAGACGGCGTCATCCAGATGGGGTGAGACGAACACCGCCGTGTAATGTATCGCAGTGTTGCTGATGTCAGAAGACGTTACAGTCCATGTCGGCCGAGACGTTTGGGGCGAATCAGGTGCCACGGGTACATCCGGCGAGCACATCCCGGTAAACCTCCTCCAGCGCGTCCGCGACCGATTCCGGCCGATAAGCCTGCGCTCGTTGACGTCCGACGCCCCCCATGCGGTCGCGCAGCGCCGGGTCCGTGGCCAAGGTCGTCAACCGGGCAGTCAGGTCTTCTGCCGAGGAGGGATCGACAATGTATCCGCTGATGCCGTGCTCTACGATTTCCGCCGCAGAAACAATCTGGTCGGTTACAACGACAGGCTTACCGAACCACATGGCCTCCATGGCGACCATGCCTTGCGTCTCGATCAAGGAAGGGAGGACGAACGCGTCGCAGGCAGCGTAATAGCGTGCTAGCGTCGGATGGTCGAGGAAGCCGAGCATTTTCACGCGGACGGCGATGCGCAGCTTTTCGCACTGGCGTTGCAGCGCCTCCTGCATTGGGCCCTGCCCGGCGAGCCAGAGAACAGCATCGGGCACCGCGCGCAGCATGCCGCGAAAGGCCTCGAGGAGATAGGGCAGGTTCTTCTCCGGCCCAAGCCGGCCGGCATAGAGGACGGTGAAACCGCGTTCGCGGACCGCGGGCACGATGTCGCCTGGATCGCCGAAAACTACGGGATTGGTAATGTACCGGACCGGCGTGCGGACGCCGTCCCGCGCGATCCGGGAAGCCAGGTTCTTCGACGGCACGATAACCAGGTCGAAACGGTTGTTGTAATCGACGATCTGTTTGCGGATGACGCCTCGGAACGGCCGCATCGGCAGGGGCTGGGTCAGAACATCGGCGCTGAAGTGATAGGTGGAAATCTGGGGCAGGCCGAGCGCCTCGGCCACGGCGCAGGCACGTTCCATCAGGACGCCGCAGTAGTGGTGGTGCAGCAGGTCGGGCCGCTCCTCCGCGAGGATCCGGCGCACCGTCGCCGAGGACGGCAACGCCTGGTAGAAACCATATACCTTTAGCGTGAAGAGCCGATACAACCGTACACCCTCCCATGTCTCCTGCTCGGGCTCGCCAGCGCGGCGCGTGGTGAGAATCGACACGCGGTGGCCCCGCTTGGCCAATTCCCGGCTGATGTGCTGGACGTGGATGCCCACCCCGGTCGCGGCGGGATGGACATCGTCGGATGTCATGCAAATATTCACCGTGGATTTCACTGCGAATCGTTTTGCTCGGATGGTAAGGGGAGTGCGGTCGTTTGCAATAATCGCGAGCGGTCGCCCAAATGTCGATTTTTTTTACAATCGGCGGGCTCCGTCTCGCGCCTGAGGCGGCACCAAGCGGGCAAGCCGATGTTTTGGCATTATTTTATCTTTTTGGCATGGTAGATGCTCCAGGATCTGCGCAAGTTAAAAGGAAGGCTGGAAGTCTTCGAACATCGGTTGCAACGCGCAACCAGAGCGACATCACGAGAGGACCTGAAATGAAGCTTCGTAATCAAATTCTGGCTGCGGCGCTGGCTGTTGTGGCCTCGGCTACCGCGCAGGCAGCGCCCTACAGTGGATCGTTTGAAGCCGGCGCCGGCTATGGCGGCCTGATCACCCCCGTCAGCGGTTTCGACATCTATTCCAACGGCGGCGCAGCGTTCTTCTGCGTTGCCGGCGCGAACGGTGGTTGTGGGGGCGGCACCACTCCGAACTCATTTTTCTATGCCCCTGGCCAACAAATAAACCCGTATGACATCACCCCCGGCTCGGCCCTTAACACCGGCGACACCATCCATACCATTTATCAGGGGGTCGCCAACGTCGTCAATCCGGGCACGCCCTCGCCGACGCTGACTTATCCCGGTTCCACTTGCAACCCGGCGACCACCGCCTGTTATCAGATCACCGCGGCCGCCTCGTTTAACGAAACGGTCACCGTGGGAGGCAACCCGATCGTCGGAGTGTTTCAACCGTTGGCCGGGGGCAGGGTAAGCCTGTTTTACGACAACAACTTGCTCGGAGGCCCCGTTGACCTAATCGTGGCCGATACAATTGAGACTACCGCAAACTATGCGGTGGGGACAGGTTATACGGACAGCATTCTTCTCGCAGATGGCGCCCTCAACAATGCGTCAAATGCGACGACTGTCACCCTTACTCCATCCATCCCCCCCTTCAATCCAGGCGCCGTTCTAAACGGTGGTGCGAACGCGCGGGGTGATCTGTCCTTCGCCAAACCAACCACTGGTCCCAACGTCGTCGGTTTCCAGCCGCTTCCGGGTGATTTCGATGTGTCAGCTACCCTACAGGGATGCCAGGGCGGCGCGAGTAGCGGCATTTGCGACACTCCGGTGCCTCAGTTCCTCAGTTTCTTTGACAACGCCAACGGCTGGGTCACGGTTGCCGTGAACCCGGCGTTTGTCATCCTGGCGGATGCCAACGTCAACCTGAGCGCCGCTGCCGTTCCCGAGCCGGCGAGCGTCGCGCTGCTGGGGATTGGCCTGCTCGGACTCGCGGCGATCCGTCGTCGCCGGGGTGCAGCCTGAATCCGGTTGCAGTCTTAACCCAAAGGGGCCTGCGGGCCCCTTTTTCTTTGCCACATCAGCCGAGAGCGCTCGTCGGTGGTCGCGGACGATCCGGTCCAAGATGGTTGTTTGCTCTCGATCCGTCGCCGGCGATTGCCAGGAAACGCTCTCCGATCGAATGTGTTGCTGCGCCACGCTCCCGAGAACCAACTCAATGCATGCCTGCCCGACCCGCAGCACGGCGACCGAACTCCAGCGCGGTGGTTCCTGCGACGATCACACAGATGCCGAAGAGGCGCATGGGCCCGATCGCCTCCGCGAATACGAGAAATCCCGCAATCACGACCAGCCCATTCGCCACCGCGAGTTGCACGGGAATGATGACGGAAGCGCGCCCGCGCTGGAAAGCAATCTGGAGCAGCGCCAAGCCGGCGACGTTGGCAGCGACCACGAAGGGGAGAATCGGGTTCAAGAGGAATGCGGAGGATTCGAGCTGCTGTCCGCCGAGCGTCAGGTACGCGGTCATCAGCTTGGTCAGCACTGCGCCCATGCCGAAGCCGATCCCAACGGCAATCGCGAGCGGCACTTCCGAACCGGCGCTGCGCCGACCCGCCAGGAACAGTGCCAACCATCCGGCCGCGCAGAGCGCTAGGAACGCGACGAGCCGCGGCCATGCAATCGCGACTTGCTTGATAACGGTCGCCTCGACGGCAAGCAATACGGCACCGACGACAGTGAGCGCCAGGCCAACCCATTCGACGCGGCCCAGCCGCTCGTGCAAGAAAGTGATGGCAAGTAGCACCAGAAAGATGTCGCCCACCGACATGAGCGGCTGAACGATGCTCACTTCGCCCAGATCGGTCGCCTTGACGAAGAACAGCCAGCCGACGACAGTCAAGACGAAGCCCAGCAGCCACTTCCAGTTCGTGACGAACGCGAGCGCCACGGTGCCAGCCGGGGCAGTACCGATGCGCGGCAACTCATCGGCAGCGATCTTCCACAGAAAATAACCAAGCTGAATGCCGAGCGTTGCCGCCAGCGTCACGAGCACGACAATCATCTGGACCAGGCCAGAAATTTGGTCGCCGATACGCAGGCGGTGCTTTCATTCGGCAGCGCGCCGGTGCTCCCGATGCAGCGCGCGGTGCGCGACTTCAAGAAAATGTGCCAGGAGTGAATACCGAGGCGGCAGCGACAACTATCATGGCCGGTGCGTCACCGCACGATCCACGGCGGTCAACCGCGGTCCGAGGCGATCGACCGCGTGTGTCCGCGAACAAACCGCAAGTGATCGCAGCGTGGCCCATCGCCGAGTTATCTACCGAGCAAACAATCAAACAGTTCAAGGTCGAGCTCGGGCGCTCCGTGGCTGCAGCCCGCGCATTCGAACTTGGCCGGACCAATCAACCCAGACTGCGCAATCGCTGCTCGATCCCTACTTCTTCCTGCCGCGAGAAGGCGTACGGGTATAGGGATCGCACCGTCGAATAGAGCTGCGGGTGCCCGCCATAGTGCTG
>Ga0157372_10005128_pt1 | contig 13923 bp, 16 predicted proteins | sample C55metaG_FD_115307 | JGI IMG/M metagenome (GOLD analysis project Ga0157372, IMG submission 115307) | Corn rhizosphere microbial communities from Kellogg Biological Station, Michigan, USA - C5-5 metaG | ecosystem: Host-associated > Plants > Roots > Rhizosphere > Soil | place: USA: Michigan... | reverse complement strand
GTTATGAGGAGACGGCCGTCTATACCATACAGGGCGCGCCCGGCGACGAACCGCTACCCTGGGTCGAAGTCAGCTCTGTCTCTGCCCAGCCTCCATCAGCATCACAGACCCTCGGCCCTGCAGAAGCTCTATCCCGCTCATCCGCCGAAATCTCATCCGGACCATCGTCCGCCAACGCCTCATTCGCATCGGCCCACGTCAATGCCCCATCCGCACCGTCTCACGCCAATACCCCCTTCGCCCCGCCCTCCGTCCCAAAAAGCCGCCGCCGTGCAGCCGCCGGCAAGGCGCAGCCGAACAATCCCTTGCAGCTGCCTTTATTCGAGTAGGTCCACATCATGCTTTCACGGCAGCTCGCCGGAAGGCGGAAGGACTCACCCCCTTGTATTTCCGGAACAATCTGTTGAGGTGACTCGCATCTGTAAACCCGAACTCATGAACGATCTCGTTCATCTGCATGTCCGTATAGCGCAGCCTTGTCTCGATCAATCGCAGCTTGTAGTGGGTGATATATTGTTGAAGACTCTCTCCCGTCCGGCTCTTGAAATACTCGCCAACATAGGAGGGAGAAATATTAAAGTGGGAGGCGATCTTCTCCACCTTCAATTGTTCGGGATCATAAATGTGTTGATGGATATAGCTCAACAGGTCCGCCGAAGGGGACGAAGTTCCCTTTTTCAACGCCGGCGTCATCAGACTGATATTCCGGGCCGTCACGGCAATGATGGTATTGATGATCTGTTGTACTACATCATGCTTGTCCGGCTGCTGATTGACATGCTCCCGTATCAGCGCCTCCACCAGGCTTCTGATCAAAGGCTTGTCCGTCCGGTTGTGGACGATACAGCCCGGAAGATGGTTGTGGTTGAGGAATATATATTCCAGCTTCTGTATCCACTCCTTGTTCTGGGTCTTTAGATAGCTGTCGTTGAATCTGATAAAGAAGAACTTCGTCTCCTTATGCACTTCGAACCCATGCGTATCCTGGGGGAATACCAAAAAAAGCTTGTCCGACTTGTAGGGCAGCGAGTGTTTATTGATGCTCTGAATACCCGTACCCTCGAGTATGAATACCATCTCGAAAAAGGTATGCCTGTGCTCCTTCACCGAATAGTTCTTCACCTGTAAATACTCGATCTCGTAAGGCTGGTATAGATTCTTTATTTCCATTCCTTCAAATTTACAAATACATCCGGTGATTATACAAGTGACTCACCCGCCTGGTTCGCACCTTTGCATAGAATAAATTATCTGTTATGAACCCAATTACGTTTTTGTTACTCCGTCTCGCCATTGGCGCCAGTATGTTCGGCCATGGCCTCGTACGCCTGCCCAAGCTGGCCGGATTCAGCAGCTGGATGGTCGGCAGCTTTGAAAAGTCCATGCTGCCCCTGGCCCTCGTAAGACCTTTTAGCTATGCATTGCCCATACTGGAATTCACCGTCGGCCTGCTGTTGATCACTGGTCTGTTTACAAAGGCCTCCCTCATCGCCGGTGCGCTCATCATGGTTGCCCTGATCTTTGGAACCACCCTGATCGAGAGCTGGGATGCCATCACTTCACAGCTGATACATGCCGCCTTTTTCGCAGTATTGCTGCAATTCGTGCAGTATAATACTTATGCGGTTGACAGTCTGTTGAAAAGATAAGCCCCCGTACAGAAGAACACGCATTTACCCCGGCCCCATGCCATGTCTGAAAATAATAGCCAGGCTGATTGAATAAAGCAGCATGACGCACACCGCCGATAACAACAGCACGACCGCTATCTTTATCATCCTGCTGCCATCCAGGAATTTCCAGACCAGGAGAGCTATAATAAATGGACTACTGAGCATCAGGCACCAGCACACGGCGCCTATGCCATCTATGATAATTTCTATCATATCTTATGATTAACCTCGATTCAATGTCGCCCGCATCGAAGAAATACAGAAGCAGCGGCGGCAACACCAGCATAAATACCTCCAGCAAGAGCGCCCCCCAGCGGAACATCCGTTTGCCCGTACACAGACAGTAAAAGACATCCATATACGTCATCGCCGCGGGGAACCCCATCACGACAGCAAAAGCCTCCATATAAAACAGGTTGTACATAGGTCGTTATTTAATCAGCTTCCGTCATGACATAGTTCCTGATCATCGCAAAGACCATTAACGCAACAGGCAGTATAAAACACAACTGGAAAAAGTTCCAGACACCCAGCCGCATGGCAATAAGGACATTTTGGACAATGCCAACGACCATCAGAAGATTGACAACCAGCACCACCATCGGACCGCCTATCTGCTTACGATAAATACTATACAAATAAGCAAGTAAATGAGCCCCCATCAGCGTAAGGAAAAAAGGATCATATGCCTCCGGAAATATCAACGACGTCCCTTCCTCCACATGAAAAAATCTGTCGAGCCAAAGAAAGGCTCCAGGTAATAACATAATCAGCGAAGCGATCAATTTGAAAATCATAACCTCATTTTTATATGCTCCCTGTCCCGCCGGTTCATATATTGCTGTGCGATTCTGTTCTCCGGATGCCTGTCCACCACATACAAGGTCACAAGGAACAGCCATTCCAGCGGCTTCATCAGCAGATATACCGTATCCGACACCCATTTACGATCGAATTCCCCATAGTGCCGGTGCAGATACGAACCCACATGATTATACAACCTCCTCACCGGCCGGTGCAACCAGGCCACATGTTGCTCCAGCCATTCCTCAAATGCATTGGCGATAAGCAGCTGCCGGTTGCATTTGATAGGCGCGCCCGCACGTACCCCCGCTCTCACCGGCTTCACCAGCCCCCGATGCCCCTTCGCGGCAATCGTACAAAGGAAGTGTCCTCCACACACCACCTTATTACAGTCCACATCCAGCTGGGACAAGCCATGCTTGTAGGTCTCTGTAAAAGCCTTTACAAACGAGTCCGGCCGCTGACCAAACAGGTAAAGCATCGAGGAAAGGGTCACCAGTATCGGACAACATAACAGAAGCAGGACAGGGAACTTCGCAATAAAGGGCCATCGCAGCAGATGCCATGCAGCTTTTGCTATCCAATTCTCAGATACAAGCCCTATATTGTCCTCTTCCATCTCTTTCACGATCCGCTGATGGTTCTCGATCAGTACCGTGATCAGCAATAAATTCGCCGGAGTCCCTACCACCCATGCAATACCTTCTTCATCCTGGATGCCCATGACTATCCCAAGCGCAATACCCGACAGCAGTACGCAGTTGACAATAACCTCTACCAGTGGCGGCGCCGTCCTGATCCGCAGTGTACAATAAAAATAGACGAATCCGCAAAGCAGGATCAGTACATATACGGACACACCGTGCCGGGGGGACAGTAGGGACCAGCCGGTACAGCAGCTATTGTCCGTCATAGATTGATTCAATGCCAGCATGCCCATCGGTATCACCAGCGCAAACAACGCCCACACCGGATGTGACAGGACCTTGTGTCGTCTGCCCTTTATCAGAAAATAGATGAGATCAGCTACAATAAAGAGAGCTATCATAGGAGCCACCAGCAATAGTAAAAACAGTACAGGCATAGTTTATTTTTCTTCTGTCCATTTGATCTTTCTCGAGAAATACATGACAACGCCCAGCGTGATAAATAGTCCGACACTACCCATCAGCAAGGCATAATCCTGCAGCTGTATCAGCGTAAAAATGAATCCATACAGCAGGGTCAGCAGCACCCCGACAAAGAGAGCCATCTTCGAGCTACGCAGAATACTCCGCACATACCAGGCAATGAGCAGCATGGTTGCCAATGCCGCTACCAGATAAGCCCCGTTGAAGCCAATGTATTCCGAAAAGGACAGCAGCAGCGTATAGAACAGACAGAGGGCAAAGCCCACCAGTACATATTGCAACGAATGTATCGCCCTGCGATAGACCCATTCGATGAGGAAGAAAGCCGTAAAGGTCAGCAGGATGATCAGGATTGAATATTTCACGCTCCGGGTAGTCTGCTGATAGGAATCCACCGGCACGATCAGATTCACGCCAAAGGCGGATCTATTCAGTTCGTATTCATGAGCCTTCCATTGCTGCGGGAAATTGCGATTGAGATACAGCACTCTCCAGTCCGCCTGGAATCCGCTGTCCTTCACTGTGCGCACATCGGGGAGATAGCTGCCCGCAAAGCTGGGGTCAGGCCATGAAGAGGTGGTTTTGACGGTGGTCGTCTTGCCCGCCGGCACGAAGAGAAGATTGCCCGACCCCTTCAATTCCACCGTAGCCGCAAACTCCAACGGACCGTGAATGCTCGCAATGGTAGCGGGCAACGCCGCGCTTAGGGAATTCTTAAACTGATCCGTCGAAAATTTGGCGGGTACCAGGTCCAGGCTGTTCCCGGCCAGATGAAGGGTCATCTCTTCCTTAAGCCCCTGTACGTCGCTGATGTCAAAAAATACCGCCGCCTCGTTCCAGAGTATCTGCTCCGGACGAATGCCCAGCTCCGTCAGACGCAAGCTGTCATAAGAACCTTTCACCTCCAGCGCCGCCGTATAGACGATGACCTGGTAGATACCCCGGTATCTTTTTTCCGGGATGATACGCGCCATTATATCCAGCTTGTCTGGAAGAAAATAGGCCCATTTCTTTACTTCCGTGGTATTATTGTCGTAGGTCGTTATCTCCTTGTAAGGGATGCCGATAACAGGCCCCGTGACGGTTTGAGAACCCGCCCATTTCGAGCTGATCTCGCTGACGGCATCCTGCTGCCGGGATTGTCTTTCCGTTACCAGACTTTGTATAAAGGCCGTGGGGATGAGTAACAGCAGCACCAGCATGCCGATAAAAAAACTTTTCAAAATAATCTTGTTGCGATCCCAGAAACTTTTGATGATATTTTCCATATATTTTTTTTAGCAAAGAGAGCCCTGGCGGGCCGTAGGCCCGTCAAAAATCGTATACATAAAAGGTCCGTTTACCTCAGGTCAGCGCCTTGCTGATCCTTTTCATTAGCAGATAGATCAGTGTCATAAGGATGGAAAAGCAGAGCACCATATCCCAGGTATTCTGATGCTGCAGGGGGTGTACGACCATCATCGCAATATCCCTCAACAGCCGGAAGGGGTCCGTCACAATGTCCCAGCTATTGTATCGCAGGTATCTGCCGATATAGATACCCAGCGCATTCAGCCACATGACAGGGTAGAGGAAGAGCAGCTCTTTTATCAATGTCAGCTTCGGGACAAGTAGCCGCTCCATCTGCCGTACGGACAGCACGCCCAGCAAAAGCCCGTTCCATACAAAGGAAAGGATCATCGCCAGGTCGAACCATTGCGGCATGTTCCTGTCATTGTACAGGTCCCCCAGATGATAGAGGTCCGTAATGATATAAAAGGAGTTGGGTATAAACAACAGCCACAGCAGCGCCAGCGCCCACCATCCCAGGCCGTGTCCCATGCCCCTGGCGTCTATGCGAGTCAACCGCGTCTCTCCTCCACCTGCCTCCATCCGCGTCAGGCCGGTCCATTCTCCACCTGCCTCCATCCGCGTCAGCCGCGTTTCCTCTCCCCCCACTCCCATCCCGGTCAGGCGCGTCTCTCTCCCACCCGCCTCCATCCGGGTCTGGCGAGTCTCTCCTCGCCCCGCCGCCATCCTGGTCAGCTGCGTCGAAATAAAATAAGGCAGGTAGGCCAGAAAAAGATTCCAGACGAGGAAAATAAAATGACGATGCTCCGTATGCACGACCCTCGCCGCTGTCAGCAGACAGCTGAACAGCATGGAAAGGAATAGCAGCCTGTCCATCTCCGTGGAGAGGATGCCCCAGCGGCTGCGGACAGGAGCGGATACCTCGGGTACTATGGTATTTCTGTTCATAAAAACTTTGGAATAAAGATGAATAATCCGACGATGACAGCCGTGATCGTGGCGATGAGCACCGCGCCCGCTGCCAGGTCTTTAATTAGTTTTATTTCGGGATGGGTCTCCCGTGTGATAAAATCCATGGTCTTTTCTATGCACGTATTGAGTATCTCCGTCACCCAGACAAGCCCGATGACGATGATCAATGCCACCGCCTCCGTATGGGAGACCTTGAGCCACCATCCCAGAACACCGACAACAATAGCTGCCGCAAGATGTATCCGGGCATTGTGCTCGACCCAGAAAAATTTTTTTAATCCCGCCCCGGCATAATAAAAACTTCTGAGCCGGCTGCGGACAGAGAACTTTTGATCTTCTAGCATGCTGATTGAATTGTCCATAAATTTACGCAATGGCCGGGAAGGGCGACAAGGATCCATCCTGCGGTTTTCTTCCCGACCTGTTAACTTTTGATAAAATCGCCTCCAGTAAGGGCAGCATCTTATTGAGCCCCTCCGTCTTGATAAGAAAATTCCACATCGGCTCGAACTTCTTCCACCCGCCCGCATACGCAAAATGCTTGAGCTGGTGTCTAAGGTTGTCATGCTGCATGCTGGCCTGGAAAATGTTTTTCCAGGAATAAAATGAACGGTAGGCCCAGTCATACCCCCTCTTCAATTCTTCTGCGCTGAGCCCTACCGTCCTGTAAACTACCTGGCGTGTATCGTACCGGTCCCAGCTCTTATGCAATATCCTGCCCTGCGCTTCCATATCCGCAAACAGGCGTGTGCCGGGGTAAGGGGTTAGGATATGAAAAGTACAGGTGGTCAGCGCATTTTTTACCGCCCAATCCACCGTCCGGCGAAACACATCCGGGCCATCGTCGTCGAGTCCGAAGACGAAGCTTCCATTGATCATGATACCCAGCGAATGCAATCGCTGAATAGCCTGCTCATAATTCTTTCCAATATTTTGTCGCTTGTTGCTCTGTATGAGATTCCCATTGCTCAATGTTTCAAAACCCACAAAGACACTACGCATGCCCGCCTCTGCCGCCCGCTCGATCAGGTCACCGCGGAGTACCGCATCGATGGTGCTCGCCCCCTGAAACACCCGGTTCATTCCCTTCATCCCTTCAAACAATCCCGTGGCAAATCGCTGATGACCCAGTAAATGATCATCCAGGAAATACAGGTGCCGTCCCGGCAGCCGGTCGATCTCCGCCAGGGCCGCATCCACCTTTTGCGTATAAAAGCTGCGCCCTCCTTCGAAAAAGGCGTCCTTATAACAAAAGTCACAGTGATGAGGGCAGCCTCTGGATACAACGATGGAATTGGGTACGAGATACCGGCTTCGCTTGATCAGGTCCCGGCGGATAGGCGGGATGCTCTCTATGTCACGATGATGATTGCGGTAAATGCTTCTGGGGCAGCCATCATGGAAGTCTTTCAGGAATTGGGGGAAAGTATCTTCTCCCGGGCCGATAAAGATCGAATCCGCATGCCCCGTCGCCTCTTCCGGCAGCGAGCTGACATGCAGCCCTCCCAGACAGACATAGGCGCCCTTCTTCCGGTAATGGTCGGCCAGCGCATACGCACGATAGGCATTCGTGATATACACCTGTATGACTACCAGGTCCGGCTCATCATCTGTATTCACCTCTTCCACATGCTCGTCCTGAAGGTCGATCTCATCATCCGGTGAGCAGTAGGCCGCCAGCGTGGCAAGACCCAGCGGCGGAAAGAGAGAGTATTTTATCGGTCGCCAGAAAGGGCTTTTCGCCTCTGTCAGCGCTGGTAAGATCATTTTGATTTTACTCACGGTATTGATGATTTTTGTTAAGGCGTTCGTGATTCTTCGAGTTCATATTGGCTGCTTTTTAGCCCAATCCATCACCCATTTCCACCAGAAGGCGGTACATGTAGTGTTGACAAATACATAGTACGCTGTGTCTATATACCCATATCCATTGCGCAGGATCATATCGTATACCACCACCAGAAACCCTACTGCCAGCAGTGTGGCGAGAACGCGGAGTGTTATTGTTGTGTTCATATAGCTTGGTTTAATGGATCTAATATCGGATGTGCTGTATCACCGTATACGCCAGAAGTGTCACCAGCAGCAGCACCGCCTGCAGTGCAATGGCCGTATTCAGCCAGTGTCGCCGGTAGGATACTTCCACGTCCCATCCCCGGCGTCCTTTCCGCAGCTGGAACCGCAGCGCTGCCAGCCCATTCGTAATAATGGCCAATAAAAGGCAACCGATAATAAACTGCGCCTTGTGCAAAGCCAGTGGATCAAAAGGAGATTGTAAAAAAGACGGGGCGATATAATGGTAGGGCCGCCCGGTACCAAAGAAGAGACGCGCCAGCATGGTCAGCATAAAGAAGCTGGCAGGCAGTAGCAGAGTGATCCCCAGTATCCCCGAGATCAGGGGCCTTGAAATGCGCATGTTGTTCCTGTGCTGAGATAGTGATGTTGTCATGGTAAAAGTGCTTTGAATTACAAAGTGTATGCTTCAAAAAAAATGGTTGTTAAACCATTTTATTCTCCAAAAAAAATTACTGTCCCTCGTCCTGCCGGCCGTTAGGCCGCTATCCCTTATTCATCCCTTTTATAATCCCCTCCAACGCTTCGAGATGATCCTTAAACGCCTTCTCCCCCGCCTTGGTGATCGAATAGGTCGTATTCGTCTTTCTTCCGATGAATCCCTTATGCACCTTGATAAACCCATTCTCCTCCAGGTTGATCAGATGAGAAGCCAGATTACCATCCGTCAGCTCCAGCAATTGTTTCAGATCATTGAAGCTGATCTCCTGGTTGATCATAAGAATGCTCATAACCCCCACCCGAATGCGGCTATCGAACACCTTATTCAGATTGCCGATCGGATTCTTCATACACCCACCCCCCTCTCATACTTCCACCACATGATCAGTCCATAAATGATATGCAGCGCCCCAAAACCTACCGTCCAGAAATAAAGTCCCCAATGCAGGTAATACATGCTGATACATCCCAGTATGATCTCCAGAAATCCCAGATAACGAATATCCGTCAACGTGTACTTGCTCGCATTCACCAGCGCCAGCCCATAAAACACCAGACAGGTAGGCGCCACATAATCCCAGTCGGCATGATAAAGCATGCCCAATACAAAAAGACCGCCCGTCACCAATGGGATCAGCATATTTATAAACAGCTTTTTGGACGTGACATCCCAAATGGGCAGATTGCTCTTCCTCGCCCTCCGCCACGTGAAGAAGGTAGAGGACAGCAGCGCAGCCGCCAATACCGCCATCGCCAACCCTATCAGCCTCCACTTTAACCCCTCCGCCTCGTCATGCATATATCCATGACGGCCAACAGACCCCGGATCAACTCCCCTGACCGTCACGCCCCCATAATAAGCGATGATCCAGCCATGCGCTATATAGGCCCCGATCAACGCACAAATCCCGGCGCTGACACCGCTCAACCCACTCAGGGAGATAAAACGGGAAGAGCGCTCCATCATCCGCCGGATATCCTGGAGGGTCTCTAAAGATTCATTGGCCTGACTGGGGTGATCCATAATAAAAGTACTTTGAAATACAAAGTACATGAATTAAATTGATTTCTGCAAGCTTTTGGGAAAGATTTTTTTGGCCTTCCCACCCCTGCAGGCCCCTTCTAAATGCCCTCCCTGGCAGGCCCTTCATTCCCGCATTGTGGCGAATTTTACTCAATCTCCCCCTGTATTTACATAATAGGACTGGCATAATATTTATCCCTGCCCTTATATGTCCACGCAAAAAAGAAAGCGAATACTCCTTATATCCGTACTGGCCGCCATCCTGCTGCTTGTCATCGCCTGGCAGCTCTACAAATACCATTTCGCCCAAAAAAAGATAGCCCAGGCCGTGGAAGAAAAGACAAAAGGTCTTTATCTACTCCATTATGATCACCTGACATTCGACGAGGTCGCCGGCATGCTGCATGTAAAGAACATAGATATAAGACCCGACACCGCGGTGTACCAGCAAATGGTCAGAGAAAATAAAGACCCGCATATGCTGTTGCAAATACAGGTCGACGCGCTCGATATCGCCCGGGTCCGCACGCCCAAAGCCCTGCTCGCAAAACAGCTGGAGGGAGGAAAGATAAAAGTGACAGGCGCACGTATCAGGATCATGGTCCAACACTTCAAAAAAGACTCCGCCGTATACAACCCTGCTCCTGACCTTGCCAGACAGCTGTTGGGCCGGTTTCTGAAGATAGCCATAGACAGCGTCCAGATCACGGATGCAACGGTCCTCGTCGGCAACATGGACAGCTCCGAAACATATTTCCGTGGCAACAAGGTTTCTTTACTGCTGTCCCGTCTTCTCATCAACAGCAGCGCCCAAAAGGACAGCACTGCCATACTTTTCTCCCGTGACCTGGCGCTCGACTGTAAAGATCTCGCCCTGTCCACCCGCAATAAAAAATACACAATAGGGCTAGACAGCCTCCGATTCACCAGCACCGGGAATACCCTGCATATAGCACAGGCAAAGGTCACACCCCGCCTTTCGGAGACAGCCTTTGCCGCATCCTTTCCAAGGCAAAAGGACAGATATGATTTCGTGCTGCAAAACATCGCCCTTCACCACATCGACAGAAAAGCATTATGGTATAAGACCATCCGGGCCGATAGCCTCGTCATCGGCGAAAGCTCATTCAAAATATACCGTGATATCTCCCGCCCACCCGATACTACCAGCAAGGTGGGGAAATATCCACAACAACAATTGATGCACCTTCCTTTCCCTCTCGCCATCGGCAGCATTGTATTCACCCGCTCATTTATAGAATACAAGGAAAGGAACGGCAAAAGCGACAGTTCCGGCAGACTTCGGTTTTACGACATCCATGCCCGCATTCGGAATGTCACCAATAGGAGGGCGGATGTACAAAAGGATCGACGGTGCATAGTGGACTTTCATGCCAGGCTCCTGAACAAAGCGCCCGTTCAAGCTCACCTCGTTATGCTCCTGAGGGACTCAAAGGGCAGATTTAACATCCAGGGCGACATCGGTAGCATCGACGCCCCCTCCCTGAATCCCCTGACCGAACCCATGGGCCTCGCCCGGATGGAAAAGGGCAGGGTCGATCACCTTCATTTTGCCATCGACGGCAACGACTCCATCGGCAACGGCCGGATCACCCTGCAGTACAAAGACCTAAAAGTCTCCATGCTAAAAAAGGATAAAGACGACCCCGGGTTCGACAAAAAGGATCTCGCCAGCTTCTTTGCCAATCTGGCCATAAAGAATTCCAGCAAGACAAACGCCCCCCGGACGGAAGAAGTGCATTTTCACCGTATCTTGAACAAGTCGTTCTTTAATCTCATTTGGAAGACCCTGTTCACCGGGATCAAACAGTCCGTAGGAATAAAATAGAAAGTGGATATAAAGAAAAATAGATTAACGTCCATAGGACAGGTAGTACGGACGGCCTACCGCCTGTTCCGCCGGAACGATCCGTTACGCATGGCTGCAGCCACTTCTTTTTTTGTCAGTTTTGCGCTGCCTCCCATCCTTTATATCCTTATTGTGATCCTGGGATTTTTCGGCGATCCGAAGATCATCCGTCATGACCTGTTTTTGCAATTGAGCGTCGGCCTGGACAAGAACATCGCATTACAGGTACGCGATGTAGTGAGGAATATGCGCCGGCTGCCTCTTAACCTCGGCATGCGCGTGGGCGGGTTCGTTTTTTTGCTGTTTGTCGCCACCACCCTTTTCCAGATAGTAAAGAACTCCATAAACCAATTATGGAAGATCAGGCTAAAGGATCATCAGGGACTGGGTTTCGTCCTTGTCAACAGGATACGCTCCGTAGGGATAATTCTCATGGCGGGTATACTGTTCTCCATTGTTCTGCTGGGGGATGCCGGCGGCTGGCTGCTGCCGTTGGAGGTCAATGCTTTTTTCTACCGGCTCATCATGCTGTTGGCGGTGATCATTTGGTTCTTTGTGATCCTGAAATACCTTTCCTATGGCAGACCGCATCCGAAAATAGCCTGGGCAGGCGCATCCTTTACAGGCCTCCTGTTCGTCGCCGGACAGCTGATCCTGCACCGCCTTTTGAACTACGACACGATGAAGGTCATTTACGGCACATCCACCTCCCTGGCCCTGCTGCTGTTGTTCGTATTCTACTGCTCCTTTATCTTTTATTTCGGAGCCTGCTTCACCTGGGCCCTCGGACAGCATTACGGACGCCCAATTTTACCCTCCCGTCGGGCGGAAATATACGAATGACTGATCAGAAGTTTTCCACGGAGGGTGTGGATAACTGTTACCTCATACAATTCCATTCGGATAAGTAAAAAGGACTACCTTTCAGTAAGAGATCCCCCCTCCTAACCCCTTGTTCCACCCCCTTTAAAAACGCCCGTCTAACGCTTGCCACGACCAGACGTTTGTTTCCCTTAAAAATCCCCGTAATGCATTACAGGCCGGCCTTTCAAGTTGTCAAGCTTTTAGTAGCCCTTTTGATCTCATTCACCGCCCAATCCCAAACCAATACACCCCGCACCGTTAGCATCAACAGTAATTGCGGGGGATATATGGAATATTTACCCGCAGATTATCCCACTGCCACATCTAAAAAATATCCCACCATCATATACATACATGGAGGAGCTTCCTTCGGCGGCGGCACCACCGCATCTCTCACCGCTATGGATACGGTAGAAGGGATCCCCCTCTACATCGCCAAAGGCTGGTTCCCTACCTCCATCGTTACACCATACGGCGACACCGCTTCCTTTATCGCCATCTCTCCCCAATTCAAGAAGGCGCCAACTACCCCACAGGACGTCAAGGCGGTGATCGACTATGTCCTGGCCCATTACCGGGTGGACCTGAACCGTCTCTATCTCACAGGATTCAGCCTGGGTGGTAATGCCGTCTGGCAGGCTCCTTATAACCTGACCCAGGCGCAGCGGCTGGCCGCCATAGTGCCCGTGGCCGGCTACAACAATCCCTATTACGACACCACAGCCAAATTTATCGCCGGCGCAAACGTCGCCGTCTGGGCCATTCATAGCAATGCGGATCAGACCGCTCAAATTGCATGGTCCGTAAATATGGTGGCCAGGATCAACAGCTACAATCCCGCCACACCCGCCATCCTTACCCGCCTGAGCACTCAGTCCCACGATAGTACCGTAACGGCCGCTTACAATCCTTCCTACCGGCCCAATGGAAAGAACATTTATGAATGGATGCTGCAATACGCAAGAGCGTACCCACCCATCGCCAATGCCGGGAAAGATACTTCGATCGTCCTTCCCGCCAGCGGTGCAACATTCACCGGCAACAGCGTGACACTCTCATTGTCCGGTAGCGCTTCGACCGATCGGCAAGGACTCGCTCTCAGCTATCTTTGGACCAAGGTCGCCGGCCCCGCACAATATTCCATCTCTAACCCCGCCGCAGTCAATCCCGTAGTTTCCGGCCTGATCGCAGGCACGTACAAGTTCCAGCTCACCGTTACCAACACCGCAGGCCTGTCGGCTTCCAGCACCGTAAATATCTTTGTGATCAACCCGGGCGCCGCCGTTCCCCCTGTTGCCAGTGCCGGCGCAGACACATCCATCCTGTTCCCCCAGAACAGCCTTGTGCTGAATGGGAGCGCTTCCTACGCCCCCAACGGCGCCATTCAAACCTATGCCTGGACCCAGCTCACAGGCCCCGTACAGGCCACGATCGCTACCCCGGGAGCAGTGACCACCACTGCCAGCAATCTCAAACCCGGCCTCTATCAATTCGCTCTCAAGGTCACCGACAACCTCGATAGCGTTGGAAGGGACACCGTCCAGATCCGCGTGATCAACTCCTCCCCCAACATAGCGCCTATTGCAAGGGCCGGCGCCGACCAGACCATTACCCTTCCCACCAGCAGCGTCACCCTCAATGGGTCCGCCTCTTCCGACCCCGATGGCGTCATCACCAGCTACTACTGGCGTCAGCTGAATGGCCCCTCTCAAAGCAATATCGGCACACCCAACCAGATATCCACCACCGTTACCAACCTCGCCATGGGCGTCTATCAATTCG
>Ga0157372_10005127_pt1 | contig 13924 bp, 10 predicted proteins | sample C55metaG_FD_115307 | JGI IMG/M metagenome (GOLD analysis project Ga0157372, IMG submission 115307) | Corn rhizosphere microbial communities from Kellogg Biological Station, Michigan, USA - C5-5 metaG | ecosystem: Host-associated > Plants > Roots > Rhizosphere > Soil | place: USA: Michigan... | reverse complement strand
GCCCCCGAGTGCGCTGCGGAACAACCCCAGCCAGAACAGAATCCGGAACAGCCCAAACCCGCCAAACATCAGAAACAGAATGATGAAGAGGATGATTGCGCCGGCAGGAGATCCGCCCCGCTGTTTCTGTCGCACCGGCGGCGGATTGGGCAACTCATCGCTCAAAGTCACATGCGCATCGTCCGCAATCACCTTCGCAACTTGCCCAACCGCGCCCAGAATTGCGGCGTCGTAGTCTTTCGCCCGGAGATCGGGAACCATCGACCGCCCGACGTCACCGACCCGGGCGTCGTTCAATATACCCTCAAGCCCGTACCCTACATCGATGCGGTACTTGTGATCGTCCACGGCCAGGAGCACCAGCACCCCGCGGTCCGAACCCTTCTTCCCCATGTGCCATTTATCTTCCAGCTCGTTGGCCCATTGCGCCGCATCTTCGCCATCCAGGTTGTGGACGGTGACTACGGCAACCTGCGAATTCGCCTGTGAGTGGTCCAGCTCCCCGCAGATACGGTCCAGTTTGGCCACTGCATCCGCTGAGAGCACATGGGCGTAGTCATTTACATAGTTTGTGGGCTTGGGAAGCTGACCGGCCTGCTCGGCCAGAACTAGCTGGAGAGGAAGAAAAACAATTGCCGCCAGCACCAGCCGGCGAAACAGCTTTGTACCGCGGTGAAAACCTTCCATCGCACTTAATTGTACGTTCCCAGCCGCCCCGTAGTTCCCAGACCCCGAACCTCGCCACCTAACCCGATAACACCCTTGTAATTCACACAGCCAAATAGCACTCACCTGTTTGTTCGATCTGTTCAAACCTGCTGAATGCAAACTTTAATCGAGGCGCCTGCATCCAACTTCATAAGGAGTCCTGTACCTTTTGTCTGGGCCCTCAATTTCAATCTGGAACTCTGAGTGACTTCTGCGCTTCCTTTTTCGCGGGCCTGTAAGCAATATGCCTTCGGTCATCCCGACCATCCTCCAACAATCCCGGCCCAGCGCCCGTTTCCGGAGTTTTGACGATGCCTGCTGAACTCAACCGATCCGCTGCGCAGGTCTACGAGCTCACGTCGCCGCCCGACCCTCGCCACCACCTCGCCGCGCTTGTTGAGTGCTCCGATGACGTCATCATCAGCAAGCGTCTCGACGGCACCATCCTGACCTGGAATCCCGCCGCCACCCGCGTCTTCGGCTACCAGCCGGGTGAGATTATTGGCAAATCGATCCTCACCCTGATTCCTCCCGAGTTCCAGCACGAAGAACCTGAGATCCTGCGCAAACTTAGCGCTGGTGAACGTATTGATCACTACGAAACTGTGCGCATGCGCAAAAATGGCGAGCGCTTCCCCATCTCCGTTTCCATCAGTCCGATCCGCGATGAATCCGGGCGGGTTGTCGCCGCGTCAAAAATCGCTCACGACATCAGCGAACGTCGCAAAGCCGAGGAAGGCCTCTCGCGTCTCGCCGCAATCGTCGACTCTGCCGATGACGCCATCATCAGCAAAAGTCTGAATGGCATCGTCACAAGCTGGAACAGGGCCGCACAGAAGATGTTCGGCTACACAGCCGAAGAAATGATCGGCCAATCCATCCTCCGTCTCATCCCCGAAGCGCTGCACTACGAGGAAGATGAAATCCTGCGCAAGCTGCGCGCCTCTGAACGCATCGACCACTACGAGACCACGCGCCAAAAAAAAGGCGGCGAACTGATTCAGGTCTCGGTCACGATATCTCCCATCATTGACGACTCAGGAAAGGTCATCGGCGCCTCAAAAATTGCGCGCGACATCTCCGACAAGAAGCGCGTCGAACACCTCCTGATCCAATCTGAAAAACTCGCTGCCACAGGCCGCATGGCCGCCGCCATTGCTCACGAGATCAACAATCCTCTCGAGTCGCTCATCAATCTGATTTTCCTGGCCCGGCAGAACTGCGCCTCGGACACAAAGGTCAGCCAGCTCCTCATTACCGCGGAACAGGAACTCGAGCGCGTGTCGCACATCGCACGCCAGACCCTCGGCTACTACAAAGATACCGGCGCACCGACCAACGCCTACATCCATGAACTGCTCGAGAATGTCCTCACGGTTTACAACTCCAAGATGCTCTCCGCCAGCATCGCCGTCGACTCCCGCTTCAACGACTTGCAGAAGATCAGCGTAAGCAAGGGCGAGATGCTCCAGGTTTTCTCCAACGTGATAGCGAACTCCATTGACTCGATGAAGCACGGGGGAGTTCTCAGCATCACCACGCGGAATGTACTCAGCACGCCTCAGGACGGCATTGAAATTGTGGTCCGAGATACAGGAACCGGCATTTCACAGGACAATTTACCGCGCGTATTCGAGCCCTTTTTCACCACGAAAGGGATCCTTGGCACCGGCATCGGCCTCTGGGTTGCCAAGCAGCTCGTCAGCCGCCGTGGCGGACAGATCACGATCGCCAGCAGCACGACACCAGAGAATTCTGGCACCACTGTGACGATATTTATTCCCTTCGCCCATCCGCCATCTTCTCCTGAAGGAGAGGCTAATGAGCGTCTCTGACTTCGTACCCAGTCTCCTGCCGGGCTCCAGTCTTTTCTACGTTGCAGATGAACCCGCGAAGTCTTCCCCGAAATCCGCGCTGGGAGCCGCGGATCCGCTCGCGCCGCAGGAAATTCGCGCCAAGGTCATGGTCGTCGATGATCAGCACCTCATTGCAGACACACTGGCCGAAATTCTCGGCAACGCCGGTTTCGATGCAATCGCTGCGTATGACGGATTCGATGCGCTCGAGAAAGCCTCCCGCTTCCACCCCAACTGGGTCCTCACCGACGTGCTTATGCCGCGCATGAATGGCGTGGAACTCGCAATCGCTGTGCGCAAAAATCATCCCAAAAGCGCAATCCTGCTCTTCTCCGGTCAAGCCGGAATCTCGGAGATTCTTCACGAAGGCTATCGTCAGGGCTTTGAGTTCGAGCTCATCGCCAAGCCAATCCACCCATTGAAGCTCATCGAACGATTAAAGCAGGACTAGCGGGCTTGTTACTCCCTACATGTTCCCTGTTCCCTACTGCCTATTCCCTGCTTCCTACTGGATTTGCTAGCTACGCCCCATACACCGGCACCGACGCACCGTGTACTGCTCGCGCCTCATCACTGGCCAAAAAAAGCACCACGCGCGCAAGCTCTTCCGGCTTTGGCCATTTAGCGAAATCCGCCTCGGGCATCGCCCTCCGGTTCGCCTCGGTATCGATGATGCTCGGCAGAATCGAATTTACGCGCACTCCCGTTCCTTTCAAATCTTCGGCAAGCGAATCCATCATCGCCACCGCCGCCGCCTTTGAAGCTGCGTACGCCGCTGCTCCTCCGCCATGGTCGAGTGCTGCCTTCGCCGCCACATTCACAATCGCTCCGTGCTGCTGCTTCAGCATCGGCGCCACCGCCGCACGGGCCAGCGCATAACCCGCTCGCAAATTTAGGGCCAGCATCTGCTCGAATGTTCTGGTCTCCAGCTCCCACAGCTTGATTCCTCCCGCATACCCGCCCACGGTGTTCACCAGTACGTCGAGACGCCCATGCTGCGCCACAATCGTATCCACCACTCCGCGCACCGCCGCTTCATCGGTCACATCCACCCGATGACCTTGCAGATTTGCCTTATGCGCACCCGCTGCATCCCGCAACGCTGCAAACTCCGGCTCAGCGCGGTAGGTTACGACGGCCTTTGCGCCATCTGCCAAAAACGCCAGGCTCACGGCCCGTCCCAGTCCCCCTGTTCCTCCTGCGACCAGCACTACTCGATTTTCGAAGCTCACATTCATCGCGTACCTCACACTCTCGTCTGCTTCTTATAGCATCCCAGGTCACCTGTCGACTTCGCTCCATTGAACAGCCTCACTCTCTGCAATGTGTTTGCTGTTCCTTAAAGTTCAATGCCTCGTGGCCGATAGACACAGCATTCCGTCTTCGCACCATCGGCCGAGCACCGCCGCGATGAATCTTCTGGGAAAATCCGAAGCGCTCCTCCTCGCAATCCTATGTATCACTACCTCCGCAGCCAGCGAGCCCATCCGCACCCTCCGCGAATTCCGCCAGCTCACAAATGCGGATGCTGCCAAATCTCTGCCCGTCTCCATTCCCGCCACCGTCACCTATTTCCGGCAATACGAAAAAACTCTCTTTGTTCAGGACGGGAACTTCGCGACCTATGTGAGCGCGACTACACCGCTGAATCTCGCGCCCGGCGATCGCATTCTTATCAAGGGCCACGCCGAACCCAGCTTCAAGCCCATCGTTGTCAGCAACGAAATCAAGCGGATCGGCCGAGCTGATTTGCCCACGCCGATTGCGGCTTCGTACCGGGATTTGCTCCGTGAGGATCTCGATGGCCGTTATGTCACGGTGCGAGGCGTTCTCAGCTCCGCCATCATTACGTTGACTTCCGGACGTCACGTTACCGCCATGGAACTCCGCATGAATGGCGGTGACGCGGGCATCACCCTCGACAGCGATGATCCCTCTCATCTCGACGATCTCTTCGACGATGAAGTCGAGGTCACCGGTGTCGTCTCCGGCCGGTTCGATGGAAAGATGCAGAAAACCGGCGTGCTCATGCACTGCTCTACATTTGATACGGTTCGCGTTCTCCGCAAGACTCCGACCACCCAGTGGTCCATTCCCGTGACACCGATGGACCAAGTGCTCAATGGGTACTCCGTGCACGACACAAGTACTCGCGTCCGTGTACGGGGAACGATCACCTACTTTCATCAGCCGAACATGGCCGTGCTGCAGTCCGGTCGTCAAAGTCTGCGCATCTACACCCCCACCATCAATCCCATGCGAGTTGGTGATCTCGCCGAAGCAACTGGCATTCCGATGGTTGACGATGGATTTCTTACGCTCCGCTGGGGCAACCTGCGCAGCCTCGGACCCGCCCCCGCCATCACTCCGCTTCCACTCACGTGGGACGAACTTGCCTCGGGCAAACACGCATTCGACCTCGTGTCGATGGAAGGCACCGTGGTCACCCAGGTCCGTGAGCGCTCCCAGGACACCTACGTCATCTCCAGCGACGGCAAGCTCATCTCTGCTTCGCTCCGCCACCCCTTTGTCTATGAGTGGGGAAAGAAAGTCCCTCCGCCGCCAATGCGCATCATCGCTCCGGGCAGCCTTGTCCGGGTCACCGGAGTCGACATCCTCGACGAAGGAAATCCGTTCAACGCATCCATGGCGTTCGGCATGCTGCTGCGCTCTACCAGCGACATCACTGTTATCGCCAATCCTCCCTGGATCAACGTCGCGAACCTTACCCGGATCATTGCTTTCTTGATCATCGCGGTGGTCCTGTTCGCCATTTGGAGCTGGGTACTCAAGCGCAAGGTTCGGAAACAGACCGCGCGCCTCGCCGCCCGCATTGAATTGGAGGCCGAGCAGGAGCGCCGCCGCAGTTGCATTCTCGAAAACATCAATGGCCATCGGCCACTTGCCGAGATTCTGAATGAAATTGCCTCTCTCGTCTCCTTCACGCAGGAAGCAGCGCCCGTATGGTGCGAGTTGGCCGACGGGGAACGCTTCGGAGCCTGCGAACCTTCAGAATCCCTCAACATCGTCCGCCAGGAAATACTCTCCCAATCTGGCGGCTCGCACGGCATGCTCTGCGTCGCTGCCGATCCCAAAACACCCGAGAACCAAAACCTAGGGGAGGTTCTATCCATGGCGGCATGGCTCGCCGCCATGGCCATCGAGACAGGAAACCTTTATTCCGATCTCATCCACCGCTCCGAATTTGATCAGCTCACGGACATCCACAACCGATTTGCCCTCGATAAACGCCTCAACAGTCTTGCCAGACAGTCACAGAAACACGACGCTTGCTTCGGCCTTATCTACGCTGACCTTGATCGATTCAAGCACATCAACGACCGTTATGGTCACCACATCGGCGATGTCTACCTGCAGCAGGTCGCAGAGCGCATTAAACATCAGCTCCGCCCCATTGACATGCTCGCCCGCATCGGCGGTGATGAGTTCGCTATCGTCGTGCAGCAAATTCACTCCCGCATCGACCTCGAAGATGTAGCGGCTCGCATCGAACGCTGCTTTGACGAGCCCTTCTCGATCGAAGGTCTCTTGCTCGAAGGCGCAGCCAGCTTCGGCCTTGCTGTCTACCCCAAGGATGGCGCCTCGATCGACGCCCTGCTCAACGCCGCCGATACCGCCATGTATCAGTCCAAGCAGTCGAAGCGCAATTGGTCCACGCGCGGACAATCCCGCTAGCCGAGCCGCACCGAAACCGCTAGCTGACAGCGACGATCCGATCATCGTCCCCCCGCTCGTTCGAGGCTCCTCTACACTTAAAATCAGACATGACCGACAGAACCCTCCCCAGCGCTCCTGCCGCCCGAATCGACCGCAAGCAGACCACCCTCCACGGCGTCACCCTGACAGACGACTACGCCTGGCTTCGCGAAAAAGAGAAACCCGAGGTCGCCGAATACCTCACTGCGGAAAACACCTATGCCGAAGCCCTCACCGCCGACCTCGCCCCCTTGCGCGACGAGCTCTACAACGAGATGCTCAGTCACATCAAGCAGACGGACGACACCGCCCCCTACCGCGAAGGCGACTGGTGGTATTACGTCCGCACGGAAGAGGGCAAGCAGTACTCCATCTTCTGTCGAAAACGCGGATCAACGACATCCCCCGAAGGCCCCGAAGAAATCATCCTTGATGGCAATCAGCTCGCCGAAGGTCAGGCTTTCTTCGCCATCGGCGCGACCGACATCTCCGACGATGGTCGATGGCTGGCCTACACCACCGACGTCACCGGATTCCGCCAGTACACACTCCACATCAAGGACCTTCAGACCGGCGAAACGCTTCCCGATCCTCCGCACCCCAGCCCACAGGAGCGGGTGGGCTCCCTCACCTGGACGTCCGATAATCGCACCCTCTTCTACACGGTTGAAGATGACGAGCAAAAACGCCAATTCCAGCTCTATCGCCATAAGCTCCACGCGCCCTATACCGAAGACGTGACCGTTTACCAGGATGATGACGAGCGCTTCAACATCGGCGTTGGCCGCACGCGCGACGGCAAATTCCTCGTCCTCGAATCCGGCAGCCACACCACCACCGAGTGCAGCATCCTCGCCGCCGACAACCCCACCGGCGAGTTCGCCGTCATCACGCCGCGTGAGGACGAGCACGAATATTACGTCGATCACCGCAACGGGCAGTGGTTCATTCGCACCAACGATCGCGGCCGCAACTTCCGCCTCGTCACCGCGCCGGTCGATGCGCCGGCACGTGAAAACTGGGTTCAGTGTATTCCGCACCGCGACTCCATCATGCTCGAAGACGTTGATCTCTTCGCCAACTTCTTCGTTGCCTGCGAACGCGAAGACGGCCTGCCGCGCCTCCGCCTCTGGCGCTTCCAGGATGAAACACCCGAAGCCAACCCCGCCGGAGAAATCGCGTTTCCCGAACCGGCATACAACGCATCACCCGGCATCAACCGCGTCTGGGAAACGAAGCTATTCCGCTACGGCTATCAGTCCCTCGTTACACCGGGCTCGGTCTTCGAGTACAACCTCGACTCGCGCGAATCCATCCTCCTCAAGCAGCAGGAAGTCCCCGGCGGCTTTGATCGCACCCTCTATGCCAGCGAGCGCATCCACGCTACCGCATTTGACGGCGTGCAGGTGCCCATCTCGCTCGTCTATCGTCGTGACAAATTTCAGAAGAACGGCCGCGGCCCACTCTACGTCTATGGGTACGGCTCCTACGGCTACTCACTTCCTCTTGGCTTCAACTCCAACAGGCTAGCCCTCCTCGATCGCGGCATCGTCATGGCGTACGCGCACATTCGCGGAGGTGGCGATCTCGGCAAGCCCTGGCACGATGCCGGCAAGATGCTTGTCAAGCGCAACACCTTCACAGACTTCATCGCCGCTGTTGAACATCTCACCGCCAACGGCTACGGCGACCCCAGTCGGGTCGCCATCGAAGGCGGATCAGCGGGCGGCCTGCTTATGGGTGCCGTCACCAATCTCCGGCCTGACCTCTTCCGCGCCGTCCTTTCGCACGTCCCCTTCGTCGACGTCATGAACACCATGCTCGACGCATCGCTCCCCCTCACCGTCCCCGAGTACGAAGAATGGGGCGATCCCAACCAGGAAGAATACTTCCGCTACATGCTCAGCTACTCGCCCTACGACAACCTCAAGCCGGCCGCCTATCCAGCCATGCTCGTCAAGACCTCGCTCAACGACAGCCAGGTCATGTATTGGGAACCCGCCAAATACGTCGCCAAACTCCGCACCCTTAAAACCGACAACAATCCCCTGCTCTTAGTCACCAACATGGAAGCCGGCCACGGCGGCGCCAGCGGCCGCTACGACTACCTCAAGGAAATCGCCTTCGACTACGCATTTCTGCTTCGCGAACTAAATGCTATTTGAGTTGACTCTCTCCCCGCGAAGCACAGCCAAGTGAGCGTTTCACGGGATATACCCGTGATATCCTTCATCCACCAACACGACGAATCCATGCGCCTGCTCTGCATCTTCGTTATAGCGATTTCTCTGATCAGCATCGTCGAGGCGCAAAACGCTCCCGCGACCGCTCAACCGGCCGTGTCACCACTGCCACCCAGATTCGATCCGAAAATAATGCGTGCCCCGGTACCTAGTTTCGTACCGACCGCGATGATGCCGGACGATGCTCGACGTTCCGGAATTCAAGGCATGTGCCTGGTTGCGGTGATCGTCGATGTGGCAGGGAATCCTGGAAGTATGGGAACTGTGGGCTGCACAAACCCCATCTTTGCCCCGAACAGTTTGGAGGCCGCCCGCAAATACAGGTTCAAGCCCGCCCAACTGCTCGACGGCAAACCGATAGCCGTCATGATCGGGCTTGAAATCGGCTTCAGCATGGGGGCCGGTCCTCCGATGAACCGCCTGCAGATTCAAATCCGATATGGTTTCTTCTCGCCGCCTGCGATGACTTCTCTCAACTCCGATCCGAGCGGCGTCTACCCTTTGTCAAAACAATTCGAGCCGCCGCAACTCGTCGACTTTATTGATAAGGGCTTCGGACATGCCGCGTTGGCACCGCAAGGCATAGGTTGTCATGCAGTTTTGACGATCGCTGAAAACGGCAAATCATCCGATGTTCAGGTTGGCGACTGCGATCGAGCGGACCTGGAAAAACCAGCCCTTGATTCTCTGCTTCAGTCCAAGTACAAGCCTGCCACCCTTCATGGCAAACCAGTATCCGTCAGAGCAAGCATTCACCTTATCTATGATGGCTTCGGTCCATCCAAAAAGCTAACGCAAATCAACTAGGCTCAGACCTGTTTGCCATCCTGAATCGCCAAGTCATGTCCTCAGCCGCGACTCATGCGCCCACAACCCCAGCCCCGGATTCGCAATAAAGAACACTTCTTCCCCATCCATTGTGTTCCATCCGTGCGTTAGCTTGTCCGGGTTATAGCGCTCCATCATCGCGTCCAACTCGCCATAAGCAAACCCGACACCCTCAATCTCTTCGCGGCTCAGTTCTCCCGGACACCACGTAATCCGGAACCGCCCTTCGGATGATCCATGAATCAAATGCGCCGCAGCGCCCAACTCCGCCGCCAAATCCTCGTTCTCCTCCACGGCCTTCAGCGTCGCCGGCGTTCCGTGGTATCCGTACTTCCTGATCAACCCGTCGATGGTCTTGTCCTCGCCGAATTCGCGCACTGCTGGAGCCAGCACGATCAGCTCCGCCCCATCCGCCAGCGCCATCCGCGTGCGGTACACCGCCTTGTTCCCCAGCCAGGTCGAATGAAACTCCCGGGGATCGAGGAACACCACAGCCTTGCTGATCGGTCGCTCCACCATCTCGAAGTTCACCTTCACGCTCAGTTCCGCCGCGCGGTGAAAGCACTCTGCATCATCCCCGATAAAGAGCCCGCGCACTGTCAGCCCCCCATCCGCCCCGCGACCGACCACCGTATGCACATACACAATCGGCACATTGCTCAAGAATTTATCCGACGCATAATTCAGCACGGCTCGCACGGGATTCTCAGCGCGACCCATGATGCGTTCCATCCCGTAAACCGCGCCGAGATAATGGCTGCGATTGATTCCCATTCGTCCACCGGTGCCTACGAGGATGTTCTTGTTGTAATTCGCCATCCCGATCACTTCGTGCGGCACCACCTGCCCGATCGAGAGGATCAGATCGAACTCGCCACTGCAAATCAGCCGGTTCACTTGCGCAGGCCACGCAAAATTCAGCTTCCCTTCTGACACCTCCCGGATGAACTCCGCCGGAACTTCCCCTAGAGTCTCGATATCCGTCCGCCAGTTGTGCACCTTGAACAACTCATGCGGAATGCCGGGATACATGTGGTCCATCTGCCTGGGCGTCATTGCAGTATGCGTTCCCAGAGCCGGCAGCACAGCCTTCAGCCGATCCCCCAGGATCTCCCGAGCCGCACATGTCAGCACCCCCGCCTGCGAGTGCAGCCGCGTAATATCCGGTGGCACTGCCAGCACGCGATCGCGCCGTCCCACGCGCCCCAGCGCCTCCCGCAGCAGTTCGGCCATCTCCTGCGCGCTTAAATTTCGATCGACCCGCCCAACCCCGCAATACAAAGCCATGCCCACCACTCTAAACCTTTACTGCATGCCCTCACACGACTGGTCTCTCGCCGGCAAGAGAATTTCCTTGGACGGAAAGATTCTCAAAAAAATCTCCTTGTCCGCGCCTGCACGTTGTCGATTAAAATCCCTCTCACCCGGACAGCAACGGACCGCTCGCTCTCTCTCGCTCTACCCCTGCCTGCCGGATTCACCCGTACTTCAGGAGCTATGTATGGAGATCGTTTCCGTCGGGCCCGACTGGGCACAGAAAGTCGTTTGCGGAAGCTGCCGCAGTGCGATGAAGATCGGCCAGAGCGATCTCGGCTGGTTCAAAAAGACCACCTGGGACAAAGGCTATCTGGGCTTCCGCTGCGGACATTGCCGCACCGTCATCCTCTTCGACAGCTCCCTCGCCGATGGCAAGAACCGCGAATGGGTCTTCGCCGAGTGCGACTACCCGCCGATCCACGTAAGCCAGGCGCTGCGTAACAAGAAAGTCGAACCAATCTAGTCGGACATCGCCGCCTTTAGATCCGCCCAACCCGGGAATGTTCCCAGTTATATTTCGATATACAAAACATCTATTGTGGAGGTTGGAGTGTCTTCCCCATGCGTGATTTCAACTCCATTCTCCTTCTCCACAGTTTTCGGCTCGCCTTGGATTCTCTCAACCAGAATCCCGAGCTGGATCAGCAGTATTCCGGAATTCTCGAACTGAAAAAGACTCTCCGTGAAGAGATTGCAAGCCTTGAGCCGCAGGTCAAATCGGCCATGGAGCGTATGCCGGAGCCCTCGGTCGGCGTACCTGCGTAACTCGCCTCGAGTCAGCGGTCCGGGGCTTCGCCTACACATCAAGCGTTCTTGGTCCGGTGCAAGCGCCCTCTCGTCCAATCCCGCACGAGTGGTTTGTCCCCTTCCTTCGAGGACTCAACCTCACGCACTCGTCTTTTCAAGAGACTTTTAAGGGCGACGAAATCCGGATTATCCGGCGAAATTCCAGATTTCTTCTCCACGTTTGCAAGAACGTTCTTCACTTTATCTTTGAATCCTTTTGAAGATAAGGCCCGCATATTCTAAGCTCCATCCCTACCTTGGATGCCAACACCTTTGTACGCGGCTGAGAGCCATGAATTTGAGCTGAGAACTTCGCGCAAAATGCGCAAAGTGCCAGCCCGACCGCGGCGATGATGTACCCTCCGATGCCAGAATGGATGCGAACCTGTCGCGGTCTCGCCGTTCCTGCTCCTCGCGTGCAATCGCTCTCTTCATCTCGCCCATGTCAGCGAAACCTCTGCTCTGATTTCACCGGCTTCCTGAGCAACAACAAATGTGAAAGTCTGCCACGGAAGATATCTGGAGGCAGGTAGGCTCTTCGGTCGCCGCACAGTGGACAGTCGGCAACAATCCAGCTATCAGGCATTGTCTGCACAGGTGCTGGGATGTTCTGGCCACAGCCCTTGCAGCAAACGATGAAGTCACATTGCCGAGATTCGGGCAGGTTCCACACGCTTACAGTATAGGAGAACAAAAGGCGAAGATATGCACAGTTTGCCGAGGTCATCCCATGACTCTGCTTGCGAAAACCCAGTATCGGAGGGACAAGAATTGGACTAATCTGGTCTAATTCTGTGCACACTCTCTACCTCGTTTGCTGGATCTCCAAGGAGAACCCATGTCGCAGCAAGGCAGCTTAATTCGAGGATTCTTTCACTGGGTTCGGCTCCAGATTATTCAGGATGTGCCGAAAGAAGCCGCCCTTTGTGAATTCGATTGCCGCAAGGATCAATGCTCACAGGGCGAATGGGAGGCGTGCGAAAGGAGATTGAATCGAGCCGAAGGTGAACTAATGCCCTCTCCCAAAAATCCCGCTGCCTGATGCAATCGGAGTCATGCGGGTCTTGTCGCGAAATGAGCTGACAGGGATTGATTGAATTGATTGGTGGGCAGCGAGGGACTCGAACCCCCGACTTCCTGCTTGTAAGGCAGGCGCTCTAACCAACTGAGCTAGCCGCCCACTTCCTACCGGGCCTGTCCCATAATATCAAGCCACCCGAATCGAGCCCGAATAACTCCTCAAACACCCCATCCGCCACATAGCAAACCGTTTTTCTTGCGGGATTGATAAGCTATCCCCGTGCCCCGTCTTATCGTCAATGCCGACGATTTCGGGATGGCCCCCGGAGTCAATCGCGCCATCCTCGAGTTGCACGCCGCTGAGGTCCTCACCAGCGCAACGCTCATGGCACGGGCCGCCGCCACAGAAGAAGCCGTAAACATGGCACTTGCCATGCCCAGCCTCGGTGTCGGCTGCCACATCGTGCTCCTCGACGGCACTCCCGCCTCCGACCCGCGCAGCATACCCTCGCTGGTCGACAGCATTACCGGAGCCTTTTACCCGTCGCTCGGCGCCTACCTGAAACGGCTCTATACGGCGCGTATCCGCTCCGCTGAAATCGAATCCGAAGCCGCCGCGCAGATCGCCATGCTGCAGAGCTACGGGCTCCGCCTCACCCACGTCGACACTCATAAGCACCTACACATGTTTCCGCAGGTTCTGCGGCCCGTTTTGCGCGCTGCTCGAGCCGCCGGCATTCGCGCTGTCCGCAACCCGTTTGAGCCAATCTGGAGCATCAACGCCACCGCAGTCGCTCCCGATATGCGTCGCGCCGAGGTCCTACTCCTGCGCCGCCTCGAACCCCGCTTCCGTCGTACCGTTGCTCAGGAGGGCTTTGTTACAACCGATGGCTCCATTGGCGTCCTCGCCACTGGCACTCTCAACCTTTCCGTGGTCCACGCACTCATCTCCGCCATGCCGGAGGGCACGTTCGAATTCGTATCCCACCCCGGCTATCGCGATGAAGCTCTTTCCCGTGCCAACACCCGGTTGCTTGAATCCCGCGAGATCGAACGCAACGCACTCGTCGCCATCAAGGGATACTCGGGGATCGACCTCATCTCATTCGCCAGCCTCGCGGAACCGCTTCAGCAGACCGTCACCTGATCGTATCCTTGGCTTGGCGCAGCAGCCTCGCATCTTCATGCACCTTCTGCATCTTCACCCGCTCATAAAACGTCCAATCCAAACAGGCACCTCCTGATCCGTCAAACCCGGCACTTTGCAAGGCGGCGCAATGCGCATCGGCATCACCTGTTATCCGACATACGGCGGCTCCGGAGTCGTCGCTACCGAACTCGGCATCGAACTCGCCGCGGCCGGCCACGAAGTCCATTTCATTTCCTACTCGCAGCCCTTCCGCCTCAGCGGTCGTGATGACGGGATTTTCTATCACGAAGTTCCCGTCT
>Ga0157372_10005126_pt1 | contig 13924 bp, 11 predicted proteins | sample C55metaG_FD_115307 | JGI IMG/M metagenome (GOLD analysis project Ga0157372, IMG submission 115307) | Corn rhizosphere microbial communities from Kellogg Biological Station, Michigan, USA - C5-5 metaG | ecosystem: Host-associated > Plants > Roots > Rhizosphere > Soil | place: USA: Michigan... | reverse complement strand
TTCGCCGACAACCTGCTCGCGATCGACGCGTTGCTGTTTCTCGGCTCGTGCCTGCTCGCCTACTGGGCGCTGCGTACCCGCAGCACCGGTCGCATGTACGGCGTCGAACGCGCGGCCGACGCGCTGTTCATCGCCGGTCTTTTGCTGATGACGGCCGTGTGCTCCATCATCGCTTACGAGTTGCTTTAACGTCGCTTGCGCACGCGTCGCAAGTCATTATTCCTATGACGCAGTCCTAAGGCGCCAGCACGTCCCATTTTGCCCACACGCCGTTCGCGCTGAGGTATCGAAGCACGAATGGCTCGCGACGTGCAGGCTCGAACAGCTCGCCCTTCGATGACCTCAGGGCGAACGGAGGTTGTCGATGGGCCGCGCGCCGACTTGAACAGCTCGGCCCCTTCGACGAGATCAGGACAGGCTTCGATACATCAGGGTGAACGGGAGTTTCAGTTGCGTCCCGCAGCCAAGCCCGCGAAGAATTGCTTCAGTGGATCCGTGCGATCAGCGACCGCAAGACCCGCGCCGCGAAGTCCGGCCACGATCGCGTTGCCGTTGCCAAACAGACGCTCGATGCCATCCAGGCCGTACGCAGCCAGCGCGTTCTCGCTGCGGCGCTCGCGTTCGTAACGTCTGAGCACGTGCGCCGCGCCGATGTCGCTGGCGCGCTCACGCGCATCGCGCAGCACGCGACGCAGACACACGACATCGCGAAAGCCCAGGTTCATGCCCTGCCCGGCCAGCGGATGCACGACGTGCGCCGCATCGCCGGCGAGCACGCAACGACCTGAGACGTATTTCGCCGCGAGCCGCATGCGCAGCGGAAACGCAGCGCGCGGTGTCGTAGACACGATCTCGCCAAGCCGGAAATCGAACGCACAACCGAGCTCGTTGCGGAACGTGGAATCGTCCAGTGCAAGCACGCGGTCCACCTCGCCTTCCGGCAGCGACCACACGATCGAACTGCGTCCGTCGGCGAGCGGCAGGAATGCGAGCGGTCCGCCGGGCTGGAAGCGTTGCCATGCCGTGTTTTCGTGTTCGCGGGCAGTCGCGACGTGCGCGACGACTGCGCGCTGCGCGTAGTCGCGTGTGCTGTCTTCGATGCCGAGCATCTTGCGCACCCGCGATTCGGCGCCGTCGGCCGCGATCACGATACGCGAGCGCAGCCGTGTGCCGTCCCCCAACGCAACTTCAGCGACGTCATCGCCATTTTCGACGACCGCGACTTCCGCCGGTGACAGCACGCGCACACCGCGCTGTTCCGTCGCCGCCTGCCACAACGCATGTTGAATCAACCGGTTCTCGATGATCCAGCCGAGCGCCGCATCGCCGCGCTCGGCGGCGTCGAACGCGAGCTCGCCGGGAGCGCTGGCATCCCACACATGCATCCGGCGGTACGGCGAGACGCGCGCTGCCAGAATCGGCGTCCATACACCGAGATCGACAAGCAGATCGCGCGCGTCCGCGGCCAGCGCGACGACGCGAAGATCGACATCGTCTTCCACACGCCACGGTTTCGGCACGCGCGATTCGATCAGCGCGACATCGAAACCATCGCGCGCAAGCCCGAGCGCGAGCGCGGTCCCGATCGCGCCGCCGCCGACGAGGACGGCATCGAGATCGCCGCGCCGGTTCATCGCATCAACGCCAGGAGCGGCGTGTCGCCGCGAAAACCCATGCCGCGCAACGCGAAACGGCGCTTCAGCGGACCGATGCGATCGAGCGCCTGAAAGCCGAACGAACGCAACGCGCGAATCGGTGCGAAATCGTTGCCCATCAGTCGCACGAGATCGTCGCTGAAGCGCGTCGTCGCGGAACGGTCGGCGGCGCGACGTTCTTCATAGCGTCGAAGCAGCTCCGCGTTCCCGGCATCTTTTCCGCGAGTCGTGTTCTCGCGCAGAAGTTCGGCAAGCGTCAGCGCATCGCGCAAACCCAGATTGAAGCCTTGTGCGCCAATCGGGTGCACGGTCTGCGCCGCGTTGCCGACCAGCACCGCGCGCGGCGCGATCGTGCGCGACGCGAGCGCGCGGGCGAGCGGATAGGGTTTGCGCTGTCCCGGCTGGGAAAAACGACCGGCGCGATAACCAAAGCGCTCGTGCACGAAGGCCAGGAAATCCGCATCGTCGAGTGCGCCGACACGCGGCGCATCGTTGGCCGGCACGCTGAGCACGAGTCCGGCGCGATTCGCGCCGAGCGGCAACAGCGCGACCGGCCCCGATTCGGTGAAGCGTTCGTACGCAGTGGCGTCGAGCGGCCTGTCGAGCGTCAGCGTAGTTACGAACGCGCATTGGCCGTAGTCGTGGCGTTGCACCTCGATGCCTAGCGCGCTGCGCACGAACGATGACGTGCCATCGGCGCCGACGAGAAGCCGCGTACGCACGCGGCGCTCTCCTGAAGCAGTACGCAGCGTCGCGTCGATGTTTTCATCGCGCGTTTCGAGCGCGATGACTTCGGCAGGCGCGAGTCGCGCAAGATCGCGACAACCGTCCAGCCGACGCAACAACGCATTGCCGAGCTCGCGCGCAGGAATCGTCGCGCCAAACGTCGGCAAGCCAAGTTCCGCAGCATCGAAACGCACGCTGCCGAAGTCGCCGCGGCGGCTGACATGGATGCGCTCGATCGGATGAACCGGCGCATTGCCATCGAGCACGCCGAGCGCTCGCAGCGCGTTGACGCTCGCGCCCGCCAGCGCGAGATTGCGCTCGTCATAACTCGGCTGAAGATCGACCCGCGGCGGTACCGTTTCGGCGAGCGCGACGGAAAGACCCGCACTATCGAGCGCGATCGCAAGGCTTGCGCCGACGAGTCCTCCGCCGGCGATCAGGACATCGTAATCATCGACCATGGCGCGATGATAACGGCTCGCGGCATGCGCTGTCGGATCGCCGCGTCAGGGCAGCGCGAACACGTAGATGCGGCCTTGCTGATTTTCGGGAAACGTGTCGTCGGCGCTACCGATATAGAGCTTGCCGTTGAAGACGGTCGGCGACGAGTTCACGATCTGATCGCCCGTCATCCCGCTCCAGATGTTGTAGCAGACGAAAGATCCGCACGGCTCGGCGGGCCAGGCAAGTACCTCACCGGTGTTCCTGCCGGCGTAGACGACGCCGTTGGCCACCGTCGGCGAGGATTCGATCGCCGCCTGGAATCCGATGCCGAACAGGATCCAGAGCGGATCGCACACGGCCGCGCCGCAACCGTCGGCGGCATAAACGGCTACTTCGGATTCGAGCCCGATGTAGACGCGCTTGTTGGCGATTGCCGGCGAGCCGCCGAAGAATTCGTTCTCGTCGATCGCCTGCCAGAGCGGCGCGCATGTCGACGCGCCGCAACCGTAGGCCGCGAACGCCGACAGCGCGTGCGCAGATCCAATATAGACGACGCCGTCGGAAAGCGCCGGCGTCGATGAAAACGCGGCGCTGCCGAGATCGCCGGTCCACAGCGGCTCGCAGGTCGATGATCCGCAGCCGTCGGCGGCGAACGCGTATAGCTTGCCGTCGTCCGAACCGATGTAGACGACGCCTGCTCCGAGGGTTGGCGAGGACTCGATCGTCCCGCCGGTCGTTGCGGTCCACGCCGGCTGACACATCGGCGCACCGCATCCGTTTGCGGCGAACGCGTAAAGCTTGCCGTCGAATGCGCCGACGTAAACGAATCCGTGGCCAACCGCGGGCGATGAATCGAGAATCGATTCGCTTCCGGCGAGGCCTTGCCACAACGGCGCGCAGACCGGTGAGCCGCAACCGTGCGCGTCGAATGCGTCGAGGAGCCCATCATTCGAATCGAACGAGGTTTGCGATCCGACGTAGACGATGCCGTTTGCGACCGTTGGTGAGTCGACGATCTGCGCCAGCGATATGGATTGCCATAACGGCGTCGCGCACAGCGATGCTCCGCAGCCGTCGGTCGAATATGCCCACAGCGTGCCGTCGCTGGAACCAATGTAGACGACACCATCGACGACCGCGGGTGATGAGGAAAAAACCAGCTGGCCGAGCTCGGCTTCCCAGGAAAGCGTCATCGTAGGCACGTTACCGGGGTCGAGCGAGTGCTCGAAGCGGTTGTAGCCGGTGTGATGCGCATCGAAACGAAACTGGCGCCACTGCGGATGCGCAGGCCCGACGGAGCTCATGGCTTGCGCGGTCGTCGGCGTGCGCGGTGCGGCCGTCGCGGACAACGCAACGATCGCCATGAGTGCAAGGCTGATTCGATAGGCGATCCGCATGTTGCGCTCTCCCACGAAGCGCTTCTCCAAGCAGCATCCATCCTAAGACGGCACGAGCGCGGGATTCGTCGCCCGGAAGAAAAAGAATGATGCAACCCGACGACTCGAGCGGCGTTTGCGTCGTGCGGCGATGGTACGCTGCGCGCTTCGTCCGCTGGCCGCCATTCTTCGATGGATCTGATCCTCGTCCGCCACGGCGCCGTCGATGCACCGCCCGGCATTTGCCTCGGTCATTTCGACGTGTCGTTGTCGGCGGAAGGTTTCACCGCGACGCAGCGCCTTGCCGCCAGCTGGGACGGTTCGGCACCACGCTTCCTGTTCGCGAGCGATCTGAAGCGTGCACAACAATCCGCGCAGGTATTCGCCGCGCGATTCGCGATCGAACCGCTCGCCGATGCGCGGCTGCGCGAAGTCGATCTTGGCGCCTGGGACGGCAAGCGTTGGGATGAAATCGCCGCGTCGGATGCGGCGCGCTATCGGCACTGGTCCGAGAACTGGGTGATCCAGGAAGCGCCCGGCGGCGAGAGTTTCGCCGATCTGATCCGGCGCACCGGCGCTTGGTTTTCCGCGCTGCTCGGATCGACGCAGCCCGATGACTGCGTACTCGCTGTCGCACACGCGGGCTCGATCCGCGCGCTGCTCTGCCACGCGCTCGGCCTGCCGCCGGCGCGAGCGCTCGCGCTGGTGGTCGATCATGCGCACGCGAGCCGCATCGGCTATCGCGGCGGCCAGTTCGAGGTGCGCTACATGAATGCGCCACGTTTCCATGCGGACGCCTGAGCGAAAGACGTTCCGGCGGCGAACCGTCGGCCGATCCCGGTTCGCGATAGAATGGCGGGACGTTCGTTCAAGGATTCACCCATGACTCTGTCCAATTCCCAGCGCGCCGGCGTTTTCGTGATTCTCGCCCTGGTCATGACGGCGACCCGCGTGAATCATTTCGCGGCGCTGCCGGATGCGTCGTGGGCCGTGTTTTTCGTCGCCGGTTTCTATCTGCGCGGCGCGGCGCGCTGGGCATTTCCGCTGCTGATCGCGCTCGCCGTGCTCATCGATTTCTTCGTGATCACGAGTCAGGGCATCGATTTCTGGAGTCACTATTGCGTGTCGGCCGCGTACTGGTTCCTGCTGCCGGCGTATTTCGCGTTGTGGTTCGGCGGCAGCCTGTTGCGCCGTCTATATGCCGGCCTCGGCGTGCGCACGCTTGGCCTCCTCGCCGTTCTGCTGTTCGCGGCCGTCAGCGTCTGCTATCTGATTTCCAACGGCAGCTACTACTGGCTGAGCGACGGTTGGCTGACACCGGGCAAGGTGCGCAGCTTTGCCGGCTGGACCGAGAATCTCGGCGACTGGTATCTGCCTTATCTGCGCACCAGTGCGATCTATGTCGGCATCGCCGCCGCGCTGCACGTCGTGGTCGCCATCGCGGTGCGTAGCATGTCCGGCGTTACGCATGTCGGCAGCACGCGCGCACTGCGCGGCTGATTGCGCCAAGCGCATTTCGCTCGACGTTTCGCCTCCAAACCGAGGATCGCGCCTCGTGGGTAACCGCCTTTCGAAAATCTACACGCGCACCGGCGACGACGGAACGACCGGCCTAGGCGACGGCACGCGCGTCGCCAAGGATTCGGCGCGCGTCAATGCATACGGCACCGTCGATGAGCTCAACAGCGCGATCGGACTCGTGCTCGCCTGCGACATTGCCGATCGTATCCGCGAGGTCTTGACGCAAGCGCAGCACGATCTTTTCGATCTCGGTGGCGAGCTGTGCATTCCGGGCATGGCGATGATCGACGAAGGCGACATTACACGACTCGAAGAGATGCTCGACGCATTCAACGACACGCTGCCCGCGCTCAAGGATTTCATCCTGCCCGGCGGCGGCCTGGCGGCGGCGCATTGCCATCTCGCGCGCACGATCTGTCGGCGCGCCGAACGCGAAGTCGTCACGCTGTCGCATCACGACGCCGTGCGCGGCGAGGCGATCCGCTATCTCAATCGCCTTTCCGATCTCTTGTTCGTGCTCGCGCGCGTGCTCGCGCGCTCGAGCGGACACGGCGAAGTACTGTGGCAACACGAACGACGCAAACGCTCCAAACCGGAATGACCGGCGCGCAGGCCGTTCGTTTCGTCGAGCGGCACGGCGTCGTGCTCGAGTCCGCGCGACATACGAGAATTCCATCGCTGGCCGAAGCCATTGCCGGCGAGCCGCTCAAACGGAGCTGGTGGTCGCACCCGAAGGGCCGCACGATTTTCGCCGCGACGCGCGCGGTGCGCGAATCTCCCGAAATCCTGGTATGCCGCCTGATCGACGACAAGATCTCGTTCGCGCACCAGCGTATTTGGCCTGCGTTGGTGCGTTTGTCCGATCGGTTGCCGAGAGACCGCCTGGCACGTGTGCACGAGATACATTCCGAACGCGGCGCGCATCGGGTCGAAGAGATTCCGTTTCCACGTTGGGTTTCCGCCGAAACGAAAACAGCTGCGAAGCGCCTGAGCGAAGCCGATGCGCGCGCAGCGCTTGAATCGGTGCTGCCGGAATTCGAGACGCCCCGATGAGCAGCGCGGTCTACACGCATCGCGCCTGCCTCGAACATGATCCGGGGCCCGGACATCCGGAATCCTCCGCACGACTGGCCGCGGTTCTCGAAGCGCTCGCCGAGCCGCGCTTCGCGGCGCTCGCACGCATCGAAGCGCCGGCGGCGACGCGCGAGCAACTCGCGCGCGTGCACGCGCACGATCTCATCGACAGCGTTCTTGACGAGCCTGTTGCGGCTGGTTGGCGTCGGCTCGATCCCGACACCGTGATGTCACCGGCATCCGCGGACGCTGCACTTCGCGCCGCCGGCGCCGTGTGTGCCGCCGTCGACGCAACGATCGCCGGCACGCACCGCCGTGCGTTCTGCGCCGTGCGACCGCCGGGACACCATGCCACGCGCGACACACCGATGGGCTTTTGTCTTTTCAACAGCGTCGCGGTCGGTGCGGCGCACGCGATCGCGAAGCACGGACTCGAACGCATTGCGATCGTCGATTTCGATGTGCATCACGGCAATGGCACGCAGGATATTTTCTGGTCGGACGCGCGTGTCCTGTACGCGTCATCGCATCAGTGGCCGTTGTATCCGGGCACCGGTGCGCGCACCGAAACCGGCGCCGGGAACATCGTCAACGCGCCGCTGCGGCCGGGTTCGGGATCGGCTGAATTCCGTCGCGCCTACGAAGAGATCGTGCTGCCTGCGTTAAGAACCTTCGCGCCCGAGTTCGTGCTGATTTCGGCGGGATTCGACGCACATCGGCTCGATCCGCTTGCCAATCTCGACCTCGTTGCCGACGACTACGCGTGGATCACCGAACGCCTCGTCGACATCGCCGAGCAGCACGCTGGCGGTCGCGTCGTGTCCAGTCTCGAAGGCGGCTACAGCCTCACTGCGCTCCGCGAATCGACCGCAGCGCATGTGAGCGCGCTCGCCGACTGAACATCGTTGCTAAGCCCGCGCGACCCGCGATTTATCTTGACGCCGCGCATTCGCGCCCGACGCGTTCGATATACGTCCGCTCGAGCGCGCTGGTTATCGGCATCGCCAGCAGCTCCGCGCGCACCGATTCGATCAGGACGCGACCGCGCGCCGAATCGCCCGTCAGACATTCGCCACGCGCCAGCGAAACGCGCGCGAGATCGCGCGAGCGCGCATCGCCATCGGTATCCGCATCACGGAGCGCGACCGCTTCGCGCAACGCAGCCATGCCGGCGTCGTTATCGCCCAGCACGATTTTCGATTCGCCCCAGATCTGGCGAGTCGCCGGACACTGCGCGTGATCCGCGCCCGCCGTGCGTTCGCATCGGGCCTGCGCGCGTTCGACGAGCGGCAACGCCTCGTCGGCGCGATCTTCGCGAAGCAGCACGCGAGCCAGATAGGTTTCGGTGTTGGTCAGGCGCCGATCGTTGTCATCGCTATAAAGACGGCGTTGCGCGGCCAGCACTTCGCGATATTTCGCTTCGGCGCCGGCGAGATCGTTCGTCGCCGCAAGCATGCTGGCACGATAGACGCCGACCGCCAGAGGTTCCGGATGCGCCGTGCCGCGCAGCTCTATGAATGCAGCTTCCGCCGCCGTCGCATAGCGGACCGCTTCGGCGTGATGGCCCTGCACTTCTTCGACGTGCGCGAGATTGTCGAGCGTATAGGCTCGATGTTCTTCCTGTTTCGCGCCGAGCGCTGGCAGCAACGCGAGCACCTCGCGCATCGTTGCCGCCGCTTCATCGGCCCGATTCAGAAACTTCAGCGACATCGCTTTGGTGTTGAGCAGACCGAGGCGTTGATCGAGCGCGTGCGCATCGCCGCTTGCGGCGAGCGCCTGCAGTCCCTCCTCGGCGTTGGCGAGCGCTTCGGCATTACGGCCGCTGTTCGCATCGATCGTCGCGAGTAGCGCGAGTCGCTCGGCACGGAGCGCAGGATCGTCGCCTGCCAGCGCCAATGAATTCTGGGCGAGCACGCGTGCGCTGTCGTGCTCGGCCAGATGCTCGTAGATCTCTGCCAGCGCGAGATTCAGCTCGCCGCGCAGTTTCGGCTGCGTCGCGAGCTCCTTGTCGATCTCCGCGCGACCCTGGTCGAGCAGCTCGTGCACGGCCGGCGGCTTGCCGTGATTGATGCCAGGATCGGCAAACCGGAACAGCGACACCAGAAAATCGCGCGTCGCTTCGGCGCGTTGCGCTTGTTCCAACGCACGCGCTCGCTCGACGGCCAGGCGCCAGACGAAAACGCCGGACAACGCGATCATCAAGACGGTTGCGGCCACAGCGTATGGATAGCGCATGATGAATTTGCGCGCCCGATATGCGATTCGATCCGGACCCGCCTCGAGCGGACGACCCCGCAGATAATTGTCGATTTCATCGGCCAACGCCTGCGCCGAACCATAGCGGCGGTGTGCTTCTTCGTGCGTGGCCTTGAGGACGACGTTGTCGAGATCGCCGCGCAAGGTGCGTGCGAGCGTTCGATCGACGACGACGGAACTCGGCGACGGGAGCACCTGCCCACTTGTCGCCACATCGGCGAGGCTGCGCGCGGTGAGCAACTCGAACAGCACACATCCGAGCGCATACACATCGGTCGCCGTCGTTACGCCGTGTCCCGTCCGTTGCTCGGGCGCTGCGTACGCCGGCGTGAAAATGCGCGTCGCGGTCGCGTCGGGCTGTGTCCCATCGAGCAGCTTGCCGATGCCGAAATCGAGCAGCACGGGCGTGCCGTCTTCACGCACGAGCACGTTGCCGGGCTTGATGTCGCGATGCACGATCAGATGCTGATGCGCATGCTGCACGGCGCGGCACAACTGCGCGAACAGCGCGAGGCGTGCCTCGATGCCGAGGGCGTGTTCGGCACAGTAGTCGAGCAACGGATCGCCGTCGACGTATTCCATGACCAGATACGGTTGACCGTCCTCGCTGTCGCCGCCGTCGAGGAGTCGCGCGATATTCGGATGATTGAGCTCGGCGAGCAGAGCGCGTTCGCGTGCGAGTCGCGCGCGCGCGTCGATGGTCGGAAATCCGCGGATGAGTTTGAGCGCGACACGCTGCCGCGTCTCGCCCAGCTGGCGCTCGGCGAGAAACACCGTGCCCATGCCACCCGCACCCAGTTCGCTGAGGAGGCGATACGTGCCGATGCGTTCGCGTGCCGGATGCATGCCCGAATCGGCCACCACGGCCGCATTGAGGGCCTCACGCAGCGACGCGCCTGTTTCGGTGTGATGGGCCAGCAGACGCTCTACCGCAGCGCGCATTTCGGCATCGTTTTCTTCGGCGTGCAGAAACGCACCGCGCTCGGATGACGGCAACGCGAGGGCTGCGTGAAACAGCGATTCCATGCGCTCGATCCGTGCGCCGCTCATGCGCTTCGCTCCCTGAGGCGCGGCGTCGAACGCAACGCACTCCAGACCTGCTTCCTGCCCATGACCTGATGGCCCATGGCCCGCTTCCGCGTAATTGATATCGAGCGCGATCAGTTTAGCGCGTGCGACGACGACAGCCACCACGAGGACTTGACGCCATGAGCGCGACCTCCGTTCGCTTCGCTTCGACCCGGCCAATGGCATTTCACGGGCCGGCGCGACGCAACCACATCGCTGTAATGTTGCTCACTCTGGCTGTACTCGCGCCACGCGCCGACGCGCTCGCCCCGGGCGCCGACGGCGTCCGCGTGACGATACCCGTGAGCGGCACCGACGACACGGCTTTCGCCGCAGCGGTGGATCCCGCCGGCAATGTCGTGATGGCGGGCGCGACATCCAGCGGGTCTTCGGCGCTCGCCGGCATCACGCGAACCGGACAACTCAACACCGCGTTCGGCACGGCCAACGGGGTGGTTCTCTACAACCTCTCGACCAGCACCGACACCTTGACCGCGATCGTGCGCATGGCCGACGGCCGCTATGTCGGCTGCGGCGTCTACTTCACTCCGGGCACCGGGAATGATTTCTTCACCGCTCGGTTCATGAGCGATGGTTCACTCGATACGACCTTCGATGGCTCCGGCTACGCGGTGACTCCGTTCCTGCCTTCCGGAGCAGGAGGCCAGCTCGTCGACCAGTGCAACGCCGTTGTCGCGCAATCCGACGGCATGATTGTCTCGGCGGGTTTCACGGCCGAGCAGGGTCCGGACCATGTCGCATTGACGCGCCACACCGCGAGCGGTCAGCTGGATACGCTGTTCGGCAGTGGCGGCCTCGTCGACATCAACGCATCGGCGACTTCGAACGGCAATTCGCATGCAAATGCGTTGCTCGTGCAGCCCGACGGCAAGCTGCTGGTCGCTGGCTACGCGGGCGGCACCGGCAATACCGACATGCTCGTCATGCGCCTCAACGGCGACGGCTCGCCCGATGCGGCGTTCGGCACCGGCGGCATCACGCGCACACCGGTCGGCACCGGCGAGGACATCGCCAATGCGATGGTGCTGCAGCCGGACGGTCGCATCGTCATAGCAGGATCAAGCGTTGCCTCCGACGGACGCAGGGATTTCGCGCTCGCGCGCTACATGAGCGATGGCACGCTCGATCCGAGCTTTGGGACCGGTGGTCTGGTGACGACGCCGGTCGGACCCGGCGACGACATTGCCTTTGCGCTGACCTTGATGCCTTGGGGACGACTGATCGCCGCCGGATCGGCGCGCATCAGCACCAGCGCGTCTGGGACTGATCTCGCGCTCATTTCATATAACGCGGACGGATCCATCGACCGATATTTCGGCATGGACGGCAAGGTCATGCTCGATGTGTCCGGGGTTTCCTCCGCTCAGGACACCGTTTATGCGCTGGCGAATGACATCGACGGCGAACATTTCTGGGCGATCGGCACAGCGGAGCCGACCACGAGTCAGGATTTTCTTGCGGTCGAGTTTGGGTTGGACGACACGATTTTCCGGCATGGGTTTGATACGAATACGGCGCCGTAATTGATTTCTCCGTTTTGCGTGGGTCGGCTCGCGATAGCCGACTCACGTCTTGCCGCAACCCACGCGTACCGGCCGCGGTGAATGACAAAAATTTGGAGCGTCTCTCCTTGGCGACCCGAGCCTAGGTGACAGAAATGATTTTCGCGATGTCGCGACGGCGCGCTCCACCGGCATAGATATCCGGCACCGGCCGTAGCGGGTCTCCCGGCTCCGCGTGCGCTGAGTGCCATCACACCGCTGGCGCGGGAACGCTCGCGTGATGGCCCGTCTGTCGCTTCCCCGTAGATGTAAATGGGAGCACGATGAGATGAATCGCTTGTCGTGATGTCAGCCACCGTCGATGGGGAGTCGAGGCCATGAATCGGACATCCGCTTGCGTATCACCTGTTTGCACTATCCATTCCGCGGCGCGCACGCCTGCCAGGCGTCGCGCACTCGTCATCACACTGCTTGCCATTGCTGCCACGACTTCGCCCGCGTTCGCGCTGGCACCGGGCGAGGACGGCGTGCGCGTAACGATACCGGTCAGCGGGATATACGACGCGGCGCAGGCGGTCGTCGTGGATGCGAACGGCAATCTCGTGATGGCCGGATCCGCGGGCGGCAACAATTCCGTGCTCGCCAGCATCACGCCCGCGGGCGCCTTGAACCCGAACTTCGGCATCGCCGGCATTCTGGATCTCGATCTCAGCCCGGGCCTCGGCGACTCCCTGCGCGCGCTGGTGCGCATGAGCGACGGCCGCATGGTCGGCTGCGGCATGTTCTTCAGTGTCGGAACCGCAACCGATTTCGTCGTCGCGCGTTTCAATAGCGATGGTTCGCTGGATGCCACGTTCGACGGCGTCGGCTTCGCGGTGACACCGTTCTCGCTCACCGGTGCCGGCGGCCTGCTGTTCGACCAATGCAACGCCGTTGCGGTGCAGGCGGACGGCATGGTCGTTTCCGCCGGCTTCACGGCCGAGGCAGGTCCGAACCACGTCGCGCTGACGCGGCACACGGCCAGCGGCCAGCTCGATACGCTGTTCGGTGGCGGCGGCATACTCGACATCAATGCGGCCGCCACTTCGAACGGCAACTCCGAAGCGCGGGCGGTCGCCGTGCAGCCGGACGGCAAGATACTCGTCGCGGGTTACGCGTTCGGACCCGGCAATGCCGAATTCCTGATCATGCGGCTCAATACGGATGGTTCGCCGGACTCGACGTTCGGCTCCGCCGGCATCACGCGCACGCCGGTCGGTGCGGGCGAAGACATGGCGAACGCGATGGTGCTGCAGCCGGATGGACGCATCGTCATCGCCGGTTCGTCGATCGCCGCCGACGGCCGCCGCGACTTCGCGCTGGCGCGCTACATGACCAATGGCATGCTCGATACGAGTTTCGGAACGGGCGGTCTCGTCACGACACCGGTCGGACCCAGCGACGACATCGCGTACGCATTGACATTGATGCCATGGGGACGCCTCGTCGCAGCCGGCTCGGCACGCATCAGCACCGGCGGATCCGGCAACGATCTCGCTTTCGTTTCGTACAACGCTGACGGCAGCGTCGACCGCTATTTCGGCAACGACGGCACGCGCATGATCAATGTCTCGGATTTCGACGACATCATCTTCGGGCTGGTCAACGATATCGATCGTTACCATTTCTGGGCGGTTGGCACCGCGTCGCCGACGACGAATCAGGATTTCCTGGCGATCGAGCTTGGGTTGGACGATACGATTTTTCGGCATGGGTTTGATACGAATACGGCGCCTTGAGTTTCTGCTCCTCGTTTGATTGGCTGGCGTTTCGCGATAGCCGACTCACGTCCTTGTGTGTTTCGTCCGCCTTCCTGGCGGACGAGTCACTTTCTCTTGCTTGTGCAAGAGAAAGTAACCAAAGAGAACACACCCTCGGTGTCGCGCCGGCGCGCAGCGCCGGTGCGCTACGGGCGACCGGGTTCGGCTGACGGCACATCCCTGTGCCGCAGCCGAAATGAGCGCGCTCCCTCGCGCTCACCCGCGTGCGGCGCACGCGGGCCTCTTCCGTCCGCCCTTCGCCGCGCCACAGAGGGACCCAAGGGCAAGAGCAAACAAAGCAATGCGGTTCCTTTTGCCTTGGCTTCTGCGGCCAGGACGGCCGCGCTCTGCTCCTACCGGGTCCCTCTCGGCCGCGGCGAGGCCGCGTAGGACAAAGCCCGCAGGGGCGCGCGCACGAGGCGCGCGCGTTCGCTGTCGGCACACGGACGTGCCGTCAGCGAACCTCCGGAGCGGCCTCGCGT
>Ga0157372_10005124_pt1 | contig 13925 bp, 10 predicted proteins | sample C55metaG_FD_115307 | JGI IMG/M metagenome (GOLD analysis project Ga0157372, IMG submission 115307) | Corn rhizosphere microbial communities from Kellogg Biological Station, Michigan, USA - C5-5 metaG | ecosystem: Host-associated > Plants > Roots > Rhizosphere > Soil | place: USA: Michigan... | reverse complement strand
TATGATCGAAGGGCTGAAGCAAAAACTCGGAGAAGAAGTCGAAAAGCTGCAGTACGAGCTGAACGTCACGCTTCCGCAAGAGATTCGGAAGGCGGTGGAGCTCGGTGATCTCCGCGAGAATAGCGAGTACAAGGCGGCGCTCGAGCGGCAGCAGTTCGTTCAGGCGCGGCTTGGTCAATTGCGTCAGCGCCTGAGCAAGCTGTCCTCGATCGATCCGAGTCAGATCCCGACCGACCGCATCGGTCTGGGCTCGAAAGCGGTCGTCGAAGACCAAAAGACGGGCGAGAAGGAGACCTACTTCCTCGTCTTCGGCGATGCGATCGAGTTCGAGGAAGGACACGTGACGATGGCGTCGCCAATCGGTCGCGCGTTGCTGGGCAAAGCCGTTGGCGAGGTCGCTTTCCTAAAGCTGCCGACAGCGGTTCGCCAGCTGCGTGTCGTCAAGCTCAAGACGATCCACGATGTGGACGTCGACGAGGCCGAACTCTAGTCGCACCCGCCCACTAGCTGGCGACCCGCTGGAGCTCGGGCACCGCCGGCACGACTGCGCCGGAACGGACCAGGCGCTCGAAGCGTGCAAACAAATCGGGATCGAACATCTTGCCGCTGTTGGTGGCCATCATCGTCATCGCTTCATCGATCGGGAATGCCGGGCGATACGGACGATCGGTCGTCAGTGCGTCGAACACGTCGGCGACGCACGTGATTCGTCCGCTCAACGAGATGTCTTCCCCCGCGAGCTTGTCGGGATAGCCGCGGCCATCCCACCGTTCGTGGTGGCCGCGAATCATCGGCAAGATGTCCCAGGGGAAATCGATGTCGCGCAGCAGATCGCTTCCGGCGGCCGCGTGTCGTTCCATGACCTCGCGCTCGTCGGAGTCGAGCGGCCCGGGCTTGTTCAAGATCTCTGAAGGTACGACAATTTTTCCGACATCGTGCAGCACCGCGCCCATGCGGAACCAGAACATCGTGATTTCATCGAAGCCGACATCGCGTGCCAACGCGCAGGCATAGTCGGCTACGCGCTCGCAGTGTCCGAGCGTGTAGGCGTCCTTCGACTCGATCGTCTGCGCCCACCGTGCGGCAACGAGATAGAATCGGTCCTCGAGCCGCGCGACGCGACGCTGTAGGTCCGCGAGATCGAGCTGGGCCCGCAGCTTGGTGAACAGGCTGTGCGAGAGCGTGAGTGAACGAAGCGTCTCCCGATTCTTGCCCATCAGCTCGTACAACTCCGCCTGCTCGCGGGCCGTCTCGGCAGCGAGGAGCAAATCTTCACGACGCATCGCGCTGTCGTACGCGGCGCCGAGCTGCCGCTCCGCCTCGCTCAAGTCGCCGCGCATGCGAGCGATGACACCGAGGTGCTTGTACGTCTCCCCGAGTGCGCGGTTGTCGCTCGCCGCGGTCGCCGCGGTGAGAACCGTCTCACACAAGCCCGCTGCACGGGCAATGTCACCGCGCGCGATCCACAGGTTCGCCGAGTTGATGAGCGCGAGAAGCTGGTGCGGGATGTCGCCGGTCGTCGTGCATGTAACGACCGCTTCGTCATACGCGACTTGCGCCTCGTCGAGACGATCGAGTTGGGTGTAGACCAATCCCATGTTGTTCAGCACCGGACCGACATACTCGCGGAGACCCGCTGATCGATATGTGACGAGGCTCGCACTATAGTGGTCGAGCGCCGCGACGAGGTCCCCGCGCAAACTGGCGATGATGCCGAGGTTCTGCGCGATCATCGCGGTGAGCCGTTCGTCCCCCGCGGTCGTCGCAAGCTTCAGCGCGCGCGAAAAGACGCGATCGGCGTCGTCGAGATCTCCGCGCTGCAAGTGAGCGATCGCCAACAGATTCGTTGCGTGCGCTAATCCGCTTGCGTCGTCCAACGCCTGAGCGATCGCCAACGCCAGCTCGCAGCAATCGAACGCGACGTCGAATTGCCCGTCGTCGACATAGGAGCGAATGAGACGCCGAATGATCGTGACCGCGGCCGCGCCATCCCCAGGGCGCAACAGGTAGAGTGCCGCTTCGTAATATTGTCGAGACAACTCCCGCCGACCCGATCGCTCCGACTGTTGCGCTCTGTCGACGAGGGCCTCGACAGCGGGCGGGAATGCGCCCGACGTGACCGGCGCCGTCATTCGGTCAAGGATTCCGTCCGTCGCCGCATCTTCTTTGCGAGCGTCGGACGTGAGATACCCAGCAGGCGGGCTGCGGCTGCCTGATTGCCATTCGTGATCTTGAGAGTGAGAGCCACCGCCTCGCGCTCGATCTCGTCGAGCAATTTTCCGCCGCATGGAATCCGAATCTCACCTGCGCTGTCTGCGCGCGCTTCTCCATTCGAAACAGGCTGCGCGGTTCGACGTTGTATCATCAAGTGCTCGGCGCGGACGACGAGCGAATCGCCGCAGAGGATTGCGGCGCGCTCGATCACGTTCTTGAGCTCCCGCACATTCCCAGGCCAGCGGTGCACGAGGAGAGCGGCGATCGCGTCATCGGACAAACGCTTTGGCTGCTGAAGGTCCCGCGTCTCGTGCGCGAGAAAGTGATGCGCGATGATCTCGATGTCGCCGGGTCGCTCGCGCAATGGCGGAAGCGTCAGGGAAAAGACATTCAGCCGGTAATAGAGATCCTCGCGAAACTCGCCGCTAGCGACAACTTGCTCGAGCAACGGACTCGCCGCGGCGATGATACGGCAATCGATCGGAATCTCGACGAGTCCGCCGAGCGGACGCACCTGCCTGGATTCGAGCGCGCGAAGAAGCTTGGGCTGCAACATCTGGGGCAGATGGTGCACCTCATCGAGGAAAAGCGCACCAGACCCCGCAAGCTCGAGCAATCCTTGTTTGCGAGCATGCGCACCGGTGAATGCGCCTCTCTCGTGGCCAAACAACTCGGACTCGAGGAGCGAATCTGGAATCGCGGCGCAATTGATCGCCACAAACGGCTCGCTCGCCGAGTTGCTCGCATAGTGGATGCCGCGAGCGAACAGCTCTTTACCCGTTCCGGTCTCACCAATCAGCAGGACCGTCGTCCGCCGCGCGGCCGCGACCCGAGTGGCCAGTCGTACCGCCTCCCGCAGCGTTGGGCTCTCGCCAACGACGTTCTCGAATCCAAAGACGTTTTCGCACAGCTCGACGTCTTCTACGCCGGCTTGGACATCCGTCAACGGGACCTCGGGGTAGTGTGAGAGACCGGCCACCACGCGAAGCGCCGGTCTTCGCCTAGAAGTACCGGGGATTTCCGCCTTTGGAGAGCCGTTTGTGAAGCCTGCGAACCCACTCGCGGGAATTGACTTGTTCGAATGCGTCCAATCGACGTATGCCAGACGTCTCGCGCCCGCTCGGCGTCACCGCCGTGGGAGAGCAACGCCGTATTGATAAAGAAGCTCGTCCCCCAGTAGGACGTCTTCTGACGGCGCGCGGCCTGAAGTGAGTGGCGTAGGGTGTCGACCGCGGCGGTCGGGCAGCTCAGACAGGCGTTGGAACGCTCCGCGGAGCGAGCGGTCGTAGATCGCGCTCGAGCTCCACAGCCTTCATCCCCAACGCGAGGAGGTGGAGCTCAATCGTTCGTGGACCATTCGCGGCACTTCGTTGGGAGCCCGAGCTCCAGGGGTTCGATTCTCTGGCTTTCGAGGCTTTCTAATGCACATCGCCGTCATGAGCGCTTTGCGCTCATGACGGCAGATCCCATGCGACCGAATGCGGTGTTAATCGCGCCCAGATGCCACGATGTACCCTGAGAAATGTGTGACGGTAAAAACCGCAGTCTGATTGAGCAGATTGAGATTGATGTTCAACAACTCGGTCACGCTTACGATGTTCGTGTTGTCCGGGAAGTAGCCAACGAACAGCGAGAGCGGGTTGACGAGCCCACCTTGCTTCGCTTGAGTGTTGCGAAGGTCCTGCGTCACGACCAGCGGCACGAGGAACTTCGTGCCATGCGGCTCGAATGAATACGCGACACTCGAGCCGGCAAGTGCGGTAACTGTGACGAGTTTCGTCGACGTCAGGGCAAGGGGTGGCACGATGACCGTGATCCCGGCACCTGGAATGGCGAGGTTGCCGCCAAGAGCGCCGATATAGGCTGACGCGGACAGATCCTTTGCGAGTGGGTTGGTCCGCTGCAAGGGCGTCACCGTCGTCGTCGTCAACCCCAACAAGGAGGTCGAGGGAGCGACATCCGGCGTTACTGGGCGTTGGGGCGCGACGGCGCTCTCGGGTGATGCGCAGGCATTGATGAAGATCGCGCCGGCAATGGCGGTGAGGTGACGAAGCGTCCGGAAATTCATCGGGTGGTCGTTGAGGGGTGGGCAACAAGTTCGCTGCGGTCGAGCCCGTTCTAAAGCAGTCCCCGTGCCACAAAGCGTAACACACTGTTGGAAAATGATTTAAGCAATTTGCACGTATCGATGAAACGCGCACATGCAAAGATTTCTTACGCTGTGTAGCACCTGCATGTAAAGAATTATTCCTGTCGCCTGACCGGCAGCGGCGGGTCCCCGATCTTGCCTCTGCGGTCGGACTCTACGGCGTAATTGCGTACGCAGTGAGCCAGCGCACGCACGAACTCGGCGTTCGCGTCGCGCGCGGCGCGCGTCGACCGATTGATTGCGATGCGCGGCGACTGACGACTGCCAGCGCGCAAAGTCTATGACTCGACCGCGAACATGCGCTCGGCTTCGAGCGCGTATGCTTGGATCGCATCTCGGCGTGCGCTGGCGTTCGGGCCGAACAACTCCGATAGCGCGACCGCGACCCGCTCAGCGGCTGCAAGTCCATGGTCGCTGGTCTCGAACGCAACGCGCGTGCGGCGGATGAGCAGATCGCCGAGCGTATATGCCATCTCGTTGGTTGCGGCGTATCGTAGCTCGCCGATGGTGTAGGGGAGTCCATCGGCGACGATCACGCTGCCGCCTGGCTGCTGAATTTCGGCCCAAGTGGCCGTCCAGCGAGTGCCGTACGTCGTCGCGAGATGTCGCGCCATTGCGGCGTCATTCGTAGCAGCGGTTGCGCGGGCTATGAGCGTATCGAGTGAATCGAAATCCCCGCCCGGGAGCGGGAGCGATCGCGCTTTTCCCGATGGTGGCGTTTGATTGATTTTCGCCCGCACGACGTCGAGTACGTCCGCCGCCATGACGCGATAGGTCGTCAATTTGCCGCCGGTGATCGAGACGAGACCTCGGGGACTCGTGGTTACGGCGTGCTCTCGCGACGCGGCGCCGGGGGTGTCACCACCAGTTGCCACCAGTGGGCGAATTCCGGCCCACGCGCTGATCACATCATTTGGCGTGAGCTGCGCGGCTGGGAAGAACGAATTCGCGGCGGCGAGCAGATACTGCACATCGTCAATCGTCGCACGGACGTCATCGGGGGACGCCGATGTGTAGCTGTCAGTCGTGCCGACGATCGCATGCTTGTCGGCGGGCAGCACGAAGAGGACGCGTCCATCGACGGGTGAGAGCAAGGTCAGCGCGTCGCGATTGCCGATTCGCTCGCGCGGCACGGCGATGTGCGCGCCCTTGCTTCCGCGAACCGTCGGTGCGGTCTCGCCATCCAAATGCCTGAGTGCATCGCTCCATGGACCGGTCGCGTTCACTACGACGCTCGCGCGGACCTCGATCGAGCGTTCACTGAAAGCATCACGAATCGTTGCGCCGGCGACTCGGCCCGCATCCATGACGAGCGCTGTCACCGCTGCGTGATTGAGTGTGACCGCGCCAGCTTCGGCGGCGCCAATTGCGTTGGCGAGCGTGAGCCGCGCGTCATTCGTGGCTGCATCGTAATAGTGCGCACCGCCGAGCAAACCGTTTGGTTGAAGCATCGGTTCGCGCTCCAACACGCCCCGGCGACTGAGGCGGCCATGTCGGCCCACGTTGCGGAACAACGAGAGCGCGTCGTACAGCATCAATCCAGCGCCGAGCCTCCATCGAGGAATGCGCGCCCCGGCATACACCGGCCATGTGAACTCCAAAGGATGGACCAGATGCGGCGCGAGCCGGAGGAGCTGGCGCCGCTCCGCGCTCGACTCGAAGACGAGATGCAGCTGACCGTGCTCCAGATAGCGGACGCCGCCGTGAATGAGACGCGATGAGCGGCTCGAGGTGCCGCTGGCAAAATCGTTTTTTTCGACGAGCGCCACCGAGAGGCCGGTCAGTGCCGCTTCGCGCGCGATGCCGCATCCAGTGATGCCGCCACCGATGACGAGCAGGTCGAACCGACGGCTCGCCAATGCCGTGAGCTGTTGGCCGCGCTCGCTCATCGCGTCAGTCATCGGATGAATAGTAAGCCGATTCAGCGCTCGACCCGCGCAGTCCGCCCCTAGCCCCTCTGCACCAAACCTTGTCAGTTTCCATTCATGTCTCCTCTTGGCGCTCCCGGCCGGCGTGTCGCGATCATCGCCGGTGTGCGAACTCCGTTCGCCCGTTCCGGCACCGCGTTCAAGGACATGACGGCGATCGAGCTCGGGAAGCGATGCGTCGCCGAATTGGTGCAGCGCACCAATCTCGATGGAGATCTCGTCGAGGCCATCGTCTACGGAACTGTTGTCCCGTCGGTCGTCGCGCCGAACATCGCGCGCGAAGTATCTCTTCTTCCGATGCTATCGAAGGGCTGCGAGGCATACACCGTGAGCCGCGCGTGCGCGTCGGCGAACCAAGCGATCACGGATGCAGCGGACCAGATCATTCTCGGGCATCACGACGTGATCATTGCCGGCGGCGCCGAGTCTCTGTCGAACGTGCCGATCCTGCATTCGCGCACCATGTCCGAGAAGCTCGTCGCGTTCTCGCGCGCCAAAGGTCCGTCGCAGCAGCTTCGCATCGCCGGCTCGATTCGCCCGCGCGACTTTGTGCCGATCACGCCGGCGATCGCCGAACCGTCGACCGGCGAGACGATGGGCCAGTCGGCGGAAAAGATGGCGAAGATCAATCACATTCCTCGCGAGGAGCAGGATCAATTTGCGTTGCGCTCACATCGCCTTGCGGCGGTCGGAACCGATGATGGACGGTTGACGTCCGAGATCATGCCGGTGTACGTACCGCCGCGCTATGAGACGACGCTGACGAGCGACAATGGCATTCGCACCGATACATCGATCGAGCAGTTGCGCGGATTGAAGCCGGTGTTCGATCGCACGTATGGGACGGTGACGGCAGGGAACTCGTCGCCGCTCACGGATGGAGCGAGCGCAGTCTTGCTGATGAGTGAAGAACGGGCGACAATGCTCGGTTACACGCCGCTCTGCTTCATTCGATCGTACGCGTACGCGGCGCTCGATCCAGGCGAGCAATTGCTCATGGGACCTGTGCTCGCGGCTCCCGTCGCCCTCAAGCGCGCCGGACTTACGCTCGCCGAAATCGATCTGATCGAGATGCACGAGGCATTCGCCGCGCAGGTGTTGTGCAACCTCGCCGGGTTCGTGTCGCGCGAGTGGGCGGCGCGTGCCGGCTTCGTCACGCCGGTGGGTGAAGTAGATCGCTCGAAACTCAACGTGATGGGTGGATCGATCTCGATCGGCCATCCATTCGGTGCGACGGGCGCACGCATCCTCACGACGCTGACGAACGAGCTGGTTCGACGCGGCGGGCAATTTGGTCTCATGACCGTCTGCGCCGCGGGTGGAATGGGTCACGCCATGGTCATCGAGCGCGTATGACGGACGTGCAGCCGGTCGTCGCGGCCACGTCGCTTGCGCCGACGCTCAAGCCCGAAGTGTTCGACGACGTCCTCCTCGTCACGATCGATCGTCCGGGCGTTTCGCTGAACACCCTCTCTCCGTCGTTGATCGGAGAGTTCGATGCAATGTTGACGCGCGTCAATGATGATACGCTCATCAAAGCCGTCGTGTTGATCTCGGGTAAGCCGGACAGCTTCATCGCCGGCGCCGACATCGAGCAATTTTCGGCGATTACCTCGGCGGCGGAGGCGGAACAGACGAGCCGAATGGGCCAGACACTGCTCGATCGGCTCGAGAAGCTTCGCGTTCCCGTTGTCGCCGCGATCCATGGCGCTTGTCTCGGCGGCGGTCTCGAGGTCGCGTTGGCGTGTCGCTATCGCATCTGCACGGATCATCCGAAGACCGCGCTCGGGCTTCCTGAGGTGCAGCTCGGCTTGATTCCGGGTCTTGGCGGGACGCAGCGATTACCGCGGCGCGTAGGGCTTCAGGCGGCGCTCGACATGATTCTCACGGGACGAAGCCTTCGCGCCAAACGGGCATTGCAGATGGGTCTCGTCGACGAGATGGTGCATCCGGCGATTCTCGCGGAGGTGGCCCTTGATCGGGCTCGATCCTTGGCGGGGAATACGCTGCCGCCCGCTCGTCGTCGAAAACGTGGGGCGACGAATTTGTTGCTCGAGGATAATCCGCTCGGCCGCGGCGTCGTGTTCAAGAAGGCGCGCGAAAGTGTAATGGAGAAGACGCACGGGCACTATCCGGCCCCGCTCGCCGCGCTCACCGCAGTGCAAGCCGGATATTCGCGCGGCTTCGAGGAAGGATTGCGCGAGGAATCGCGGCTATTCGGTGAGATGGCGATGAGCGGGGTGTCGCGGCAGCTCGTCTTCATCTTTTTTGCGAGCAATGCGCTGAAGAAGGACCCCGGCGTCGATCCTCCAGCGCCTCAACCCCGCGAGGTGCACAAGCTCGGCGTGCTCGGCGCGGGGTTCATGGGCGCTGGCATCGCGTCGATCGCGGTGCAGCAGGGCACACTCGTCCGCTTCAAGGACACCGACACCGCGCGCATCGGAAAGGGATTAGCGTCGATTCACGGCGTGTTGCAGGAACGTGTTACGCGCCGACAAATCACGCGACATCAGTTCGACGACTACATGAGCCTCGTCGGCGGAACGACAGATTACTCTGGCTTCGAATCGGTCGATCTCGTGATCGAAGCCGTGTTTGAGGATTTGGCTCTCAAGCATCGGGTGCTCGAGGAAATCGAGCCGATCATCGACAGCACCGCCGTCTATGCCTCGAATACGAGTACGATCCCGATCACGCGGATCGCCGAGGTAGCGAGGCATCCGGAGCGCGTGTTGGGAATGCACTTCTTTTCGCCCGTGCATCGAATGCCACTGCTCGAGGTGATCGTGACGCCGGCGACCGCGCCCGAGGCGACGGTAGCGGCGGTGGCATATGGGAAGAAGCTTGGTAAAACCGTGATCGTCGTGAACGACGGACCCGGGTTTTACACGACGCGGACGTTGTCGGCATATATGAATGAAGCCGGGCGTCTGCTCGACGAAGGGGCATCGATCGAGTCGATCGACACCGCGCTCGTCGACTTCGGATTTCCGGTTGGCCCGATCACCTTGCTCGACGAAGTCGGCATCGATGTGGGAGGGAAGGTCGGAGCCGTGCTCGTCGACGCGTTTGGCGGACGCATGGAGCCCTCGGAGGCGATGCGCCGTGTCGTCGCGGGCGGACGAACGGGGCGAAAGGGCAAGCGTGGGTTCTACAAGTACGACGATGCCGGCAAGAAAGGCCGAGTGGACGAAAGCGTTTACGAGCTGATTGGAGGCGAGCGGCGCGAGATCGCGGCACAAGAGATCATCGAGCGCTGTGTGCTGGCGATGTTGAACGAAGCGGCCTTGTGTTTGGGCGACAAGATTCTTCGGTCGGCGCGCGACGGCGACATCGGCGCGGTGTTCGGGATCGGCTTTCCTCCGTTCCGGGGCGGCCCTTTCCGCTTTATCGACAGCGAGTCGGTCGGGAAGATCGTAGACCAACTAGAAGAGTTCGACGCCCGTTTTCCGTCGCGATTCACCCCCGCGCCCATTCTCGTCGAGATGGCACGGGCACGAAGGAGCTTTTACGCTGCGGAACGGTAGAAGTAGTGCCCTTCGGACCGGTTCGCGGCGTCCGGCGGCTCGCATCACACGTTTCATGTGACCCTCACCTATCTCGCTAGGTCTGTCCTCTGTGGAAGCTGGTAGCTCGGACGCCGTAGTCGTTGCCCGCGTACTGCGTGGGGATGTGGAGGCGTTTCGTGGGCTGGTCGAGCGGTATCGCGACCGGTACGCGCGTTACGCGTTTCACATGCTCGGTAATCGGGAAGACGCAGAGGAAGCGCTGCAGGACGCTTTCGTACGCGCCTATCGGTCGCTGACACGATGCGAGGATCCGGAGCGATTCGGCGCCTGGTTGTTCCGAATCCTCGTCAACCGCTGTCGTACCCTCGGCGCGAGACGCGGACGGCGGGCTCGGACGTTCGTCGTCGATGAAGTCGCGCTGCTCGGCGCGGCGGAAGAGCACCCGGCCGGAGCGACCGCGTGGCGCGAGGAGATTGATCGTGCGCTGCAGCAGCTGCGGGGAGATCAGCGGGAAGCGTTTCTCTTGAAGTACGTGGAAGAAATGGGATACGACGAAATGTCGCAGCTCACGGGGGTCGGAGTGTCAGCGCTGAAGATGCGCGTCATGCGTGCCTGTGAGCGCCTCCGTGAATTGTTGAGCGAGGTTTACGATGCGTGACGAGACCGAAGAAGACATCGAACAGATTGCGCGGGAATTGCGCGTTCCGGTTGCAGTCAGCCGGTCGCTTGACGCGCGCGTCATGAATGCCGTCCGCAATCTGCCACGTCATGCGGGTTTTGGGCTATGGTCGCGCTTGATCACGCCGCGCACCGTCACGGTGACGCCGCTCGTTTGGGGTATGATGGCCGCGGCGGTTGCGGCGTTTGCCGTGCTCGGCGCCATGCACGCCGGCCAAGATCTGCATCGCGCGGCGAAACCGATTGCCAGCGCGCTCTTTCCGGCGCCAAAGGCGGCAGACCGCTCGCAGCGGGTACAGTTCGTACTCGTCGCGCCGGATGCCAAGAAGGTTGCGGTCGTCGGCGACTTCAATGGATGGGACGCTTCGCACGCTGGATATCAAGCCCAACATCGTGGCGGCGGCGTCTGGTCTGTGACTGCCCCCGTGCCGCTCGGCCATCACCGATACTCGTTCGTCGTCGACGACAGCGTCTGGGTGGCCGACCCGACGGCCCCGCGCGTCACCGACTATGACTACGGGATGCCGAATTCCGCGATCGTGGTCCAAGAGCAAAAATGAGTGTGGTTGCGCGGACATTGATCGCGCTGATGCTCGTTGCTCCGCAGGCGGTCGCGCAGGACGCACGGCTCAGCGAGCGGCTCGATAAGCCTACGCTCATCGCCGTCACCGCCATCGTCGACTCGGCACGGGTCGCGAAATTGCCGACCGCGCCGCTCGTCGACAAAGCGCTCGAGGGCGCGGCTAAAGGATCCGACGGTCAGAAGATCGTCGTTGCGGTACGTCAGCTCTCGATGCAGATGGGTTCGGCGAAGCGCGTGCTTGGATCGAGCGCGACGCCCGACGAGATCAAAGCAGCGGCGACGGCACTCGCGGCAGGCGTCTCTCAGCGCGATCTGGCGCGACTTCGGTCTGCGTCGGGCAAGCGGCCGTTGACGATGCCGCTCGCGGTACTCACGGACTTGATCGTTCGCGATGTGCCCGTCGGAACGGCGACCGGTCTTGTCGTCCAGCTCGCCCGATCGGGTGTCAAGGATCCCGAGCTCGCGCTCTTCCAGCGCAATGTGCGCGCGGACATCGATCGCGGCGCTGATCCGAGCGTCGCTGCCACGACGCGCGCACGCGGATTGGTCCTGCGATCGACTGGGTCCGGAACCAAACCGTCAGAATAGCACAGAGTAGCGGCACGACTGATCGATCGGGTACAATTCCCCTTTCCATTGTGATCAGGGGATACATGCGTCGTTTCGTCCTGCTCGCTGCTGTGAGCTGCGCCGGTGCGCTGACAGCCCAGCAGCCTACAGACAACTATTCGATTCCGTCAAAGAGCAGGTACACGCTCCAAAGCTTCGTCGGCAAGCGGCCGCTCACCCGCGCCGAGCGGACGAACTTCACCGAGACATCGCACTACGACGACGTCATCACGTTCATCGACTCGCTGAAGACGCTCGGGGCCAAGATCGTCACCGGGTCGATCGGCAAGACGATAGAAGGCCGCGAGCTTCCGTACGTCATCGCGTCGCGGCCGCTCGTGAAAACACCGGCGGAAGCGCGGCGACTGAATCGTCCGATCGCGTATATCCAAGCCAATATCCACGCCGGCGAAGTCGAAGGGAAAGAGGCGATGCAGTCCCTTCTGCGCGATCTCTTGTTCGACAAAAAGAAGAACGTGCTCGACTCGATCGTGCTGATCGTGCAGCCGATCTATAACGCCGATGGCAACGAAAAATTCGGCCCGCAGCAACGCAACCGCGGCGCGCAAAACGGACCCGAGCTGGTCGGCACGCGACAGAACGCATCAGGCTGGAATCTCAATCGCGATTACATCGACGCTGACGCGCCCGAAACCAAAGGCGCATTGGCGATGCTCAACCAGTGGAATCCCGATGTCTTCATGGATCTCCACACGACCGACGGCAGCATCCATGGTTACGCGCTGACGTATTCGCCGCCACTCACGCCGACCGCCGTCAACGTCGTTCCGTACACCGCGAAGACGATGCTTCCCGCGATCCGTGAACGGATGCGAACGCGTGAAGGATTCGAGGTCAGCGACTACGGTGACTTCAGTCGCACGGGCGTCGTTCGCGGACAGCGTGGCGCAGGCCGCGCCGCAACACCAGGCACGCCGCCCGACACGTCAGCCGCCGCACGCGGTCGCCGTGGCGGGTTCGCCGGACGCGGTGGGCCGTCGCTCGAGCAAATCATCGCTGACTCGATCCCGACGAGCGGATGGGCATTCTCCACCTACGAATCGCTCGCCCGCTATGGCACCAATTATTACGGTCTGCGCAACCGCATCGGAATTCTCAGCGAAGCATTCTCGCACGATCCGTTCGCGCGCCGAGTCGCGTCGACCTACGACTTCGTGAGCGAGATTCTTTCCTACCTCGCCGAGCACAAAAACGAGATCATGAATCTCGCGAAGCAAGGCGACGCGAAGGTGATTGCGTGGGGAAAGAATCCATCGTCGTCGCCACCGCTCGCGCTCAAGTCGCGCATGGACACCACACGGATCGAGGACGTTCGCGTCGAGGTGATCACGCCGCTGACGGATAGCAGCAAGCGCGAGGCGGGAATGGGCGCCCGTCAGCGGACCGGCATCATCAAGCTCGTCAGAATGCCCGTGATGGCGAGCTTCACGCCGACGCTCACAAGCACACTGCCGTTCGCTTACGCATTCGACGACAAGACAGCGCACGACATCCTGCCAATTCTCAAATTGCACGGCATCCACGTCGAACGGCTCGACGGAAGCGTCAAGGCATCGGTGCAATCATTTCGCGTCGACACCGTCATCGATCGCGGACGTTCGGAAACGTCGCGCATGCTGAAAGATGTCGACGGCGCGTGGAATGAAGCGACGAGTCGCACACTCCCCACGGGAACCTACATCGTACGCGCGGCGCAAGCATACGGACTTCTCGCCTTCTACGTCCTCGAACCGCAGAGCGAAGACGGGCTCGCACAGTGGAGTTTCTTCGATGACGTCCTCGCCGCGCACAGTGACTTCCCAATCATGCGCGTGACGAAGCCGATGACTGTCCGATCGCACCTCGTTCGCGACTGATGCTTCGCTCAACACTGCTCTATCTGTCGAATCAGCCGCGGGTCTTCCGCTTCGTTCGGAACAATGGGTTCGCAAAGAAGTTTGCTCGACGCTTCGTCGCCGGCGAAACACTCGACGACGCGCTCTCCGCCGTACGCACGCTGAACGCCCGCGGCATCACGGCGTCACTCGACCTGCTGGGTGAGAGTGTCACGAATGAGCGCGAAGCGCGTGCGGCCGAATCGGCGTACCTCGACATTCTCGACCGCATTCACGAGGAGCGCCGCGACGCGAACGTCTCCGTCAAGCTCACCGCGATGGGTCTCGACATCTCGGAGGAGCTCTGCGTTGCCATCATGCACGATGTCCTCGGTCGCGCACAGGCGTATCGAACATTCG
>Ga0157372_10005122_pt1 | contig 13926 bp, 9 predicted proteins | sample C55metaG_FD_115307 | JGI IMG/M metagenome (GOLD analysis project Ga0157372, IMG submission 115307) | Corn rhizosphere microbial communities from Kellogg Biological Station, Michigan, USA - C5-5 metaG | ecosystem: Host-associated > Plants > Roots > Rhizosphere > Soil | place: USA: Michigan... | reverse complement strand
TTTTTTCAATTTCTTTTTTATCTGATGCAGTTGCTATGATTATACCACCTTCGCGCGGAATTTTTCTGCCCGAAACAATGAAACTTTTCGATTTATAATATTTATTGAGATAAGCGACATGTGCTTTCATGTGTGCATCAATTTCTTCAAGCGAAACTTTATATGTTAGTTCGATGATGAACATAATCATTTATTCGTTTAATAATCTCGCAGCATCTTTTGCAAAATAAGTTGCAATTAAATCTGCGCCAGCTCTTTTAATAGAAGTCAATGTTTCAAGTATTGCTTTGTTTTCATCTATCCAACCCATTTTTGCTGCGGCTTTTATCATCGAATATTCACCACTGATATTGTAAACACTAACCGGCACGTGCACTGCATTTTTTACTTCCCGCACAATATCAAGATAAGGCAAACCTGGTTTTACCATTACAATATCTGCACCTTCTTCTTCATCCATCAATGCTTCTTTCACTGCTTCAATGCGATTTGCATAATTCATTTGATAAGTTTTCTTATCACCGAAACCCGGAGCACTATCGAGTGCATCACGAAATGGTCCATAAAAACAGGAAGCATATTTTGCACTGTATGCCATAATACCCGTTTTAGTAAAATTATTTTCTTCAAATGCTTCGCGAATAGCAGCAATGCGACCATCCATCATATCGCTGGGGGCAACCATATCAACACCTGCTTCTGCATGTGATAAACTCATCTTCACCAATGCTTCAACTGTTTCATCGTTTACTATCTCTCCATCCTTTACAATGCCATCATGACCATAAATTGAATAGGGGTCAAGCGCCACATCAGTCATCACATACATTTCGGGCACTGCATCTTTTATAGCTTTAATACTGCGCTGCATTAAGCCATTTTTATTCCATGCTTCTTTACCGGTGTTATCTTTTGTTTCATCTTTTGCTTTTACAAAAAGTAGCACGCACTTCACACCAACACTGTATAATTCTTTTACTTCTTTAATGGTATTGTCAATGCTCATGCGATAATAATTTGGCATTGATGCAATCTCCTGTTTATAATTCTCTCCTTCATCAATAAACAGTGGTACAATAAAATCGCTTGGTGTTAAAACTGTTTCTGCAACTAAGCTTCTAATAGAATTGTTTGCTCTTAAGATTCTGTTTCGTCTTTGTAAAAACATTTTAAAATATTTAAACCACAAAGGCACTAAGGCTCGAAGTTTCACAAAGGCTTCATGTTTTCTTAGTGTCTTTGTGTCTTAGTGGTAAAAAAATTACACCCAATCTTTCGGACGCAGGCATACATTCAATAATTTCTCTTCTTCTGAATTTTTTTCAAGTTGATAGTTATATTCAAATCTTACCGTTGGCGGCAAACTCATTAATATGCTTTCTGTTCTGCCGCTTGTTTTTAAACCAAACAATGTTCCGCGGTCATGAATTAAATTAAATTCAACATAACGACCTCTTCTTATTTCCTGCCAAAATTTATGCTGCTCATTATATACTGTATCTTTTCTTTTTTCAACAATGGGAATATATGCATCAATAAATGCATTGCCGCAAGCTTGCGAAAATCCAAACCAAAAATTTTCGTCGCGATTCTCATTGTCTTTTTTATGGTCATAAAAAATTCCACCAATTCCTCTGCGTTCATTATTGCGATGCGTGTTCACAAAATATTCATCACAATTATGTTTGAATAAAGGATATAATTTTTCATCAAACTTATCACAGGCATTTTTGTAGGTTGAATGAAAATGAATTGCATCTTCATCAAACAAATAATAAGGAGTAAGGTCTGCACCGCCGCCAAACCATCTGTCACACAGCATGCCATCTTTGTCATACAACTCAAACATGCGGTAATTAAAATGTACGGTTGGCACGAAAGGATTCATTGGATGAATCACCGAACTAATTCCCGCGGCAAACCATGTTGTTTCAGGTGATGACAAAGGGATGTGCAACACTTCACGCATATTGCCACTGAGCTTTCCATACACAATAGAAGTATTCACCCCTCCCTTTTCAAAAACATTTCCATGCTGAATAACTTTTGTTAAACCTCCGCCACCTTTCTCGTCCGGATTGCGTGCCCATGTTTCTTCACTAAACTTTTCCTTACCATCAACATCTTCTAAGGCTTTACAAATTTTATCCTGGAGGTTATAAATAAATTCAATCCACTGCTGCCGAAATTCTTTTGTTTGTGTTTTATGTTGATTTAAACCAATCAAGCAAAAAATTTTTGCAAAGGTGTAAAAAAATGATTTTGAAAAGAGGTGATTTAAATCATCTCTAACAAACATGACAATAGCATGACTTAGAAAGAAATTTTGAACAATTACTTTATTGTTATGGTTTCATTCAAATCGTTGTAACCATTAGTTACGTTCCACATATTTTCATTTGCAAAACGTATGGCGTATTCAGAACGTTTAGATAAAGATTCAGCAGCATCAGGCAGAAATAAAAACAAATTATAATCGCCCGCAGGCATTGTGTTGTCAGTAATAATTTTTGCAGTAATGGTGTTATTACCTGAATACCATTTGCGCACATCTGTATCAATTGTAAAAAGAAATTCTTTGTTGGTTGATTTGTTGCGCATGGTTAATTGAGCAGGTCTTGCATTATATGGTGAAGCATAACCAACATTTTCTATGTTTAATGTGAAAGAGAGTTGCATGCCTGCTTTAATTGCGTCTTTTGGAAATATTGCATTACGCAATACAAAACGATAGCCCAAATCTTTTTTGATGGCATCCATACAACCGCCGGTTTGCCAATCATTATTTACATCATTATTGTAAGCACAGTTTAAAAAACTGTAATGCATGTTGCGCATTTCTGTTTGCGCCTTACCTGCATTCTCACAATCATTTTCCGGGCTGTAAGTATCGTCACAGGTTTCGCCGCCTACAGCAACATATTTACTATCCGTTGCTGCGTACGCATGCAGGATGGAATAAGCATCAGCACTTGGCGAAGATGAATTGCCATAATCATTATAAGTTCCGTAGTCATTTGGCGAAGACAAAAAACAATCATTATGAAAACCGATGCGTGCTGCATCTGTTTCTGAAAATGCTTCTGCATCTGTTAATGCTTTTGAAGAAGTTGGCGCATCAACACCATACACATAACGTTGTTTCATTTGCGGTGTGCGAACTTGTACCATCCTGCTTTGTGGCAGCGCATCAAGCAATGCTTTCAACACTTCATTTTTATCTTTCCAGTTTTTATCAGTTAATTTTCCTTTACCGTTTGATGAAGGGTCACCGAAATAATCGCTGTAATAATTTTCACCCCATGTTCCTACGAAACCCATTTGAATGCATGCAATCACATCCGCATTGTTTTGCAACAATGGTTTTAATTGTGCGATATGATTTAATACAATTTTTTTAGGCGCATCACCGTAAGGCGGACATATAGAACCTTCCGGACATCCACCGGCATGCGTTGTAATGGTATAACAAAAACGCAGTATGAGTTTTACACCTGCTTTGCGTGCTGCATCAAAATCGTTTTTGATTTTATCCAATAAATCCTGAGATAAATTTTTATCTGTGTATCCTTTTAAAACTATATCACGAAAAACAAGTGTACTGTAAATCTTATAATTACCACCATCCGCTTTTTGCAGTGTACGCCACTGCTTCATTTGTTCAACATCCAGCAGCTCATAGTTGTTGGCGTAAGTTTCTGTTGCACGATAAAATCCGCGTTCAGGATTTGCAAAATCTGAATCACTTTCAATATAAAAAACTGTATCTGTAGCCGGCGGTGTATATGTTGTGGGATTATCAAATTTGCTGCAGTGTGAAAATAGCATTACTGATAAAAAATATAAACCGATTGATGGAAACATCATTTTGTTTTTCATGTGAAGATTATAAATTGAAAACAGATGCCCGGTCAAACCGGGCATGAGTTCAAAGTGGTTGTGCTACTTTTTACTTTATCAATTTTCAAAAACTAATTATCAAATCGTGATGATAATTACTCACTCATATCCAAATAAAATGCATCGGCATTTTGGTCGGGCGAATAGCCAATAATTGCACTCCAGTCGTTTGCTGCAACCTGTACACCTATTTTTAAGCTCTTGCCCGTTAAGCCTTTTATTTTACTGCGGCTAATTCCAAATTCAAATTTTTGCACGTTGCCGTCCTGCTCTACATCGCCCATTTTATAAAACTCACTCAGGCTTTGATAAGTGTAATTGCCAAAATTTTGCTGGTCACTTCCAATAAAATAATAGGGGTCAAGCCAGTCATCAAAAATGGTACCTTCCAGTAAAACTTCATAAGCACCATTTGGAATTTCACCGGTTAATAAGCCTGTTGAAATATCATTGTCGGCATCAATATATAAATCATAAATGTTGCCCTGCCCTTTGGTAGTATTCTGCTCAAAATATACATACACATAATTTGCATCGTAATCATATTTTGCTTTGATGAAGTTGCCTGCATGCGCACCGCCTAAAACCACATTATGTGTAACGGTATCCCAGTCTTTTAATGAATGGTCATTCAATTTAACTGCGGAAGTTTTTGCGATATGCAGTACGGTTGAGGCTTCCGCTTTTGTGCCATCTGCAGCTGTTGCATACAAAGTGGGCACATATTTTCCCTTGCCCGGATAAGTATGTGTTGGGCTTTCATCGGTTGATGTACTGCCATCGCCAAAATCCCATTCATAACTTACCGCACCTTTTGATTCGTTGGTGAATGTTACTGTAGAACCATCAATACTTACACTATAAAAAACAAACGGAGCGGGTTTGTCAGAATCTTTTTTGCAGGAAGAAAAATTAACAGCAGCAGCTATTGCAACTATTAAAATGGTAAGATTTGTTTTTTTCATGATTATGTTTTTACCTGCTATGAAAAGTTTTATTTATTAGTTAACTCTAATTACATTTTCAAATCCAATAATTTTCAAATTAAGCTTTACGGATTTTGCACACACAATGGATTACTCTGTACTTCATCTATCGGAATGTAATAAATAATCCGCGGGTCATCCGGCTGAATAATTTCATTCGGATAACCTGTTGGTTCTTTTGATAAATCAATATCCGTTTCTTTCAATCCCGGTAAATGATAGCCCCAGTATGTTCTGTTCATCGGTAATTTATTTCTGTAAACATCATAGGTACGCTGTGCTTCAAATGCAAGCTCAATGCGCCTTTCATTCAACACAACTTTTAATGCAGTAGAGCCTGTGGGAACAACACCATTATATAAGCTTGATTTTAATCCGCGGTTCTTTCTTATTTCATCTACATCATCCAGCGCAGCTTTTGTATTGCCCAATTTTGCATTGGCTTCTGCCCGGTTCAAATACATTTCTGCCAAACGAAACATAATCGGCGAACTCAATGTTGGGCTTCCATCCTGGAAAGAAAATTTTGTGATATAATAAATAGGAATGCCATTCTTTTTTTGAATATCGCCATTACCATCTTTTAAAGGTACAATGTATTTCCAACGCACATCTTCAGGATGCGCACTCATTAAATTACGAAGAGATGGTGATGCATATTCCTCACCCCAGCCACTGTTTCCATCAGAATAAATCATAGAAGCAATCGAACCAAATTTTCCATAATCTTCCTTTGCGGTAAATGAAATACAAAAAATTGTTTCACTGCTTTGCACAGCATTTGCAAACAAATTTGGATACTGGTTAGTAGTTGCGAGTGAAAATTTTCCCGAGTTAATTACTTTAGTTGCATAATCAATTGCATTCTGGTTGTCCTCCATATACAGGAATGCTCTTGAAAGCAAAGCCCAGGCTGCTTCTTTTGTTGCATACATCACACCGCGCGACTGGTTCATTAAGCCCGCAGCTTTTTTAGCATCATCAATAATTTGATTGTATGTTTCTTCAACTGTTGCTCTTGCTTTTTCTGCTGGGTCATCAGTTGATGTTCTTAAAATAATTCCCGGCGCAGATTTATCCTGCGTGTAAGGTCTTGCAAATAATCTTGCCAAATTAAAATTGGCAAATGCACGCAAAAAATAACATTCACCTATAAGTTGTTTGCGCGTTGGGTCAGTTGTGTTTGAATCAACTGCTGCAATTACGGTGTTGCAATCGTTAATAATTTTATAGGAGATGTACCAAAAATATCTTGTGTTGGTTTGCGTGGGTGAATGGTCTAAACTAAAACTATAAAACAACGGGTCTTCTGTTACCTGCCCGCATGTTATATCATCACTGGCAAAATCACTCAACTGAAAATACTGGCGCAGATACATGTTGTTATCATCAGCAGTGCCATTAAATTCAACATGGTCTTTAAACAAAGCATAGGCGCCATTCACCGCATTGGTTAAACCTTCTGTTGTTGACGTAAGTGTTTCAGTAGTGATGGAATCGCTGGGCGTAACATCTTTTATGCAACTGCTGAAACTGATTGCACACACAACAGTTACTGCAACCATATTGCACATTGAAACAACCTTCGTCATAAAAATTTTTATTGAGTGATATATATAGTTTTTCATGGCTGAATTAAAATTTTACGTTGATACTTAAAAGATACTGATGATTGTTGGGATACTTAAAATCATTTACGCCAGGTGTTACAAATGCAGCAGGCTGAATAGTTGTTTGCGGGTCTTGCCCTAAAAATTTTGTAAACGTATAAACATTATCTGCAGAAACCGATACAGCAATATCATCCATGCCTAATCTGTTTGCAAAATTTTGCGATAAATTGTAACCAAGCGAAATATTGCGTATCTGTAAAAAACTTCCATTCTTTAAATACCTTGTCGAAACTTCTACCGAATTCGCTTCGTTTTGCGGGCTTGGATTGGTTGCAACATCGCCGGGCTTGCTCCAAATGCTGTAACCCGATGGTAACACCAGCTGATTATAGTAAGGTTCGTTTCCATCATTCATTACAAAACGCAAATCATTGCTGTAAACTTTGTTTCCATATAAGAAATAAGCATTCACACTTAACGAAATATTTTTGTATGTAAATGTGTTTGTAAAACCGCCCTGGTATTTTGGCAGTGCAGAGCCTACTTCCTGCAAAGTTGCATCTGCATAACTTGATGTTGCTTCAGTTCCTGTAACATTACCATTATTATCCTTCGTAATTTTTTGCCACAATGGTGAACCGGTTTGCGGGTCAACACCCAACCAAACAGGCATATAAAATTCATACAGGTTTCCGCCATTTCTGTAAATCTGAGAGATTGCCCAGTCGCCTGTTTTTATAAAACTTGCCGGTAAATTTTTCAATTTATTTGTGTTAAAGCTGATGTTGAAATCAGTTGTCCATGAAAAATTTCTGCTTTGAATATTTTGTGTTGATAAAGCAATTTCTAATCCTTTGTTTTGAATCTCGCCGGAGTTTTCCCATCTTGTTTCAAAGCCAACAGATAATGGTTGAGATACCTGTAGCAAAAGATTTTTTGTAAGATTATTATACACATCAACCGTTAAAGAAATGCGTTTAAAAAATTCTGCATCTAAACCAATATTGGTTTGATGTTTACTTTCCCATGTTAAACCGGGGCTTGGTAATTGTGAAGGCGTTGCGGCAGATTCATTATTATACTGGCTCGTTAATGAATATAAACCAAGATAACGCGACGCACCAATATCCTGCGTACCTGTTACACCATAACCCGCACGAATTTTAAGATTGGTGATGAAATTGTTTCCTCTTAAAAAATCTTCATTGCTGGCAAGCCATCCTGCAGAGATTGCGGGGAATGAACCGTAGCGATTATTTTTTTGAAATGCAGTTGAACCATCAACGCGATAAGAACCTGTAACGAAATATTTATTCTTATAACTATAGTTCACCTGCGAGATATAAGATATTAAAGCTGATTGGTCGTAATAGCCATTCACACTTAAATTGCTTGATACAACATTCAGCACTCGTAAACCAAATGGTAAGCCGCGGCCTGAACCACCAACTGTTTCTGTTTTTCCGCCTTCAAACGCCATACCTGCAAGACCACTTATTTGATGGTCGCCTAATTTGAAATTAAATTTTAAAAGGTCATTTGATATGCCGCCATAACTAAACACATTGTCTTCTTCTAAATAACCTGTGCCGTGATATTGCCCTGCAACATCGCCTGAATAATAACTGGTACTCTTACTATAACTTGCTGAAATGCGATTGGTAGTTGAAAACGTTAACCAGTTTGTAATTTGATAATTAAAATCCAAATCATAATTCGCATCAAAGCCTTTATACGGATGGTCTGAATTTGCAATCGTGTGTATCGGATTTATTTTATCGCGGCTCCACCATTTGAACGATGAGTTCCCATCCACATAAATCGGGTTGCCCGCGCTGTCGTAAGGATTATCCCACGGCAGATTTAAAAAGCCATAATAAATATCGTTGTAATCATAACTCTTGCCAATAACACCACTTATATTAATGGTATTGGTTAAAGATATTTTTGGATTGAAATGAATGGTTGATGTTGCCCGCAAATTAGCCCGCTGAAAATTTGTGTTCATAAAAGTGCCGTTCTCATTATAATAAGAAGCACCCAAATAATATTCGTTCTTTTCTGTTCTTCCCGAAACAGAAACATAATAATTCTGCATGAATGCAGGTTTAAAAATTGTTGTGAGCCAATTATGGTTTTGGCTGTCTAAACTTGGTGGTCGCTCAGCATAAAATTTTAGTAAATCAATTTTGTATGAATTGCCGGTATCGCTTGGAATATAATCGCGGTAAAATTCTTTTTGATAATTATACAACTGGTGTCCGTCCATCATATCGAGCTTACCAAAATCCGGCGTGCGAAAACCTGTTGTTGCTTTTACTTCAATAGTAGTTTTATTTGATTTTGCTTTTTTGGTAGTAACCAAAATTACGCCGGCATTAGCCTGCGAACCATACATTGCTGTTGCAGATGCATCTTTTAAAACCGTGATGCTTTCAACATCGTTCGGGTCGAAGTTGCCGCCGATAATTCCGTCCACCACATACAACGGTGTTTGCGATGCATTAATGGATGACACACCGCGCAATCTTATTTCAGCATTTGCACCGGGTACTCCGGAACTGTTCACCACCTGCAAGCCCGCAACTTTTCCCTGCAGCATACTGCCTACATCGTTTGTTGTAACGTCTTTTAATTTGCGTTCATCAACCACCGTAACGGAACTCGTAAGCTCACCTTTCTTTTTTGTGTTATAACCCACCACAATAACTTCATCTAAATTTCTGTCTGTTTCTGTAAGTGGTATAGTGATATCATTTTCGCTTGCACCAACTGTAATTTGTTTTTGTGCAAAGCCAATTGAACTTACTATTACATTTAATTCTCCGGCAGGCACATCAATACTAAATCTTCCGCTGTCATCAGCAATAACTGATTTCCCGTTTTTAATGGTGATGGAAGCTTTGCTCACGGCAGACTGGTCTTTTTCAGAAACGACTTTTCCTCTCAGTGACCTTGTTTGTGAAGCAGCAAATAATGTTAGCAGTAACAATGGCAAGAACAATATTTTTTTCATCTTGTACTTTTTGTTTTGTTTAGTTGTACGATGTCGGCTATAAAATTTATATCAGCTAATAACTTTTATCGAAAATTTTTTTGGGCTAATTCCATAAGCAAACAATTACAGTTATAATTTCAAATCGGTTTTAGCAATGATTTACACTCAGCTTTCGTTAATAAGATTTAAACTTTAAACCAAAGATAACGAAAGAAATAAAAACCAAATAAAATTTATAAAAAGTTTTTTATAGTTATTTTTATGAACGGTTAACGATTTAAAACTTCAATAAGTTTCTTTTACAAAAATTATATTTATAGATGAAATCATCAAAACTCTGGCTGTTTTACGCATTAATCACAACTATTTTTTGGGGCGTTTGGGGAGCGTTTATTGAAATACCTGAGAAAGCAGGTTTTCCTGCAACGTTGGGTTATGTTGTGTGGAGTATAACAATGATACCCTGTGCAATCGTTGCATTAAATATTATTAAGTGGAAACCTGAAACAGATAAACGTTCCGTTTTTTTAGGAATAGCTGTTGGATTATTGGGTGCAGGCGGACAATTAATTTTATTTGAAGCATTGCGTGAGGGACCTGCATACATTGTGTTTCCGTTGATATCATTATTCCCCGTTCTTACCATTTTTTTATCTGTTGTTTTTTTAAAAGAACACACAAACAAAAAACACTGGACAGGTATTATACTTGCAATAATTGCAGCAGTATTTTTAGCTAATCCAAAATTAACAGGTAACGAAACAACAGGCAGCAGTTGGCTTTGGCTTTCGGTAATTGTTTTTATTATGTGGGGATTGCAGGCTTACGTAATGAAGTTCAGCAACAACACCATGAAAGCTGAAAGCATATTTATGTACATGACAATTGGCGCATTGGTACTGTCACCTTTTGCAATTTGGATGACTGATTTTTCTCAACCCATCAACTGGGGTTTTAAAGGACCTTATCTTGCTTTCATTATCCAAATATTAAATGCTATTGGCGCACTTACTTTAGTTTACGCACTGCGCTATGGCAAAGCAATTATAGTTGTTCCGCTCAGCGGATTATCACCTGTTATCACCATCATTATTTCATTAATTATTTATGCAGTAATGCCGGGCACTGTTTTATTGATTGGATTAATTATGGCAGCGGTTGCGATTGTGTTGTTGAGTGAATGATTTGAGTGAATTGTGAATGGGCAATAGTCAATAATACATACTTTATCTATTTGCAGTAAAAATTAATTTGCTCCGATTCACCATTCACAATTGACTATTCACCATTTCGCTAATCCGCAACCAGCACTTCTACTCCTGCATCTTCTAATCTTTTTTTATCGTCCGAAGGAATATTTTTATCTGTTACAACTTTTTTTATTTTTTCAAGCCCGCAAATAAATGCCAGGCTTTTTCTTTTAAACTTGCTGCTGTCTGTAACAAGAATTACTTCTTTCGCAATCTCAATCATAATACCATTCAAATGTGCCTCATCAATATTGGGCGTAAAAATTCCCTGCTTTGTGTCAAAGCCATCTGTACTTAGAAAAACTTTATCAACAAAAAAATTGCGCAGGTTTTTTTCTGCCAGCGGACCAACTAAACTCATCGCATTTTGTCGCAGGTAACCGCCGGGAATTATTACATTAACATTAGGATAGCCAATTAAAAGATTAGTGATATTAAGTGCATTGGTAATAATGTTTAGTTGTTTAATGTTGCTTATATGCTTTACAATTTCTGCAGTAGTTGTGCCGCTGTCAATAATAATGGTATCACCATCATTAATTAATGAAGCAGCCTTTTTGCCAATAGCAGCTTTTTCATTTGCATGTAGTTTATTTTTTTCTGTAATGCGCTGATCAATACCTACATGATTTTCTGTATGAATAGCGCCGCCTCTTGCACGCAACAGTAAATTTTTTCTTTCCAGATATTCCAGGTCGTTGCGAATAGTTACTTCACTTACCTTAAATTCTTTGCTTAACCTTGATACTAAAACTTCACCTTTTTCCTTTATATGTTCAAGTATTTTTTTTCGTCTCGATACCGTAAACCTTTCATTTCGCTGAGGCAGTGTTTTGCTTTTTTTCATTCATTAAAGATATTGTACCGTTCAAAATTAATTTTATAATTCTTTTTCTAAAGCAATTAAGCCCAAATTAAAATAAGTTTTTGAAGAATTTAGAAAGATTTTGAAAGAAATAAATCAATTTGTTATTTTTGTTTGATAAACCTCTTTTATGCACCTGCTTACGCTTAAAGAAGATTATTTAATTAAAAAAGGCGCTTTACATACTGCAAAAGAAATTTTGGGTCAGCCGGAATTATGGAGTGAAACAGCAACGCTATTTTATTCTGCATCTGAAGCGATAGAAAATTTTTTACATCACGCTTATGCAGAAGCCGATAATATTATTCTTACCGGCGCAGGTACAAGCGCATTTATTGGTTTATCGTTGCACGGTGCTTTTTTTCGCAACACAAAAATTATTACAAGACCTATCGCAACAACAGATATTGTTTCACATCCACAGGATTATTTTAACGGGAATCAAACTTCGCTGGTAATTTCTTTTGCGAGAAGCGGTAACAGTCCTGAAAGCTGTGCTGTACTCGAACTGGCAGATAAATTTTCAAAAAAATGTTTTCACTTTATTATTACTTGTGATAAAGATGGAGCACTGGCGCAATATCAATCAGGCAACCCACATTACATTTTTGTTTTGCCGAATGCTGCCAATGATAAAAGCCTTGCAATGACGGGCAGCTACTCATCTATGTTATTAACCGGTTTGCTGATTGCTTATTTAAATGATAGAGAAAAATGCAAGAAACAGGTTGATATTATTTCAAAGGCTGCACAAAAAATATTCAATCGCTATTTGCCTTTGCTGCAACAAATAGCAGAAAAAGATTTTAAGCGTGCTGTGTTTTTGGGTTCAGGTGCTTTGTACGGAACAGCAACTGAAGCTGCTTTAAAACTGCAGGAACTTACAGATGGAAAAGTGATTTGCAAAACAGACAGTTATCTTGGCTTGCGTCACGGACCGAAAGCTGTAATTGATGAAGACACTTTAGTGATTTATTTTTTCAGCAATGATGAATATGCCCATCGTTATGAGCAGGACCTGGTGAATGCAATGAAAGATGGCAACAATGCAATGTATTGTTTGGGTGTGAGTGAAAGTTATAAGCGAATTGAAAATACAGATGCACAAATAAGTTTTGGTGTGGATGCACAAAAAATAATGGAAGATTTTTTGCCGGTTTGCTCAGTGGTGGTTGGGCAGTTGCTGGGCTTTTATAAAAGTTTGCAGCTTCGTTTAATGCCCGATGCGCCATCCGTGAATGGTGCTATTTCAAGAGTAGTGCAAGGTGTAAATATTTATCCTGTCGAAGCAAATAAATCAATGATAAATTATGAGTGATAAAAGAGCGGCAAGGTTGGCTTTTTACTTTTTGAATTTTGACTTCTTATAATGCACAAAAAACAATTCGATGTATTAGTTGCAGGTGAATTAAACATTGACCTGATACTTGATAAGCTTGACCAGTTTCCTGTTATTGGCAAAGAAATTATGGCTGCTGATATGGTGTACACATTAGGTAGTAGTTCTGCCATTTTCGCTTCAAACCTAAGCACACTGGGAGTTTCTGTAAATTATTGCGGCTGCATTGGCAATGATAGTTTTGGTGATAAAATTATAAATGACCTCGCTGCAAAGAATGTAAACACATCAAATATTTTACGCAGTAAAACATCAGGAACGGGCATCACTGTTGCTTTTAATTTTAACCAAAACAGAGCAATGGTAACTTATGCTGGTGCAATGAATGAACTGAAACAAAATGATATTACAGATGATATGCTGCAGCAGGCGCAACATCTTCATGTGAGCTCTGTTTTTTTGCAGCCTGCTTTAAAGCCGGGTTTGGTTGATTTATTTAAACGTGCAAAACAATTTGGGTTAACCACTTCTCTCGACCCGCAATGGGACCCTGCAGAAAATTGGGATTGCGACTGGAAGAATTTATTGCCACTGGTTGATGTGTTTTTACCAAACATTGAGGAGTTAAAAAACATCACACAAAAAGCAAATCTTTCAGATGCAATTGCTTCGATAAAAAAATCAGCAAACCTTATTGTTGCAAAAAATAGTACGGAAGGCGCTACCGCTTTTTATAAAGATGAAATTGTAGAGCAGCCTGCATTTATTAATCATGATTTTGCGGATGCGATTGGAGCTGGTGATAGTTTTAATGCCGGGTTTATCAGGCAATTCATTCGTGATAAATCGTTAAAACAATGTGCTGAATTAGGTGCTGCTTGCGGCGCCATCAATACAACACAAAAAGGCGGCACTGCTGCATTTAAAGATTTTGATACAGTGAAAAAAATTGCGAAAGAAAAATTTAATTATACG
>Ga0157372_10005120_pt1 | contig 13929 bp, 12 predicted proteins | sample C55metaG_FD_115307 | JGI IMG/M metagenome (GOLD analysis project Ga0157372, IMG submission 115307) | Corn rhizosphere microbial communities from Kellogg Biological Station, Michigan, USA - C5-5 metaG | ecosystem: Host-associated > Plants > Roots > Rhizosphere > Soil | place: USA: Michigan... | reverse complement strand
GCTAATGATATGGATGTTGCCAAGATCCTCCGTAAATCTGCAAAGAACTGGGATGGTGGCTATACTATTGCCGGGATCCTTGGCCACGGTGATGCTTTTGTAATGCGTGATCCGGTGGGGATCCGTCCGGCATTTTACTATTATAATGATGAGATCGTTGTTGCGGCATCTGAACGCCCTGCTATCCAAACGGCATTTAACGTGCCTATGGAGGAGATTAGGGAAATCCGCCCGGGCCATGCGTTGATCGTTAAAAAGAATGGTAAGATAACCGAGGATATGTTCAGCGAGCCAAAAGAAAAGAAAGCCTGTTCTTTTGAACGGATCTACTTTTCGCGCGGCAGCGACTCGGCCATTTACCGTGAGCGTAAGCAGTTAGGTCGCCTGCTTTGCCCGCAGATATTGGATTTTGTTAATCATGATATTAAAAATACGGTGTTCTCTTACATACCAAACACCGCCGAAGTGGCCTTTTATGGTATGGTTGAGGGTATGCACAAGTATGTAAAGAAATATCAGCACGAAAAACTGCTTGAGCTTGGTAGCGACATTACCGAAGAAAAGCTTACCGAAATATTACAGATAGCCCCAAGAGTTGAAAAGATAGCCATTAAGGATGTTAAACTGCGTACTTTCATCACCCAGGACGCGGATCGCAGCGAAATGGTGGCCCACGTATACGATACTACTTACGGACTGATCAAAAAAGGCACCGATACCTTAGTGGTATTGGATGACTCTATAGTTCGTGGTACTACGCTGAAACAAAGTATCCTGAAAATTCTTGACAGGCTTGGCCCTAAAAAAGTTGTTGTGGTTTCATCTGCTCCGCAGATCCGTTATCCCGATTGTTATGGGATCGACATGTCACGTATGGGTGAATTTGTGGCATTTGAAGCGGCAATCAGTTTGTTAAAAGAGATGGGCAGGGAAGATGTGATCCTGGATGTTTATCAAAAATGTAAAGACAGCCAGAAACTGCCGAAGGAAGAAGTTGAAAATTATGTGAAAGAGATTTATGCCATGTTTACCGATCAGCAGATCTCTGACCGTATTGCGCAGATCATCACACCTAAAAATGTGAATTGTGAAGTACAGGTAATTTATCAAACCTTAGATAACCTGCATATTGCCTGCCCTGATAACCTTGGTGATTGGTATTTCAGTGGTGATTACCCAACCCCAGGTGGTAACAAGGTTGTTAACCGCGCCTTTGTTAACTGGATGGAAGGTAAAAACCAAAGAGCTTATATGTAATGCCCTAACCCCCTAAAGGGGGAATGATTTACGAGGCGATGAATTTTTCATCGCCTTTTTTGTTTTAAAATTGAGGTGACGGTGAACTGTGCCGTTGTTGGTGTTGTCAGATAACTATATACCTGTTAGACCATGAGTATTAAAAAAATTACAGTAACGGTATCTGTCTTTCAAATGTATGCCCACATGAGCAATCAAGTCTTATTACTAAAAATCGGCCCCGTGGTTGCTGGCCTCTAACTTTAGCTTCCGCCCCGCATTTAGGGCAAGTTTTATCAATGTCAAAATTATTTTGCGGTTTAACACTTGCTTTCATAATACTATGAAAGATATTAGATGCTTCTTTAGGGTTTTTCTTATAGTCTACCATAGTTCGAAGAATTTATAATGGAGTATTTACCCCTGCTATGCCGCTCAAAATATTCAGTATATTTTTGGGGATTTCCCATAGCATGTTTACTAATGAAAGAGGGGCTTTTATCTAAAATTGAACTTATATCTTTAACATCACTAACCCCAAACGGAGTTTTCAATTTTCCATTGTTTACTAATCCTTGTAGTTCTCTGAAAATCTTTGACATAATGCATGTATACAAAACTAAGATATTTTTGTATATTAGCGTAAAAAAGAAAGCCCCGATAAACACTTACGCCTAATGAGAGACCACTCATGGGATGGCTGTTTACCGAGGTTAGGACTGAATGTATTTGCAGTCCGCAATCTTGCGTCCGTCACGACGTTTCTTTAGGGGTTTATAGCCCCTTTGTTATTTCATGGGTCTATAAACATGGTAAACTGAACTCCCACCTTACCATATTTTTCAGCCATTTTTCTTCGTAATTGACCCATTGTAACACAAGCAGAGGCCATGCCTATTAGCTGCCATATATGTTCCATCAATTTTTTCAATCCATACTGTTCGGTCAGCCATCTGTGGTAACTCAAATTTCCGACTGGCTTTGGAGCATTTGTTTTTAACCAATTGTAAACATCCTTATCTAAATAGCCATAGACCATTTCGTTTACTAACTTACCCCAATATTTTGGCCTGCTATGAATCCCCCCTGTCCAATTTGTCAGACGGCTAAACTGCTCCCACAATTCGTCAGGGAATGTCTTCTCCCATACCCTCATTTCATCTTGGAGAAAGAGTTTCAGCTTAAATTGAAGTGCATCTACCGGACGGTCATATTGATACCCTGTGGCCTCATCAACTAGCGCTATAATACCTACTTTTGCGGTAGCTCTTAAATAAGAATTAGCTTTAATAGCGATTTCTTTTTGACGTTCAGTTAATTTGATAGCAGCATTTTCAGAATTTGACTCTTGAAGGGCAGTAGAAAATGCTATACATATATCCATGAACTTTTCTACAGGCACTCCTATAGCTGTTTTCGCAAATCCCTGACCCGACGTATCAAAATTTATTAATGCAGGTATAGACCCATTTTCCGCAGGTATCAATTCTTCAGGTAAATGACCTCGTATTGATCTTACATTGATATAACTAGCCAACTGCCCACCATCCCCGCCGGTCAGGGCCGAAACAACTCCACTTAAGCTAAAAATGCGCTGTCCGTCGTCTAATACGTAACATGGGATGCTGTGTTCGCCTAGTTTTAAATCGCCCCAATGGGTAGCTTTTTGTAACCCGCTGTCGCTCTCTCGACTAAAAACCACTATATCCTTGTCGAAATCCGCGGGCATCAATTCAATATTTTTTTTCTCCGCTAACTGTAATAATATAGGCCTCCACTTAGCTGGAATAATTCCTGTTTTTGCCCAATGGGCAATGGTGCTCTGCCCTTTGCCGATCAATGCCGCTAATTCAGTTTGCCCGCCAAATTTACTTATAACATGTTGTGAAGCGTTCATGTATTAAACGATTTGATAATGCAATAATAACTAAAAATTGATAATCAAAAAAATAATATCAAAAAAATTGATAAAATTATATTGTTGGGGTTTATGGGTAACTATATACCTATTGTCACCCACAACTTACCTGATACTAAGTGAGTGGTGTCCCACTTTTGAAAACTGGTGTTCCATTTTTGATTTTGCAAAAGTGTAAGCAATTGATTACCAGTGTATATATGTTCAGTTTTAAGTACATAGGTAATTTGATCAAGAGCTAAAATCTTGATTGTTAAATAGATGTATTTTGGAAACTATCGTTAGTGTTCACACCTAAAAAATGGAACACCTATTAAAACAGGTAAGAATTGTTGCTAACGACACCAAGAAAGGCGGAAAATATAAGTAAAGATTTAACCTACGATCCTGTCGGCGCGGCAAATACAAAATGCGTAACCAACTTATCAATAAGCACCAGCGAAGCAATAATAAGCGCTATACCGGCAACCTCGTTTAAGCGGTGAATGAATTTAACCGAAATACGTGCCCTGAGTTTATTGGCATAAAAAGCTTTGAGGGTATCCATACCAAACTGGATAATGAGTATGGTAAGGAACATAACAGCTATATGAAACGACCTGTGCGGTGTACCTACCAGGAATGTTGTACTGGCCGCACCGATCACTACCGTCCAGTGGAAGAGGAGGGTAGGGTTAAAAATGCACATCAGGAAACCTTTAAGTACGTAACCAAAGCGGTCGGCACCTGATGGGACTTTGTTTTCATAATTGATCTCGCTTTTTTTGAACATGTAATATAGGCCAAGCGCGAATAATATGGCGCTGCCTACAACGCCTGCTATAACTTTGGTATGGTCAGATACATCGATATATTGCGAACCAAACAGGATTGCGCCCACAAAAACGACATCGCTGCAAACCACGCCAAGGGCAAGCGAAACACCGGCATGAAACCCTTTTTCGATACTGGTTTTAATGAGCGCAAAAAAAACCGGGCCGGTAATAAATGTAAGTACTAATCCAAACCCGATACCCGAAACAATGGCTTTTATCATTAAGTTAAGCTTTGTTCTTTTTTGAACATTGCGAATATGCAATTTTATCTCATAAACAACGAAAGTTAAAATTGTGATTTAATTTATTTAAAAAAGACCAGAGAGTTTTACCAAAATTGAATTATGTTTAGAAATTCAAAAATCAAATCTGTACAACCTATTTTAAAATGGAACAAAACAATGCTAAGAACTACGGTACAGCCCTGTATACGCTGATTACCGTGTTTTTCTTTTGGGGCTTTTTAGCCGCCTCCAATGGTATTTTCATACCTTTCTGTAAAGAGCACTTTCACCTTACCCAGTTCGAATCACAACTTATCGACTTTACATTTTACGGTGGGTATTTCATCGGTTCATTGATACTTTACTTTGCATCACAAGCCAGTAAAGTTGATATTATGAACAAGTTAGGTTACAAAAATGGTATCATTTTAGGCCTCGTTGTTTCGGCTGTTGGTGCATTGGCTATGATCCCTGCCGTAGCTTCTGGCGCGTTTGGTTTCATTTTGGCTGTATTCTTTATTATAGCTGTTGGTTTTTCGTTACAGCAAACAGCTGCAAATCCTTTTGTTGTTGCGTTAGGCCCGCCCGAAACCGGTTCAAACCGTTTAAATTTTGCAGGCAGTATTAATAACATTGGTGCTTTATTAGGCCCGGTGGTAGTGAGCGTGGTATTATTTGGTTCGGCAACTGCAAAAACCGCTGCTGCTGATGTTAAAATATCATCAATCAATAACCTGTATTATCTGTTAGCAGGCTTGTTTATAGCAGTTGCTTTGTTCTTCTGGTTCTCAAACTTGCCAAAAGTTACCAGCGATGAAAAGATCGAGTCAAGCTCAAAAGCAAATACACCTTTGCTGGTAATGTTTGTTGCGTTTTGTTTAATACTTGCAGCCGATCCTATCAGCAAGGCTATAGGCATACCAAGCCAATATTTTGTATATGCTTCGTTAGCTATAATCGTATTTACACTGATAGGTACCATTTTCGCCGCTAAAAAGAGTAAAGAAGGCTGGGGCGCCATGCAATACCCGCAGTTAATATTGGGTATGCTTGCTATATTTACTTACGTAGGTACTGAGGTTACTATTCAAAGTAATATGGGTTCATTATTAAAGACCCCGGAATTTGGTTCTTTTGCTGAGTCAGACATTGCTCCATATATCTCATTATACTGGGGTAGTTTAATGATCGGGCGTTTTGCGGGATCTATTGATGCGTTTAATCTTTCAAAATCGGTTAAATACGTTTTATATATTTTAATCCCGTTCCTCGCATTTGGCATAGTGCTGCTGGTAAATGTTTTCTCGGGCGCTAACGTAAGCCACCTGTACGCTTATGCAATTTGCGTAGCCATCCTGATCGTTGCTTTCTTTATCGGTCAGCAAAAACCAACCCGTACTTTATCGGTACTCGGTTTATTGGGCGTGGCGTTCATGCTTGCAGGTTTATTTACTACAGGCAAGGTAGCTACCTTCGCGTTTATCAGCGGTGGATTATGTTGCTCAATCATGTGGCCGTCAATCTTCTCGTTAGCTATTACCGGTTTGGGTAAATACACCAGCCAGGGCTCGGCATTTTTGATCATGATGATCTTAGGGGGCTCTATCATCCCGCCGTTGCAAGGTAAAATTGCCGACGGGGCAGGGAATGTTGTACCGGGGATGAGCGGTATTCACTTCTCGTACATCGTGCCTGTAATTGGTTTCGCATACCTTGCTTATTTTGCATGGAAAGTTAGCCACGAACTCCGTCATCAGGGTATCGACCTTGACCACGTTGAAGTTAAAGGCGGACATTAATCTTTTTAGAAATTAGAGGTTGGAGATTAGAGGTTAGGCCTTTAATTTTCAACCTCTTTCTTTTTATAATAATTTTAACTAATCTCAAATCTCTAACCTCCGATCACCGATGACAAAACCCAGCTTTGATCAGATTTTCATGAACCTGGCCACTGATTTGGCCGAGCGGTCGCATTGTGTTAAGGCGCATGTGGGGGCGGTTTTAACGCGTGATACGCGCATTATTTCCATAGGCTATAACGGCCCGCCGGCTGGAACACATAATTGTGATGTGGAATGGCCCGAAACAGGTTGTGCGCGCGATTCAAAAGGCAGCTGTTCACTTGCCCTGCATGCCGAAGAAAACGCGATACTTTATGCGGTAAAAAATGGGGCGCGACTTGAAGGCGCTACGTTGTATACCACGCTGTCGCCATGTTTGCCTTGCGCAAGGCTCATCTATTCGGCCGGGATCACCCAGGTTTATTATGATAAATCATATGCCGAGTATAAAGGCCTGGCAAGCGACGAGGGGGTGGATTTTTTAAACAGGTTTGGGGTGAAAGCGGAGAAGTTTAAGCAGAACCATGATTCACTTGATTAAAGGATTTCCTGATACATATCTGAATCCTGATTCACTTGATTAAGGGATTTCTTGATAGGCTTTAAATATCAAGAAATCCTTAAATCCTAAAAATCATGGTTCATTACTCCGCAATAAACGGCTCAATATGGCTTATGGCAAACATAAGCTGTTCGTCCTGGCTCAGGTCGGTGTTGTCTAATATAATGGCATCTTCGGCGCGGGTAAGGGGGCTTTCCTCGCGGGTGGTATCCTGGTAGTCGCGGTGTGCCAGGTTATCAAAAACCTCTTCCAAAGTAATGTTAGGGTTGGTTGGTAATAACTCTTTATAACGGCGTTCGGCGCGGATCTTTGGATCGGCAGTCATGAACAGTTTCACCTGCGCATCAGGGAACACAACGGTACCAATATCCCTGCCATCCATAATAATGTTTTTGGAGCGGCCTAAACGCTGCTGCTGCCTTACCATGGCCGCGCGCACTTCTTTTATAGCAGCTACCGAGCTAACTTTATCAGCTACGTGCATCTGGCGGATCTCTTCAGACACGTCCTCTTCATTTAAGGTAATAAAGGTTTTATAATTTTGCGTATGAAAATTAAGATGGATATTATGCAAGGCATCCGCTATCTGGGCATGATTTTCAAGATCAATGTTATGCCTTAAAAAGTATAAGGTTACGGCACGGTACATAGCGCCGCTATCAACATAGATAAAATGAAGCTCTTTTGCTAAAGCTTTTGCCAGGGTGCTTTTCCCGCACGAAGAATAACCATCAATGGCTACTACGATATTGTTGTTCATAGAGCTGCTAAAATAGCAAATTATTAGCAAATGGCCTGATAGCGGTAACTCAATAAGGCTTATTTTTGAAGATGAATTTTACTAAAGCAGATCTTCAAAAGGAAACAAGCTACAAAACATCAAGAAGCGGCGGGAAGGGCGGGCAAAACGTAAATAAGGTTTCGAGCAAGGTTGAACTGTTATTTTCAATAGGTTCATCCGCTTTGTTTAACGATGAGGAAAAGCTGCTGCTAACCGAAAAACTGCAGAACAGGCTTAACAAAGATGGTTATGTGCAGGTAATATGCGATGAAGAACGAAGCCAGTATCTTAATAAAGAAAAAGCAATTGAAAGGTTAACATCGCTGCTAACAAAAGCACTACAAAAGCCCAAAGTGCGCAAACCCACCAAAGTAAGCAAAGCCGCCAAAACCGCAAGATTGGACAACAAGAAAATGCAATCGGTAAAGAAGGAGAATAGGAAAAATGATTTTGGGGAATAGTTAAGCGAACTCTCTAAAGCTATGTCATTGCGCAGCGTGGCAATCGCATACTCTACAGAGTGGCAATGCTTCCGTGCGATTGCTTCGTTCCTCGCAATGACATGATGGTTCAGGTAGCGGTTCTTCTAATCACTAACCTCCAACCTCTAATCTCTTTATTTAAACCTGTAAAACCCGGTAATTGATCCCCATTGATGCGAGCGGAACATTTCCTTAGTGTCTTTGGTATGGAATATAGCAGCTATATCAAAAGCGAAACGGCTGGTTGTAAAAGCTACACCTACCTGCTGGCTAAATATAAACGGTTTCTTTTCTGAAACAACTTCCAGGCTGTTTGGGTCGTCATGTTTGCGGAACAGGCTGCCTTGTATGGTTGCATCATAACCAACCAAATTGGCTAAAGGCTTGTAGTAGAAAAAGATCTCGTGCTTGTGCAGTAATTTTTCCTCACCGCTGGTTGATACCGTACTTTGGGTACTGATGGAATTGAACAGCTGGTTGAAATTTCCCAGGCGTACCATACCCCCTGCACCAGCACCGGTAAATCCGTTACCCAGGTTGGCATATGAGCTAAAGCTCAGGTCGACCCATGAGGTACGGGCCAGCAGCTTATTATACTCGGCCGAAAGATTGAGCTCTACATCATTTTTGATCTGGTATTGCCAGCCGTTAAGTTTGTAAAAACCGAAAGTATTGTGAATAAGCTTCTGAACAGGTTCGCCGCCCGCAGCCGGGCCTACCAGGCCTATCTGGGCACCAAGCTTCAGGTTACTTTCGTTTTTGTACAGTAAGTTAAGTGTTGAACCTATATAAGTATATGCAGCAAACGGCCTGTCAATATCAAAGGGACCGCGAACATAGCCCGATTGGGGGTTGAACATTTTTTGCCCTAACTCAAATCCTAAAACTTTGTTTTGAAGATCGTTTTCGGTTGGTTTAACTGTAAGCGCTTTTCGGTAATAAAAGAAAATGCCATTGGTGTAATACCTGTCAGATCCCTGACCAAGGAATGAATCATTGTCAGTTTGGATACCAAATTCATGACCGCGGGTTTGTGCAAATAAACAGGTAGCGCTTAACAGGCATACCAGTGTTAAAAATAGTTTATTAGGCATTGGGGTTTATATAGTATAATAGTATATATGTGCGCTAATATATAAAAAACCCGATGCAAATAAAGCAGTTATAAATTTAGGGAATGTTACAGTTTGAAATTTGGTTGATGAGAAAGAAATGAATTAGTGTTTTACTAAAAATAAAACGAAATTTAAAAAGGCAAATCAAACAACCCTTAATACCATATTTATATGAACGTGCAGCAGCAAACCGAAGAGTATATTGCCAGCCAACCCGAACCCAAACGTGGTGATATGCAAATTTTACATAAACATATACTTCAAATATTACCGGGATGTAAGCTATGGTTTGAGGATGGCAGAAACGCTGAAGGCCGGATTGTTAGCAACCCTAACGTGGGATATGGATCTTACACCATAAAATATGCTAACGGAACAACCCGCGAGTTTTTTCAGGTTGGTATGAGCGCCAATACTACGGGGATTTCTATCTACATACTTGGTATTAAGGATAAAAAATATTTAGCCCAAACATATGGAAAAGAAATAGGCAAAGCGAGCGTGACAGGGTATTGTATTAAGTTCAATAATTTGAACGATATAAACATTGATATACTTGAAGCGGCAATAAGGGATGGGGTTGAGATTACCAATGAAAATTAAACTTCAAGCCGGGGATTCTATTTTAAGTTGGGCGTTATGTTTCGATACCTTGTCATGAAGAACTTCTAAAACAAAAAAGTTTTACAGCGTGTAACTGTAAAACTTTTTTGTTTTATGCCGGGAAATAGCCCCGCTTTAATTAATGGCTGTTTTTTCGTCTTCTTTAACAGTAAGATTTATTGGATTTTTAACCTTTTCGTTAAGCAGGGCTAGGGTTATCACATCTCTCATATCGGTAACGTAATGAAAGCTAAGGTCTTTGATGTAATCTTCCTTAATTTCCAGAATATCTTTTTGGTTTGATTTGCATAGGATGATCTCTTTTATGTTGGCACGTTTTGCAGCCAGGATCTTTTCTTTGATACCGCCTACAGGCAAAACCCGACCGCGGAGGGTGATTTCGCCCGTCATGGCCAAATTAGGCTTTACTTTACGCTGCGTAAATGCCGAAACCAGTGCTGTAAGCATGGTAACACCCGCCGACGGGCCATCTTTAGGGGTAGCGCCTGCCGGTACGTGTACATGCACATCCCACTGATCAAACAGTTTAGGGTTGATGTCAAAATCGGCAGCGTGGGCGCGCAGGTAAGCGAGGGCAATAGTTACCGATTCTTTCATTACATCGCCAAGGCTGCCTGTAAGTGTTAAGCGGCCTTTTCCGGGGCTTAAACTGGCTTCAATAAACAGGATGTCGCCGCCTACAGAAGTCCAGGCCAGGCCTGTTACAACGCCTGCTACGTCATTGCCTTCATAAAGGTCTTTATCAAAAATGGGTGCGCCCAGTATCTTTTCGATATCTTTTTTACTTACAACACTGTTGTAAGGCTCTTCCATGGCTATGTTCTTAGCCACGCCGCGCACAACAGAACCTATCTTTTTCTCCAGTGAACGTACCCCCGATTCGCGGGTGTAATCAACTATCACCTTTTCGATAACATCTACTTTAAGGCTTACATCTTTTATTTTTAAGCCATGTGCTTCGCGTTGTTTAGGTACAAGGTGTTGCTTGGCTATCTCAATTTTTTCTTCAATGGTATAGCCGTTCACTTCAATGATCTCCATCCTGTCTAACAAGGCAGGCTGGATAGTGCTCAGCGAGTTGGCGGTAGCAATAAACATCACGTTTGAAAGGTCGTAGTCCATTTCAACATAATGATCAGAGAAAGTGCCGTTTTGCTCAGGGTCAAGTACTTCAAGCAGGGCAGATGAAGGATCGCCCCTGAAATCGTTGCCTACTTTATCTATTTCATCCAAAATAAATACCGGGTTTGATGCGCCCGCCTTTTTTATCGACTGGATAATGCGGCCCGGCATAGCACCAATATATGTTTTACGGTGGCCCCGGATCTCCGCTTCATCGCGGATTCCGCCCAATGCCATGCGCACGTATTTACGGCCCAAAGCTTTGGCTATTGATTTACCTAACGATGTTTTACCAACTCCCGGAGGGCCAACCAAACAAAGAATAGGCGCTTTCATGTCATGCTTCAACTTAAGCACAGCCAGGTATTCAATAATACGTTGTTTTACCTTATCCAAACCAAAGTGATCTTTATCAAGGATCCTTTGCGCACGCTTAAGGTCGAAGTTATCTTTGGTAAACTCGTTCCATGGTAAATCAAGCAACAGTTCAAGGTAATTGATCTGAACCGAGTAATCGGCTGCTGCAGGATTGGTACGGCTCAGTTTTTCAAGTTCTTTGTTAAAATGATCTTTAACTTCTTTTGCCCATTTCTTTTTGATACCACGCTGGCGCAGGCTTTCAATTTCCAGGTCGGGTGTATTGCCGCCCAGCTCTTCCTGTATAGTTTTTAGCTGCTGGTTAAGGAAATAATCCCTTTGCTGTTTGTCAAGGTCAACACGTACTTTGGTCTGGATCTGGTTTTTTAATTCCAGCATTTGCAGGTCGAGCGTTAAATGCTCAAGCACAAGGTTAGCACGTTCGCGCAGGTTGGCAATTTCAAGCAGGTGTTGCTTAGCGGTCATATCAGCGTTCATATTTGATGATATGAAGTTGATCAGGAACGATGTGCTTTCGATATTGCGGATTGCGATCCCTGCTTCACTCGGGATATTTGGCGAAAGCTGGATAATATTCATGGCCATATCCTTAATGGATGATACCATGGCTTTAAACTCTTTATCTTCCTTGGTTTTTATCTCATGGAAGGGTTCAACTGTGGCTTTTATATAAGGTTCGCTCTGTACTTCTTCTTTTAAATAAAAACGTTTTTTGCCCTGGATGATAACGGTGGTGTTACCATCGGGCATTTGCAGCATTTTTATAATGAGTGCTATGGTGCCAACTTTGTTAAGCTGGTTAAAAGTAGGGTCTTCAATCCCCACATCCTGTTGCGAAACCACCCCAATCATGCGGCTGCCTTTATTGGCATCGCGGATTAGCTTTATTGATTTATCCCTGCCAACTGTAATTGGGATTACAACACCCGGGAAAAGTACAGTATTGCGCAAGGGTAAAATTGGCATTACATCGGGCAGTTCCTCATTATTCATCTCTTCCTCATCTTCCGATGACATTAGCGGGAAAAATTCTGAATCCTCGTTTATAACCGGTAAAGCATTTTTAAAATCAAACGGATCGAAATTCATTATTATATTTTAGTAGAATAAAACGTCATGTTGTCAGCCTGTAAGATAGTATCCACTTCAATTACAGGTTAAATTGCGATTATCAATCGCACATAACAATGGTTCAAGAGCTGTGCCAAGTTACGATAATAAATAACAACAATTAATCTGGTGATTTAACGTACTGGGTATATGTTTGTTACAGATTTGTAAAACGAATTGTAAATAAATAAGATTTTATTGGTAAAGATGAAAAAAAGTCATAGTATCGCTGTGCATAAATTATTTGTACGTGTGAAAAATTTTATATAAAACCACAATATGGCATAATAATTTAGGGTATTAATAGTTAATATTATACCATTTTTGTTTTACCAGTAATCCGTTTAATGAAGTTATCAGTTATCCTGCCCCTTCTGATCATGTCTTCGCTCGAGTCGGCTATAGCACAAAACGCTTATGTACGGCTCGGCCAGCAGGCACTCATGGATGGCGATTTCCGTTCGGCGGTGTCACACCTGGAAAAGGCGTGCATAACTGATTCAACAAATGCAAATGCTATGTGGATGCTGGGCTACTCATACTACCACAGCGATAACTACAAAAAATCGATACTGGCATATACCAAGGTAATTGCCGTAAAGCCGGCAGATGCTACTGCTTATTATTACAGGGCAAGGGCAAAAAGCTACCTGGGGAGAGATAGCCAGGCTTCGGCGGCGGATAAGGAATTATACCTGTTGGGCGCTATTGTGGATCTTACAAAGGCCATCTCTATTAACAGCGATCTCAGGGATAACAAGTACTACCAAAACAGGGGCATAGCTTACCGTGACTACGGTATGTTTAAATTGCAGGCAACATCTCGTTTTTATGACAAAGCAAGGGGAATAAACTCGTTAAAAGCATCAGTTGCCGATCTGGAAAAGGTGCTGGCAGATAACCCGGGCCGCATGGACATTTCCGCACTGATCGATCAGTCAAAAGAGAAACTCATCCAGGCTACTACAGGGGTTAATACTTTAGTGAAGCAGCACTAAAATCCGGTTAAACTTTCTCTTTACCTTTTAGGCAAGGTTCCCTGCACCTTGTAATCGTTCCGGCCCATCAATTTCACGTGTTGCGTTTTTTGGATCAGGTAAAGTGAATCAGGAAAATAACTCAATTTTTCGTTGGTTTCGTACAGCAGGTTTTTGGTGTGGTTATAGATCAGGATCCACGACACTTTATCGCCGGCTTTTTTGATGATGATGCGGCGGGTTTTAAGCTCTGGTGTGCGGGCTTTATAAACAATAGCGCTATCACTTGTGCTAACCGTATAACTGTTTTTCCAGGCCGGGCGGTTAATGTCCGACTGGATAAACAAATTAAGCTCCTGGTTCCAGTTGCCAATGTGTACTACTTTGGTTTCGGTAACGCCATTGTGGGTAACCGTTTTGTTTACCGCGGGGTTTAACCTGGTAAGCCGTGCCGAATCGGCCCTGAAAAACTCTTTCAGGTCAAAGTAAACCAGTTTGGCACCGCTTTGCCTGTTATCGGGCCGGCAGGAATATAAATTTGCTATTAACAATAAAAAGCCGCCCATCAGGGCGGCTTTGCTTATGTTTTTTGGATTACACCAATACATTACCAGTCATTTCGGGAGGGATGGCAACACCTAATATACTTAATATGGTTGGCGCCACATCGCCCAGTTTTCCGTCTTTTACCTCTTTAACATCCTTGTCAATCACAATACATGGTACCAGGTTGGTGGTATGTGC
>Ga0157372_10005119_pt1 | contig 13932 bp, 13 predicted proteins | sample C55metaG_FD_115307 | JGI IMG/M metagenome (GOLD analysis project Ga0157372, IMG submission 115307) | Corn rhizosphere microbial communities from Kellogg Biological Station, Michigan, USA - C5-5 metaG | ecosystem: Host-associated > Plants > Roots > Rhizosphere > Soil | place: USA: Michigan... | reverse complement strand
CCCGACTTTGTCGAACGGGTTGGCGTGCTGGCCGAATGTGAGCTGACGCATGTAGGCGCACGCGAAGCAATCCTGGCCGAGGCGCTGGTCGCCCAGCTGGCACACAGTGAAAACCTGCAGGGGATGGCGCTACCGGAAGCGGACGACGCATCGGCAAAAACGGCGCTGTCATCGCAGACGCCGCTAGTGGTGCTGCGGGACGGCGTAGTCTCTTATAACGATCGCCCTGTTCTTAACCATCTTGACTGGACGGTGCAGGCGGGCGAGCACTGGCAGATCGTCGGCCCGAACGGCGCGGGAAAATCAACGTTGCTGAGCCTGGTAACGGGCGATCATCCCCAGGGCTACAGCAATGACTTAACGCTGTTTGGCCGCCGTCGCGGCAGCGGCGAAACCATCTGGGATATCAAACAGCATATTGGCTACGTCAGCAGCAGCCTGCATCTGGATTACCGCGTCAGCAGCAGCGTGCGCAACGTGATCCTTTCCGGCTATTTTGACTCTATCGGTATTTATCAGGCCGTTTCCGATCGGCAGCAAAAGCTGGCGGAGCAGTGGCTACAGCTGCTGGGGATGCGTGCCGTGGCGGACGCGCCTTTTCAGAGTCTGTCATGGGGGCAGCAGCGGCTGGTGCTGATAGCCCGCGCGCTGGTCAAGCATCCGGCTCTGCTGATCCTGGACGAGCCGCTACAGGGGCTGGATTCGATCAACCGCCAGCTCGTGCGCCGCTTTGTTGACGTGCTGATTGGCGAAGGCGCCACGCAGCTTCTTTTCGTTTCGCACCATGCTGAAGATGCGCCACAGTGCATCACCCATCGCCTGACGTTCGTGCCGGACGGTGACGGCTATCGCTATCAGCAGGACAGGCTCTGAGGCGAGCTTAGGGTCAGCCGTCAGGCTGGCTCAGGCTGCCTGTTCAAAGAAAGGATAGCGCATCGAAGTAACGGCATGGCGTGATGTACGTGGGCAACTCTTGCATAGTATGTAGGGCCAGTCTGGCTGGCGTGGGCGCGGGATGAATATGTAAATCTGAAGCCTGCTAAAATTTTGCAAAAATCTATATAAGGCTTATCTGATGAAGAAAAACAGACATATCAGTGCCGTCATGATGCCTGTTAAACATTTCCATTTTTTGGATTTTTCAACGTAAAAAAAGACCATGTAAAGTATGAATATAAATGATAGTACCAGCCCACCAAAAACGTTTCCATTACCCCTGTTATTATTTAATGAACCTTGCGGGATAGTCGAATCCATATCGTAGATAACATCGTATTTATCAACCATAGATAAATAAATCAGCACCATGCAAACCAGATAAAAAAGAATAAATGCAATTCTAAAAAACTTATTCATAAAATCATGACCCTGTTACGAGACCAGTCTGGTAAAATGCTGCCAGTTTTGACAATAAAATCACCATATCGCGTATCTTTTTTGATGCTTTCCAGACTCGGATTGGCGCCCCGGTTATATCTGGCTCCAATAATTCTCACATCATTCATACTGAGCCGAGAGGGTAACTTGTCATAGTCAGCAAGCTGGCGTAAGTGCATAGCCGCGAGGGTAATGTTATAGGCATCTTTTTCAAGACACCGTGATAGCGAGCGGAGTTCTGATGTACTCATCTTGTCTGCATTAAGGCCCATAGTTTTAGCTGCTGTACGCAGTTGCATGCTGACAAAGCCAAACGAGGTTTTAGCCGGCGGAGAGGTTACAGTAAGATTACGATCGATACAGACTGGGCCGCTCCAGTCTATGAAGCGAACTTTAAAAGCAAAACGATCTATAATATCTGGATCACCGCCTACCTCAATCCAGCAGACACCAGCAAGTAATTCTGGGGGCAGTTTATAGCGAAGAGCAGCCGATCTGATAAGCAAACTCTGTTTTTTGACCCAGGTATCTTTAAAACCTCTGGCATAAGATCTACCACCGCCGAATCTTTCAGGAAGTATTTTCCAACGGAATACATCAAGGAAAGTCCATGAAGGGGATTTTGTCATCTTCCTGCATTGTTCAAAGTTACGCATATCCATATAAAAAATCTCCATTTATTTCTCTATGCTGCTCAATAAAACTGAGCGTTAATATCAGAAACCCTCGCCTTGTTGAGTACCAAAGAAATTTTAAAACGTGCGTTCCACTATGCTTTACTTATCTGACAAATCAGTCCTTACGCATGTTTTATACGACATATGAGTACCTTCGACAACCCAAAATATACTGTATTTTTATAATGATTGTTTTCTTGTGATTGTAGCCTGAATTAAGAACAGACCGTTTATTTCATCCCCAACACTTAGTGCCTTTAAAAAAAGGCGCACTCCCATAATGGCCAGTAACACAGTCGCTCATATCTGGTTCGTAGATTTCGACATTATTCTACCGAGTAAAGCCATGATTATCTGCCCCTGTACGGCCTGAATAACCGCGTATAGTACCGCTACACTTTTTGGTATATACCAACTGCGCCATGCATGACGTAGACATGGCGTAAGTCCGTTCCTGGAGCCTCGGCACGCGTATCCCTGTGTTCGACGGTCGTGTCTCGTCTATACGTCCTGACAAGCGGCGAACGCTCGCCTGCCTGGATGTTAGCGCTACTCTTTTCGTTCTTTTAGTATGTTGGCACTAATAGTTCGCGCAGCCTTAGTATGTTGGCACTAAACACCAACGATGGTTTCAAGGTGCCGGTGTGCCAGAGCGTCATCCGATTAATCTGATATTTACCCGCCATAGATTTCCCCTGCCCTGTCGACAGGCGGCACGCCCTGTGTAACCGCTACCACTTTCAACCGTAGCGGGAAAGGAATTTATGGATTAAACAGCCTTGAAACCTGCCTCTTAGGAATTTTCATCTTGTGTAAACGATTCCATTTATTCACACTCGATCACGCTTTATCGTTTCGCGCTGTGCTATTTTTCTTTCAGGCTTGCAGGCATTACAAAGTAATCAGGACTCAATATGCAGAAATTTAATCCGGTCGATCATCCGCATCGCCGCTATAACCCACTGTCCGATCAGTGGATTCTGGTTTCTCCGCATCGTGCCAAACGCCCCTGGCAGGGCGCACAGGAGACGCCTTCTCAGGAGAAGCTGCCTGCGCACGATCCGGACTGCTTTCTTTGCCCCGGCAACACGCGCGTAACCGGCGATAAAAATCCCGATTACACCAGCACCTATGTGTTTACCAACGACTTTGCCGCGCTGATGACCGATACGCCGGACGCGCCGGAGAGCGACGACCTGCTGATGCGCTGTGAAAGCGCGCGCGGCACCAGCCGGGTGATCTGCTTTTCACCGGATCACAGCAAAACGCTGCCGGAGCTGTCGGTTTCCGCGCTGGAAGACGTGGTTCGCACCTGGCAAGAGCAGACTGCCGATCTGGGTCAGCACTACCCATGGGTACAGGTGTTTGAGAACAAAGGCGCAGCGATGGGCTGCTCCAATCCGCATCCTCACGGCCAGGTGTGGGCCAACAGCTTCCTGCCTAACGAAGCCAAACGCGAGGACGATCTCCAGCGCGCTTATTTTGCGAAAAACCAGTCGCCGATGCTGGTGGATTACGCCAGCCGCGAGCTGAATGACGGCAGCCGCACGGTGGTGGAAACCGACCACTGGCTGGCCGTGGTGCCCTGGTGGGCCGCCTGGCCGTTCGAGACGCTGCTGCTGCCGAAAGCGCACGTCAAGCGCCTGACCGACTTAACGGACGCGCAGCGGGCCGATCTGGCCGTGGCGCTGAAAAAGCTGACCAGCCGCTATGACAACCTGTTCCAGTGCTCCTTCCCCTACTCTATGGGATGGCACGGCGCGCCGTTCAACGACGACGCCAACGACCACTGGCAGCTTCACGCGCATTTTTACCCGCCGCTGCTGCGTTCCGCCACGGTGCGCAAGTTTATGGTTGGCTATGAAATGCTGGCCGAAACCCAACGTGATTTAACGGCGGAACAGGCGGCTGAACGGCTGCGTGCCGTCAGCGATATTCATTTCCGCGAGACCGGAGCATAACCATGAGTTTAAAAACCCTGACCCAACAGATTTTCAGCGAAAAATTTGGCTATGCCGCGCCGCAAACTATCCAGGCGCCGGGCCGCGTTAACCTGATTGGCGAGCACACCGACTATAACGATGGTTTTGTGCTGCCCTGCGCTATTGATTATCAGACCGTGATCGCCTGCGCCAAACGCGACGATCGCCAGGTACGCGTCATCGCCGCCGACTATGAAAATCAGGAAGATATTTTTTCGCTGGACGAGGCGATTACTCCGCATGACACGCAGATGTGGTCAAACTACGTGCGCGGCGTGGTCAAGCACCTGCAAAAACGCATTCCTGACTTCAACGGCGTGGATATGGTGATTGCAGGCAACGTGCCGCAGGGCGCGGGCCTCAGCTCTTCTGCCTCGCTGGAAGTGGCGGTCGGCACCGTGTTCCGTCATCTGTATGCGCTGCCGCTGGACGGCGCGCAGATTGCCGTAAACGGCCAGGAAGCGGAAAACCAGTTTGTCGGCTGTAACTGCGGCATCATGGATCAGCTGATCTCGGCGCTGGGCGAGAAAGATCATGCGATGCTGCTCGACTGCCGCACGCTGGGCACGCGTCCGGTGCCGATGCCGGAAGATATCGCAGTAGTGATCATCAACTCTAACTTCCGCCGTAACCTGGTGGGCAGTGAGTACAACACTCGCCGTCAGCAGTGCGAAGCGGGCGCAAAATTCTTTAACAAAAGTTCGCTGCGCGATGTCGATCTGGCGCAGTTTGCAGCGATGGAGCATGAGCTTGACCCGCTGGTCGCCAAACGCGTGCGCCACGTGCTGACCGAAAACGCCCGCACGCTGGAAGCGGCGGATGCGCTGGCGAAGGGCGATCTGGCGCGCATCGCCGTGCTGATGGCGGAATCTCACGCTTCCATGCGCGACGATTTTGAAATCACCGTGCCGCCAATCGATACCCTGGTAACCATTGTGAAAAACAGCCTGGGCGATCGCGGCGGCGTGCGCATGACCGGCGGCGGCTTTGGCGGCTGCGTGGTGGCGCTGATGCCGTTGGATCTGGTCGACAGCGTGAAAGCGGCCGTGGCGGAGCAGTACGAGGCGCAGTCCGGCATTAAAGAAACTTTCTACGTCTGCAAAGCCTCTGAAGGAGCGGGCCCATGCTGAGTCACTCGCATGCGCCGGACGGCCAGCCGTGGCGCATCACAACGCTGCGCAACGCGGGCGGCATGGTAGCGACCTTTATGGACTGGGGCGCCACCTGGCTTTCCGCGCGCGTGCCGATGAAAGACGGCAGCGTGCGCGAAGCGCTGCTGGGCTGTGCCACGCCGGCCGACTACCTTAATCAGACCGCCTATCTGGGCGCAACGGTTGGCCGCTACGCCAACCGTATCGCTAACGCCGCTATCAGTGCAGGCGAGCAGCGCTGGCAGCTGGCGGCCAATCAGGGGAAACATCAGCTGCACGGCGGGCCACAGGGCTTTCACGCCCGTCGCTGGCACATCGTCAGCCAGACCGGCCAGGAAGTCGAATATCAGCTGAATTCCCCTGACGGCGATCAGGGCTATCCCGGCCATCTCCAGGTTACCCTGCGCTATCGGCTGGAAGAGGACAATACGCTCACGATCCGCTATCACGCCACGGTGGACCAGGCCTGTCCGGTTAATCTGACCAACCACGCCTATTTCAATCTGGATGCGCAGCACGGCGACGCGCGCCATCATCGCCTGCGCCTGCGTGCCGACCATTATTTGCCGGTCGACAGCGAAGGCATTCCCAACCGCCTGCTGACCGACGTCACCGATACCGGCTTTGATTTCAGAGAGATCAAAACGGTGGCGCAGGACTTCCTGCTGGATGACGATCAGCGCGCGGTCAAAGGCTACGATCACGCGTTTCTGCTGAACGGCGGCGACGATACGCAGCCGGACGCGGAGCTGTGGTCGGCCGACGGCAGGCTGAAGCTCAGCGTGTTTACCACCGCGCCTGCGCTACAGTTCTATTCAGGAAATTATCTGGAAGGCACCCCGGCTCGCGAGCAGGACGTCTATACTGCCTTTCAGGGCATTGCGCTGGAGAGCGAGTTTTTACCCGACTCGCCTAATCATCCGGAATGGCCGCAGCCCGACTGCTGGCTGCAGCCAGGTGAATCGTATCAGTCAGAAACGCGTTATCGCCTGACGCCGCTTTGATTAAGCGCATGAAAAACGTGCATCGCGCCTGCGGCAGGCTTACGTGGCGCGCAGATTTCCGCTATGGTAATGACCAGTTAAAATTGCGTCGGCAATTTTCGCTTTCCGTTATCTTAGAAACGTCAGATTATTAAGGAGTTAAGCTATGGCTGTAACTAAGCTGGTTCTGGTACGTCACGGCGAAAGCCAGTGGAACAACGAAAACCGCTTTACCGGATGGTACGATGTCGATCTGTCCGATAAAGGGCGTACCGAAGCGAAAGCGGCGGGTCAGCTGCTGAAAAAAGAAGGCTTTACCTTCGATTTCGCTTATACCTCCGTGCTGAAACGTGCCATCCACACGCTGTGGAACATTCTTGACGAAGTGGATCAGGCCTGGCTGCCGGTTGAAAAATCCTGGCGTCTGAACGAGCGTCACTACGGTGCGCTGCAGGGTCTGGATAAAGCGGAAACCGCGCAGAAATATGGCGACGAGCAGGTTAAACAGTGGCGTCGCGGCTTTGCCGTCACGCCGCCGGAGCTGGATCGCGCTGACGAACGTTTCCCTGGCCACGACCCGCGCTACGCCGCGCTGACTGCCGAGCAGCTGCCGACTACCGAAAGCCTGGCGCTGACCATCGATCGCGTGCTGCCTTACTGGAACGAGTCTATTCTGCCGCGCATGAAGAAAGGCGAGAAAGTGATCATTGCTGCACACGGCAACTCGCTGCGCGCGCTGGTGAAATACCTGGACGACATGAGCGAAGAAGAGATCCTTGAGCTGAACATCCCAACCGGCGTGCCGCTGGTGTATGAGTTCGACGAAAACTTCAAGCCAATCAAGCACTACTATCTGGGCGATGCGGACGAGATCGCGGCTAAAGCCGCCGCCGTAGCGAATCAGGGTAAAGCGAAGTAAGAGCCAATAAAAAATCCGCCGAAAGGCGGATTTTTTTATGTCGCGTACGGGAAACTTATCCGCGACGCGCTTTCACCGCCTCTGCCAGCTGGCGCAGCACGGTTTCAGTATCTTCCCAGCCGATGCAGCCATCGGTCACGCTCTTGCCGTAGACCAGCGGCTCGCCGCTTTCCAGGTTCTGATTGCCTTCAACCAGATGGCTCTCGATCATTACGCCGATAATCGCTTTTTCGCCGCCCGCAATCTGCTGCGCCACGTCGTCCGCCACGGTCAGCTGCTTTTTAAACTGCTTGCTGCTGTTGGCATGGCTGAAGTCGATCATAATTTGCGGCTCCAGGCCCGCTTTCGCCAGGCCTGTCTTCACTTCTTCCACATGCTGCGCGCTGTAGTTCGGCTCTTTGCCGCCGCGCAGAATGATATGGCAGTCGCCGTTGCCGCTGGTTTCCACAATGGCGGAGTGTCCATATTTGGTCACCGACAGGAAGCAGTGCGGCGCGCTGGCGGCATTGATCGCATCAATAGCCACTTTAATGGTGCCGTCGGTGCCGTTTTTGAAGCCGACCGGACAGGAAAGCCCGGAGGAAAGCTCGCGGTGCACCTGAGATTCGGTAGTGCGCGCGCCAATCGCGCCCCAGCTCATCAGATCGGCCACGTACTGCGGCGTGATCATATCCAGAAATTCGCCCGCCGCCGGCAGGCCGGTATCGTTGATGTCCACCAGCAGCTTGCGCGCAATGCGCAGACCGTCGTTGATCTGATAGCTGTTATCCATATGCGGATCGTTGATCAGCCCTTTCCAGCCAACCGTGGTGCGCGGTTTTTCAAAGTAAACGCGCATGACCACTTCCAGCGAGTCGCTCAGCTCTGCGCGCAGCTTCAGCAGACGGGCAGCATACTCCTTTGCGGCCTCGGTATCGTGAATTGAGCAAGGGCCGATCACCACCAGCAGGCGATCGTCATTTTTTTGCAGGATACGGTGAATGGCCTGGCGGGTATCAGCGACAGTTTTAACCGCCGTCTCCGTGGCAGGAAATTTTTCAAGCAGCGCAACGGGAGGTAAAAGTTCTTTTATTTCTTTAATTCTTAAGTCATCATTCTGATAATTCATAATATTTCCAGATAGTTACTGAGCCGTACTGCACACCAGGCGCATCCAGACCAATTTATCGCGTGAACCCCAGCCTGTAAATCGACTTTGCACAAATTATTATCAGTAGGAGTTGCCGTTTTCGCGCTTTTTACTACACTTTAACTTGTTAATACTTAAAAAAAACGCACAGGGATCGCCTGCTTTATCGCCGCGTATCGCTTGCGTAAGGAGAGGTTGCCTCTTCCACTTTATGCAAACCGCTTTTTTAGCAGGGTTTGGTTCGCCAAGACGCAAAAAAAATTAACGGAGTAAGATGATGAAAAAGTTTGCAATCGTTTTCCTGACAGCAGCAATGACTCTGGGTAGCGCTTCCGCCATGGCGGCGGGCAGCAACAACGGTACCGCTAACCAGGCGGCAGACGCCGGGGCCGCAGCGGGCAGCGCAAAACAGAATATTGCGCCGAACAACGTTGATAACAGCCATATCAATAATACCGGCGACGCCACTGCCAATACCACCCACAAAACGACCCATCACGCTAAAAAGAAAATGACCGCGGATGAGATCGATAAAAATACCCAGTGCAAAGACGGTAAATGTCCTGACATTAACCAGAAGGTAGGCCCTGGCACTGACAGAAAAACCGACGGCACCTCGCAGTAAGTTAGCCGCGGATGACAAAAGGAGAGCTGAGGCTCTCCTTTTTTTATTGGCCGCCCCAGCGCATTCACAATAAAAAAGCCCGTCACGGGCATGCTCCATTCCTTGTTATGATAAAGCAGGTTTATTAAAAAGATGGATACTTATGGCGCATTCGCATTCTCATAGCGGCGGAAACCGCAATCGTTTACTGGCCGCCTTTCTGGTCACGGCTGTTTTTATGGTCGCGGAAGTTGTTGGCGGCCTGCTTTCCGGCTCGCTGGCGCTGCTGGCCGATGCCGGACACATGCTCACGGACGCCGCCGCGCTGCTGATGGCGCTGCTGGCCGTGCAGTTCGCCAGCCGCAAGCCAAACGCACGCCACACTTTCGGTCTGCTGCGGCTGACTACGCTGGCCGCGTTTATCAATGCTATCGCTTTGATCGTGATTACCGCGCTGATCGTCTGGGAAGCCGTCCAGCGCTTTATGCATCCCGAACCCGTGGCCGGTGGCTTTATGCTGGGCATTGCCGTAGCGGGCCTGCTGGCAAACCTGCTCTCTTTCTGGCTGCTGCATCACGGTAGCGAAGAGAAGAACATTAACGTTCGCGCCGCCGCGCTGCACGTGCTGGGCGATCTGCTGGGTTCCGTCGGCGCCATTGCTGCCGCGCTGATTATTATGTTTACCGGCTGGACGCCCATCGACCCGATCCTGTCGCTGCTGGTGGCGGTGCTGGTGCTGCGCAGCGCCTGGGCGCTACTGAAAGAGAGTTTTCATGAACTGCTGGAAGGGACGCCGCCGCAGCTGGACGTGGAGAAGCTGAAGCGGGCGTTAACGCGTGATATTCCTGAGGTACGCAACGTGCACCACGTTCACCTGTGGCTGGTGGGCGAAAAGCCGGTGATCACGCTGCATACGCAGGTGATCCCGCCTTACGATCACGACGCCCTGCTGCACCGTATTCATGACTACCTGCACGAGCACTATCAGATCGAGCACGCCACGGTGCAGATGGAATACCAGAGCTGTGACGATGGCGACTGCGAGCTGTCATGGGGAAAAAGCGGGCACGACCATGCCCACCATCATCACTGATTAAGCCAGCGCCTGCCTGCGGGCGCTTTTAATCCAGAGCCACGAGCCGTTCAGCGCAATTAACGTCAGAATGGCATATTCCAGCGACATTGCATAAACCCCCTGACGAGCGAAGATCATCACGCTAATCACATCAATCACCACCCACAGCAGCCAGTTTTCGACATATTTCCGCGTCATTAAAATCATCGCCACCACCGACAGCACCAGCAGACAGGAATCCCAGAACGGGAAAGCGTCCGGCTGAAGCTGCGGCATCGCCACCGCCAGTCCCAGCGTCTGCATCAGCTTAACGGCGACTTCCGTCAGCCAGCCAAAAACCGGGTTGATATACAGGGTCATCAGGGCAATCGCCACCACGCTGAACAGCGCCCAGCCAAGGGCTTTTGGCAGGCCCAGCCAGCGAATTTGCAGCGCCTGCTGGTTATCGGTGGTCTGCCGCGTCCATGCGTACCAGCCGTAAACGTTAGCGCCGAAGAAAAAGAGCTGCAGCAGCAGGCTGGCATAAAGCTGGATCTGGAAAAAGATCGCCGCGAAGAGCGTGACGTTGATCAAACCAAAAACGTAGTTGATGTTTTTTTCAAGGCTGGCGAGCCAGATACAGAGCAAACCCGCCAGCGTGCCGATCGCTTCAATCCAGGAGAGGTCGTAGCCGCCCGCCCCTACAGGGATGTGAACCAGAATATTTTGCGTGCTGAAAAAATCCATATTGGCACCTTGTAGCTGAAAACGGGCGTTATTTTAATGATGCAGCAAAGGTTAGCATACGATCCAGCGGCCGTAACGCGCCTTCGCGCAGCGCCGCATCAACGTTAATTTCATGTTCGCTGCCGCCGTGCTCCAGCCCTTCTGCAATAGCCTGTAGCCCGTTCATCGCCATCCACGGACAGTGCGCGCAGGTGCGGCAGGTTGCGCCCTCGCCCGCCGTTGGCGCTTCCAGCAGCTCTTTGTCCGGGCAGGCCTGCTGCATTTTGTAAAAGATACCGCGATCGGTAGCCACAATCATTTGCCGCTGCGGCAGCGTTTTCGCCGCCTGGATCAGCTGGCTGGTTGAGCCTACCGCATCGGCCAGCTCGACAATGGCCTGCGGCGACTCAGGGTGCACCAGCACCGCCGCGTCGGGATAGAGCGCTTTCATCCGTGCCAGCGCCTGGGTTTTGAATTCGTCATGGACGATACAGGCCCCTTGCCAGCACAGAATATCCGCGCCGGTCTGGCGGGTGACGTAGCGGCCAAGATGCCGATCCGGCGCCCAAATAATTTTTTCTCCCAGCCCGTCAAGGTGTTCAATCAGTTCAACGGCGATGCTGGAGGTCACTACCCAGTCCGCGCGCGCTTTTACCGCTGCGGAAGTGTTGGCATACACGACAACGGTACGATCGGGATGCGCATCGCAAAACCGGGTGAATTCGTCAATCGGACAGCCCAAATCCAGCGAGCATTCCGCCTGAAGCGTCGGCATCAGAATGGTTTTTTCCGGGCTGAGTATTTTTGCGGTTTCGCCCATAAAACGTACGCCCGCCACCAGCAGCGTGGAGGCAGGATGCTGGCTGCCAAAGCGCGCCATCTCCAGCGAATCCGCCACGCAGCCGCCGGTCTCTTCCGCCAGCGCCTGGATTTCCGGATCGGTATAGTAATGCGCAACCATTACCGCATCGCGCTCTTTCAGCAGCCTTTTGATTTTGCTGCGATAAAATTGCTTTTCATCAGGCGTTAAGCGGGCAGGCTTAGGCGGAAAAGGATAGACAGCGGTTTCGGGATCGAACATCAGGCTCATCACACGGCTCTCGTTTTGTGCACTTAACCAGAGTGGCGGCCATAACGTTCGTTACGCGCTTATCCGCCCGGCTTGTTTTATATGCTAAACAAGATAGCCGAAACTTTCACCGCTGTCGCGGATTATTTGCTGCCCTTAACGAAGCTGGAAGTTATCCGTCGCCTCCAGCTTCAGTAAATAAGCCTTAACCTCAAGCCCACCGGCAAAACCGGTCAGCTTGCCGTTGGCGCCGATCACCCGATGGCAGGGCGCAATAATCGATACGGGATTTTTGCCGTTAGCCGCGCCTACCGCGCGTACTGCGGCTGGATGCCCAATCTCGCAGGCAATCTCCCGATAGCTGCGGGTTTCGCCAAAGGGGATCGCCACCAGCGCGGCCCAGACTTTTTTCTGAAATTCCGTGCCGACAAAATCAAGCGGCAGCGCGAACTGCCTGCGTTTGCCGGCAAAATATTCCGAAAGCTGGCGCGCCGTTTCCAGCAAAATCGGATGCGATCCTTCCCGCAACAGCTCGGGAAGTCGGTAACGCCTGGGATCTTCGTTTTCCCACAGTACGGCTGCAAGCCCTTTATCGCTGCCAATCAGTTTTAACGTGCCGACCGGCGACGGCATAAGCGTGTAAAAATGACTCATCTTATTTCCTCCTCCTCCGTGCTACGGACAGTAATTATCCGCGTAACGGCCCGAGTTGCCAGCCGTTTTCGGTCATCGATCTGAAATAGTTAGCTGTCCGAAAATGGCTGGCACGGCATCGAAAAGCGGCCTACTCTGCCAGACAGGTTGCCTGACGGGAAAAGATGATGATTGATGCAAAAATCGCGTACCTTGCGCTTACCTCGCGCGACAGCCGTTTCGATGGCGTGTTCTATGTAGGCGTGATCTCGACGGGGATTTACTGTCGCCCGGTCTGTCCCGTAAAGGCGCCGCTGGCGAAAAATTGTCTGTTCTTTGACAGCGCTGCCGCCGCCGAAAAAGCGCATTTCCGCCCTTGCCTGCGCTGTCGGCCTGAACTGGCACCCGGCAATGCGCCTATTGATAACGGCAGACGTATTGCGGACAGCCTTATCCAGCATATTGCCGAGGGCGTGCTGGAAGAAGACGCCAGTCTGGAAACGCTGGCGGCCCGTTATTCTGTCAGCCTGCGGCAGCTGCGGCGCATTGTGCATAAAGAACTGGGCGTATCGCCGCTGGAGCTAAAGCAGACTCGCCGGCTGCTGCTGGCAAAACAGCTGCTGACTGAAACCGCGCTGCCGGTGACGGAAATTGCGCTGGCCAGCGGTTTTGCCAGCCTGCGCCGCTTCAACGATGCCTTTAGCAAGCGCTACCGGATGCCGCCCGGCCGCCTGCGCAAACAGATACCTGCGGATAGCGATACCTCGACGCTGTTACTGCATTACCGCCCCCCTTTTGACTGGGTGGCCCTGCTGGATTTTCTTCGCCTGCGCGCGCTAAAAGGCGTGGAAGCGGTCGATGACGTCAGCTATGCCCGTACGGTGCGTCTGGGCGCGCATCGGGGCTGGATCCGCGTCATCCACACAGGAAACTCGCTTCAGGTAACCTTTACGCATTCACTCGTGCCGGTTTTGTCTGCTTTGCTTTTGCGGCTGCGAAATTTATTCGATTTGGATGCGCATCCGCAGATCGTTGCGGAGCATCTTGGTCAGGATCCTTTATTGAGCGAAAGCCTGCTGAAAAACCCCGGCCTGCGCGTGCCTGGCGCTTTCGATAGCTTTGAAATGATGGTGCGGGCCGTACTGGGCCAGCAGATTACGGTAAAGGCAGCCACAACGCTTGGCGGGCGCTTTGCTGACGCTTTTGGCGAGGTTATTACCACGCCTGTTCCCGGTCTGACGCATCTGTCGCCTGAGGCGTCTACAGTTGCGTGCAGCACGCCTGAAGCAATAGCCAGCCTTGGCATCGTACGTACGCGAGCCAGAACGCTGCTGGCGCTGGCAGATGCCTGCGCGCAGGGCATGCCAGAAACAGCTGCGCAGCCGGAGCTGATGATAGCCAGGCTGACCGCCTTGCCGGGCATCGGCGAGTGGACGGCACATTACATAGCTATGCGCGCCTTACGCTGGCCCGATGCGTTTCCGGCGGCGGATATCGTGGTGCGAAAAAATTTGGGTAGCGTGACGGCAAAAGAAGCGGAACGGCTGGCAGAAGCCTGGCGGCCGTGGCGCAGCTACGCGGTGATGCATATCTGGAAAAACCTGACGCCGCTGAAGTAGCACGGCAGT
>Ga0157372_10005114_pt1 | contig 13937 bp, 15 predicted proteins | sample C55metaG_FD_115307 | JGI IMG/M metagenome (GOLD analysis project Ga0157372, IMG submission 115307) | Corn rhizosphere microbial communities from Kellogg Biological Station, Michigan, USA - C5-5 metaG | ecosystem: Host-associated > Plants > Roots > Rhizosphere > Soil | place: USA: Michigan... | reverse complement strand
GCACCGCCGCCTTCTCGATCTCCGAGGCGAGCGTGCGCACGGTGCACGACGCGGTGATCCAGCCGAGCGCCGCCTCGAGCGCCGGACCCCGGACGCTTTCGGCCAGCAGATCGAGCGCATTCGCGGCGACGCCCGTGTCCGCGAGCGGCACCGCGTACTCCTCCGTCGCCTTGTGGTCGGTGAGCCAGTCGAGGAGTGCGTCCTCGCGGTCGGCGCGCTCGAGCGGCGTCTTCGGCGCAGCGGCGATCGACGACTCGCAGATCTCGCGCGCCTTCTCGATCGCCGCGAACTGCGCTTCCGTCAGCTTCGCCCCGACGAGGATCCGCGCTGCGTCCTCGGCGGCGGTCAGGCTGTCCATCAGGGTCTTGCTGCTCCGCACGACGGCCGACGCCGGGTTGTTCAGCTCGTGCGCGAGCCCGGCGGCGAGCTTGCCGAGCGAGAGGAGCTTCTCGTCACGCAGATCGGCCGACGTGAACGTGCGGGCGCGGTCGAGCATGACGTGCACGAGCTTCTGCGTGACGACGGGACAGTCGCGGATCATGTCGGGGAAGCAGTCCTTCTCGATCGAGAGGACGTCCGTCGCCTTCTCCGCCACCGCGTCCATCGGCGGCGACGCGCCCCGCGAGTACGGCATCCGGCCACCGACGTCGCCGGCGCGCCACTCGAAGATCTTGTGCGCCCCCGCGCCACGGTCGGCGCGGATGACGATGTGCCCCTCGAGCAGGATGATCATGTGGTTGGTCTGCTCGCCCTTCTTCGTCACGACGTGTCCCGGCGCATAATGCTCCGTCGCGCCGTGGTCGACGAGCCACTCGTGCTCCGCGACGGGGGCGTCGCCGAGCACGCGATGTTGCGCCAGTCGCGCCATGATGTCCTGGCGGCCGTCCGGCCGGCCGAACAGGGTGGGACGTCCGCGCATGCTCATACGGTTCGCAGGTAGCGGTGGACGGAATAGATCGCCGCGGACCCTTCACCCACCGCCGCGGCGACGCGCCGGTTCGCGCCGGAACGGACGTCACCCGCGGCGAACACGCCGGGGATGTTGGTCTCGAACATGAACGGGTCGCGCTCGAGGTTCCATCCTTTCGGCTTGCCATGCTCCTTCGGCAAGTCCGTTCCCGTGATCACGAAACCGGCTTCATCGCGCTCGAGCACCCCGGCGAAGGCGTCGGTGTGCGGCTTCACGCCGATGAAGATGAACATCGCCACGGCGGGGATCGTCCGCTCCGCGCCGCCCTCGACCGCCTTCACGACGACCGACTCGAGCGAGCCGTCGCCGTTGGCGCGGGCGACCTCCCAGCCGCAGCACACGTCGATGTTCGGCGTCGCGCGGATGCGGTCGACGAGGTAGTGCGACATCATCGGTGACAGATCCGGGGCACGCACCAGCATCGTCACCTTCCTGGCGTAGCGCGAGAAGAACAGCGCGCCCTGCCCAGCGGAGTTCGCGCCGCCGACGACGATGACGTCCTTGTCCTTGCAGCGCGCCGCCTCCGTCATCGCCGCACCATAGTAGACGCCCTTGCCGTGCAGTCCCTCCACGCCGGGCGCGTCGAGGGTGCGCGCGCTCATCCCCGTCGTGATCACCGCCGTGTACGCGGTGAGCTCGGTGCCGTCGCCGAGCCTGATGATGCGATAGGGATCCTCGCGTCGGAGTCCGACGACTTCCTGTCCGGTGAGCAGCTCGGCGCCGAACTTCCTCGCCTGCATCGTGGCACGGTGCGCGAGGTCGGCCCCCGTCACCCCCATCGGGAAGCCGAGATAGTTCTCGATCATCGAGCTCGTGCCGGCCTGGCCGCCGGCGGCTTCCGATTCGACGAGCACCGTGCGCAGTCCCTCCGACGCGGCGTACACCGCGTTCGCCAGTCCCGCCGGTCCGCCGCCGACGACGATGACGTCGTAGAAGGGGTTCTTCGCGTGCACCTGCAGTCCGGCCTTCTCGGCGAGCGCCGCCGTCGTCGGCCCGACGAGGTGCGAGCCGTCGGGGAAGAGGACGATCGGCAGCGTCGTGAGATCGCCGGCGATCGACGTCGCGAGCGTGCGTCCCTGCTCGTCCTCGTCGAGGTCCACCCACTCGTACGGAACACGATTGCGCGAGAGGAACTCGCGCGTCGCGTGGGACGACGGCGACCACTGCGAGCCGAAGATGCGGATCCCCTCGAACACCGGCCTCGTGCGCGCCTGCCACTCGCCGAGCAGGTCGTCGAGCACCGGATAGAGCCGCTGCTCCGGCGGGTCCCACGGCTTCATCAGGTAGTAGTCGAGGGCGATGTCGTTGATGCCGGAGATCGCGACGTCCGTGTCGGCGTACGCGGTGAGCAGCACGCGCCGAGCGTCGGGATGCAGCTTCATCGCCTCGCGCAGCATGTCCGTCCCCGACATGCCGGGCATGCGCTGATCGACGAGGAAGAGCGCGATCGGCGTGTTGCGGGCTGCCAGCGCTTGGGCAACCTCCAGGCCTTCCGCTCCGGATTGGGCTTTCATGGTGCGGAAGTCCTGACGGTACTGCTGGCGCAGATCACGCTCGATCGCCGCCAGCACCGCCGGGTCGTCGTCGACCGTGAGGAGAACTGGTTTTGCCATTGGGTGCTCCAGGGGAGTGGCCCGAGGGTGGGGTGGGCCGCAGGGGCCAATATACGGTTGGCCGGGAGCGAAGGCGAAGACAGGGAGGAGCCGTTCCGCATCCCCCCATCCCCGCATCCCCGCATCCCCGTGAGGGTTCGCTTGCGAACCCGACGTACCGGGCCGAACTTCGCGGCCGATGGAGAAGCTCACCTCGACGCGCGACGACACCGCGTACACGCCGCCCGAAGCGCCACCGCTGGAACGCCGGTTCGGTCTCCTCTCGGCGACCGCGCTGAACATGACCAACATGATGGGCGCGGGCCCGTTCATCACGATCCCGCTCCTCATGACCGCGCTGGGCGGGCCGCAGGCGTTGCTCGGCTGGCTCGTCGCGCTGGTGATCGTGATCTGCGACGCGATGGTGTGGAGCGAGCTCGGCGCCGCGATGCCGGGGAGCGGCGGGTCGTTCGTCTATCTGCGCGAGACCTTCGGCGCGCATCGGTTCGGCCGGCTGATGGCGTTCCTGTTCGTCTGGCAGTTCGTGCTGAGCGGGCCGCTCGAGATCGCGAGCGGATACATCGGCTTCGCCCAGTACGCCGGCTTCATCTGGAAGGGGATGACCCACGCCCAGATGTTGGCGCTCGTCACCGTCGTGGGCATCGTCAACGTCGTGCTCCTGTACCGGCGCATCGACTCGATCGCGAAGATCACCGTGTCGTTGTGGGCGGGGACGCTGCTGACCGTCCTCGGCGTGATCGGGACGGGCGCGCTGCACTTCGACCGGCACGTCGCGTTCGACTTTCCGCCCGGCGCCTTCGGCTTCTCGCTTGGCTTCTTCATGGGACTCGGCCAGGCGGCGCGCATCGGGATCTACGACTATCTCGGCTACTACGACGTCTGCTACATCGGCGACGAGGTGAAGGACCCCGGGCGCGTGATCCCGCGGTCGATCCTCATCAGCGCCGTCGCGACCGCGATGATCTACATCGCGATCAACATGTCGATCATCGGCGTCGTGCCCTGGCGCACCTTCGTCCCGGCGGCCGATCACGTCGAGTCCAACTTCATCGTGTCGGTACTGATGGAGCGCGTGTATGGCTCGCGCGTCGCGGCGATCTTCACCTTGCTCGTGCTGTGGACCGCGCTCGGCTCCTGCTTCGCGTTGCTGCTCGGCTACTCACGCATCCCATATGCGGCGGCGCGGAGCGGCTACTTCTTCAAGGCGTTCGGCCGCCTGCATCCGACGAAGGGGTTCCCGCACGTCTCGCTGCTCGTGCTCGGCGTGCTGGCGGTCGTGTCGGGCTACGTGTCGCTCGGCACGGTGATCGACGCGCTGATCGTGACGCGGATCGTCGTGCAGTTCATGGGGCAGATCGTCGGACTGATGCTGTGGCGCAAGACGGCGCCGTCGATCGAGCGGCCGTATCGGATGTGGCTGTATCCGGTGCCGGCGTTGATCGCCCTGGCGGGGTGGATCTTCCTGTTCGCGACGACGGACAAGCAGGTGATCGCGTTCGGGGTTGGCGCGCTCCTGGTTGGATGCGTGGCGTTCCTGATCTGGTCGAAGAGGTCGGAGCGGTGGCCGTTCGCGGTCGCAGCGACGGAGAGCTGAGTGTGCCACGCAGGCATGGAAGCGCGGCACTGCCGCGTATCGCCGTTCAGAAGACCAGCTTGCCGACGAGATAGCTCACGCCCATCGTCGAGATGCCTACGACGAGCGTCCGCGTAATGGTGCGTCGCAGGTTCATGTGCCCGGTGCGCGCGCCGACGACCGAGGTCACCATGAGCGACACGAGTGCGGCGACGAGGATCGCCGGGGCCTCGACCGTCACGGCCACCGTGAGAGTGATCATGAGCGGAATGGTCGCGCCGAGCGTGTATGCGACGGCCGACCCGACCCCGGCCCGCACGACGTCGGCGTGGGACATGACCTCGAGGATGCCGTGCTCGCTCTCGAGCTGGACGTCGAGCGCGTCGCGCGCCATCAACTGGCCGGCAACCTCACTCGCCAGCTCGGGAGTGAGGCCCTTCGCCTCGTAATGAGCGGCCAACTCGGCACGCTCGACGGCGGGCTGGCGGGCGATGTCGGCCGCCTCCTCCTCGGCAGTGGCGAGTTGGGCCTCGCGCTCCGCGGCCGCCTCGGCCCACTCCGAGCCGCCGGCACTCAGCATCCCGGCCACTGTCGCCGAGGTGGCTGCGGTGACGAGCGTCGCGTGGCTGGCGCCCGCTCCCGCGAACCCCTCCAGGATGCCGGCGGTGGCGATGATCCCGTCGTTGGCGACCACACACCACTTCCGGAGCGAGTTCGGATCGGCCGCCACCGCGCGGAGCCGCGCGAGCAGACCGGGGCGTCGCGCGTGTGCCATGAAGCGCGCGTCGAACTATGACCGGGTGATGAGATTGTTCAGGTACTGCAGCGGCACCGGGTTCTTGAACAACGCGACCTCGAATTGCCTTCGCGTCAACAACCCGCGCAACACTTTACGCATGCCGCTCTTCACGTCGCGACCTCTGATGAACTGGAGCATGTGGCTGGTGGTCCCCTCGAAGTCGCCCGAGTTGAGATAGGACAGGATGTTCTTCAGGAACCCGCCAGCGCCGACGTTGAAGATGAAGCTGCCGAGCGCGTCCACCTGATTCTGCGTCAGCGCGACCGTGATGCGATCGAGCGCCGGATTCACGACGCGCTCGACATCCTGCCGGAACAGCGCCTCCGCCTGCGGTTCAGTGATGCCGCCGGAGAAGTTCTCGCCCGGACGGATCAGGTGCCCGTACCCGATCGTCAGGTTGCCGGCGCCGTCGTTGTACGGCCTGGGCCGGAAGGCCTCGCTCCCCCGGATGCGTGCGAGGCCGGAGTCGCTCATGCGGAAGGGAGTGGGCGCCAGGGCGGTCGGCGCCGGCCCGATGATGACGGCACCGAATTCCGGCAGTCGAAGTCCGCCGACGAAGACGAACGCCACCACAATGGTCGTGATGGCGAGCAGCCGGTGGGCCGCGCGCCTGTTCCAAGCTTCACTGGTCATCGCATACTGCCTCCGCTTCGTGCAACGGGGCAGGCGATGTGCCATCGACGGTCGCGGCGCCCGTTCTCGCGTAGCCGACGCCGACCGCTGCGACGAATGTTGTCAAAGAGGTGACGGAAGGTGAAGTTCCGCACACTTCGATCCTCCCATCGAGCAGCACTGGCTGGGTAATCCCCAAACCCGGATGATCATGCGCACTGGTTCCTGTCTGCTCGCGTTGGGAGTCGTTGCGCTGTTCGCCACCAGGATGGACGCGCAGACGTGCTCTGGCAGCGCGGCGTTCTCGGCGGGCCCCGTTCAACTCGGCGCGGGCCTGGGCACCTCCGAAGGTTTCAAGAGCTATGGGCTGGATGTGGCGGCGGGCGCCAAGGCTGGCCCGTACGCGTGGGCCAATCTTGCCCGAGCCGAGTACGCCGACGTCGATGGATCCGCCACGGGAGTCGGCGTGGGCGCGGGCTACGCGATCGATCTGACCCGCGCCAGGACGATGCAGTTCTGCCCGGAGGCAAGCATCAGCCACTGGTCCGGTCCCGACTTCGACTACTACACGCAGCGCGTCACGACGTCGTTCCGCGCGGTCGCGCTCGGGGGCACCTTCGGCGGCGTGGTGCGGGTCGCCCCGATGCTCGATCTCGTCCCGTTCGTGGGCGCGTACTACCGCCACGACCGTGCGTCGGCGACGCTGGATGGCGCGACGGACTCCCAATCGGAGGAGTACAGCGAGATCGACGTCGGCGCAGGGTTCGTCATCAACAGGACGCTCACCCTGCGACCCTCGGTCGACATTCCGGTCGGTCTCGACGGAGCGAAGTCCGAGCTCCGCTTCAGCTTCTCGTACAACTTCGGCGCGACGAAGCACTAGCGCCGTGCAGCGCTCGGTCTAGCCGGCCTTCGCCTCGTTCGCCAGCCAGTCCATCGCCTCGGCGCGCGTGTCCTTCGCCACGAGCCGTCGCCCGGTGACCTGGACGATGCCGCGCAGGATCACCGCCTGGATCGCGGTGACGCCGACGACGGCGCCCGCCACGACGAACGGCTTGTTCGCCTTCGTGAGCTCGTGGAGTGCGTTGCGCAGGGTACCCGTCACCCGCGAGCCGGTGACGTCGGTGAGCGTATAGACGCTGGCAGGCCGCTCCTTGCCGATGAGCGTCCTCGCTTCATCGATGGCGCCAAGGGCCTCGGCCTCGCTGCCGATGTTGGAGAAATCGAGGACGCAGATGCGCACGCCCTTGTGGGTCGTGAAAGTGGTTCGCATGGGTGGGGAGGGGGAGCGGACGGGTGGGGGGCCGCTTTCGGACCATGGCCTCAATGTCGCGCGCGGAAACGGACTGCGGTAGCAGGGCCGCCTCGCGCGACACCGCCGGCGAATGTGATGCGGCGCACGCCTCGGTCGTCACATGACGATTGCCGTCCATCCTTTCCTGAACACAGGCACGAACATGCGAACCCGATCCTTCGTAGTCGCATTGGGAATCATTGCGTTGTCCACCTCCAGGCTCTCGGCGCAGACGTGCGCTGGCGCCGCGGCCTTCTCGGCGGGACCCGTGCGCGCCGGCGCCGGTCTCGCGACGTCGGATGGCGTGAAGAGCTACGGCGTCAACATGGCCGTCGGCGCCAAGTCGGGCACCTTTGCGTCCGCCAACATTGCCCGGGCCGAGTACTCCGACATCGATGGATCCGGCACGCTGGTCGGCATCGGGGCGGGCTACGCGGCCGATCTGGATCCGGCGAAGACCGTGCAGTTCTGCCCGCAGGTGAGTTATACCCATCAGTCGGGGCCCGACCTCGATTTCGGCACGGGCACGATCGCGACGTCGGCCTACGCGATCGGGCTCGGAGGATCGTTCGGTTCCACGGTGCCGGTCTCGCCGACGCTCGATCTCGTGCCCTTTGGCGGTGCGTCCTACTTCATCTCGCGTGCATCGGCCACCATGGACGACGTCACCGATTCCGAGTCGCAGAACTACACCGAACTCACCCTCGGGGCGGGCTTCGTCTTCAACAAGACGCTGACGTTGCAGCCTGCCGTTTCGATCCCGCTCGGCCTCGAGGGCGCGAAGTCCAGCTTCCAGCTCGCCTTCGCGTTCAACTTCGGCGCGCCGAAGCACTAGCGGACACCAACGCGGGCCGGCGGCCGTAGGGACATCCATGCGAGAGCTTCCCGTCCGTGCCGCCGAGCCCGACGCGTCGGCCGTCCTGGCGACTGTCGAGCGCACCTTCGCCCACTGCGCCACCCTCGCCGACCTGCTCGGCTGGGCGGCGCGACAGGTGCCGCGCGTCGCCGTGTCGCAGATCGTGACGCAGGACGAGTACACGCACGACGTCGTGTTGCCCTTTGGCGAGCACTATCTCAGCTTCGACACGACCTGACTGGGCTCGCTCACGGCGGTCGCCGTGTGGACACATCAGCCGAGCGCGGACGAGCTGCTCGAGGACCGGCTTCGTCGCGGCTGGAAGCCGACGCCGTCCATGCTTCGCGACGGCGACCGCGTGCTCGGGCACGCCGCCTGTGCGATCGAGCGGCAGCTCGGCCAGTCGTGAGCTGAGCCTGCAGCAAGCCGTCCATCTCGTCGACCGGCTCACGAGCGCCGTTGTGGCCGTCGAGCACGACGCATTCCACCCGCAGAGGACGATCTGAGCGAGCAGGCGTTCGACCCACGTATCGAGCTCGCCGAGTGGCTGCACGGTGAGCTCGTCCGCGAATATGCGGGTGAGACCGAGGCCTGGGCGACGGAACGCGTCGCGCGCGTCATGGCTCGGCTCAACGCCGAGCGTATGGACGCGGAGCCGAAGGAGGGCGTCATCCTCCTCCTGCCGCGGAGCAGGGCGTTCACGACGATCGGCCGCCACGTCTACGTCTCGCGTCGGCTGCTGGAGCGGCTGCCGTCGGATGACGAGGCGGCGTTCGTGCTCGCGCACGAGATCGCGCATCACGACTGCGGACACCTGGCGCTGTATCAGGGGTGGAGCTCGTGGATCCCGCGGTCGAAGGTGACGAGCTATCTCGCGACGCACCTCGCGCTGATGGAGCACGGGTTGTATGGACCGGAGAAGGAGGCGCAGGCCGACCTCTACGCGATCCAGCTCTGCCTCGACGCGGGGTACGACGGCGACCGCTGCGCGCACCTGTTCGAGATCCTCGAGAACGAGTCGCTGGACGAAGGGGACTACGACGGCGTGTTCGGGCCGGAGAACCTGCTCGATCCGACCGATCCGGGGCACGGCAGCGTCGCGCACGAGGTGCAGCGCTGGATCTGGACCCGCACGCGCGGCTACCTGCCGCTGCGTGAGCGACGCGAGCGGGTCATCGCCTACCTGCGGAAGAAGCAGGCGGAGAACGCGTCGCGAGGAGCCGGTTGACGTCGATGCGTCGGGGCACTCTCCGCGTGTCGCTGCTGCTCCTCGTCGCCTCGTGCCATCTGTCGACACCCGCGGCGCCGGCGCCGACATCGGGCCCGCTCGCGGACATCACCGTGCTCGCCAGCCAGGCCTTCGGTGGCCGCGAGCGCGGCACGCCGGGCAACGACTCCGCTGCCATGCTCATCGCGCGCCGGTACGCGAGCCTGCAGCTCCGGCCCGCATTCAGGCGCGTGTGCGTCGAGCAGGATCGCTGCCTCGCGTCGTACTACCAGTTCTTCGACACCTTCTACGGCCGGTCGCACAACGTCGGCGCGGTCGTCGAGGGGCACGATCCCGTGCTCCGCAACGAGTACGTCGTCATCGGGGCGCACTTCGACCACCTCGGCTACTCGTCGCGCCTGGCGAACGATGGATACGAAGGGATCGCGCTTCACCCCGGCGCCGACGACAACGCGTCCGGTACCGCGGCCGTTCTCGCCTTGGCGGAGCGTCTCGCGCAGCGGCCGACGCGGCGGTCGATCCTCGTCCTCGGTTTCGATGCGGAGGAGGAGGGCATGCTGGGCTCGCAGGCCTTCGTCGCCTCCAGGGCGTACCGGGTCGAAGCCATGAAGTTCATGCTCAACCTCGACATGATCGGACGGCTCCGCGATCGGCGCCTGGAAGTGCAGGGCGTCTCCGATCGGTCCATCATGCGGGCGCGTATCGACAGCATCGCTCGTGCGGCGGGGCTGCACGCCGTCTTCCTGCGCGACGCCCGGCGCTCCGACCAGACGAGCTTCGCGGATGTCGGGGTACCGGTGGCGATGTTCACGACCGGTGAGCATGGCGCGTATCACACGGCCCGCGACGTCGCGAGCCGGATCAACGGTCCTGGCTTGCTCACGATCATCGACGTCGCGGAGGCAGTGGTTCGGTCGGCGGCCGACGAATAGCACCGCCGCCCCGCCGGCGTCGAAGCCGGCGGTTGTTCGGTGGCGGCCGACGCCCCGGATCGTTCTATTGGAGGCGCCGCGGCGCGGCTCGATGCAGAGTCCTCCTCGATCGCTCCAGCCTCGATCCGGAGCCCCGCCGGCGCGGCCTCCCCACCTCGCGTTCCAACTCCCGCATGCGTCTCCCTCGGTCGGCATTCGCGGTCGCGCTCATGGCGCTGACGCTCGTGTCTCCCCTTCGTGCCCAGGCGCCGGACAAGCCGGTGCGATTCCGCGATCCCGCCAACATCACGGGGGATCCGACCGGGATGCGGCTGATCCCTCCGATCGGGATCCACATGCCCTACCCGGACGCCGAGCGTGCCGCGGACCACACGGCGTTTCCCGTCGTGGCGTACGTCGTGGATACGACGGGCGTCATCGAGTCCGCCACGATCTCGTTCCTCGACGACACGAAGCCGCCATTCCAGAAGGCTCTCTGCGAGTATCTGCCGCAGCTGCGATACGAGCCGCTGGTAGTCGCCGGCATGAAGATGCGCGTCCTCGTGGTCGAGTCCTATGGGTTCAACTCGTTGACGTCGCCGGATGCGAGCGGGAAGGTGCGCTCGCACCTGCTCGCGCGTCAGCTGCAGGAGACGTTCGCGACGCAGCCGGTGGAGAACGTGCTCCCCGAGCTCGAGCGCCGGCCGCATTGCGACAACGCCGGAACCAGGTAGGACGAGCGCTCCTTCCATGACTACAGACTCTCACGACACATCTCGCATGCGCGTCTTCCGCCTCCCTCTGCTCCTTGCTGTCACGTTCGCGGCGCTCTCACGTTCGGCACTCGCGCAGGACACGAGCGCCACGCATCGCGAGGCCGTCAAGCAGCTCATGGCCGTCACCCATCTCCGCGAAGTCACCGCGCAGAGCATGGACGACGTCGTGAAGTCGCAGATGGCGCAGATGCCGCAGCTCAAGCCGTACGAGTCCATCATGCAGACCTTCCTCAAGGAGCAGATGGACTGGAGCGCGCTCGAGCCCGAGTTCACGCGCATCTACATGGAGGTGTTCACGGAGAAGGAGCTCCGCGACATCGTGAAGATCTATCAGACCCCCGCCGGCCAGATGATGCTCACCAAGATGCCGCTGCTGCTCGTGAAGACGAACGAGTTCACCCAGCGGCGCCTGCAGTCGGGGCTGCCGGTGCTCATGGAGCGCCTGCAGGCCGCGATGCAGGAAAAGGAGAAGGCGGCGCCGGCGCCGGCAGCACCGTCCGACCACTGATAGATTCTCCAACACGTCCGGTAGCATCGCGTGGAGGAGCCATGGCTGTCTGGCAGGTCGACTTTGCGATCGTCCCGCGGCGCGCGCTCGCGTCGAACCCACGCGCGCTCGTCGCGGAGATCCTCGACACCGATTGGTGGCGTGCCGAGCGGCTGCCGACGGGATACTCGCAGCAGCTCACGGCCCTCGTGCCCGGCGGCTCGTCCGGGACGCCCGAGCGTCAGACGTGGGGTGAGGCCGACGGCAATCGCGTCGACGTCTGGTTCTCGAATGGGCAGGCGACGCGCATGACCGCGCACGTCGACGTGCGCCGCCTCGACGCGAAGTTCGGCGCGATGCTGCTGCAGTTCGCGCGCGTGGCCGACGCCGTGTTCGTGCGCGCGGACGGTCTCGTCGTCGAGCCGCTCGTCGGCGCGTTCGGCGCCGCGCTGCGCAGCGCGCCGGCCTGGCAATACGTCAACGATCCGGCGGAATACCTTGCCTCCCACGCCGAGCCGGACGACGACGAATAGCGCCCCGACAGGACCTACTGCGGCCGCGCCTGGCGGATTGGTCGGAACGCCGCTCGTAGCTCGTCGACGAAGATCGTCGGCTGCTCCCATGCGGCGAAGTGGCCACCCTTCTCGGCCTGGTGGTAGTAGAGGAGGTTCGGGTAGGCGCGCTCGGTCCACGTCCGCGGTGCCTGATACTGCTCGCCGGGAAACACGGTAACGGCCACCGGGATCTTCACCCCCTTGGCGTTGAAGAAGCCGCCCTTGTACTCCCAGTAGAGCCGAGAGGCGGACACACCGGTGTTCGTGAGCCAGTAGAGCGTGATGTTGTCGAGGATCTCGTCGCGCGTGAGCTGACCTGTAGCGCTCGACGTGCGGCTGAGTGCCGCGAACACCGCGGCCGCCGGCTGGGCGCCGTTGTCGTTGTGATCGAGGAGGAACGCGGCCAGACCGATCGGAGAGTCGTCGAGTCCGTAGAGCGTCTGTGGTCGGCTCGCCATGAGCCGCGCGTAATCGACGTGCTTGAACGTGTAGACGAGCTGGTCGTAGGCGCGCTTCTCCTCCGGTGACAGGCTCGAGGGCGCGGGCTGGCCGGTGTCGAGCGCCTTCTGCACGTCGGCGGGCACGGTCGCCGGCATGTTCGTGTGGATGGCGAGCAATCCCGCCGGCGCCTGCAACCCCATCTGATCGACGACGAACGCGCCCCAGTCGCCACCCTGGGCCACGTAGCGTGTGTAGCCGAGACGCTTCATCAGCTCCGCCCATGCCCGCGCCATGTGCTCGGGGCCCCAGCCGGTGCTCGTCGGCTTTTCCGAGAAGCCGTACCCGGGCATCGAGGGAATGACGACGTCGAACGCGTCCTCCGCCTTGCCGCCGTAGGCGACGGGATCCGTCAGTGGGCCGATCAGCTTGATCTGCTCGAGGACCGAGCCGGGCCAGCCGTGGTTGATGATCAGCGGCAGCGCGTTCTTCTCCCGCGAGCGGACGTGGATGAAGTGGATGTCGAGCCCGTCGATGTTGGTCACGAATTGCGGCAGGGCGTTCAGCTTCGCTTCCACTTTGCGCCAGTCGTAATCCGTCGCCCAGTAGCGTGCGAGCTCCTGCATCGTCGCCAGCGGCAGTCCCTGCGAGTGGTCGGCGACGGTCTCCTTCTCGGCCCACTTCGTCGCGAGGATCCGCCGGCGAAGGTCGGCGAGCGCAGTGTCGGACGCGCGATAGTGGAACGGCCGGATGTCGTCTTGGGCAAAGCCGGCGACGGGAATGGCGACGGACATGACCAACCCCAGAACGAGAGTGCGGCGTGACATCGGTGGCTCGGGCTGAAAGAGCGGCCGCAAGCTCTTGCGCGCTGACGCCTCAGGACAGTTGGACCAAGGGGGCGGCGCGTAGCGGGCGCCGTGGGTTCCTCGGCATCACGCCGGGTGGCCGCGCGGCGGCGCCACCGCCATGGCGGTCGCCAGGAGCGCCGTCAACGCGTGATCGTCCAGTTGCTCCCAGGCAGCCGGGACACCCGCGCATCGGCGCTTCTCCCGATCGGACTGAAAGCACAGCCACCCGGCAGTGAGCTCGGGGCGCACCTGTGGTAGACCGTGGCGCTTCGTGTTCGGGTGCACGTCATAGATGGTCCACAGCACACCCGCGTCATCTCGCACTTCGCGCAGCGCCATAACCTCACCTGCTACAAGTCGAGGAGGACGAATGACGGCGCGGCGCGTTCGGTGCACCGGACGTTGCGGAGCCGTCGTACGAGGTCAGGGCGCGAGAGCGCGCAAGGAGTACACCCGATTCGGTGCGCGTACGACCAAGGGCCAACGCGACGTCGGAGAATGTCGGCCTGCCGACGCATCCGCGTGACAGGCCGACGATTCAGAACAGCTCCTCCGCGCGCACGACGATGATCCCCCTCAGGGCGTCGGCGGCATCAGCTTGCCGAGCTCCCGCCAGGTGACGAGGACGACGTTGTTGTCCTTGAGTGCTTTCTTGAACTCCGGGCTGTTCATGACGTCGTAGTCGCGCTGGCGCCAGGCGGAGCCGTAGGCGTCGTGGTTCACCGTCACGGCGCGCATCTCGGCGTCGTCGTACGCGAGGTGGACGATGAGCTCCGTGAGGCCGGGCTTGAGCCCGTTCACCGCGTCGAGGTAGAACTGCTTCCACTTGTCGGCAGGCACCCGATCGTCGGCGATGATGACCGTGTCGGGGATGACGTCGCTCGCCGTGACGACGGCCTGCGTGCCCGGGCGCGGCGTGGCGATGAAGCCGAGGAAGGGGAGCTTGTACGCCCGCGCCACCTTCACGTACGTCGCCAT
>Ga0157372_10005110_pt1 | contig 13944 bp, 16 predicted proteins | sample C55metaG_FD_115307 | JGI IMG/M metagenome (GOLD analysis project Ga0157372, IMG submission 115307) | Corn rhizosphere microbial communities from Kellogg Biological Station, Michigan, USA - C5-5 metaG | ecosystem: Host-associated > Plants > Roots > Rhizosphere > Soil | place: USA: Michigan... | reverse complement strand
ATCGTTTGGAGCCGTCGAAAACAACTCTTTTAGGGTAAATCTGGACGTCCCCCTGTGCAAATGAATAAAAGCAAAGGAGGCTGAAAAATGAAGACAGCAAAAGGGAAAAGCGACCTCCCTTGTTTAGTATCAGGCGGAGCATAAAAGGATATTGGAGGAAAAAAAGAAGCACTGCCTATGGGGCAGTGCCTTCCTTAAATTGGAAATTAATTATAGTTTACCGTTACGAACAGATCGCTTGCATTCGTATACGTTCCTGCCACAGCATTAGCAGGCACATTCAGAATGGCTTTTACCTTCACCGTCGCTGCACCGGAAGAAAGAGTGCTGGCCGAGCCAAGATCTGCGGCAAAGTTGTCGACGGTCAGCGTCCCGGACACCGATCCGTTAAGGGTTATGGCTGAAGCTGGAATGGAAATGGAAAAACCACTGTTACCTTCTCCCGCAACCGCAAATTCAGCCGTCTTTGGTGCACTGCCTGCTGGGATACTTGCACCACCGGTCGCCGTTGTTCCGTTCGCATAGTCAAGAACGATAGTTCCTGAAGTTGAGCTCGCCGCTACTGTTCCAAAGTCCATATCGTAGGTCTTCGAAATAGAAATGGGTGTGATCAGCGTTGCCGTCGTAGACGCAGTCACGGTGGATTGAGCGTTTACCTGTGTACCGATTACCATTAGCGCAAGGGCTGAAGCAGCCAGTCTGTAGATGTTTTTCATCTGCTTGGATTTTGTGTGTTTCATGATTTTCGTTTAATACATCAAACATAAATCCGCTGGATTGTAGCAACGACAGATGAATTGAAAAACTATAAAAAATATCTGTTTAACCTCACGCGAGGTAGTGCTTTCATTTTGCAGGTGTAAGGAATTTTGCTTAACCTGTTTCTACATGTTTCAAAATGCAGAACGGTCTAACAAAGCCTGACAAGAGTCGCACCATTACATTTAGTTCACTGGTGGGGTTTAGGAAAGTGGGCAGTTAAGACGCAACCCGAACCTGGAGCGGTTTCGATGATGAGTCTGCCTCCAAGGCTTTCGGCACGGGAGGTCATGTTGTCGATGCCGATGCCTTTGGGCACCTGCTTCAGGTCAAATCCTTTTCCATCGTCTGTGACTTTCAAGACGATATCCTCATCATCGTTTTTAATGGTGATTCTGACTTTTTTTGCCTCGGCATGCTGTAAGATGTTCGCAAGGTGTTCCTGAAGGATCCTGTAAATAGCTAAATGTAACTCTTCATTTACTTCGACATCTTCAATGCCTTTTGTACTTAGTTGAATTTTAGTCTTGCTACTGTCCGCTACGGATTTCACGAGGTCTTTCAAAGAATCCTTAAGACTGATCTTTCCGAGCGAGGGAGCAGAAAGTTGCCTGGAGAGGGCTCTTATTTCATCGATACAGGATTGCAGCAGCGTCATCGACCGTTGCATGAGTTCTTTATTGCCCAAATCATTGCTGCAAAGCTCTACGTAAAGTTTAACCGTGGTGAGTACCTGGTTAACATTATCGTGCAGTTCACGGCTGATCTTGGTTCTTTCGTTTTCCTGTGCCTGTATTACAGCAGCAGTAACTTTTTTATTGACGTTCTTACCGTCGACTTCCGGTTCGCGTTTGTTTTTTTTCTGTTCTGTGATATCTCTGAAAAACGCGGTCACACCACTTTTGCCGGGATGGAGCACGATTTCAATCCATTTCCCTTCCTTCGGATAGAAAGCCTCGTAGTGCTGGTGAACCTGCCGTTCAATGGTACTTGAATAAAAATCGCAAAATTGCGGTGTCGACATCTCTGGATAGCATTCCCAGATCTTTTGCGCCAGCACTTCTTCCTTCGCTTTGCCGGAGATCTCTTCTGCCTGGCGGTTCCAATAAATAACCCGCCCTTCTTCATCAAGTGCTGCAAAGCCCTCCCCCGTGCGATCCAGCAAGGATGAAAGTTCGCGATTGAAATCCCCGGTCTTTTTCCCATAGTCCTGTTGCAATGCTGTGCTGACCTCTTGTCTTTCCTCCACCTGGCCATAGCAATACCAAACCTTTCTCACCGGATCCCAGCGGCCAGACCAATCCATGGTAACAGTCGCCCCGTTTTTTTTAATGATCCGTCGTTGCCTATTGCCAATATTCCTATCCTGGCAAACCGCGAGGGTCTCTTCGACCTTTACTCTTTCTGCAGGCAGCGCGATATCTGTGAGTCTTTTACCTTCCAGCTCAGAGGGATGATACCCCAGTACCTGGCCACTGTAACGGTTAACGAAAAGGAACACGCCATCCGTGTTAAGCGTAAAAACGAAGGCAGGTATGGCATCGAGCAGGTTCTTATGTTCAGCTATCTTCATCAAAGGTTCGATTAATCGAAATGAGAATTTTCAAATGCAATATTTGTTCCTGACCAACAAAATACACCCTGGCAAGGCTTTATACAATAGGTATTTTCTTATACTGTAAATGGAACGGACATCATGAAAAGAATGCCAATTACTGTATTCCTGATCCTTTTTGTAAACTGCCGGCTCATAATCGATCCTTGCGGGCGCCGAGTTGGCTGCCCATTCAGCTTTGGCTTCATCAGTATACATTTTGAAAATCTCACGTAACCAATAAGACTTTTGCCGGCGGAGGTCCTTGTCTTAACCGAAACAAACCGCACTCCTGAACTGGGTGCTTTGCAAATGTCTGCGTAGGATGAAGCTGCAAAGAAAAAAGCGCCAGGATCTGCATCCGGTCGTCACACAACTGAATTCATGAAATAAAAAAGTATTGCGGATACGCTTCACTGTCAGTACCTGTAAGATTTCAAATGCACAGACTACAGCTTTGCCTGCCCCTCACGATCGATTTGATAGGATTTTCACTTCGTAAAAAAACGCCATCAGTACTGTATTTTTTCCTCAGAATCGCAGAGTCGCTTTGACTAGCTTTGCGTTCGTTTAATACCTGCGTTGATTTTTGCCATTTTTTTTCAACAAAATTCAAAGATCCTTTCTCACACCCCTTAACGATAAAGGTATTAGGCACAAAAAATTTATGGCGGAGTTTGGCGAGTATATCGAGGTGGGCGATGATATCTTTGAATTCAGGTTCGCTGAGGTCGTAAACCCCGGCTGCGAAAAATATTTCGTTTATGTCTGTGAGGGACAGGTCCATGTTGTATCGTTCGAAATTAGAAAACAAAGTTCGACCTGGGAGATTATTCCGCCTGCACCAACCTGGATCAAAGAACTGGAAGGGAGACTCAACAATATCATAACGAGGCGCAGGACGTGAATACAAAGCGGATGGGGTGGTGAGATCGGCCAGACGCACCGTCGCATCAATCCTCATGAATTGATCAAGTAATAAACGGCACTATGGTCCAGTTAAGGGATAGTCATTAAAGTGATCGCCAGTCCCGAAAGTCAGACGGTGGCGGGTAGACAGCCTTGATCCACACTCATAACCTGGATCTCAGTAGAGATCCAGATTTCGAGCCCGATGTTGTAGCCGAGATCAAAATACCTGATCACTCTTTTCATTCTATTTAATTGTATAGCTCTTTGTTGCGACGACGGCGAAATTTCAAAGTAATGCCGCTCCGTTTTTACAACTTCATAGGTCACTTCCTTGCTTACGAAAGAGTTGGAGTCGGCAAATCTCACTTTATCACCTATGTTCGCTTTATAGGTGTGGGCAAGAGGTTTCCACATAAGGCAGGATTAATTTGGTTTTGGTACTATACAAGATAAGAAAGCTACAACGCAGATCAGCTTAAGGGCTCCTCGATTTTCCGGAAATAAGGGAACCTATTTAGGCGTCTTAGATACGACTTCTTAGCTCTGAAGATGCCGGGGACTTACCGGCCAACCAGATGAGCATTTCCTAGATGACACCGAAAGCGTTTTTGTTAACATAGTCCACCAGGGCTGCTGCATTCTTCAATCCGAGTTTTTTGAGAATATTGTAGCGATGTACCTCTACTGTCTTTACAGAGATCGAAGCCTTTTGAGCAATTTCCTTTGACGAAAAGCCTTCCCGTATAAGCCTGATCATTTCTATTTCCCTGAAAGAAAGCTTGTGAAGGCCGCCCTGGAACTCCTCGTCGTGCAACATTTCTTTTGCGAGCATGTCTTTGATTTCGGTGCAAACGTATTTTTTACCTTCTTCGATGTCGATCAGTGCCTCGAGCATTTCCTGTTGAGTGGAATTTTTGGTGAGGTAGCCCGCAGCTCCATTCTGAATCATTTTTTTGGCATAGGCTGGCTGGCTATGCATAGAGAGGCCAACAATCTTGGTTGTAGGTGCAAATTTTCGGATGAGCGGAACCGCGTCCATTCCGTTCATACCGGGAAGGTTAATATCCAGTATGACGATGTGTGGCCTTAATTGCTTGCAGAGTTCGATGCCTTCTTCAGCATTGCCCGACTGGGCCAGTACCGAAAATCTTGAATCATTGTCAAGGATGAAACCCCAGGTTTCACGGATGAGTGTGTGGTCGTCAATGATTACGATGGTTATCTTTTTCATGGGATTTGGTTTTCGTATGCCGAAGAAATGATTAATAAATGAAAAATGATATCGATATCGTTGAACAAGGCAAAACCAACGGTCAGCACTTGACCAGTAGTAAAGGCATTCCATTGCGATGAGACATGGGTCTGTCGTGGTAATTACAGCTTCAGAGCTCGCATTAGGATTTACTTTATTTCCAGATTAAGGGTTTTTTGTTATGACCGTGATTTTCTTTTGAGAAAGTTCATTTGGGAATGCGCCTTGTTATATTATGTGCATGATTGAAGAATAACCAGATGTGAAAAGTCTCCAACATTGATAAATCGACTTTTCAAACCTTACTATTTTTTTAAGCTAAGCAGGATATGGCTGTGTGGAAACGCGGGAGCAAATCGAATTAATTAATAACAAACATGATCCTTTGGCATTGAATGGCGATACCTGCAGAGGAGCGGGTTTTTTAAACAACAATCCGGTGCTCGTAAAACTACGATAGGGCATATCGTAAAATCTTTACGGCTTTAAATAAGATTGCCACTAACTTACCTTTCACCAACAAGCCACTGGTTCTCCGACCACCTTACACCCTTAACGCAATACTATGAATACACTAAGAATCCTCATGCTGGAAGATAATTCTATGGACGCTATCACCATTCAGAGATTGCTTTCAGAAACACCCGGTCAAAAAGAAATTACGTTAACCAGGTCAGGAAAAGATTACACCGACAAACTGGGTAAGCATGATTACGACCTGATTTTGTGCGATTACCAACTTCCCGATTTTGATGGCCGAAGGGCGCTACAGGCCCGGAACCAAAAAAATAGTGCAATACCGTTTATACTCATCACAGGTGCGGTTTCAGAAGAAGTCGCCATTTCTATTTTGAAAGAAGGAGCCGATGACTATATTCTGAAAGACCGCTTGCAGCGCCTGCCTTTCGCGATTGAAAAGGTTCTCCGCAAACAAAAGATCAGGAGCGATAAGCAGTCCATTGAAGCTTCTTTATCAGAACTGACAGAACGTTTTCAAATGGCGGCGAGGACTTCATTCGATGTGATCTGGGACTTTGACGTTCAAAAAGAGCTGATTTATTGTTCACCCGCGATCGAAAAAATCATTGGAACGGATTCGCGGGAGCATTTTAAACTCCAGGAGCTGAGACCATTTATATACGCAGAGGACATTCCAGCTATTAAAAGGAGTTTCGATGCCGTGCTAAAGGGAAAAGAAAACCGTTGGCGGAAAATCTTTCGGGTTATCCGCAACAACGGATCGATAGCCTGGGTAAATACCAACGCTCTTGTCATACGAAATGAACAGGAAAAGGTTACTCGGGTGGTTGGTGTTATGCATGACGTAACAGAGATACGTCGCCTCCAACAACAATTAACGGAGCAGGAAGTACAAAATCAAAAACAGATCATTGAGGTCGCCATTCAGGCCCAGGAAAAAGAAAGAATGGAGATCGGAAAGGAACTGCATGACAATATTAACCAGATACTGGCCACTGCGAAGATGATGATCGATACGGCAAGAACGGCCCCCGAAATGCACGACTTGTGCCTCGAAAAAGGCCGGGAAGCAATTCTGGAGGCAATTTCTGAACTCAGAAACCTGTCGCACTCCATGATGCCGCCCTCATTCGAAAAGAGTTCTTTTGAAGACGTAGTCAATGACCTTGTTTACAAAATCAACCTGGCAGGAAAATTAAATCTCGAGCTTTCGCTACCTACTCCTGTGAGACTGGAACAAATCAGTTCCGACGTCAAGCTGTGTTTATACAGGATCATACAGGAACAGGTTAACAATATTTTAAAATATGCAATGGCGAGCAACGTGGTTATCGCCATTGACGTTGAGGATTCGGTATGTAGTTTGACAATCGAAGACGACGGAGTGGGCTTTGATATTTTGAAGAAATCAAAAGGTATTGGTCTGAAAAATATAGAAAGCAGGTGTGGTCTGTTTAACGGTACTTTGGCCCTCGAATCAGCACCGGGTTGCGGGTGTAAAATTATAGTGCAGATTCCGGCATCTGAAGACGCTTTTACCTAAAATAGGATGTTACAATTCGTTGGGTGACTAATGCCTCCGGTCGGCCTGCTATAATAGTAAAGAATCTAAATACTGAGGTTTTTTTTAGTATTTAGGAATCGATTTCGTTCAGGACGATATCAATCTGATACGTCCTTTCCTTATTAACTATGGCCATATCCCGTTAACGATTTTCAGAAGCTGAGACTTTAACCTTTCTTCCCTTTCAAATTGGTTTTGATTAGACCGCAAATGTCAAAAAGATTCCAGGCCTCCGGCAGGGTTTAAACATAGGAATTTGGATTTATTTTCATGTGGAATTTTAGAAATTAATAAATGCACTGGCCGTAAAGCCACCGGGAATCTGTGAAGAAGCTAAATGGATTGCGACGAATGGAATTCCATGAACTTTAGTACAAGACAATGGTCCATCCGGAATTTAATGTTTGCAATTGCAAGAGCTGCGGCGAAAAACAATTGCAAAGCGTAATCCAAAAAAGAAAAAGATTGGCAGTGAACGAAAACGAAGAACCATATGGAAAGAGAGGTTTCCTGAACAGCCACCGGCCGCTCCGCGCCATTGCAGCCTGTTCGCGGCAAAGATGGCCTATGCCCTATTTTAAAAATTGCTATAACAAGGAACCTCATTGATGCCAGGAAGAACTCAAGAGGAGACCACTTTCCAAAAGCAGGCATTAAAGAACCCTTTAAAAATCGGTGAATAAAAAAGCCCGGCGACCGCTATCAATTGACTCATAGCATCTTCTACCTCTTTCAAACCGCGCTTTCAAAAGCAACACCTGCGTCGGAAGGTAATAAACATGACCTTAGCTGCATCTCCGACAAAACGTTTGAACGGATCTGCTTTATAGGTACAATGTAAACCGATTCCGGCACCTCAGGGGTGCCTCCGATCCCGATCAAAACAAGGACTGGTCTGTTTTCCGTTTTTTCATGCTGACGGTAAACTATCATTTGAAAGCTTCTCGCCCACTCAATTCTTCCCTTGATGAAACCCGGTTTCCAAACACCCACCACCGCAATGGAACTTGCCTCGTGATGTTCCTTCTCTTCGGTCTGAAAAATCAGAATCTCGTCGCCCGTAGACTTTGATACCATTTTAAAGCCACAAGCTTTGAGTCGCGCAATTGTAAATGCCCGGAAAAGAGATTTGCAGTCTGCTTCACTCCATTTCGGAACAATCACCAGTGGCTCCTCTCCTTCTTCGATTTCACTGACCGGGCCATGCCCCGCCAAAGTACCTGCTTCCGGCAAATCGTTCATTTTCGGTACGCTGTTTTCAACAGGTACGGTTTCCTCTACCGCGATTACAGGCAGGCTTTCGTCCAACGATCGGCCTTTGCCCGGTTTTCTTCTTTTTAGAAAAAGTAGTACCAGGACAATAAGACTTAAAATAATCGCTAAAATGAGGGCAGGAAGCGTAAGCATAAAGAAAATCAAGAAGATGAAGATTGTTTCCATGTTGATAGTAAAGCAGGCTTGCAATATATCAAACTTTACAAACAGTATCTCTTCCTGCATCGACTTGAAAGATATCCCGAAGGTCGGGGAGTCTAAGCGTTCAGGGTATTGCATCCCGCGATCAAAAAACCCCAGGTTTCAATTGTGGCACCGAAAAGAGACTAACGATAATGTGAATTATTTTTTACATTCTTGCATATTTTTGTAAACTATTTTTATCGTTATGAATTCTAAACGGACTCCTTTAATCCCTTCATTGAAAAAGATTTTAGGCGAGCTGGGTGAGAACATAAAATTGGCCAGGTTGCGCCGAAGACTCTCTGCAGAACAAGTGTCAGAACGGGCGAATATCAGCCGACCCACTCTTCTTTCTATTGAAAAAGGAAGTCAAGGCGTTGCGATGGGCGCCTATGCGCAGGTACTTCATGTTCTCGGTCTGGAAAATGATCTTTTGAAGCTGGCAGTCGATGATGAACTCGGAAGAAAGTTGCAGGATGCTGAGTTAATCATCAAAGAAAGAGCGCCAAAAAAGAGAAAATAAGAATGAGCATACCGGTAGCCGGCAGCGCAGGCAGCGTTTTTTGCTTCTTCCTGCGTTTTGTACTTAGCGCCTGTTACGGCTCCATACACGACAACAACATAGTGGGGAGGTTGGGACATGTTCACTTGAAGCTTTCGGGCGATGTTCAATAAAGGCTGCGAGCATAATCATCAGGTTTAGATTAGTAATGGGGCGAAAGTAAAGAAGGTGATAGACGGCGCACCCTGTATTTATACAGTGTCCAGCCACACCCTGCTTCTTCTTGCCGGATTTTTGATTCCTTCATAACGGATATATCCGGCCTCGCACAGATCGTTCATACATTTATGAAAGGTGGCAACGCCACGGATCTTCGCCAGTTCCATCACCTGCCGCCTGCGGATCATTAGGGGATCCTGGCAGGCATTCCGCAAATACAAGTAATATAAGGCTGCATAAAGGCCGATATGCGTGGCGCCTAAGCTTGGATGTTCACCGACACCGGAGAAAAAAACTTCAAATGGCCTGAACAGTTCCATTCCAACATTCACTTCGGTTCAAGCCCTTTTTAACTTTTCCAGACTTACACAAATGCACGCCACGACCTCCGCGGATCCTTCGACCACACCGCGGGAACCGACGCCTAACACATACCGGCCTGCTCGCCCCTCAGACCCCCATCCCGTTCTTCTTTGAACTTTTTTTTTGCGGCTTGTCAGCACCCTCTTTTAGCCCTTGCTTTGCGGCCTTCTTTATATCTTCTTTAAACCCCTGCACCTGCCCCTCTTTCACTTCACTGGCTTTCTCAGGCGCTGTATAAACCTGTAGGTTTTCCTTTTGGACCCTTTTCAGGTTCGCATCATAGAGAGTAACATTTTTAAATTGAGGATTGGCCTCAACATACATTTTGTGGGCCATACCTCCCTTTTCAATGGTCACTGCCTGCAGGTTACCTTTTTCCAGTGAACGGAATAAGTTCTTTTCTTTCTCGGGGTCAGTAAGTTCCGCTATGGAAAACTTGCCGAGGGCCGCCTTTAAATCATAGCCGTAATTCGCATGGTATTGCTTGACCTCATAGTTATCACGTTTATCCCTGGCGGAAAAATCAAGCTGCATCCAGGCCGTATATTTCTGGCCTTCCTTGTTTTCCAGTTCTTTGTGAACAGCCCGGCCCTCCAGCAAGTTATAGGCTTCTTTAGCGGTAACGCCATGCCCGTTATTCACGTAAAACTGCTGCCCCATTCTTTGCCCGTTGCTGCGCTCAAGGGATGCCTGGTAGCTGTTCAGAAAATAATTTTCGCTCTTATCTGATTTTCTGAAATTCAAAACGGCTTCAAAAGGCTTTCGGTTGACTTCCGAAGTATACTTTAGCTGAAAAGATTCCTTTCCTTCAGCAAGACTCTTCTGCAGATCCTCATTTAACTTATCTCCAAAACCGAGGTACTTCAGGTTGTCCTTCAAATGCTCATAATTCTTCTCGTTCATAACTACTGTTTTATTGATGATAAATTTTTTTTGGCTCGTTACCGCACAGAAACAAGTTTCCGGAAGGCGATTATTTTTCAGGGTGCACGGTTCAAGTTTCGTTTACACCACCGGAAAAAAGACAAAGCCCTTAGATGAAGACTATTTCAAATCCGGCAGTATGATCGCTTTTACGATCCTGCGGTTATTAACTTTCAGGAGAAGGTTCCTTCCTCCATTCTTTTCTCCTATTTCAATCGCCAGGTATTTGGCATCGGGAATGGTAAACTTATCGAGTGCCACCACAACCGTATTTTGCGAGTTGGCCTTAACTTCTTTCAGGTTACCCGCGGTATATAGAAGTTTCAACTCAGCTTCCTGCAAAGCCGTTCGTTTAGCTCTCTTCTTATCGCGGATATAAAAGCGAAGAAAATTAATGCCGTAGTCTATAGAACTCTGGTTAATGAACTGCAATTGATAAAAAATAACATCATCCTTGATGTAGATACCAATTAGCCTGGCGATCATATCCCATGAAGCGTCCCTGATTCCAATCACTGTTTTTGGATTGTCCAGTATACTATTAGCATAGGCTGAAACAGGCATCTTCACCTGCGGAGAAAAATAGTATACCCAGCTGAAAGGCTCGCCATAAGCAACCGCCAGCGCATAAACGCTTCCATCCTCTGTCACCACACTCAGGTTGGTTTTCGGAAAATTTTGAGAAGCAGCTTTGACGAGCAAAATATTATCGGCTTCTTTCACGCTTTGGACCAGTACATCCTTCGTTCCGCGATCTACATGCCTGATCGGGTAAGGAAAGATGAGGGAAGTTGTTTTTTGAGGAGAAATAAAAAGATTGGTTTCCTGTCCGAAACCGATCACGAAATTGCCGAGCGCACAAATAAAACACATCAATTGTCTCATACTTTTAAATTTTTGGAATAGAGAATCGGGGCAATAAATTTGCCGCCTACGTTTATTTAAGCAAGACGTTATACCCCGCTTTCACTGTCACCCTGACCAGCTTTGTTTTCTTTGACAGCAGCGATTTGGCGGCATTGACTCCTGCTGTTGCCGCCTGCGCCTTAAAGGAAGGGTCGATCGACGTCATTTCAATGGAGGAAATCGACCGGTCTGCCGATTGGCGGGCCACGTCTCTTGTAATGGCACCGGGAATGTGAACACCTTCGATACCGTCAAGATCATAGACGGAAAGCTTTACAGGAAAAATCGAGGATTCACTTCGAATTGAGGTAACCTGGATAATCAATCGTTCCCCTTGGAGCGAAGCCTTACCGTATATAAAACTGCCTCGTGCGATGGTCGCGTCATTAATGCGTACATCCTCCAACAGGCGAATCTTTACAATAGAGCCGTCTACCAGGGTTTGTGTTTCATGAATGACAGCCGCTATAGCGTTGTGAGAAAATTCCGAAAGCTCGTGGTCCACTCCATAAAATGCATTTGGCTGCTGATCCGGCGCAACACTGTCCATTAGGCTGATGGAACAGGAGCTTTTGCCCCCTTCCACGGGATACCATTTTTCTTCGTTTTGCAAATGCTCCCCGGAGGCTTTTTCTTTCACTCTTTCCGGGTGCTGAATCTCAAGTATCTTATCCATCATCTGGTTTAGCTCTTTCACCTGGGGGTCACCGCCCGTATTACTGTCACCCCGTTTGAGTATACTTTCCAATCGCGATACATCGTCCGCACTTACACTTGCAGCAGGAGGTAGGTCCGAAGTTGCCACTTCTTTTTTTGAATTCGTCGCATTCATCTGCTCCTGCAACTGCCTCAGTTTGGCATAAACTTTTTCTTCGTTCGGATCCTGGTAACCGGATCCTGGCGGAACCGGATCATACAGGGCGCTACGGGGAGAAACCGGCCAGGAGCTGTCTTTTTTTTGATGCACCTGGTAGAAAGGATCAGTTTTGATCTTCTCTTCTGCTTTTAGCGAGTCCCTTTCGGCGTCTTCATAAAAGCTTAGCTTATTCTCTGCACGATCGTCCTTCAATTTCGCACTGGGCAGTTGCAGATTCAATCCGGAATTTCGCTCCTCTTTTTTCACACTGTCTTTACCTCCGCCCATGGCCCAAAAAGCCATTGTCAGAAATGGAATCACGAGCAGCGGCATCACAAGCAGCTTTCTTTTCTTCTGATTCATTTTATTTCGTTTTAATTTTCTTTTGATAGAGAGACTCCAGAAAATTGACCGTATCCATTAAATGCGGATGTGCCGCGAGCAATCGATTTCGATCCTCCCCGCTAAGACTATCCACATGTAACTTAAATTGGTGTATCCGCGAAAGCTCCTGCAAGGGCAGCTGTTCGCGCACTTCCGGTTCTTTTAAAAAGGGCGTAACCGATATTGATTGCTGGTGATCGGGAAAAGGTTTGTTCCAGGAACTGGCTACCGCTACATAAATGCTTGCGGCTGTGAAAGCCATGCAAAAGAAAACAAGCACCATTTTTTGTTTGTGAATTGAAAAGCGGTTCATCCTCCTTTGCAAATAGTTTGCAAACCAGTTGAGCTGTCTGCGGGCGGCGACAAGAACCTTAAGAATCCTTCCATCAATGACGCTCACCTCTTTTCGATATCTTTTTTTCAACCACATCATACGCTCAAAATGTTACTGATTTACATTTTTCCCCTGGCTCTACATTCTACCTTGCCTCCGTCTTCAAATCCCGGTTTTCAATCGTATTCCATCTTTCAATCAGGAAGCCGTGCGGATTATTATCAGACCTTGAAACGTTTCTCAAAAAACCCTCTGTGATCAGGCTACGCGTCGTAATCGAACTGGGTCTGGTAATTTTCTCTTTGGAAAAGCACCGGAAGTAATAAGGGTAACTTCCGACATTGACTGCAATGCTATCCACGATAATCTCCTGGCTTACGTTTCCGGAAATGATGCCTGAGAAATAGTTATTCTCTTTGAGTGACTCATATACTTTTCGAGCCGAGTTATCAGCGAGGTAAAGGGCTTTTGTGATATTTGTTCGAATCACCTTATCATCCGGGTCAAGCGAAAAAAAGTAAATGTGAAACATCTTTACATGATCGCGGGCCTCAACGGGGATGTTTTCCTTTCGGTCACCGGCAAAGGCCTCCATCGCTTTACCGTTGGAAAGGATATAAATCCGCGATTGTGCTTGCGTTGCTATTTGAAAGCCTTTGAAAGCCACATAACCTCCGAGAACCATCGAACTCACCACCACAAGGATTGCGAATGACCTCACCTGCCTGAACGCGGTATCCATATTCTTTGCCTTCTGAAACATACTTTCAACTTTTACTCCAGCCTCTAATAATACCAATCCAATGAGCAGTTGCCAGAGTTTCACTGTTAACCCTTCCCCTCCAACTTGTCCTTAAAATACCCTCCGGAACTTCCCTGGCTTGTCATTCCACCCTGCATGCGTCCCGCAGTGTCACCAAAGGCGTCGCGCACCATGGAACCTGCACTGCTTGAGATAGACCCTGCCGCGCCCGAAACAGTTTGTACGGCACTCGAAGTGGAAGACGAAAACACGGAGTTCACTTTATACAATAAGGCGTTTCCACCTCCGGCGTGTACGATATAATTGGCGACCGAGGGCACCGTGAAATAGCCGATGATGCCAATGATCATGAAGATCAGGTAGGCCGTATCGGTAGAGGAAAAAAAGGTATCGCCGGTCTGGCTGATTTGCTGAATGTCGAGCGCGATCATTTTTTCCTGCACCTTGCCAATGATGGAACCGAAAATATTGGCAACAGGTAGCCAAAGGAAAATATTGATGTACCGCGCCACCCATATCATGAGCGTGTGTCCAAGGCCGTCGAATACGGCCAGTCCAAAAACAAGCGGTCCCAAAATCGCGAGCACGACGAGATAGAATGTACGGATCGTGTTGACACAAAGTGCTGCTGCCAGGTATAAAATGTGCAGGACTTCACTCATCCATTCTTTGAT
>Ga0157372_10005108_pt1 | contig 13951 bp, 12 predicted proteins | sample C55metaG_FD_115307 | JGI IMG/M metagenome (GOLD analysis project Ga0157372, IMG submission 115307) | Corn rhizosphere microbial communities from Kellogg Biological Station, Michigan, USA - C5-5 metaG | ecosystem: Host-associated > Plants > Roots > Rhizosphere > Soil | place: USA: Michigan... | reverse complement strand
TTGCTGTAAGTACCGTCTTTAGTCAATTTATCGATGTTTGACATCTTTTTGATCGACTTACGTACAGTAGCAAAGTTGGTTAACATACCACCTAACCAACGTTCGGTGATGTATGGCATGTTTACGCTTTTTGCATAATCAGCAACGATATCTTTCGCTTGTTTCTTTGTAGCTACGAATAATACCTTACGGCCTGATTTTACAATTTGTTTTATAGCTGCAGCAGCTTCTTCAACCTTAGTTAAGGTTTTATTTAAATCGATAATGTGGATACCGTTACGCTCCATGAAAATGTACTGTGACATTTTCGGATCCCATTTGCGGGTAAGGTGACCAAAGTGTACACCAGCGTCCAGTAAATCCTGATAAGTTGTTCTTGCCATTTTGTTGTCCTCCTGTGATTAACGTTTACTGAATTGGAATCTCTTACGTGCTTTCCTGCGACCTGGTTTTTTACGCTCAACCATACGGTCATCGCGGGTCATTAAGCCTTTAGCACGTAATGCCGGTTTCTTTTCAGCATCAAGTTCAACAATAGCTTTAGCGATAGCTAAACGAACAGCTTCTGCCTGTCCCTTTACACCACCACCTGCAACATTAGCTTTAACATCAAATTTTCCGGTGCTACCAGAAACCTCAGTGCTCTGAGTAACGATGTATTGCAATGGCAAAGTAGGGAAATACTCTTTGTAATCTTTACCGTTAACGATGATCGCACCATTTCCTTCTGTAAGGTAGATGCGGGCAACGGCTGTTTTTCTTCTGCCTGAAGTGTTAGTTGTTGGCATTTTTTTTCTCCTTAAAAATTAAAAATTAAATGGCTGTTGGGTTTTGCGCTGCATGAGGATGCTCAGCACCTGCATATACATGCAAATTGCCGAATAATGCTTTACCCAAACGATTTTTAGGTAACATACCACGTACCGCTTTTTCAATGATGCGGGTTGGATGTTTCGCCAATAACTCCTTAGGAGAAATAAAACGCTGACCACCTGGATATCCAGTGTAACGAACATAAACTTTGTCGCTTAGTTTGTTGCCGGTCAGTTTTACCTTGTCTGCGTTGATAACGATCACATTATCACCACAGTCTACGTTTGGGGTGAAATCAGGCTTGGTTTTACCACGGATGATCATTGCGATCTTCGTAGACAAGCGCCCCAAAATCTCGCCTTCGGCGTCAACAACAACCCATTGTTTGTTAACGGTTTTTTTGTTGGCTGAGACAGTTTTGTAACTTAACGTATTCACTTGCTTTAAATTAAATTGTTTAAACGTTTATTATACCCCGTATTTTCGGGACTGCAAAGATAGGGTTAATTACTTTATTAGCAAATAGTTTTTGAGGAAATTTTACTACACATCAAAAGCATTTGTTGTTTAGGCCTTTTTCGGATAGGCTTATGAATCAATAAGAAAAATAGAAGACGCTTTTACCCCTCAATCATATGTAATCAACGTTACCTGAGCATATTTATATGGATACTTTTTGAGCTTGTCTAATTGATTCTCGGGCACAGCTATCTTACATGCTTTCAATCTTTTCCCTTTCCGGAGTCCAGTCCAGTATATATAGGGCTCTCCTGAAATTCGCGTTCTTAACTGCGTATCAAGAATAATAACAGTATCACCTAAAACAGAGTCGCGTTTAAATGACTTGCAAACGTAAACATCCGCGTAGGACACCGTATCGCCCTTTATGCTCTGTAAAGTTTTATTTAAATAGATTGATAATACCGACGGCCCCATGAGAGAATCAACAATATTGTCATCCGCTTCGGTCATTTCCGAAGTATTTAACACTGCTTTTTGTGGCCAGGGAGCACAGGCGCTTAAAAACAATCCACCAGTTAAAATAGCTAATAGTGATGTCTTTGCAATCAAATTTAAACGCGTCATTATTCCTGCTTTTTATTTAATACCAGGCGCTGCGAAAAGTAACCTTAATATCACAAGAATATGGTGTTCCCGCCGCCTGGCGGGCGGGCCTATCCGTTACAAGTCCTCGCGTTCCCCATTGCAACGTCCTTTGCACGCTGCTGGCTTTACACTTCCATCCCTAACGCAGCCCCTGCACAGGCCCTCAATTACCAACCAAACTGTAAGCAGGACAATCGTTGTCCATGCCCTCCGACAAAAAAATCAACAAAATGGATACTCCATTTGTTACGGGCTTAATAATCCGCCAGCACTATCAGCTTATCACAAATAGGCGTAATTCTTTCTTTACCATTCAAAAAACCAAGCCCGACTACAAAGGAAAAACCGGCAACTATACCGCCCATTTCCCTGATAAGCTCGCTGGCCGCAGTTACTGTACCACCTGTAGCCAGCAAATCGTCATGAAGTAATATATGCTGACCGGGTTCAAAGGCATCGGTATGCAGTTCGATGGTGGCGGTGCCGTACTCCAGCTTATAAGCTTTTTGTTTTATAGTGAAAGGCAGCTTACCCGCTTTACGCACTGGTACAAACGGCACCCCTAATTTGGTTGCCAGTGTGAGCCCAAACAAAAAGCCCCTGCTTTCGATACCGGCTACCGCGTCAATACGGGTTCCCTGCAATTGTTCAACAAAAGCATCGATGATGCTTTCGCATAATCCGGGGTCTTTCAGTATGGGCGTGATATCTTTAAAAACAATTCCCGGTTTCGGAAAATCGGGAATATCCCTTATGGCTGCTTTAATTTGCTGGGCTATCATTTGAAAACTAAATAAGGTCCAATTTTACGCAAAATTCCGTCATTAAGTATTGCAATATTTTTCAGGTCGTTCAAGGCATTATAGTTACCATGCTCATCGCGGTAAGCTACAATGGCATCCATTTGTTTGTAGCTGAGATAGGGGAAGTGCTTAAGCTCATTAAAGGTAGCCGTGTTAATGTTCACCTTAATGATATGTTTGCCATCAACCGCAATACCGGTTTCAATCTGATCGTACTTTTCCTTATCAATGCCATAAACCTCCTTCAACTGTTCTTTATTGTAAAACCCGCCTATCCGCTCCCGGTAATGGACAATACGCCGGGCAAATGCGGGGCCTATTCCCCTGATCATGGTAAGCCTCGCCGAATCAGCCGTCTTGATCTCTATCACTTCGCCTGGTTTGGCTTTATTTGTGTAATAAGCAGGGCCATCGGGCAAGTTAATATACGGCTCAAGGCGTTTGTACGCCGCCGGGCTGATGGTGTACATTTTTTTCACCTCTCCTTTAGTTAAAAACCTCCCGCCCTTTTCTTCATAATGCTTAATTACCTGTGCCTGGTGCTCAGTAAGGCCAAGTTTTACCCAACCTGCAAGGGGTAAGTTATTGGGATTAAATTGAAAGAGTGTAGCAGGACGGACATTGCGATTACCCGCTGAAGCTTCATCCCTTGCGGGGAGATATTCCGTTTTATCGGAATCGGTTATCGCTTTATCAAAAGCCTTAAAATTTATTATATTATCTTTGTGGTTTGCCTGAAATATATAAGGAGCCAGCAAAACCATTGCAATGAAAATAATCAACACTACCATTCCGTTCCACTCTTTTTTAGTGACAGACAGGTAGTTTTTAATTTGCGGCCTCATTTATAATATGTTCCAGGGGTTAAATTAAATAAAAATTTAGGATATTTATTTATTAAAACATACTGCTATTAAAAACAATGAAAGTTATAACCACCGAAGAGTTTGCCAAAGCCACCAAACTGGATAAGTTGAAAATGCCGGGCCTGGCCGCTTTATTGATGGAACTAATGAAAATAAACCAGGTTAACGACCTGTTTGCCCAGGCACAGCCCAAGCAAGGCCCCGACTTTGTTGATGCCATATTAGAAGGTTGTGGTATTGATGTTGAGTTTGATGAGCGTGAGCTCCGTAACATACCTAAAGACGGAGCCTTTATAGCTATTGCCAATCACCCTTACGGAGGTATTGAGGGTATGGTGTTATTAAAAGTTCTGTGCATGGCCCGCCCCGATTCAAAGCTGATGGCCAACTTCCTGCTTAAAAAAATCCCCAACCTTGCCGACTATTTTATAGCGGTAAACCCTTTTGAAAATGTTGAACATTCGTCAAGTATAAGCGGCCTAAAAAACACCCTTGAGCTGTTAAACCAGGGCACCCCGATAGGTATTTTCCCGGCCGGCGAGGTATCAACCTTTAAGGTAGAACAAAAACAGGTGACCGACCGTATGTGGCACCCGGTTGTAGGTAAGATCATTGCCAAAGCCAAAGTCCCGGTGGTGCCTATTTATTTCCACGGCAATAATGGCCTGTTATTTAACTTTCTCAGCTTGCTGCACCCTACCCTGCGTACGGCAAAATTACCGTCAGAGTTATTTAACAAACATGGGCATACTATTAAGCTGCGCATTGGGAAACCCATTAATGTGACCGATATCCCCGACTATACCAACAGTGCCAAACTGCTTAACTTTTTACGCGCCCGTACCTATGCTTTAGGCACAGGTTTGGAAGAGGAAAAAAAGATCTTCAACCCGCGAAACCTGTTTAAAATTAAACGCGAAGCCGAAGAGGTTTCTCCTGAAATAGATAGCGCCATTCTTGAGAAAGAAATTGAGCCGCTGCGCGAAACCTACAAAGTTTGGACTGAGAAAAACTACGAAGTGTTCATCGTTCCGACGTCAACCATCCCTAATGTGATACGGGAAATAGGCAGACTGCGCGAGATCACTTTCCGCGAGGTTGGCGAAGGCACCAACAAAGCAATCGACCTTGATGAATATGATATTTATTATCATCACCTGTTCATCTGGGATTTTGAAGCCAAACGGATTGTAGGCGCTTACCGCATTGGTTTGGGCGACGAGATATTTTACAGCGTAGGCAAAAAGGGCTTTTACGTAAATGAACTGTTTAAACTTAAAACCCAGTTTATACCTGTGTTACGCCGCAGCCTCGAACTGGGCCGCTCATGGATTCGCAAAGAATATCAAACTAAACCTTTACCGCTATTCCTGTTATGGAAAGGCATTCTTAAATTCCTGATAGATAACCCCAGGTACCGCTACCTGATAGGCCCGGTAAGTATTAGTAACTCCTTTTCTAAATTTTCTAAATCACTTATTGTTGATTATATCAACCGCAACCATTTCGATCATGAAATGGCGCAGTATGTTAAACCACGCAAAAAATTCAAGGTTGATTTTGCCAAAATTGATACCGACCTGCTTATGGCCGGTGAAGACAGTTTTAAAGGTCTCGACAACCTGATATCGGAAGTAGAAACCCGCAATATGAAAGTACCTGTACTGCTCCGTCAATACCTTGCCCTTAACGCTAAGATCATCAGCTTCAACATCGACCCTAAATTTGCCGACTGCCTTGACGGTTTCCTGGTACTCGATCTTGAAAAAGTACCGCAGGATATACTGGATAAGCTGGGGAAAAATTTATAATATTCAAAAAACACTGAAAAAGGAAACGCCCTGTCGGCTATCGACAGGGCGTTTCCTTTTCAAAATCAAATAGTTTAATTAGCTTTGCATTATTGATATACCGTTCCTGTCATTATGATATTAAACGATTTGACAACTTTAATTTTAGGGGCTCCGTTATTAGGAACGACGTCAAATGAAATGCGGAGTACATGATTAGGCATTTTCTGCCCAACAATAAAATTATCATAAGGTAATAAATCAGCACCGTAGTCACATCCCGGGCAAGTATCTTGTGAACGTATAGCAAAAGCATATCCGTTTTGTGAAGTTGGGTAACCCAAATTCAAATAAGGATTAATTCCGTCATACTCGGTCTTTCCTAGAGGCCAGGGTTCATTGTAAGTTGTAGTGTTGTTAGTATCATAAATATTTTCGTAACTAAGGATTTCCTGTTTAATATTAGCAATCGAAGCACCGGTTGAAGTGCCATTGATAATAGTGGGATTCCAAACTATACTATAAGAATTGATATCAAATTTTGCTCCTGCGATAACGGTTCCCCAATCATAGTCAGATTCTATCAATTTTGCTGTCGGTGCTGCCGACAAAGTCATCAAACCCAAAGGACTTTGATATAATGGAACATAACCGGTTGCCGTAGTCTGATTTTGGCTACCAGGTATAACTAAACTGATGTTGGCCAATTGATAGATATCCGTTGATGTTCCTGTAAATGTATAAGACGTATTGGTGGTTAAGTGAACATATTGTCTTGTGCTATCTGCCGTGGTAGCTCCTCCAAATATACCGTTCGAAACATTCTTTACCGATCCGGATAACCCAGATTTAAGCGCATCGGTTAAAGCCGTTTTAAGTACAGACGCTCCAGCGCTAACCGGGCCCAGTTCAACTAAGCTGCCGAGTTGGAATGCGCCATTAATAACTTTATTAAACATATTGGGCGATGGCGGGGCAGGTTGAGCTATTGTGCCTGTTATACTTCCCTGCGAAGTGCCATTAAGCGTAAGGTTACTCACGTTAATCGAGTTAACCTCCCAACTCATCAAATTTGTATTGGCTGGTTTTGTGCCTACCGCAGGATCATAAGCCATCTCAAATTCAGCCGCATACCAGGTACCCGTAGCTGTGGTTTTAAAGGGCTGGGCTAAGGATGTTGTATTGCTAACAACACTTAAATCAGCAGCGTTTAAAGCAGAATAACTAATTAAATGAGCGACAGCACCTGTTGTTCTTTGCACTAAAGTGTGAGTAACGTTGCTGCTTGAAATTGGAGTTGTAGGGCTTAAATAAAAATAAGCCCTTAAAACGCCACGATACCTATTATATAAAACAAAATACAAAGGTGGATTAAGTTGAGTTGTATTAAAGGTGTTATAAACTAATTGCCAGCCATCTGCAGCTTTAATATCAGTGGCGTAAAGCAATGGAAAAGACTGATTTGAACCACTTGCCCAGGGTTTCAAAATTGAAGTTCCGCTTGGTGTTGGCATGTAATCACCTGTCTCCCAGTTAAAACTATAAGGAGTGATAGCACTCACACCTAAAGCTTTATTTGAAGAATTATTATTTGGATTCTTCAAATCTTCCATCATGTTCTTTTTACAACTATTTAATAAGACAATGGCTGTTAAAATCAAAAAATAAATTGGGTTTAATTGTTTTTTCATACAGATTTGTGAATTTTTGGTTTATTATATAATATAAAAATAAGCACCAAATCATAAACCTATATAAGGAATAGATTATACTATTGTTAATTATTTCTCTAAAGACAAATGAAATCAAAAAACGCATCTTATATCCTACCTAAGCAGCCAAAACAAAACTTATTAAATACTAACTCGCCTCAAAATAAAAACGCCCCCGATAATATCGGAGGCGTTTCAAGTTTAATCTTAACTATTATATGTTGTTTTACGATTACCAGCTGTAACGTACTCCAAATTGCATTTGCCAGCGTGAAGCGAACAAATCAACTGAGTATGGTACTCCTGGATCCTTAAATACATATTTAGGATAAGTTGTAGGAGCATTTTCAAATGAAGGAGTTCCACCTTTTGCAGGTGTTAAACCAACACTTGACGTTGAATTATATGTATTAGCCGAGAAATAATATTGTCCCCATTTCTTATTTAACAGGTTGGTCAAATTGATTACGTCATAAGTAAACGTGATCATTTGTTTGTGTTTGCCACCAAATTTAAAGTCTTGAGTAAAGCGGAAATCCAATTGGTTATTCCAAGGTGTAAACGCGGCATTACGCTCGGTAAAGTTACCGCGGCGAGATGACAAATAAGAGTTTTTGTCAATAAATGCATCAAATGCTGCTGCTTGTTGTGCTGCTGTTTGACCACCTACTATATCAGAGAAGAAATTCACTGTTTCGCCATGCTTAGGGATATAAGCTAAGCTAACTTGCTGGCCAGTTCCATCGATAGCACTTGGATAGAAACCATAAGTATATGGATTACCAGATTGTGCGCTAAAGAAAAACGTAAAATTTGCTGTATATTTTTGAGCCGCATCCCAATCATGTTTGAAATTCAAGTTTGATACGATACGGTGGCGGATATCAAAGTTTGAATTGGCTATACCCGGGTTGTTTGGATTTAAAGCCTGGTTTAATTGCCAGTTTGATTCCATTGAGTTACGGATACCATTGGTAACATCTTTTGAGTGGCCAAAAGTATAAGCAACAGACACGTTCAAAGCACTGGTTGGGCTAAATTGCGTGTTTTTAGCTATCTGTGCGGTTAAGCTGTAACGGTAGCCTTCGCTTGTATTTGATAATAGGTAAGCATTGGTATATGCCGTATTGATCTTACCTTTATTAAGGGCGGTGGCTGTATTATTAAATATGGGCTGTTGTTTTTGTGTATCGTATACGTAATAAGTTACCTGATCAAGCGTGTTTACCTGTTGAAATTTCAAGTCATGAATAACTTTAGTATAAATACCTTCGCCAGTAAATTTCCACTGATCATCAGTAGTATAATCAACAGCCAAACTGCTTCTCCAAACTTGTGGCATTTTAAAGTTATTGTCGATCATATCAACTTGCGTTGCACCTGAAGCGGAAGTATTTACAGCAGGTATTTGCTTGTTAACATAATTCAATTCGCCATTAGCAGCAGTTTGTACCGGGTTGGTACCTGGTGTTTGGCCTGAAATACCAGAACTTGGAGCTTTTACGTCATAAGCTCCATACGTTCTGCCGTTGTTATAAAATGCGTAACCAAACCATGCAAATGGAACACGACCAGTGAAGAAACCACTACCGCCACGTAAAACAACGCTTTGATCGCCGTTTAGGTCATAGTTAAATGATACACGTGGGTTCCACTCTATATTACCCAGATAATTCTGTTTAATATCTTTCGGTTTGGTATAAGTATAAGTGTTACCGTAGTTAGGATCAACCGGTGCGTTGGTTGTTTTATCGCTTAACGGTTGTTTGTTAGGCACACCTGCATAGTCGGCTCGTAAAGCTACCGTTAACTTTAAGTTATCTGTTAACTGAATTTCATCCTGTCCATACAAACTCATTAGGTTAACTTTAAATTGAGCAGAAGGATTAGCCAGGATATAATCGCGGGTATTATTGGTGTAATTAAAGTTGGTACGTACTCGGCTGGGGTTATTGGCGATAAAATCTTCAATACTGCTATAAGCTACCCTACCGTTCCATGAGTTTACGAAATTATAGGTGATATTATAAAACTCGTTGTGTGTACCAAAGGTAAAAGTGTGTTTGCCTTTTGTCCAGGTTAGGTTATCAGTGAACTCAGCGGTTTTTTGGTGCATGTCAAAAATAGCGGCCTCACGGTCAGTACCCATGAAAATAGTTGTACCAGGAGTACGGCCTGTGATTTCGATCTGTGGTAAAGACGGATCTGAATTAGGATCGCGGTAGTCATGTACATTTGAATAACCTAATACCAGGCTATTGCTTAGGCTACTGTTGAACCTTGATTTTAACTCAGCAACAGTTGAAGTTGAGTTATTGTGTGAAGTGTAATCGATACCGCTGAAACGGAAGTTTTGTTGATCGCGCTCTAAGTTAGTAGCTTTTGAGCTGATGGTATTGTTACGGATAGTTAACTGGTTGTGGTCATCGATATTCCAATCCAAACGGTTAAAGAATTTGTTTGAGTTAGAGAAAATCGTGGTATTGTTATATGTACCCGGATCCAAACCGCCTGTAAATGATTTAAAAGCGGTAACCAATTTATCACCATCAGCCTGACTTAGTATATTAGACGCCCCGTTGTGGTCAAGGCCTCTGATAACAGGGTCCTGCCGGCGGGCGATTTCCTCATTGGTAAAGAAGAATAATTTATTTTTAATGATAGGGAAACCTAAACGGATACCGGCCTGGTAATCATGAAAATCATTAAGCTTTGAACCATCACCGCCAGAAGCAGCTGCTGCGTTGTTTGGCCCCACCATGAACGAGCCACGGCCATAACCGTAAACCGCTCCGCTGAAGTTATTGGTACCACTACGGGTTACAGCATTGATACTACCCCCTAATACGTTACCGATTTTAATATCATAAGGGGCAACATACACCTGGATGTCCTGGATAGCATCAAGAGAAATAGGACTTGTACGGGTACTGCTGCCTACCTGGCCTGACGCATTGTTCTGACCACCTAATGATGGGCTGAAACCGATCGCGTCGTTATTGATAGCACCGTCAAGTGTTACGTTGTTATAACGGTAGTTGGTACCCTGGAATGAGTTATTGTTACTTTGAGGGGTATTCCTGGTTAAATCCTGTAGGCTGCGGTTAATTGATGGCGCAGTACGGATCTGGTTTTGACCAATGCGGGTACTTGCACCTGTTTTAGCAGGACCAGCAGATGCTTTTACTTTAACTTCCTGCAGGGTTGTAGTTGCATCCTGCAATACAAAGTTTAAAGTAGCATTACCTAACTGAAGGGTAAGATCGCTTTTTTCGTCTTTTTTATAACCGATAAAAGTAGCGGTTACCGTGTAAGGGCCACCCGGGTTAATGTTATTAACCGAGAAACGGCCCTCGCCGTTGGTTTGTGCGCCATACCTGGTACCTGTGCTGGTATTAAGTACAGTAATGGTTACACCCGGAAGAGTGGTACCTTTTTGATCTGTAACTTTACCGGTAAGTACCGAGGTGGTGATCTGAGCGTTTGCAACGCCCCCAACCCCAATAATTATTAGTGTTAAAATAATAAAGTAGAGCTTTTTCATTTGTGAATTTTTATTGCACAAAATTGCCCTACCAATGTTAATTCTACATTAACATCAGATTATTATATTAACAACTACTTAATGATTTCTTCTTTACCTGACACAGACGCTCGAAATACAATCAAAGAATACTGATTATCAATAAAATACCAAATCCAATGCGCCGAAATATTAAGTTTTTATTTATCTACTATCGGAGATAAATTACACAATTATGTTCGTCACAGCTAAAAAACGCCTCTATTATATAGTATTTAAAGGGCAACGGTAATGAGCATTTTAACAAATACTTAATACGTAAATACTAAAATCAACTTTTGATTCTCAATTTATTAAGCAATTGTTTCAGTAAGTAAGCAGGCGCTATAACTAATGATTTGACATCCGTATAAGTCTTAGGATTTTTCCCTTCCCTTCGTTCCCCAATCCTCAAAACAGCGATCGACAGAACAAAAATTATCACACAAATGAGATACATTGGCATCCCTCCCGCTTGCTGCCACGCTACAAGTTCCATTATACCGTAACTAAATCCTAATAAAATAAATAAGATGAAGTAAGATATAATTGGCGATAGCTTTAAATAGAAGTAGATAGCAATAGCTATAACAAAAGAAGCCCAATTAAAATAGCCATTGTAGGCTCCTAAAAAGGCTAAATGAGGAAAAGGAATGGCCCAGATCAATCCAAAGAGACTAAATGCCAATGTTGGGATACAGACATAGTGTATGATTTTGTTAATCCTATCCTGGTGAGCTTCTTCATATTCCCTGAAATAACGATCAACAGGGCGTTCATCAATATTTGCAGTAGTTTTAACTGCTGCCTTCTGTTTGGTATTTGCTTTTGCTGCCACGTTGTAAAAATAAAAAACCCCTTCGGTTTTGTGCCGAAAGGGTTTCGTTTAATTTTTATAATGATTACTTGGCAAATGCTACCGAACGGGTTTCCCTGATAACGGTAACTTTAATTTGACCAGGATAAGTCATTTCTGTCTGGATCCGGTTTGAAATATCAGCAGCCAAAACTTCTGATTGCGCATCGCTGATCTTTTCGCTCTCTACCACAACACGTAACTCACGGCCGGCCTGTATAGCGAACGTTTTTTCGACACCCGGATATGATAATGCCAGCTCTTCCAGTTCTTTCAAACGTTTGATGTAGCTTTCAACAACCTCGCGGCGTGCACCAGGACGTGCGCCTGATATAGCATCACAAGCCTGGATTATCGGCGATAACATTGAGGTCATCTCAATTTCATCATGGTGGGCACCTATAGCATTGCAAACTTCAGGGTGTTCTTTATATTTTTCAGCCAATTGCATACCCAAAATAGCGTGCGGCAGTTCAGGATTATCATCAGGTACTTTACCAATATCATGCAGCAAGCCCGCACGTTTCGCCATTTTAACGTTCAAGCCAAGTTCGGCAGCCATGGTAGCACAGAAGTTGGCAACCTCACGTGAGTGCTGTAACAGGTTTTGCCCATATGATGACCGGTAACGCATACGGCCAACCATCCGGATCAGTTCAGGGTGTAAACCATGAATACCCAAATCAATTACAGTACGCTCACCTATCTCAACAATTTCTTCTTCTATCTGCTTTTTGGTTTTGGCAACTACCTCTTCAATACGTGCCGGATGGATACGACCATCAGTAACCAAACGGTGCATAGCCAAACGGGCAATTTCGCGCCTTACCGGGTCAAAACCCGAAAGGATAATAGCCTCGGGGGTATCATCAACAATGATTTCGATACCTGTTGCGGCTTCCAGTGCACGGATATTACGCCCCTCACGGCCAATGATACGGCCTTTGATCTCGTCGTTTTCAATATTGAAAATAGAAACTGTATTCTCAATCGCGCTTTCGGTAGCAGTACGCTGGATAGTTTGGATAACTATTTTCTTAGCTTCTTTAGTAGCTGTAAGCTTAGCTTCATCCACAATATCCTTGATCTGGATCATAGCCTTTGTACGGGCTTCTTCGCGAAGGGTATCAACCAATTGGTTTTTAGCGTCATCGGCAGATAAGCCGGCAATGGTTTCCAATTGCTGGATATGCTGATTTTTAAGATGCTCAACCTCGTCTTGCTTTTTAAGCACTATCTCGGTTTGTTTCTCAAGATTTTTGCGGGTATTGTCAAGCTCGCTTTCCTTACGGTTAACATTTTCCAGGCGCTGATTTAATGATTGCTCTTTTTGCTTAACACTATTTTCGCGCTGATTTACCGCATTATTTTTATTATTAACTTCCTGCTCATGCTCGGCTTTCATTTGCAAAAACTTTTCTTTAGCTTCAAGCAACTTGTTTTTCTTCAGGATCTCAGCATTATTTTCAGCATCTTTTAAAATCTTTTTTACTTTATTTTGAGCTGAAGCTTCCTGATCTTTAAAAAGCTTACGGAGCAGGAAACGACCTATCAAAACGCCGATGATGGCGCCTACGAGCAGGCCGATGATAACGTATAGTAATATGTCCATTTTAGGTTTGGTGGTGTTATATATGTATGTAAATAAAAAAACCGCAACTAATTTTCAAGTATCATGTATTTAAAACTTCATTTCGGATATTGGGGACCATGGGTCGGTTAACGTTAATCGCAACTAACGCATGCCTCTTGATCCGCTTAATATTGAAGCGTTAAGTTTTTAATAGTGAAACCTAAAATTTAACTGCGGTTAAATCTTAATGTGCTCTTGTATATTTATGTAAAGAACGTTTATTACTTCGAAAAAAATTCGGTCAACAAATGATCTAAATGATAAACTTTTTCAGTCACCTCTGTATCCTCAATGGTAACTTTCTTTTCTGCCTTCAATGATGATGTTGCGTAATGCAGCACACACATTGAAAGTAAATCCTGCTTATCCCTAACCGCATAATTTTCCTGATACTCTTTTATCCGGTCGTTGATCAGCTTAGCCGCCCTGCGTATTATTTCTTCTTCCTCCATGTTAACCTTTAAGGGGTAAACACGGTCAGCAATATTTATTTTTATTGAGATTTCTCCCATTTGAGCTTTTCACTTTTTGTACTATTTTTTCAATAATACAATACACTTATCTATTTCCTGCACAAAGTCGTTAATTTTTTGCTTAATGTCAACACTTTTTTCATTTGTTTCAGAAAAAGACTTGGCAACTTTAACAACTTTTAATTTTTCTTCCAGTTCTTTTGTCTTGGCCTTACTGGCATTAAGGGCCACTGTAAGCGCCTCGCTCTCCAGTTTTAAAAGGTCATTTTCCTCCTGCAAAGCAGCGCACAGTTCAATTAGGCGCTCGGTTTTATCTACAATTTTATTTAACTGCTC